>Ga0137422_1000017_pt1 | contig 51418 bp, 69 predicted proteins | sample EasRivERMZT551_2_FD_102330 | JGI IMG/M metagenome (GOLD analysis project Ga0137422, IMG submission 102330) | Soil microbial communities from meander-bound floodplain in the East River, Colorado, USA - East River MetaG ERMZT551_2 | ecosystem: Environmental > Terrestrial > Soil > Floodplain ... | reverse complement strand
GGCACGATGAAAGGAACCACCGATGAAGAATCACGGACCGAAGTCTCGCAAAGCCGCGCGCAAGGAACGCGCCGACGCCAGAGCGGCCGAGTACGCACTGCTCACACTGGCCGAGCGGATCCGCAAGGCCGAGCAATCTCCAGGCAAGTCAGAACGGCAGTTGCAAAGGCTCTATCTCCTGGCGTTCCTGGCAGAGGAACGACGATTGGCGCAGCTGGCGCGGAAAGGTAGCTAACTCCGATGCTACCTATCCGACCGGATCCGCTCGGCACTCCTTACTGCCCAGTCTGCCAGTGCCGACACTTCCCCTACGCTACGCTAGACGGGGGTTTGTACTGGTGCGACGACTCTCCTGCGGACCATGGCGCACTAGCGCCGGAGGAACGCGCAAGGGAACTTCAGGAACGAAACCTCCGAAGCTGGACAGCCTGGAATCCAGACTCGCCGAAACAGATCAAGGCCGAGAATCCGACGAAAGGACTACTCCCATGAAACAAGCACTCTCGATACGGTTCTTCATCGGCGAGACAACCCGCAAGGGAACCGCAGTTGGCGCGGGCACCGATGCCGGAAAGGAAGCAACCGCGCTACTCTGCTCGGCCTTTCCCTGCCACACTCTGACGCATGGAATCGGAGTCTGGAACGGTACGCACGAGCACTCCAAGACGATCGAGGCAATCGTTGAGGATTCTCTTTGCACCAGAGAACACGCACGAGACGTTGCCCGCACTCTAGCGCGGATTCTCGATCAAGAGTGCATCGGCCTTGCGTTCCGCACTCTCGACGCTTTCGAATTGGTCGGGAATCCAGAGGAGGAAGACGCATGAAAACCACTATGGCAATCGACCAGTACGGGAACGTCCAACACGACCTAGGCAAGTATCCCCGTAAGGTGCTGCTCGAAAGACTCGGCCGCAAGCATGCCTCGAAAGTCTACCGGGATCGGCCAGACGGTTCGACGGTTCACGTAGGGTACGTGATTGCTTGCCGATGGTTCGATGTTTTCAACGTCGAGCGTTGGGAGCGCAAGGCATGAAACTCGAACCGGAACCCACATTGGCCGAAGTTCTCGAATCCATCGTGGATCGGGAAGGACTCGGCCGAGTCCTTACCATCTTGGCCAGCATCGCGGAAAACAAGGCCGAGAACCCGGCGCTCGATTCATGGTGGAAAGCGGCATGGAAGTATGCCTCGAACCGGATCGGCAAAACCGCTACTTTCGTACATAGCTACAGGATCTAGCCATGAAAACCGTCGAGCGTTGGGAAGTAGAAGACTTCGGAGTAGAGCACTCCCAATACTTTCAAGGTGCCGGCCTTGCTCACACTTCCTTCGAAGCGATCGGCACGGGAATCGGCAGCACTCCAGCTGAGGCACTGGACGATGCAATCGAGCAGCTGGCATGCGACGACTGGCAGTTTCCCGATACGCTCCTGGCAGAGCTGCGCGCCGACCTAGGCTCGGCCGAGGAGATCAACCGGGATTTCGTGTCCGAATCGATCGAGGCAGAACTACCCGAGGAGAAATGGACGGTTCAGAGACACTCATACTCCGGCCTTGCGTACGAAATGCAGTCCTTCGAAGATGAGGACAGCGCAAGGGACTACGTTGCGAGTCTCCTCCGAACCAGGAAACGAGCGTACGGCATGCGCGTTTCCGTCATCGAAGCGGGAAGGCATTGGGAATGCCTCGATCCATACGATGCCGTGCTAGTCAGTGACTTTGCCGGAACCGTAGGACTGAACAACAACCAATCCGAACGCGACAGCGCTAGGGAAGACATGTTCGAAAACTCGGAGCTGCACTATTTCGTATCGGTGCGAGTCTCCTCGGCCAAGGATGAAGACGCATGAACAAGTATCCGCAGAGTTACACTTCCGCACGGGACATGCTGCAAGGTCGTTCGCGATGCAAGGTCGCGCACAACACGAACCTTGAAGCTCTGCCAATCGATGGACAGGTAGTGTTCGGGATCCGCTACCATGCTACCGTGGTCGCACGATGGCACGAAAACGGCACTCTCCAGCTGAACACGGGAGGATGGAAGACCAGCACAACGGCAATCCGGATCCGCGGAGTCCTTCCGCCGGGAGTCTACTTGCGCGTCGAGCGCGGTTCGTGGTTCCTGGAAGACGTTCGGCCCGGGTTCCTTCCTTCGGGTTCCGTGTATCCCGACATTGACGCTAAGTCTCGCAAGCGTCTTTCCGTGCCGTTCCAGGAAGGCATCCTCGTTTCCCCGAACCGCAGTCTACACGGACTGGACCGAATCGGAGCGCCGACACCATGACAGCCTTCCGGTTGGTAGTGTGCATCGACATCGAAGCTGACAGCTTGCAGGAAGCCTACGGCAAACTCTGGCGCGGCATGGCTCCCACTGTGTTTGAAGACGCATGGGAGTCCTCGGACGAATGGTACGGTTCCGATGGAGAACCGGGAACCGAGGAGGAACTATCGGACGCACGAAGTGCCTTCTTTCAAACCTTGCCAGAGGAGCCCGCATGAAACTGCGCGCATTCGCTCTGCTCGAAACCATCTTCCGCACCATGGCGCGGTTCTTTGACGCGCAATCCGATCGATTCTCGCTCTGCTCGGACTGCGGGCGGAACCGCTACAAAGGAGCACCTTGCAAATGAAACCGACTAGAGCCAACGCACGAGACTTGCGCGCCGAACGAACCAGGAAGATCCTAGAAGGAATCAGTAACGGCCATCTTGGCAAGGTTGAGTGTCGAGCGGATTACGGCCAGCTGACCGGAGGTTTAGGTTACTCCGACATCGGCCGAGCCGATCCTTCGGACGCACGTTACTGGGTTTCGGACTATCTAGGCTACTCCGACTATTCGGGTAGCCAGGTTGAGCGAGCGAACGTGGCGACGTTCCTGGAACGGTTCGGCGATGACTACGTCATCGAACTTCACGGGGGACACGGTACGTTCGCTCTGGCGATTCACCTCCGGGCATCCGCGGAAGTGTGGGAGTGCCTGGAAGGTCTGGAGAACTATCCGTGCCTCGATGATGAGGCACTCTCAAACCTTGAGACAGAGGCGGAAGACGAAGCATGGAAGGACTCGGTTGAATCCGACTTCCGCAAGGATCTAGGTGGACACTTCGACATCGACCTAGACGAAGTTCCGGCGGAACCGCTCTACACTCTGTTCCTAGCACTGGCCGAGCGCGCTAACGAGTATTGGTATCATGAGACTGGAGGAGATTGCGGAATCCGTCTGGAACGTCTAGTCCAGGTTGCCGAGCGCTCCGAAGTGCGGGCACTTCCGGGCTCGATCGAGCTTCCCAGCATCGACGACCCAGAGGCATGCCTAGCGCGGATCCTTGCGACGGCCGTGGACTGGCATGATTCCTACACTCCAGAGCGCAAGGCCGAGCAGTGGGCGTTCCTGGCAGAGGACATGCGCCAGCTGGCGCTTTGGGTGGAACACGAAGGGACCTTCCCCGACCCGCGCCGATTGCCGGCGCTTGTGTGAGGGACTGTTTCCAGGGACTCTTTCGAGGGACGCACCATGGACATGGAACACGAAACGCGCATGGAAGCGCTCGCAGCGGCGCTAGGATTCGACGCACTGGCCAAGCTGGTTCCGTTCCCCGTGGAACGGATCCGCGCAGCGCTCGAAGCTGGAGACGAGCACTTGAACACGCTTCCGCTCGCGCGTTGGGACTGCGCAGCGCTGAACCGACCTTTCAATTTCAGGGACGAGCAGTTTTACAGGTTCGGGGACTGGCCGGAGATACCCTTGCGCTTGAGCGCCAGCGACAAGTCCCTACCCTGGCACAAGCGGCCGAGCAGTTCGCTGTCGGATCGAGTCTGCGTGTTGAAGTACGTTGCGCGCCGACTGGCGCTCGGGACTCTTTCAGGGGACGCACGATGAACCTGTACGAAATGGACGCAAGACTCAAGGCGCAGGAGATTGCAGAGATCCGCCGAGCGCTCTATATCCTTCTGCAATGGGCAACGACAGGCGACAGGACAGGGAACCCGTACTGCAAACCCGAAGTGCGGAACGCAATCCGCACCTACAACCGCGGGGGCGATAGCCTCAGCTTCTTTCCCGACTGAACGAAAGGACGCATCATGGATCCAAACGCAAATCTCGCAGCAATCGCGCAAGCGCTGGCTGAGGAAGACACCGAAACCGCAACCGAGTACGCACTGGCCTTGCGCCGTTGGTTGCGGCGCGGGGGCGATCAACCGGACTGGACTGCTTACCCTTCCGCGCGGACCTTCTACGATGAAACTACTTCAGGAGCGGACGCATGAACGCCAGAATCGTGACATGGCATGGAGAGAGTGGAACTCTCTTCTACGTTGTCTTGGAAGAGGGCGAGGACTGGGAAGTTCTGGCGACGTTCCGAACGCGCGAATCGGCCGAGTCATTTGTCAAGGGGAACCAATGAATACGCGACTGCTGGAGTTCCTCCGCACTCGTGCGACCATCAAACTCGTCCCCCATCCCGAGCCTTCTCAGAAGGACGCCAGCTTGAAGGCGCAGGAGGTTGCCGAGCTGCGCAGAGCGCTCTATATCCTTCTGCACTGGGCAACAACCGGCGATCGGACCGGGAACCCCTACTGCAAACCCGAAGTGCGGAACGCAATCTACACTTACAATCGCGGGGGCAATAGTCTCGACTTCTTTCCCGACAGAACGAAAGGACGCACCATGGATCCAAACGCCAATCTCGCAGCAATGGCCGAAGCACTGGCCGAGGGAAACACCGAAACCGCAACGGAGTACGCATTCGCTCTGCGCCGTTGGTTGCGCTCGGGCGGCGATCAACCGGACTGGAGTGCTTACCCTTCCGCGCGGACCTTCTACGATGAGACGACTTCGGGGACGGACGCATGAGACGCCGACGGATCGGCCCGAAGATGGGCGAAGCGGTTCGTATCGTTCGGCGTGCCGGCGGCGCGGTGCCGTGTTGCAAGTACCTTGCCGAGCGAGTCGGCCCGAACGGCTCGCTCCGCTACGGATATGACATCGTCGGCCGGTGCCTGAAGGCCGGCATCCTGGCACTCGACACTGAGGACCCGCTGGCCAAGCGCGGCAGCGCGGGTGCCGTGACTCTAACCGAGGACTCGCCATGAAACTGACTTGCTACGTGGACGCATTCGGCGATTTACTGACCTACGATACTGCCGAACGACTCCGCACTGCTACTGCCGGAGAACGCCAGGAGTCGCGGGAGGAACTTCCAACGGGGGCGTTCTCGGCGGATGTTTCAGATCGAACGGTGCGGCGCCAAGCGCCGATGCTGATAGATCGGATGAAGAGATTGGAGCGCGCACCATGAATCCCCGTCTCCTGGAGTTCCTGCGGTCGCATGCGACCATCACACTGGTTCCTCATCCCGAGCCTTCTCAGATCGCCGGGAACGTGCTAGCATCGAACGACCCGGAGGAGGAACGTGCGGCCGAGCTTGAGGTTGCAGAGCTTGCCGCACGCACGGACTGGGGTTGGTGCCGGGTGCATTTGCGCGCCGAATGCCCCAGTTTCCCCCTAGCCCTAACGGGCGATGTTTGGCTCGGCCGGGTATCGTGCGAGTCGGAGGAAGCGTTCCGCGCCGGCCCGTACTTCGCCGGCTTGCTGGACGACGGATTGGAGGACTTGGCCAAGGAGCTGGAAGTCTTCCCGGACACGGTCGAACGACTGCTCGCCTGGACTCGGCCCACGGACGCATGGACTGCCGTCGAGGACGCTTTGCCGTTGATGAAACGCGGGCGGCAGTGGTTTACCTCGGACCCGGTCATCGTAACTGGCGGGTACGTGCAAGTCTTTGCGTCCTTGACGGCTTATCCGGATCCGGAAAGTCCACTCTATTGGCGGGTGGACCACGAAGATGGATATCGATTCGACGGCGTGACTCACTGGCGGCCGGCGCCGTGCCTCCCCGACGGTCAGCCCTATACGGCAGACTGACGTGGGTACGACAAGATGGCACACCTACAATCCTTGCGTTTCTCAAAATCGGGAGTAAGGTGCGGACATGAAGACCGATCGACTCGCACGACACGTTCGACTGCACGGGTGCCAAGCCCAGCCGCACGGGGAGGGACTCGCCGTCCGGACCACGGACGAGGACTCTTGGACGCTTCTCCTGCCGACTTGGGCGGCCGTGCGCCGGTGGCTGGGGTACTGAATGGACTGGGATCGAATCCAGCGGGTGCTGTCACCGGCCGAGGAAGCAGAGATCCTCAGCCTGGAGGGTATCAAGCCCCCGCGCGCTGTAGCGGAGGAGTTCGGCATCGAGCGCTGGCACGTTCTCATGCTTTGGGACCGGGAGCCGGCGGTGACTGCCCAGCAGGACGCGGACGAGGACCCGAACGATGACTGAGGACGAGGACGCGGACGCGGACGCGGATCTCGCTGCGTTGCAAGTGGCTTACGACGGCGCTAATGCCGCGTTCGTCGAAGCGCAAGGGCGGTTCGTGGAAGTCGTCCGGGAAGTGGCGAAGTTCCGGGAGATTCACGGGACCAACCCGCCGGACTCTATCAAAGAGTTACTCAAGCTCAAGGAGCAAGCCACGCGGATAGCGATTCGAGCGCTGCGCTTGCGGGCCAACATCCTGGAATACTCCGCGGACAACCCGTTCGAGGGCATCGATCTACCCGAGGAACTGTGATGGCTGACTACGAAGCCGTAATAGAAGAGCTGAGGGCCGCGGAAGAGCGGGCCGATGATCTGATGATGCAAGCCGACACGGACTCTCTCACGGGACTCTTGAACCGTCGAGGACTGGAGCGCAGGACGCGCGCCCGGGACTGGGGGTGGTTCGTGGCGGTGGACCTCAACGGCTTCAAGGCCGCGCAGGACGCGCACCCGGACAAGCATGCGTTCGGGGACTTGGTCCTGCAGGAGTTCACCGAGTTCGTGCTGCGGCACACTCGGCAACACTCAGAGCGCGCCCGAGACGTGCTCATCGCGCGCACCGGCGGGGACGAGTTCCTGGTCTGGTGCGAGACGCGCGTAGGCGCGCTGCGCATTCGCGATGTCATCCGTGCGTGGCGCAGCCAACACGGGGAAGTCACAGCTGCGGCGGGACTGGGCAAGGACCCGGCCGCCGCCGATGCTGCCATGTACTTGCACAAAACCGGAGGCTTGGAATGAGTACCTACGAAATCGTGTTCTGGGGAGGCATCGCCATGATGACTCTGCCGCTCTTGGGTCTGGCGCTGGGCCTGGCCACCCTACTGCGCAGGAGAAACCGATGAAGACGCTACTCGGCGTCCTTTTCGTACTGGTCATCGGGACCAGCGGGCCGGTGCTTGTATTTACCATGGCCAAGCACGAGTTCCCCACCAGCAACGAGTACAAGCCGGTGGACTTCGATCGGCTCCACTGGCTGACGATCGACCCGAAGGCGGAGGACCCTGTCGGCTGGCAGCGGTTGGTCGACATCGAGGCCACCAGCGAGCAAGTGCGCGAGTGGTCGGACTCGGTCCGGGGACGCGCGTTCGAGCGCGACCACGGCTACCCTTACGTTTGGAAGGGGAACTGATGTTCAACACACTGAAGTCAGCTTTCAAGTCGGTGCTGGGCGCGCTGCTGCCGCGCTTCAACGAGGAGAACATCCCGGCCCCGACCGCGCGGGACATGCAGCTCGACGTGGACGAGTGGCAGCTGAAGCGTCGGCTCGGGAAGAACTTCTTCCGCAAGCGGCTGAACCCTCGCTACCGGGCGAAGCGCATCGCAGAGCTGACGCCGGTGCAGCGGGCGCTGGCGCGGGAGCGCGGGTGGATCGCATGAACTGGCCTACCGCTGTCAACCAACGCACGATTCTGTGCCAGAGTTCGCAGAGTCGGTTGATCGCCAGGAGGGAAAACGAAGGCAGAATCCGGCTGACCCTCGAACATTTCAACCGGGACGAGATGGGTGAGGCAAGCTGGCGACACGAACAGGTCTTCTTCGTGAAAGAGCACCGACTGATCCATGTGCCCCCGAAACCCGCCGAGGTCTGGTACAGCCTGGAGGGTACAGGAAGTCGCACGATGGACTTGGTCTTGGGACTCTTGATGAAGACGCTTAGTCTGCCCGAACAGTTGGGGCAGTGACATGGGCCGGCGCAAGCTGATGGGCTTCGCCGAGATCCGAAAGACACTTCAGGAGGCAAGGATGAAGACCAAACCGTTCAAGATCATCTATGTGGATGGCTTTTTCGAGATCCCAGCGCACCGCTCGCAAACTCTCTACGTGGAAAAAGAAGGCGAGTATCTGCACGTAATAGGTCCCGGCTGGAAAGAGTGGCTGCTTGCGGGACAGGCCATCCAGGGGATTTGGGAAGTCGATCCCCGCGGACGCACGGTCCAACACCGCAACATGTTGGCTGAATGTTTCCAGGCCAGGACGGGCCTGCCAGTTGACTGGAACACCGGACTCGTGTTCTGGGCTCGCCGCAAGATCAAAGGCCAGTGGTCGGCCTGGTACTCGGACTGCTGAAAGGGACGCCATGATCGAACATCCGGCACGCAAACACCCCTACATCACGACCCTTACCGGCGTGAACATCGGCCCGCCAGAGACCGTCGAGCCTAAGGACATCCGCATGGAGGACATCAGGCGCTCGCTGGCGATGTGCTGTCGCTACCGCGGGCACCTGGACAAGTTCTACTCGGTCGCCGAGCACTCCGTGTGGGTCAGCCTCATCGCCGAGCACGTTGGAGATGAGGAAGCCATGTTGCCTGGCTTGCTGCACGACGCGCACGAAGCCTACATAGGCGACGTGGCCAGCCCCCAGAAGCGGATGATCGAGGGTTGGGATAGGTTCGAGGATTCCATGGAGCTGGTCGTGCGGCACGCGCTGCGCCTGCCGCCCAACAAAGACCCGGTCTGGGGACGAATCAAGCGGTACGACACCATCATCCTGCACCGAGAAGTCCGCACGCTGCGTAGCATCATCCCCAGCTGGTACGATCGCAACCTGGACATCTTGGTGCCGAACGCCATTCAGCCGATCGGTTATGAGTGGCGAGCTGCAGAGGGCTTGTTCCGCACCCGGCTGCAGGATCTTCAATTCGGCAGTTGACGCGGGGAAGTTCTCGGCTACCTTGGAGGCACCCATGAACGACCCGACCATCGGTATCATCTACGCCAGGGATCGTCACCCAGCGGCCAAGTCGCTGACTGACCTGCAGGACCCGGAGCGCGCGGCGCTCGTGCTGTGCGACGAACACCTGCCACTGAGCGAGGCCCTGACTCGTGCGTGGGACCAGGACGCGCACTTCCTGTTGTACCGCCTGGACGCCGACCCTTCCGGCGACGAGTTCGCCTTCGCCCGCGTGTCGAAGCGAAGTCCGTTCCTGCAGCAACTCGAAGAGGCTGGCGGGCGCGTGCGGATTCCTCTGCTGGTGTTCGACTTCGACCTGCACGTCGATGGAAAGAAAGCGCGCTGGACTCCGGAGCGGTTCGAGCAGCACCTTGTTGCGTTGGCTCAACCAGGCTTGCCGGAGCCCACTGCCTTCTACTCCACCCTGCACGGCTCGCGGCTCATCTACGTGCTCAGTGAGGAGGTCGGGCCGACCGAGGCCGAGGCCCTCACGATCGGCATGATTCAACGCTTCGCCGCCCTTGGGGTGCAGTTCGATGAGCAGTGCTCCGACTGGACCCGCCTCTTCCGCCTCCCCTGCACCGTGAGAGCATGAACCCGATTCTCGTCACCGGCGGGCCGATCCTGGACGTTGCCACTGCGCCACGCGCAGAGGCGCAGGCCGCGGGCTCGTTTGCGCCAGTCGAGACTCACCAGGGAGACGCGCCAGACCCGGACGAGATCCGGGGCATGCTGACCTACGAGGGGGGCAACGGGCGCATCTACGACAGCCCGTTGGTGAAGCTGGCGAAGACCTACCTGTCGGGCCGCCCGGCCTACGCGGTGTGCTTCGAGCACGCGCCGATCGCCGAGGGCGAGGCGAACTGGAACAACCAGGTCACGCGCATCGTCGGCCAGACCATCGGCATGCTCGCGCGGCAGGAAGACGTGACCCCAGAGGGGATCTACGCGCTGCTGCACTCCGCCATCGAACAGCTGCACGACCGCGAGACGCGCGGCGCCAACGAGACCGACTGGTTCGCGACGACTTGGGACTTGATATGCAGGCTCTGGGCCACCGAGGAATCGCAGATCCTTGCCGAGCACAACGACCGCCGGCAAAAGGTGCAGAGCGGAGAGCAACTGCGTCAGCAGTTGATCGCTCAGGTTCGCGAGGCCAGGCCGCAGGACGTGCCCGCCGACGCGGACGCCGCGCAGGTCTGGTTCCTGGCGCGGATGATCGCCAGCGACGGGCGCAGGCACCACGTCATGAGGCCAGACGGTTCGTACAACATCCGCCCGATCTCAGACTCCATGCTGATTCCCATGATTCGCGACCTGGGGATGGAGGAGGTCATCCCCACCACCGAGATCCGCGGCAAGCAAGTCGTGACGCGCACCGCGACCGCGCTGCTCAACGAGCATGCTGTGCCGATCACCACCATCGAGTGCTCGGCGCGCGAGTCGGTCGCCTACATCGACGGCGCTGGAGGGCACAAGGTGCTGCACGTCCCCGTCCACAGGCTGAACCCCAAGCTGGTGCCTATCTTCGACCTGCGCGTGGACGAGTGGTTGCAGGCGCTCGCCGGCCAGCAGTACGACCGGCTGACCGAGTGGCTGGCGCACAGCCTGGACGTGCGCCGCGCGATCTGCGCGCTCAACCTCTTCGGTCCGCCGGGCACCGGCAAGGGCATGCTGGCCGCCGGCCTGGCCGAGTGCTTCGAGGGCGGGCACCGCAACGACGGCCGCGCGCTTGGGAAGTTCAACGTCGGCTTGCTCGACTCCCCCGTGGTGAACTGCGATGAGGGCGTGCCGCAGATCAACAACGATGAGGCGATGACCGTAGACCAAGCCTTCCGCTCGCTCGTGACCGGCGGCCGGATCACCATCCGCGCCATGCACCGCGACCCCTTCAACGCCGACATCTACCCGCGCATCTTGTTCACGTCGAACGACCGCGACATCGTGCGCAGCATCGTTGGCCACCGCGACCTGACGGCCGACGACATCCAGGCCATCGAGCAGCGGCTTTTGTCGATCGAAGTCCTCGAAGCAGCGCAGTCGCTGCTGACCCGGCGCGGCAACTACAAGTACACGGCGGGCTGGGTCGCCGGGCACAAGGGTAGCGAGTACACGTTGGCCAATCACATCTTCTACTTGTTCGAGAACCGCAAGCCGTCGCTGATCGGCGCCGGCCGGCTGCTGGTGGAGGGCGAGACAAGCACGCAGATCGTCCGCGAGATGAGGCTGCGGTCCAAGGGCGCACAGACCGTGCTACGCTCACTGGTGAAGATGATCGAGGCCAGTGGCAGCACGTCGCGCCGTGGGTTGCACGTCCACGAGAACCGCGTGTGGGTCACGCCTGCCGGCGTGGTCGAAATAGCCGAATCGGGCCTGACTTCGGCATACGGGGAGATTTCGCTGCCGATCGCGGGCCGCGTGCTGCGGCAGTTCAGCAAGCACGACGACGCAGGCCGCGCCGAGGTCACTAGCCCGCCCGGCAGTCAGCGCGAGCAGCGCGCCCGCTGGGTGGAGATCGACCTGGGCATCCTGTTCGAAGAGGGGATGAGGTACGGCATGACCATGGCTCGCACTGAGCGGATGCTCGCCGCGCAGCCAGGCGGCGACGACATGATCGCCGTCGTCTTGTCAGGAAAGGGCACCGCGTGATTACGATCTCTGCATCGCAGATCGACACCTATGAGGATTGTGCAAGGCACTGGTGGCTGCGCCGCGTCCTGAAACTGAAAGAGCCGCCGGCAGCGCACTTCACGTTCGGTACGGTGCTGCACTCCGTCATCGAGCGCTGGCTGAGCGCGACGGACAACGGGCGAGTGCCTGGGCCGGACGGTGCGACCATCGCCGAGGGTCTGTTCCAGGGTCAGCTAGGTGGGCAGCCGGTCAACCTGTACCCGAAGGGCTGGATGGTCGCCACTGAGATGGACGGCAGCACGGCCGAGGTCACGCCGACCGAGGCGCGACAGATCCAGGCCCTCGTGGCCGAGGCGATCGAGAACGGGATCATCTACCGCACTCCGTCGATGCAACTGGAGCGCTCGATTCGCATTGCGATCACCGAGAATGTGCAACTGGTCGGCTACATCGACCTGTTTCGTGCAGGCACAGAACGTGAGCTGCCCGAGATCGGCGATCACAAGAGCTACGGCAAGGGTAGCGTGCGCTACCTCAAGCGCGAGGACCCCGACTCGCCGAACTACCTCGGCAAGAACCAACAGCTGCGCACTTACGCATGGGTCACGTCACAGCTCGACGGCTGGAATGACAGCGTGCGGCTGCGCCACAACCAGTACCCCAAGTTCGAAGGTCCCGGAGTTACCAAGGTCGAAGCCGTCCTGTCCCCCGACGAGATCGCAGCACACGGCGAGTACCTGCACGAAGTCGCCGACCGCATCGAACGCACGTCCAAGGTCAAGGAGTGGTCGGATGTTCCCGGCCCAACCGACACCGGCAAGTGCGCGCACTGGTACGGTCAAGCCTGCCCGTTTGCGCAAATCTGTGGACGCACTGAGAGTCCTGAGGTATATCAGACGCGAGTCGCGCGTCTGCTGGAACAACGAACAGGGTCGAGACTCGACCTACCCCTACCAACTCCCCGGAAGCGGGGCACAGCCAAGGAGGCAAGCAGCGTGAGCATCTTCGATCGAGCCAAGCAGCAACAGGCACAGCAAGCCGCGCGCCAGGAAGCCGCAGGCACGGCCGGCGCCGTGGCGGCCGTGGAACAGGCCCCGCCCGCAGCGCCGGCACCGGCGATCAATGGTGGCATCCCACCCGCAGCCCCGCCCTCGGCGATCGGCGGCGCCCCGTGGGCGAACCTCAACTGTCGCGCGTGCAAGGGGCGCGGCCTGAGCAGCAGCGGGAGGGCTTGCCCGATCTGCGATGCCACCGCCAAGAAGGCTGGGAAGCCCACCAGCATGGCCTACATCATCGAGCTGGACGACGCGGGCAAGGGCGTGGCCGTCGCTCGCGAGGAGCAGGCAGAGGCCCTGCAGAAGGCCGGGCTGCCTCTGGAGTGGATCGAGGCCGACTCCCCGGCGCAGCCCGCCGCTCCGGCCCCAGTGGCGCCCCCGGTCGTGGCAACGGTCCAGGAGCCCTTCACCGCGCCGGTCGTCATGTCGCCCGAGCGGCAGGCCGTCGTCGAGACCCTGGTGAAGCAGGCCCCGGAGCCCGTGCAGGAGGCCCCCAAGGCCCCCGCCGCCAAGGCGGCAGCTGGCAACAAGGGCGGGCGCCCGACTGTGGGCGTCACCCTCCTGATCGGCGCGGTGCAGTTGCGCGGCCCCAGCCGGCCCACCATCACCTCGGCCGAAGTCCTGGCGCGGTTTGGCGCCGAGCTGGCCGCCGACATGGGCGCCGAGTCCTACTGGCAGCTCGACACCTTCAAGCGCCGCGAGCGCCTGGCCCAGAAGGCCGACTACATCGCGGGCGAGTTGGCGCGGCACGTCGTCGTCCACCCGGGTATCCTGGGCAACGACGACGTGGGTTCGCTCCTGCAGGCGCTCATGGGCCTGAAGGAAGGCGTAGAGGCCGTCATCACGAGGGTCGGCTGATGATCTTCGACGACGAAGTGCCCATGCCGGAACCAACCAAAGCGGAGAAGGAGTTGGACCGCCAGTACGACTTCGCGGACCATCGCGTACAGTTCGACGAACTGGTGGCTGGAGAACTGGCAAGGGCGCGCGATAAGTTTCCTCCGATCAACTCGGTTCACGAAGGATACGCTGTCCTGCTCGAAGAAGTCGACGAGTTGTGGGACGAGATCAAGAAGGGCGGCCCGCCGCACCGAGCGTTAGCTGAGCTGGTGCAGATCGCCGCGATGGCTCAGCGGCTGGCCGAGGATGTAGTACGACACGCATGAGCAGTGACCCGTTTCGAAAAGCGCGGCCCCATCAGGGTCGGGACACGGCGGACTCGTTAGAGATCCAGCGCATTTGCGCGTTGCCGATCATTGACCAACCCGATGGGGCCGCGATCGAGGCGTTCTGCGAGCAGGAAGTGCAGGCCCGGTACTTCGAAGAGGGCTTCCGCCTGTTCCCGCAACAGGTCGGCGCGGTGCTGGCCTGGGATCTGTACGACGGCCTGTTCGCGCCGATCGGCGTCGGCTGGGGCAAGACGCTCATCACCCTGATGATCGCCGAGCGCGCGTATCGCGCCGGCATGCAGCGCTCGGTGCTGATCGTCCCGAGTCAGGTCTACGAGCAGCTCACCAAGACCGACATGCCGTGGGCTCGCAAGCGTGTGGGCCTGTCGGTGCCGTTCCACCTGCTTGGTGGCCGAAGCCTGGACGAGCGCAGGCGCATTGCCGGCAGTGGGAAGATGGGCTGCTACGTGCTCACCTACTCGCTGCTCAGTACCACCGACGCCGAGGCCCTGCTCGGCGGCGACCGGCAGAACCCGCCGGCCAACAAGCCGGCTATCGACGGCATCCGCCCCGGGCTGGTCATCCTCGACGAGGCGCACCAGGTCAAGAGCGCCAAGGCAGCGCGCACGCAGCGACTGCGCCGCTACCTCAGTCAGGCCCAGCCGCGACTGGTCGCGCTGAGCGGTACGATCACAACCAAGTCGATCATGGACTACTACCACCTGATCGCACCGGCGCTGCGCGGCCTGTGCCCGCTGCCCATGAGCGAGTCGCTGGCGACGAACTGGAGCTACGTGCTGGACCCGGAGAAGCCTGGCGTCGACATGCACGGTGGCAACGCCTCGAAGACCGGCCCGCTTGCGCCGCTCGTGGTGTGGGCGCGGCAGAACTTCCCCACGACGGACATACCCGGCGGCGTGGCAGGCTTCCGCAAAGCGTACCGCCTGCGGCTGACCAGCACCCCCGGAGTGGTGGCCACCGGCGATGCCGAGATCGGGGTGTCGCTCACGATCTGCAACCAGCCGGTGCCGGACTTCAAGCGCGATCCGGGCTGGCCGTCGCTCGACGAACTGATGCGGCAGATCGAAGAACTGTGGCTCACGCCGAGCGGCGACGAGATCGAGTTCGGCTTTCACAAGTGGCGGTATCTGTACGAGCTGACAGCCGGCTTCTACTACAAGCTGCGCTGGCCAGCGATCGGCGAGTTGACGCGACGCGGGCTGTCGCCGCAGGAGGCGCAGGCATATCTCGATCAGGCCCTGGAGCACCACGCTGCGCGCCAGGAGTTCGCGCGGGCGCTGCGCAAGTGGATCGAGGTTGCAGGCCGCCCGGGCCTGGACACCCCGTTGCTTATCACCAGCAACATGGCGGCGCACGCTGACCGTGACGTGTCGGCGCAGCTGCACCAGCTGTGGCGCAACATGAAAGAGCTGGAGTTCGACGGCATGCCGGAGCGCGTGTCAGAGCCGGTGCGCGTGTCCGACTACAAGATCCAGCACGCTGTGCGCTGGGCCACCGAGCTGCTGAAGCACACGAAGGGGCGCCAGGGCGGGCTGATTTGGGTCCACCACGACGAGCCCGGCCGCTGGCTGGCCGAGGAACTGAAGGCCGCCGGCCTGCCGACCCTCTGGTGCCCGAGCGAGTCGGTGCGCAAGGGCAGCAACGCGGCGATCCTGGACCCCGACACAGCACGACAAATTGTCGTGGCGTCGATGGGCGGGCACGGCACCGGCAAGAACCTGCAGCACTTCGAGTTCCAGTTTTTCGTGCAGTTCCCGCGCCAGGCCGACCTGCTTGAGCAAGTCCTGGGCCGCACGCACCGCAACGGCCAGCAGGCCGACGACCTGGAGCCGGTCGTGTGCAACACGACCGAGTTCGATTATCAGAATCAGTGGGCGTGCCTGATCGACGCGCTGTACATCCACCAGACCACGGGCGCCCGCCAGAAGGCAATCTACGCATCCTACAGCCCCCTCCCCAAGCGCTACCCCATCGACTTCCTCAGGGAGCGGGGCTTCACCGACGTGGCGCAGCTGGACGCCGAGGCACGTCAGAGACTGGAGGAGAAGTTCGGAGCGATTTCGTAGTTGCAGCTCCCGATTCTGGGAGTATCATGCAGTGACCTGTTCACCCCTCAGACACGAAAGGACGAATCATGGGAGCTTTCTCCGGACTCAAGGATGCCTCGCGCAGCTATCAATCGAACGCGCTGCAGGCGGGCAAGTTTGTCGTGCGCATCGACGAATGTGCCTTCTTCGACTCCGCGAAGGGCGAGATGTGGAAGAACACTCTCACCATCCTCGCGATCGACGCCAGCACTGGCTCGACCCAGCACAAGGTCGGCGAGGTCGTCAACACCTTTTTCAAGGTACAGACCGGCGCGGGTGGGCGCAACACGTTCCAGGGCAACCTCAAGGGGTTCCTGGCCGGCGTGTTGGGCGTGGAGGACTCGGCTATCGGTGAGACCGAGGCAGCCCTGGCCTGCAGTGACCAGTCGCCCATGAAGGGCCTTGTCACCGTCGTCACCGCCCGCCGGGTCGTCAGCCAGAAGACCAAGGACGCCGTCACCGGACAGCCCGTGTCATACGTCGTCTATAGCTGGTCCCAGCTGCTCGACTCTGAGCAGATCAAGGCCGCGCTGCCGGCCGAGGATCTGAAGCGCTTCTTCCCCAACGGGCTCTGAGCATCCTCTTCACCGGCGCCGCTCTCGAAGTCTGTGCGCAAGCCCAGCGCCCACGCTCGTGGGAAGTGCGGGTTCAGACAGAAGAGCAGAAGTCCCGCCGGACCTGCGCGCAGGGTTGAGCGAGCTTGCCGGGCGGACATCCGGCACTTCCCGATTGCACCGAGTGTGCCTCGACAAAAAGAGGACTACCGCGGAAACCCTGCAATCTCTAGGACGGGCAACATGGCCGGAGGGTGCCGGCACCTTTCACAGGAGGCAAGCATGTTCAAGCCGATGCTCGCGGGCAAGGCGCCCAACGATCTCGCGAAAGTTCTGTACCCAGTCCTGGCTTCCCCGAAGATGGACGGCATCCGTTGTGTGATTCGCGATGATGTCGCGATGTCGCGCAACCTCAAGCCTATCCCCAACACCTACGTGCAGCAAGCACTGGTCGGCGTCCCCAACGGAGTAGACGGCGAGCTGATGGTGGCAGGCGGCTTCTCCTCCGTGCAGTCGGCGTTCATGTCGCGCGGTGAAGGCCAGCAGTTCGATTTCTGGTTCTTCGCGTTCGACTGGCAAGCCATTGACAATCTGCCGTTCACTGAGCGACTGTCAGCACTCACCTGCTGGAGCGAATACTACGGCCACAACAACCTGCGCGTGGTTGAACACGTCTTGATCTCCACCCCTGAAGAACTGCTTGACTACGAGCGCACCTGCCTGGCCGGCGGGTTTGAAGGCGTGATGCTGCGCGACCCACAGGGCGAGTACAAGTTCGGCCGCTCCACCAGCGCCGAGGGGTGGCTTTTGAAGTTGAAGCGGTTCGAGGACGAGGAGGCCAAGGTGGTGGGAGTCGTGGAGCGCTTCCACAACGACAACGAGGCCACCACCGACGAACTGGGCCGCACGAAGCGCTCGGCCGCGCAGGCGGGCAAGCGGCCCGCCGGGGACCTGGGCGCGCTGGTGTGCCGCACCGAGGACGGCGCGGAGTTCCAAATCGGCACGGGCTTCAACGATGCGCAGCGCGCGCACTTGTGGGCGCAGCGCGAGCAACTCACCAGCCCCGCGCTGCCGATCATCGTCACCTTCAAGTATCAGCCCGACCCTGGCGGCCGGAAACCCGGCGCCACGCCGCGGTTCCCGGTGTTCAAAGGCTTCAGGTATGACAGCGGAGCGTTCTGCCCATGAGCCACCCCGTCGCACGATTCCGGCAGTACGAACATCTCGAAAGACTCGACCATCGCAACGTGGACGGCCTGACGACCGGCCGCGTCCATGTCTTCCCGAAGCTGGACGGCACCAACGGCAGTGTCTGGTTCGACGGCGAGAAGGTGTGCTGCGCGTCCCGCAGTCGAGTCCTCTCTCCAGAGAGCGACAACGCCGGCTTCGCCAAGTGGTTGGCGGGGGACTCGATTGAGGCAGCACGGATTCCTCGACTGGTGCAGCGGCATCCTTGGTTCATCCTGTACGGGGAGTGGCTAGTACCGCACACATTGAAGACCTATCGCCCCGAGGCATGGCGCCGTTTCTGGATCTTCGACGTGTTCGACCTGCGTGATTTAAGATACCTGCCCCACGGCTACTCCAGCGCGCTGTTGCGAGAGTATGATGTCGACTACGTAGAGTGCCTGGGCGAGTACCACAGCCCGAGCGACGAGCAGCTGCAGGCCGCGGTGCAACGTAACACCTTCCTGATCGCCGAGGGTGCCGGGATCGGCGAGGGCATCGTCCTGAAGAACTACGATTGGTGGACGCCGCACGCGACGTGGGCGAAGTTGGTGACGAACGACTTCAAGGAGAAGAACCGCAAAGTGTTCGGGCACGCCAACAACGGCAGCGCGTCGATCGAGGCCGAGATCGCCGAGCAGTTCGTGACGCCGCACTTGGTAGGGAAGACCCGCGCAAAGGTCGCGGTGGAGATCGCCAACGAGGAAGACGCTGACATTACGTTGAGCTGCCTCGGGATAGAGGCCACCTACCGCGACCGCTTCATCCCCCAACTGCTTGGTCGCGTGTGGCACGACCTAGTGAACGAAGAGATGTGGGCGATCCTGAAGAAGCACAAGAGCGCCACCATCAACTTCAAGCGGCTGCAGGCCGAGGTCGTCCGAGTCACCAAGTCACTGGCACAGGATCTCTTCGCATGACCACCCTGATCGCGTTCGACACCGAGACCCACCTGATCGGTCCGGGCAATATCGTGCCGCGGCTGGTCTGTGCCATCTTCACCGAGCGCACTGAGGATGGCGCTCTACGCACCGAAGTAATCGGCAACCATCCAGACGAATGGCTGGAATTAGTGCTGGAAGAGTTGTTGCAGGCGGAGGACGTGCGGTGGGTCACACACAACGGCGGCTTCGACTGGGCCGTGGTGTGCGGTTCGTATCCGAACCTGATCCCTTTGGTATTCTCAGCGCTGATCGACGGCCGCTGCACTGACACCCTCTGGCGCGAGAAGCTGCTCAATCTCTCCACCACCGGCCGGCTCGACGAGATGGAGATGCCCGACGGTTCGCGCGTCGAGATCCGTTACGGACTGGCAGCGCTGGTGCTCAAGTACCTCGGCGAGGACATCAGCGCCGAAAAGAGCGGCGAGCCGGACACCTGGCGGCTGAACTTCTCAGCGCTCGACGGTTGGCGGTCTGATGAGTACCCGGAAGAGGCGCACGACTACGCCGCGGGCGACGGCGAGCACACGCTGCGGGTCTACGAAGCGCAGGAAGCCCGCGCCGCATTCGAGGAGGGCTCCTTCGTCACCGAGGAGTTCCAGCTCACCAAGTCCGTCGTCCTGCGCCTCGCGACCGCGTGGGGCATGGAGGTAGACCAGGCCGCGACCGACGCCATGGAGGCCGCCACCACCGCGGTCATCGAGGCGAACAAGTCGCTGCTGGAGGAGCACGGCATCCTGCGGCCGGCGAGCATGGTGGGCGAGCCATTCGCCAAGGATCTGCCGCGGGCGCTGGAGATTCTTGAAGACCTGGTACAGCACGGTGAACTGGATGCTGAGCTTCCCATAGCCGCAACTGAGATCCTGGATTGGACCCCGTTGGCCGAGATGCTGAAAGCGCAGGGCATCAAGTTCCGCAAGGCGAAGGGCGAGCCGGGCAGCAAGGACACCAAGAAGCTGCAGGCTTATCTCGAAGACCTGTACCGGAAGCTCGGCGAGATCCCGACGATGACGCCGGGCGGGTCGATCCAGTGCGACGCCGAGGTCCAGGAGTACCTCGCCACGAAGGATCCGGTCATGGCGCAGTATCACGAGCGCCAGAGCCTGCAGAAGATCGTCACTCAGATGATCCCCGCGCTGCGCGCGGGGCCGGTGGTCTACCCCGACTACGACGCGCTGAAGGAGACCGGCCGCATCTCCAGCTACGACGGCGGCAAGGCGCGCAAGGCCGGCGAGCCGCGCCTATACGCCAGCGTGAACATCACGCAGATCCCGAACGAGATCCGCGGCCTAGATCCGCGCCGGTGCTTCAAGCCCCGCCACGGCCGCGTGTTCTTCGACGTGGACGTGACCGGGCTGGAGCTGGCCGCTGTCGGCGACACCACCTACAAGCTGTTCGGCGCGTCGGTCCACCGCGACCTGTACAACGCAGGGGTCGACCTGCACGCTTACCTCGGCGCGCAGCTGGCTCTCGGCACCGACGAAGGGATGGCGCGCGAGTTTGCGCAACTCTGCAGGTCCGAAGGCATCCTGGCCAAGCCGATGGCGGTGTACGAAGCCTTCCGGCTTCTGAAGAAGCATGACAGCCAGGAAGTGCGCGCCTTCTACAAGCACTACCGCACGTTCGCGAAGCCGGTTGGGTTGGGCTACCCTGGCGGGCTGGGGCCGGCAACGCAGGTCACGTTCGCGCGGCAGACCTACGGCGTCATCATGACCGAGGAGCAGGCGCGCGACTTCAGAGAGATGTGGAAGGCCACCTACCCAGAGATGCCACGCTTCTTCGACTGGGTCAACGCGCAGACCGACCAAGCCAACACCACCGGCGAGCACACGATGTACCGCTACACCACCCCGCTCGGCATGGTGCGCGTCGGCGCGTCCTACTGCGCTGCGGCAAATGGCGCGAGCATGCAGTCGCCGGGCGCGGAGGCCGCGCTGGCCGGGATGATCGTGGTTAGCCGGGCGTGCTACGATCCCACGATGGGCAGCGTGCTGTACGGCGCCCGCCCGATCGGGTTCATCCACGATCAGATCGTCGGTGAAACGACCGCCGATCCCGAACTGTGGGCGCCGCAGTGTGAGGAAGTTGCGCGGCTGATCCGTGAGAGCGCCAGCATGATCCTAAGTTCAATAAGAGTACGCACCGATGAAGCGTTGCTGACGGTGGTCTGGTCGAAAGCCGCTGAGCCTGTGCGCGATGAGAGCGGGAAGTTGATCCCGTGGAAGCCGGCCCAGAAATGACAACCTTCTTCGAACCACTTCCGGAGGCAACGATGACCAGTCCGTACAATCAACAGCTGGGCGACCCGACGCAGGCCGCCAGGTTCGACGACGGCAAAGTGCGGCTGGAGCTGGTGCCGGCCGAGGCCGTGGAGGCTATGGGCCGGGTGTTCACGCACGGCTCGCAGAAGTACGACGACTGGAACTGGGCCAAGGGCTTCCCGTGGCTGCAGCCCTATGCTTCGTTGATGCGGCACCTGATGGCCTGGCATCGTGGCGAGGACACCGACACCGAGAGCGGGTTGCCGCACTTGGATCACGCGATCACCAACCTGGCGATGCTCATCACATTCCGCGAGCGGGGGATAGGCGATGACACGCGCTACCGTTACCCGAACGCTCGCACGCTCATCGGTGTGGGCAATGAAAGCGATTTCAGCAAGCCCTACACTGTTACTAGCGAGGCCAAGGTGATCGACGAGAACCGCGACCTGGTTAGTCACTTATTTCATGCAGGGGAGTGCGAAAGGGCTGATAAACAGACAGCGGCAGCACGAGCCTCGATCATCGAATACATGGAACAGTCCTACCACGCCGTGGAACAAGGCTCTCTGCAGCATGGCCCGGAGTACAAGCAGGGAGGGATCGTCGGCAGCCAGCCGTGCAAGTTTGATTTGAAGGGCACGCCATGCGTCGGGATCTCGCCGCCCGAGATCGATTACGACCAGGAGGATGAAGTCCTGGATTCGCCGGAGTGGGGCAGTCGCGAATTGATCCCTGGAGAGCCGCTGTCGTTCAAAGCGGCCGTGCCCAATCCGCTTCGCGCAAGAGGTGAAGGCGCGATCGAGGGACAGCCTCTCCTCTTCACCATCGAAGTCCAACTGCCCGCGCCAACCGACGACGGTTTCCTCTGGTGCGAACTGCCATCGAGTGTACGCACACGAAGTCACGTCCTGGCGCGTGTGCAAGCCCTGCGTGAAGACGGCTACTGCAATCGGGTCATCCGGGTACATCGAGTCGCGGAGCGACTCGTGCGCGACGAGAGCGAAGACGTAGATGGCTTTGGCGGCAGCGGCTGGATCCAGGAAGGCACGATCACTCGCCTCGAACGGATCATCTTCCCTGGCGATGGGCGAGTCTACCCATGATCCTGCGGTTAGGAGAACTTGGACCGGACTCCTTGCGCGAAGCCGAAAGAGCGGTTATCCTTCGCGCGCTGAAGTCGTCGGGCGGCCACGCCGAGACCGCCGCCATCCTGCTCGGGATCGGGGCCAGCACCATGTACCGCAAGATCGTCGAGCACGAGATCACCGAACAGGAGCGCGGCGGATGAAGGCCATCGGTGTGGACCCAGACCTTCACGACCTGGCGATCGGCGTGTGGGACGACTCGGGGCCGGTGGCTGCGTACGTTATCCACCTTGTCCACGACAAAGGGCTGTCCGGCCGCGAGCGCGTCGAACGGATGATTCGGCAGTGCTCGTACGACCTGACCACCTTCTGTTCTTGGCACGAGGACGCCACCCTGTTCGCGGTCGAAGGCCAGTCCTTGAAGCGGGAGGGGGCGGCGCAGCACCGTCGCCCGGGCGACATCGTCAAGCTGGCGCAGGTTGCCGGTGCGGCCTACGGTGTCCTCATGATCTGCGGGCGATGGAGAGACGCGCGCCTGCCCGAGCCGGAGGAGTGGAAGGGCAGCGTGCCCAAGCACGCCATGCAGGCCCGGCTATTCAACGAGCTGGGCTGGGGCTACAGCATCATCGGCAAGGGCAAAGACTCCTACGCACGGCCGCGCATCATCCCGGAGGCGTTCAAGCACATCTCACCAGGGCAGTGGAAGCACGTCGCGGATGCGCTCCTCCTGGCCCGCTGGATCCATCGAGAGAGGTCATGACCAAGAAGAAGCAAGACGAACGAGATCAGGAACTGGCCGCGTTCCAGGCCGCAGTCGAGCAGGCTGCGCTGCTGCGCGACACGAACCGCGCGCTGCGCGAGCAGTACCGCGGCGACAAGGAGATGCAGAAGACCCTGCGCGAGCAGTTGATCGCCGACCTGCAGCGGGTCTTCCAGGACAAGCGCAACCCCTACCGGGGCTTCGCGGCCAGCCGGCAGCGCTACCGCCAGCTCGGGCACTTCCCAGAGATCATGGTGGCCGACTTCTTCGGCAACCACCAGGAGTTCCTGCGCGCCGCCGGCCTGCACGACTCCAGAGAGACCACGAAGGTCCGCAATAAAGCCGCTAAACTCCATACACATCAGCAGATCGCGAAGTACGCCGAGGATCACGTCCTGGCGCACTGCGGCCTGTACGACAAGACCGACAGCCTGAAGTCCAGCGACAGCGTGCGCGTGCTGGTGGGCAGCGACTTCCACAGCTGGTTCGTCGACCCGTTCGCCCTGGAGGTCTTCCTGGACGTGGCGAAGATGGTCATCACCCCGCTCGGCAAGCGCGGCGTGGTGGTCCTCAACGGCGACGTGTTCGACTTCCCGCAGATCAGCCGGCACCGGCAGATGCCAGGGCACTTCCACCTGAACCTCCACGAGGAGCGCCGCTTCGGTCAGGAGCAGATCCTGGCCCGCGTGCGCGAAGCCTGCCCCCAGGCGACGATCCATTACCTGATCGGGAACCACGAGTACCGCCTCGTGACCTACCTCGCCGACGCCGCGCCGCAGCTGGCCGGCTTGCCGGAGCTGGAGTTCGAGACGTTCCTCGGTGTCCACAAGTACGAGCTGAACTTGATCTGCCGCAGCTCGTTCCTGGCGCCGACCGCGAAGGCGCGCAAGGCCGACGTGCGCGAGAACTGGCTGGTTCTGTTCGACACTTGGATTGCCACGCACGGCACCAGCATCGCCAAGGTCGCGTCGATGGTGGAGTTGGAGGGGCCGTTCAAGATGAGCGGGTCGTCCGGGCACACGCACCGGCCGCAGATCATGACCAGCAACAGCCTGGGCACCGGCACGATCTCCTGGATGTCCACTCCGATGCTGGCCGGCTTCGCGGTCGGCCGCGACTTCGTCAGCACGCCGAGTCAGTGGAACATGGGTTTCGGCATCGTGACCATCAACCCGGCGCGGAAGGCGTGCAGCCAGGAGCTGATCCTGATCCACGAGGACTGGGCGGCCTACGGCGGCCGGGAGTGGACGCCGTCCAAGGCGATGCTCGCGCGGCGCCGGGAACAATGGAGCATCCAATGATCCCCACCTACTATCTCATCCTGCTGTATCTCAGCGAAGCGCTGATCTTTATCGCGATCACGTCGATGCTGTTGATGTTCATCTCAGACAAGATCCGCGACTACCGCAAGGAACGAGTCCTCGCAAGGGTCATTGCGTTCAACTGTGAAGAATGGATCAAAGACAACCGGAGGCGCAACTCGTGAAGACCGTACTCAGAGGCATCGCGGCCGTTCTGGCCGTCCCCGTGTTCCTGTTCCTTCTGCCCGGCATGTTGGTGCTGATCTACTTCGGGCTGGGCAGCGATCTCATCAAGAAATGGCAGATCGGGTGGAAGCAGGGCAAGGCCGCGAAGGCCGTCGCCAAGGAAGTCATGGAGCGCAACGGCAAGGTGTCGCGACGATGAACGTCCACGACATCGTCTTCTCGGCCGGCAGCCTGGTGATGATCTCGCTGACCGTGTCGTCGCTGCTGAACCCCTTGACCGCCGTGCCGCGCAGGAATAGCGCGCTCAACGGCATCGTCCTGTACATCTTCGCGACCAACTTCCTTTTCCTGGGCATCCCGCTGGCCGGCGTGCTGAACAGCATCCACGCTGGGCTGTGGATCCTGATGGCCTGGTACAGGCCGGTGTGGCAGCGGACTGTGGGCGACCTGTTCCAGACGTTGGATCTTGTGCCGGTCCAAGTGCATCCGGACAAGATGCCCTGGCCTGCCGGCTACAGGTTCCGCGCGCCGTCACCTGAAGACCCTACGCGGCTGTACTACCGCCCCTTCTCAACCCCGAAGCCGGAAGCTGGCGACTCTGGTCTCGCTCCGCGTGAAGGGGTCGACATCTAGCTGCCGTAGCAGTTCGCGCTCGAAGATCCTGCGCACTACCCCGTCGGCCCGCTTCGCTGCGCCCTTCTCCAGTCGATCGAAGAACGGGTGTGGCGCGGCCGGGCCGACGGAGTCCACCACGAACATGAAGGGCTCGCGTCCTGCGGCCCTACGCTCGCGGTTGATCCGCAGCCCCTCGTGGTACTGCGCCCGGGTCAGCCGGCGCACCTGCGCTTCGCGCTCCGGCGTGCGCCCGCGTGGATCGTCGTTGGGGTTGGCGAAGAACACCAGCTTCTGCGCGCTCACCGGCGAGAAACCACCTCGCCCGTCGTGATAGTAGACGGCCCAGTAGTGCGGGATGAACAGGTCGGCCCGCTCCTGGTTAGCGTTGACGACCAGTCGCAGCGCCTCGCGCAGGGTCTTCGAGCCGATCATCCCGCGGACCCGGTCCAGCTCGCGCCGGCCCAGCTCTTCCAGGCACCGGCGGATGATGATCCGCCCGTCGATCACGACGCAGCCGCCGGCCTTCGGGTGGAGCGCGGGTCGCCGGCCGGGCGGTCACGCGCGCCGCCGAGCAGCCCGTCCTCGGGGTTGCGAGCGGAGCCGGCGATGGGCTCCCGCATGCTGGCCAGGGTGTTCGCGGCGCCGAGGGTCATCCCGTCCAGGATGGTGTTGAAGCCGTTGCCAGGCTGCACGAACTGCGGCACCCCGTCGTCGGTCATCGGCTTGGCGCCCTTGCCGAGGAACTGGTCAGCAGACAACTTTGCTGCAGCACCCTCCGGCTGCGCGAACGTGATACCCTTCGCGCCCAACGTCACCGCCAGCATCCGCGAGAAGTTCTTCTGGCACTGGCCGAGCTTGCGCTGCTGGAAGGTCAGCATCGCGTTCGGTCCCTCGTTGGCCGCGCCGATCTTGCCGGGCAGCGCGATGTTCGCCAACTGCGGGGGCATGCCGTGAGCGGTGGCGATTCGCATATCGAGCAGCGCGGACTTCTCGGCGAAGCCATTGTCAGCGGAGCCGTCGATGCCGAGCCGTTCGATCTGCACCTTGGTCTCTTCTGGGCTGCCCGGGATGTGCAGCGCTGCAGTCTTGTGCGAGTTGCCCGGGCCGTGACCAGCCTTAATCATCGCTTCGATCTTGTCCCAGCACTGGCCGATATTTTTGCCGAGCAGGAACAGCATAAACTCCGGCACGCCGCGGTTGAAGAAGAAATCAAACTCGAACTGGGTCATCACCTGCACCAGCTCGATCGACGGCACGGCGCTCATGTAGTCCGGGTAGCCGTAGTACCGCGAGCGATTGGTAGACTGCCGGATGTGGATCACTTCGCTGTCCACGATCTCGCCGGCCAGCGCGGTGGTGCCCGTGCGCACCACTTCGTTCGCGTTGCGCAGCGCGACGAGCGGGATAGGATCTGCGCCCTCTGCGCTGCCGTCGGGCTGCGGCTGCACGCCAATGCCGAACCTCGCCTTGAGCGCCGCGAGGTCGCCCCACTTCGCCATCACGCGCGTCTGGCTCTCGCCGCCTTCGCCGTCCACGATGTAATGGTACAACTCGCTGTCGTCCTCGTTCTCGATCTCGACGTGAACCTGAGAGGCGTCGAGATGGCCGAGGAACGTCACCTTGCGCGGGTCCTCATCGCCGAAGGCCACTTCGATGAAGCACTCGCCGCCTTCCCAGTAGTCCTCCGCAGAGGCGTCCAGCACGTCCTGCCAGTGGAACCTGCACAGCGGGTCCAGGACTTCATGGATCTTCTGCTCGCGGTGTCCGAGGCCCACCGAGGCGGCCTTCTTCGCGTCCAGGCAGATCGCGTGCGTGGCGTTGAAGTCCCGCAACTCCCTGGCGACCATCTTGTCCATCAGATGGGACTTCATGCCTACGCCGACGCCAGCGTTGGTCGGTGTCCGCACGCTGTCGGCGACCGCCTTCTTCAGGATGACGAACAGCTTGGACCCGGCCCCGCCGTGAATGTCCTGGCTGGTGCGGTAGCTGCTGATGACCTTCATTTCCGCCTCGGCGCCGTCGGCCATGGGGAGGTTTCCTCGTTGAGTGGTAAGAAAAATCCAGGTTTTTCGCTGGACGACCCCGGTCATCCTGCGCTACTATACCAGCATGCTGCCAATTTGGCAGCCCAAATCCTCCCGACCTGTCGAGTTGTCCTCCGGCACCATGCCAAACCGTCCTGCGGGAATGCCGTCTGTCGCAAGATTGTCGCGGTCCGTTGCCTCTGTCCGGGAGGCGCGGCTGTCCTCGTGTAGCCCAGGGTCGGCCACCAGTCAAGCAGGGAGCGAGCCATGCGCCGAATCAAGTCCGCGACGGTGAAGCGCCTCGCCCTGTGCCGGCGCGGCAAGAACGGCCTGGCCACCCTCTTCAAGGCCGACGGTTCGGCCGAGTGGGCTCTCCTGGTGAAGGAAGACGCCGCGGTGGAGGGCTCGCTGCTCGCCGTGGCCTACCCGCTGGGCCTGGCCGACGCCGACGGGGACATTGCCGACACCGCCGAGGCCATCAAGTCGATGGCCCACAGCTTCATGGAGTCGGGCGCTCAGTTGGACATCGAGCACGACGGCAAGGTGCTGCCCCGCAGCGCGGCCTTCGTCAGCGAGAGCTTCATCATCCAGAAGGGCGACACCCGCTTTCACGCCTGGCCGCAGTACGACGGCAAGCCGGTCGACGTGACTGGTGGCTGGGGAGTGCAGATTCAGATCAACGACCCATCTCTCCGCGAAGCCCGCCGGAACGGCGAGTGGGACGGAGTCAGCTTGTTCGGCACCGCGGCCGTCGAACAGATCGATGTCAAGGCCGCATCCCAACGTGTGGCCGCTCGTCTGGGCGGCGTGCAGGAGACCACCATGACGAAGGAAGAGCTGGCCGCAGCACTGGCCGCACAGAAGGCTGAGCTGGTCGAGATGCTGAAGAGCGCTCTCGCCGGCCTGAAGCCTGCGGAGCCCAAGGCTGCCGAACAACCCAAGGCCGTAGAGGCCCCGATGTTCACCGGCGACCCGCTGGATCCCGAGGCCCTCGCGGCCTACGAGACCGAGCTGCGCCGGCACGAGATGCGCAAGGCGATCGTCGCCGGCACTCTCACCGCCGACCAACTGGCGCAGATGCGTGCCAACCTGGGCGCCGTGAAGCCGACCATGAAGGATCTCGTCGAGGCCGGCATCCCCGCGAAGGACGGCGACTCCGCCGAAGTCCGCGGTCTGCAGGAGAAGCTCTTCAAGGCGCAGAAGCGCTCCAACGCAGGTCCCGAGCGCAAGGGCGAGGCCGAGACTGAGGCCGATCTCCTGGCAAAGGCCAACCACGAAGAGGGCATGGCCCTCGGCGCCCTCATCAACACCCATCTCGGCACCGCGAACGGCATGAAGGTCGTCTCCGCGCGCTAACCCAACCCCTGACACCAAACTCGAAGGAGAACGACACACATGGCACTTGACCCGCCCGAACTGTTCGGCCCCGAGAACGCTCAGGTTGCAAGCCTGCGCGCTTTCCCCTACGAGAGCGGCATCCGCCCCGGCAAGCTGGCTGGCCTGGTCGGCGCTCCCGAGCTTCCTCACCTTCTTCCTCTCGCCTACGATGAGACCAGCGATCTGTGGTCTCCGTGGGACGTGGACGTTGTCAATGAGGTCTACGTCATCACTGCCGGCACGCCGACGGCCACTGACGGCACCTTCACCCTCACCGTCCTCGGCGAGACCACCGCTGCCATCGCGCATGACGCTGTGGCTGCCACCATCGACGCGGCCCTTGAGGCCCTCACCATCGTTCCTGCCGGCGGTGTCGGCGTGGTCGATGGTGGCGGCGGGCTTGCTGCCGACGGCGGCACCGCTACCATCAGCTTCACTGGCGGGCTGGCAGGTCTGCCGGTCGGCATGAGCGCGGACTTCGCCCTCCTGGTTGGCTCCGCCCATACCATGGAGAACACCGTGGACGGTTCCGGCGCCGGCACCGATCAGATCGACGGCTTCCTCTGGTCGCCGAGCCATGCGTTCGAGTCCTCTGAGGACGGCGAGCGCCTTGTGCAGATCCTGCGGCGCGGCCAGGTCCATCATGACGACATCCCGCTGCTCGAAGGCAGCGACGAATCTCAGGCCGAGCTGACCGCCGCTCTGGTGGACACCAACCGCCTGCGCACCCTCGGTCTTGACATCGTCGGCGTCCCCGGCGTCCACTAATCCTGAGCGTACCCGCTCAACAGAACAGGAGTCTTGCAATGCCCAACAGTGCAGACGTTCTGAGCTGGTCGTCTCTGACGCCCGCCGTGAACGAGATGAAGGCGCCCAACAGCTTCCTGAAGAACATGCTCTTCAGTCGCGACGTTCCGGTGCCGGCGAAGAACATCGAGCTGTCCTTCCTGCGGCGTGGTCGAAAGATCGCGCCGTTCGTAGAGCGCTGCGGCGAGGCCATCATGACCGAAGGCCGAACCGAAGGCTTCGCGGTCGTGCAGCCGCCCCACATCCGCGTGAAGCGGCCGATGACCCCGTGCGAGCTGCTCGACAAGCGCCGCCCGGGCTCGGTCATCTTCCCGGGTGCCGCAGGGATCGGCGCTGCGATGCGCGAGTACATGGCCAGCGAGCTGGCCATGCTCGGAGACGACGTTCTCAACTCCGAGGAGTACCTGTGCGCGCTCGCTCTCCGCGGCGTCATCGAGTATTCCGTGGAGGATGAGGCGTCCTTCAAGATCACGTTCCCCCGCAGCGCGTCTCACGACGTGGTGCTGACCGGCGCCGATCTCTGGACCGCCAGCACCAGTTCGCCGCGCGCCGACTTCCTCGCTGCGGCTCAGCTCATCAACGACGACGTGTCGCTCAACGCGACCGACGTGGTGCTGGGCGCCGACGCGGCTGACGCCTTCCTGGCGGACGCCTCCAGCGAGGTCACTACCCTTCTGGACGTGCGTCGGCTCATCACCGGCAGCATCGATCTCACCAACCAGTTCAGCGAGAGTGGCGCGATGTTCCTGGGGACCTATGTCCACGGGATCCGCGTGTGGCGGTATGCTCGCCAGGTCGAGGTCAACGGCGTTGCCGTCGACCTGATCCGTCCTGAGTATGCCGAGTTCTTCGCCGCAACCCCGGCCGCGCAGTTCGTGACGTACTACGGCGCGATCGAGGACATGCGGGCGATCGGCGCCGGCCGAGTGCTGCAGTCCAAGCGCTTCTCGAAGTCCTGGGAAGTCGAGGACCCCAGCGCCCGTCTGCTGCTGGTCGAGTCCAACCCGCTCCCGTGCATGCGTCGTCCTGACGCCTCCGTGAGCATGAAGGTCGTCTGATCCATCCTCGGGCCGGGGTTCGCTGTGGACCCCGGCCCTGCTTTCCCTTTCGCACCATCGGAGGCAACCATGAGCGCGAACACCCTGTACCGAGTCGTGAGGGGCTGCGTGCAGCTCCCGCGGGGCAACAAGGCCCGCAAGCACGTCACCCGCAACGACTTCGTCCAGCAGAACGACATCCTGCCCGAGAACGTGTTCTCTCAGGCCGACATCGATCGGCTGCTTTCCGACGGCCGAATCGCGCCGACCGGCACTCTCCAGCAGGTTCAGATGAGCAATGGGGTTCGAGTCCGCGGCAAGTGGGTGGTCGATCCTGTCACCCTGCTCGGAGAGAACCTGGAAGCTCTGCTGATTCGCGTCGTGGAGATCGACCCCGACTTCGACACCAACCTTCTCGCCACCGAAGCGGACGCCGTGCGCCAGCTCACCAGGGACTGGGATCCCCGGTTTGCCGAGCAACTGTCGGTCGCCTCGGATCGCACCGGCGTGGTTCCGCTGACTCCCAACGGGGTCAAGGATGCCGGCGGGCGCGAGATGTCTCAGTCCTCCCACCAGGCTTTGGAACGCGCCAGAGCGCGTGCCGGGGCCGATGCTGCGGCACAGGAGTAACCCATGGCGCAGCCGCTGTTCGTTGCGGATGAAGCCACCCTCAAGACCAAGTTGCGGCTTTCGGCCGTGCCGGCTACCGCTCTGGACACTGAGGCCATCTTCGACGAAGCGATCTTGCGCGCCCGCCTGCGCCTCTACGCTTTCCTGGGCATCGCCCGGGTCAACGTGCTGCTCGCCACCCCCTTCACCGAACAGCCAACTACCGACCCCGAGCTGATGAGGGCACGGGCCAACGTCGTCGAGGTCAAGATCGTCAAGTGCCTGTTGATGGAGATGCTGCCCCACACGTTCATGGACGCCTCGGGCGATGTGGACCATCGCTGGAACGAGGAGGCCCCGACACGGGAAAACTCACAGGGCGAGCTTGAGGCGGCGCTGCTGCGTTGCGAGAACGACATCCTGGCCGACCTGATCGTCCTCAAGGACGATGACGCCGATGGCGGTTGCGACATGCAGGTTTACGACGGCACGCCGGACTGCCCGGCCCCTGCCATCGGCCTGTCCTTGAAGAGCCGCTCGCGACGTTGGCCGCACGACCCTAGCTGCAGCGGGCTTTGCTGATGTCCTACAAGACCGCCATCCATGATCTCCTGGTGACAACGGCCGCCGCTGGCACGTTCACACAGGCGATCTATTCAGTGGAGCGCCCCTCTCTGCTCACCGCGGGGGATCCCATCCTGCCTCAATCAGTCGAGGCGAACGAGATCCGGGGTGCCTTCGTTGTGGACAATCGACACGGCCGAGACTATCGTCAGGACCGCGCTGGCTGGGCCTGGTTGCTTCGCCTGCGATTCGGAGTCGAGGCCAACCTGGAAGAGTTCGAAACCACGCTGATGGAGAACCCCCTCTTCGTCGCGCGAGATGTACCGACCGGCGTGTTCCGCCAGGTCATGATGATCCTCGAAGAATCCGAATACGAGCACCCGCCGCGCGGCGGGGCTTCGAATGGGACACAGGCCACGTACAGATTCGTGGCGGAAATCTGCCCTCAGTAAAGGAGACCCACAATGCCCGGATCTAACACGTCTGGTGCCCCGAACACCCGGGACTACGTACTCGGTCGGGGTATCGTGCGACTCGCTCAGCTGACCGCCGCCGGCTTGCCGGACTCGGAAGGCTTCCGCGATCTCGGCAACGCGACCGAGTTCAACATCACCGTGGCGGTGGAAGACATCCGCCACCAGTCCAGCCGCAGCGGGCTGAAGATCACCGACAAGCGCTGCACCATCAGCCAGGAAGTAGGCGTCAGCTTCATTCTCGACGAGATCAACTTCGAGAACCTGGCTATGTTCCTTTCGGGCAGCCAGGAACTGTACGACAACGCGCACGACGCGACCTTCGTGGACGCCGTCATCTCCACCGCCGTGAACCTCGGCAACTGGTATCAACTGAAGAATGCTGACGCCGTTCAACAGCGCGTCTACAACCTGGACGCAGCCGGCGTGGTCTACACCGTGGAGAAGGACGACGTGGCGGACGTGCTGTTGGTCGAAGGCGTCGACTACGAAATCGACGAGGTCATGGGCCTGATCCGCTTCCTGCCGACTTCGATCCTGATCGCCGACGGAGACGGGGCGCTTCTGAACCTCAGCGCTGCGGCCACCACCCCGCAGGATCTCGATCAGGTCAACGCTCTGGCCGAGCACGACGTGACCGGAGCGCTCCTGTTCATCCAGGAGAATGCGTGCGACGAGGGCCAGAAGACCGAGTACCTGTTCCACAAGGTCAGCGTTGCTTCCGAGGGTGACTTCGCCCTCATCGGCGATGAGTTCGCAACCCTTGCCTTCACCGGCGTGGCCGAAGTCAACTCCGGTGTGTCCGACACCAGCAAGGTGTTGACCGTCCGTACCTACGATCAGCAGGCTTGATCGCTAGCTTCAAGCAGTAATCTCAGCGGCCCGGTGAGTCGTGCCCGGGCCGCTTCAGACCAGGAGGCAAACCTGTGGGCTGGAAAGAACGCTTCACCTTTCGCGAACGCCGCTACGTCGAGCACAAGGTCGGCGAGAACACCCTGCGCTTCTACCCGAACCGCTTGGGTCTGTTGACCGAAGCGAAGAACCTGTCGGCCCCCGCGGCAAAGGCCATCGCCGCCCTCTTCGCAGACGAGTCCCGCGACACCAAGAGCAACGTCAAGCGCACCAAGGACGGCGGGGAGTTCTACATCGAGGACATCACCACCGATGCCTTGACCCCCGAGATGGCTCAGCACCGCCAGCGCGAGAAGGACCGCGCCATCGAAGTTCTCTTCGACTCCGTGTGCGACATGCGCAATCGCAACCTCATCGGCCTGTTGCTGATGGACAGCCTGCGCGACGAGTTCCCGTACAAGGTCGACCGCCCCATCGCCGAAGTCGAGGCGTTCCTGTACGGCGACGGCAGCGACACCTACACCGGCCTGGACATCCCTCTGCTGATCGAACTGGTGCGCGGCTGGCTGAAGGGCAACGCACAGGTCTTCGGTGCCTCGGGGGAATCCATGGTCGGGCTCGTAAAGGCAAAGCTAGAGTCCCTGCGCGACTCCCGCTTGGCGAAGAAGGAGCCGGAGGGCATGAGCCCGACCAGTGGCGAGCCCTCCAAGACGCCTTCGTCGCTGCAGTTGGTGCAGGATTCTCCGCTGAGTACCTAGACCGCCTCGATCTGCTGCAGTTCAACGCCTTGATGGAGAGCATCAACAAGCACCAAGCACAGCAGCGCATCGCGTACATCTATGACACCGCCAACGCCGCACAAGCCACCAGCAAGGACATCAACGAGCACGCCAAGAAGATTCGCAAGGCCGCAGGACTCAAGCAGGTAGCCGGCGACTCCAAGCAGTTCATGAGGGACATCGGGAGCATTTGAGATGGTCGATCGCGGAGGGTTGAACTACCCGATCAGGGTCCGAGACGAGTTCTCGGCAACCACCGCGCTGTTCCGCGAGGAGCTGCGCAGCGCCAAGGCGGCGTTCCGCGATTTCCAGGCCGATCTGAAGACTCAGCGCGGCTCGGCACGCGCTCTGCGGGACACGGCTGCAGCCGCCCGCGACCTGGCCAAGGCACAGCAAGAGCAGGCCCGGGCATCGCGGGCGGCGCAGAAGCCGTTGACGGAAGAGGAGAAGCTGCAGCGCGAGCTGGCTCTGCGGGCCAAAGAACGCGCAGTCATCGAGCGCGAGGGTGCCCGCATCAGTGCCAGGCAGAATGCTGACGCCCGCCGGGAGGCGGCTGCTCGCCGTGCTGCCATCCGTGCGGAGGAGCAGGATCTGAAGCGACAGCAACAGGCCATCGCAGCTGTGGCCCGCGCCGAGCAGCAGCGCCAACGCCTGACCGCCCGGCTGATCGCGGCCGAGCGCTCGGACCGTGAAAAGGCCGATCGCCTCAATGCCGAGGTACAGGCCCAGCGCCGGATCACGCGCGAGTTGTTCCAACAGCAGGTAGCACTGGCACAGATCCAACAGCTGCGCACCAAAGCCCGAGGGCAGTTTGCGGGCGGTGATGTCATCGGCGGACGGGACACGATTCGCCGCGCACGCGAACTGGAGCAGTCACTCAACGGCTCGGCCAACGCCGGCAGTCGGCTACTCTTCACCTTCCGCCGGTTGATCGGCGTCCTGGCCATCTTCACGTTGGCGCGGCGCGGCGTGCAACTGTTCCAGGACTTGGTCAGCGCCGGCATCCGGTTCAACGACACGATCGAGGCCAGCACCACCGGCATCGCCGGTCTGGTGGCCACCCTGGGCGACGTGCGCAACAGCTTCGGCGACTCGGTGGACAGTACCGAGGAGTTGAACCTGGCCTTGGGCATCGCCCGGGATCAAGTGAAGAAGCTGCGCCAGGATTCGCTGCGCACGGTGGCGACGTTCGAGGAGTTGCTCGACACGTTCCAGGTTGCCGTCGGCCCCGGCCTTGCCGCCGGACTGGATCTCGACGAGATCCGCAAGCTGACGGTCGACATCAGCCAGGCCGCCTCGGCGCTCGGCGTGCCGCAGAACCAACTGGCCGAGGAAGTTCGCTCGCTGTTGTCGGGCACCATCCAGGCCCGCACGACCCGCATCGCCACGGCCCTCGGCATCACCAACGCCGACATCCGCCGGCTGCGCGAGACCGGCGAGCTGTTCGACTTCCTGGAAGAGCGCTTCTCCGGCTTCGCTGCAGCGGCCGAGAGGCAAGCTCGCACTACTCTCAGCGGTATCCGCCAGCTGGTCACTGGCGCGACTCAGGAGCTGCTGGGCAATGCTGCGCAGCCCTTGTTCGAAGAACTGCTGGATCTCGGCAACGAGTTCTTCGACGACGTGTTGACCATCACCGATGCGGCCGGCAACATCAAGCCCAACCCCGAAGCGGTCGCCGCCTTCCGCACGTTGTTCGAGGCGCTGCGTGACGGCGTGCAATCTGCCCGCGAACTTGCCGAGGAGTTTGGCTTCGAGGGCCTTCAGAACCTGGTGAGGTCCATCGCCACCGGCCTGAACGTGGCGATCCAGGCCGGTATCGGCGCAGCGCGGGTGTTCGGCGCGGCCTTCAACGCCCTGGCCTTCATCGTGCGCGAAGTCACCGATCTGCTGGGCCTGAGCGCACGAGCGGTGGGAGGGATCGCCGCTGCGATCGGCATCGCGCTGTCCAGTGTCGTCCTGTTTCGCACGGCCACCAAGTTGCTGGGGATCGAGTGGGCGAAGGTTCTCTCGCTCATCAAGTCGATCCCGCCTGCAATCACCCGTTCGCTCTTCCTTGTCGGAGCATTCGTGGCTGCCCTGGGCCTGCTCACCAAAGGCTTCGAGCTGATCGCCGAGAAGATTTTCGGGGTCGAACTGAGTCTCGGGGACACCGTTCGGCTGGTTGGACGGGGCCTGCAGGGAGCCTTCTTCAAGGTGGTCGAAGTCGTCAGCGTTCTTGGCGAGACGATCAGCAATGCGATCGGCGGTGCCCTCGATAAGGTCATCGCCGAGTCGATTGACAAGGCCAAGCGTGGCCGAGCAATCATCGCGTCTCTCTTTGGTGACGCTGAAACTGCCGAGCGGCTCGCAGACGAGCAGCTTAAGGACGAGTTGGCTTCGGATATTGCCCGAGCCAAACGCCGCGAGGAGTCCGAGGAAAGGATCGGCCTGATCCGCCGCACGTTCGCAGCGAAGCAGTTGGAGATCGAGAACGAGATCGCGGCGATCATCGGCGAGGCTGCCAAAGAAGATACGCGCGGAGCCGGCTTCGATCCTAACTTCGATGCTGCCAAGGCCGCGGAAGATGCTGTCCGGGCTGCGCAGACCTTCGTGTCGACGGCCGACAAGCCGATCAACGAACTGGCCGAGTCGCTGTTCGAGGTCAACAAGGAGATCGAGAAGTCCCGAATCCAGTTCGACCTTGCGACGAAATCGGCCGGCGTCGGCGGTTTCGGCGGGCAAGTAGAGTCGAACTTCAACCAGCAAGAGGTCGAGTCGGCTGAGAGGTTGCTGCAGATCCGCTCTGAGCTGGCCAAGACCGGCCAGCAGATCGACAAGCTGATCTCTGACGGAGTCCAGAAGAAGGAAGAGGGCGAACTGCTCTCGCTGCTGCGGGACGAGGAAGACCTGCGCGAGGCGATCAACCTTGCAGTGGTCGACGCCAACCGACTGGCGCTCACTCGCTCGGCGACCGAGGCTGCCACCCTCCTCCCAACACTCCGACAGGAGAACCAACTCCTGCAGGCGCAGGTAGCGTCCGAGCGCGCCGTGACCGCGGCGCAGGTTGCCCGGCTGGGGCCGCAGCAACAGGCCCTGATCGCGGCACAGGCCGCCGTGGGGGTCGCCGAGGCCGAGCGGAACATTGCTCGCCAGACCGCCGACGCAGAGATCCGCGCGCTGCAGGCCCGCATCAGTGCGGCGCCGGCCGGCGCCGAGGCGGCTGCCCTGCAGGCCGTGCTGGAGCAGCTCACGACTCGCCGGGACCTGGAGCAAGAGATCCTGGACCTGCGGATCCAGCAGTTGGAGGCCGCCAAGCGCGAGGCCGAGCTGGTCGCCAACGGCAGCCTGACGCAGGGCTTGAGAGAGGGCTTCAAGCAGTTCGCAGAGGAGTTCTCCTCCACCTTCCAGGCCGGCGTGGAGATCACCAAGCAGTCCACGGCCGCGCTGGCGAGCTTCATCAGCCAGAGCATCGTGGACGCCTTCGACCCCACCAAGGACCAGACCCTGCTGGAGAGCTTCGCCCGCTTCATGCAGCAGGTCGCGCAGATCATCCTGAACCAGCTGATCCAGTTGGCCATCGCGAAGGCCATCCTGCGCCTCGGGTTCAGCGAGGGCGGCGAGGTCCCGGCGAGCTTCAGGCACGGCGGCGAGGTCAAGCGCACCGGCCGGCGGGCCAGCGGCGCCCACGCCCACGCGCAGGGCCTGGCGGCCGGCGGGCGGCCGGCGGGGATCTCGCCGCTCGACACCGTGCCGGCGTGGCTGCGGCCCGGGGAGTTCGTGTTCTCCAAGGAGGCAGTCGACTCCTTGGGATTGGGCACCCTCGAAGCCATGAACAAGGGAAACTTTCCCGTCACAGCGAGTTCCAGCGCGCAGGCAGCAGCTCCCAAGATGGGAATGCGCACTGGCGGGCTGGTCGCCGATAGGCTAGAAACGGCACGATCGGCCGGCGGCCAGGAGGGCGGCGCGACCGTCACCGTGGTGCCGGCCGTGGTCGCTCGCGACCGAGAGATGGATCAGCTCGCCGCGGGCGGGCGCAACGCACTGCTGGCATTCATGCGAGAGAACGGTGGCAGCATCAACGCCATCCTCGATCGCAGCGTAGCACGGAGATAACCATGGCCTGTGTATGGATCGAGGGCTTCGAGACTCACTTGAACGCCTCGCAACAGGCGCGCAAGTACGCCAGCGTGAGCGGCTCGACGATCTCTCAGCCAGGCCGCGTGTTCGGCACGGCCGGCGGCCCGTTATCTTGGGTCGCGGTGACGCCGTCGTTCGGCACCGACAACACGATGATCGTAGGCTTCGGCTTCCGCTTCAATGCGCATAGCACGTTGCTGAACACCGGCAGCCAGGGGCTGTACTTCGAGCGCGGCGTTGACGAACAGGCCCACGTCGAGTTCGAGAGCACCAGCGGTCTAGGGGTGCGCTTCCACATCAAGAGGGGCGCGACCACCATCGCCACGTCCAGCTACACCGACTTTGCGGTGTGGCACTATGTAGAGGTCAAGCTGGTGCTGCGCACCGGGGTCAACGGCTCCTACGAGTTGCGCATCAACGGCGTGACGGACATTTCTGGCTCCGGCGTCGACCTGGCCGACAGCGGCGTTGACGGGGCAGATATCCATGCCTGGCGCTTCAGTGCCAACGTCAGCACGATCCTGCGCCTCGATGATATGTACGTGCTCAACGGCACGGGGGCAGTGAACAATGACTTCCTCAGTCCGTCCATCGTCGAAGGCAAGGTCCCCAACGCCAACGGCACCACGATCCAGTGGACGAACAACGGCACTGGCGACAGTTTCACGTCGGTGGACGATGCCTTCGATCAGGCACCCGACGATGTTGGTGCTGGAGGCACGGTCGGCTCGGACACCAACGGCCAGAAGGATACCTACAACTTCGAGGATCTCACGCAGATCACTGGCACGATCCATGCCGTGCAACTGGGCATCCAACTTGGCATGGCTGCGGCCGGCACGCGCACCGTGAAGACCAAGTATCGCGATCCCAGCACGACCGAGGCGGACGGCGACTCACACGTCGTGAACAGCACGACCTTCGACGAGTTCACGCAGGTCTTCCAGGAGAACCCCGTGTCGGCCGCGCCCTGGGATGTGGCGGACATCGACGGTGGGCAGTTCGGCATGGAGGTCGTCAGCTAATGGCCCTCAAATGGCTCGAAGGCTTCGACGCCTCGATCAACACCACTCACTTGGCGCGAACCTACAACACGATGACCGGCACCATCACACAGGCGGCTGGGGCCAGTGAGACCGGAGGCGTGGCGATCACGTCCGACGATGCCTTGTTCACCACCAAGCCGTTCTCCTCGGTGGAGAACACTTGGATCATCGGCCTGGCCTTCCGCTCGCACGACGACGACAAGATCAACAATCCCGACATCCCGTATGTTGCCATGCGGAACGGGGATGGCGAACAGATCCGGTTCGAGTTCTTCGAAGAGTTGAAGAGCAAGCCCGGCGGCAACCTGTACCGCATCCGCGTCATGCGGGGAGCTGTTGAGCTTGCCACGTCCGTCGAAGGCTTCTTCATTGCCGACAACAGCCCCTCTCTCTGGGTGTTCTTCGAGTTCAAGGTCACGATCGACAATGCGACGGGCGAGTTCTCCGGGCAGTATCAGTTCACGCAGAAGCCCTCTATCAGCGACGTGCCGATCGCCTTGACCTGGGATGCAGCCAACACCGGCGTGGATACCCAGAACCAGGCCACCACGGGCGCTGACCGCTTCTCCTTGTCGATGATTACCGGCAACTCGGTGACGGAGGTTGCGGTCGACGACATCTATGTGTGCGACAGCACCGGCACGAAGAACAACGACTTCCTCGGCAAGATCCTGATCGAGGAACAGAAGCCCCTGGCTGCTGGCGCCACCGACGAGTGGGTGTTGGCCGACGCCGCCACCCTGAACGAGGCTTGGGACGAGACGATCAGCGAGGCTGACGACGATCCCCGCGTCACTAGCCAGGTCCCCACCGACATCACGCTAGCCACGGTGGACCCTCTAGTGGCCCTGATCGCACCCGGCACGACCATCATCGGTGTGCGCCATGACATCGTCGCCCGCATGGAAACGACAGGGGACTTGGACATCGCGCATTTCTTCCGGAAGACTACCGGCACTCCCGCGGAGACGGACGCCGGCACCGCCCTGAACGTCGACAGCACCACCTACGAGGCGTCTGCGGCGGTGCTAGAGGACGACCCCAACACCCTCACGGACTGGGATATCGCTGATCTCAACTCCTACCAGTACGGCGTGCGGAACGACGGCTGATGGTCGCCGTAAACACATCACGGCTGAACATCGAGATCCTCGGCGACGAGGGCACGGTGTGCGACGTTACTCGCGAGGACGTGCAGGTCGGCGCCAACATGGATGGCACCGAAGAAGTTCGCACGTCACGCTTGTCGATCGAAGTGCTAGGGGAGGATCCCAAACAGGCCGGCGTCACCCGCGAAGACGTGCAGGTAGCCGGGGAGTTCGACGGCACCGACGAAGTGCAAACCTCGCGGCTCTCGATCGAGGTTCTGGCCGAGGAGGTCGCGCAGGCCGGCGTCACACGCGAGGACGTAATGGTCGCTGGGCAGTTCGATGCCACGGGCGCTGAGATCCAGTGCTCGCGGGTATCGATCGAGGTGCTGGCCCGTCAAGGCTCCGCTGGCCCGGTCGACCCTCTGGCCCTGCCTGACGATGCCCATGTGTTCCTGCACAACTGGGCTACGCAAGCCAAGATGACCAGCTCGTTCCGCACCAGCGTGGTTCACTCGCCTGACTCCGGCGCGGACTCTCGCCGCGGGCTGACCTTGAAGCCCTTCCGCACGCTGGACCTGGAGTGGATGATCTGCGCCCACATCGATCTTGCACGGCTGGAGCGAATCGAGGTCGCGCTGCGCCGGCTGACCGATCAGCGCTTCCCCGTGCCCATCTACATGGATCAGCGTGAACTGGATGCGGCCTATGATGCAGCCGACTCGACGATTGTCGTCGACACCACCAAGGCACGCTTCTTTCTCGGCCAGCGCGTGGCAATCGTGCAGGTCGACAAGGATTTCGTGCCGGTCTCATTCTCATTCCACATCATCGAAGGGAAGAGCAACAACAGCCTGACGTTCGAAGATCCACTCGGGGTCGACGTGGCCGCCGGCTCGCTGGTCTTCCCGATGATGGACTGCGAGGTCATCCTGGAGGTAGAGGCCAACTACCAGACCGCGCGGGTGCCCGTCGTGAAGATCACGATGGCCGAGGCCCCGGGCGCCTCTCAGTTGCCGCCGCTACGCTCTGACAACCCCACGGGCGCCGAGATTTATAACGGCCGCCCGATTTGGTACGAAGAGCCTGACTGGGTGCAGGGGATCACGAAGGGAAGGTCGCGCTACGGCGATCGTTCAGACGCCGGCCGCGCCGACTTCGTGAACGCCGAGGGCGACCGAAGCCGCCAGGTCCATAAGTACGTGCTCACCGGCAAGCGCGACGAGATGTGGAACGTCTTGGAGTTCTTCGAGACCCGTCGCGGGCGCCTGCGCAGCTTCTGGCACATCGACCAGGATCAATACTTCGAAACCGTCGACATCGACCCAACCGGCACCTTCATCAGCGTGGCGGAGATCGGCGACCTGGCCGACTTTCAGGAAGAGTTCGAGCACGTCGGGATCATCATGAACGACGGCATGGTCTACGTGCGCGAAGCCGTCACGATCGATCAGGTATTGACGGTTTTCCGCATCACGATGGACGACCCGATCGACATCAATTTGGATCCTGCGGACGTGGCGCGCATTGCGCGAGCCCGATTGAGCAGGTTCGAGAGTGACGCCTTCACCGAGACCTGGCAGCACACCAACTACATGAACTGTGGGGTCGAGATCATCGAAGTGCTGAACGAAGAAGATTTCCCCACCACCTAGGAGGCAACCGATGGTGAGAGCAGACGCAAGACCGGAGAAAGAGAGCTTTCTCCTCGTGACGTTCAACTACGGGGACGGGGCCGCTACTCAGGCGAAGTACACCGACTGGGATCAGTCATTTCTGGGCCACACTCCCGAGCCCCGCATGTCTGTGCAACTTGCCGACAACGAAGCCACGTTCGACAAGCGAGAAACCCGCATCATTCTGCCCGTCGATGATTTCACCGGCCGCGCTGGTGACGGCACCCCCCACTCTCCCATGTTCGTGAAGATCGAGGAGTTGACTCAGGGCCTGTTCGCTGGCGATCAGTCGGCGCTGAAGGTTCTGTTCCGCGGCCGAGTCATCAGAACTACCAAGAACTTCCAGGGAAAGCGCAATCAAGTAGCTTTCTTCGCCCTGACCCAGAAGTCTCGCCTGGACGTTTCCATGGGCATTCCTTGCAATCACCATTGCGCGTGGACCTTGTTCCACGGCGGTTGCGGGGTGGACGAAGATGACTTCGACGTTCTCACCGAGATCGACTCGGTAGACGGACAGGAAGTGACTATCACTGACGTGGCGATCACCGGCCCCGGCACGGCCGATCCCCGATACTGGAAGCGCGGCTACCTGGAGAAGGACGGCCTGCGCGTAGGCATCCGTGATTACGACGGTTCGGTCGATCCCACGAAGCTCTTCATGGTTCGGCGTGTGCCGACTGACTGGATCGGCGGCAGCAGCGACATCCGTGCCGTTCCAGGTTGCGACAAGACGATCGAAACCTGCCGCGCACGGTTCGATGCGGAGGAGTTCTTCATGGGGCCTGGCTATGCCATCCCCTCCTACCAGCCAAACCTGGAGAGCCCAACGTGAGCGCCCGCGTCTACGGGCCTGCGATGGTCTGGCAGCCGATCCCTGGTGGCCAGGACATCATGTGGAGCCTCAGTTGCGCGTTAACGGCCTGGCGCGGCACCCCCTACGAATCCGGCCAGAGCTTCAAGCAGCTGGGTGCCGACTGCATCGGGGCGGTATTCGGAGTCATCGACGAATTGGACGGGCGCTTTCGTGCGCGCAAGGCGGGCATGCCAGCGGACACATCCATGCACAGCCGAGCAAAGGCCATCGCTGCGGTGCGCGAGCTTGCGCGCCGCTACACTCCCTGCAGCAAGGTAGAGCCCGTGAATGGCCAGTACCTGGTTGAGCCCGGGGACATCGTCGTCACCGGACCGCCCGGCGGCGGCCCAGGCCACGTCGAGCTGGTCGGCGCAAGCAAGAACGAGCTGTGGCATGCAGTGAAAGGCTCCGGCTTCCATCAGGGCGGGTGGGGCCTTCTCGACGTGCAGATTCTCTTCGCGGTCTACCGACTCGGGGACAAAGAAAGGTGGGCACGATGAAGAAGCCTACTTTCAGGATTTCAGGTGCAGCCGCTTTGCTGATCCTGGTAGTCAGCAGCATGCCTCAAGCCGCACCAAGAGATGGCGAGCAGCAGGCATGGATCCAATTGGCTTTGCTGGTTCTCTCAATCGGTTTGAGCATCCTGGCGGGCCATCTACTGGCCAAGAAGAGCGATTCCCCGATCCGAAGCGACAGCCCGACCACTTTGTCGTCGCGAGGGTCCTTCACCCCTTGGTTCGTTGGCATCCGACGCATTGGTCCGGTCTTCTGCTGGGCGGGTGAACGAGAGACGCGCGAAGAAGATGTCGGGGGCGGGGGGAAGGGAGTCGGAGGCGGGGGAGGCGAGGTGGACATCTTCTACGAGTCCGCCTGGCATGCCTTGGGTGTTGGGCCAGTGACGACTCTGTATCAAATCATCCAGAGCGGCAAAGTCATTTTCAATGGCCCTATCACCAACGAGTCGCACCCCAGCGGTTCCACCGTCGACCTGGGCCAAGAGGGCTCGTTCTCCATCTACTGGGGTGAGGTCGATCAACCGATCAACACCTTCCTGGGCGATGCGGCTCGCGTGACGATCAGCAGCCGATGGCCACATCTCTGCTACGTGGTGTGGAACAAGAAGCGCCTGAGCGCCTCGCCGGTGTGGCCACTGCTGGACTACGTCGTCGAGCGCCGGCCCTCACAGGCCGTTCTGACCGGATCGCAGGGCTGGTACGAGCCTGGCATCACTCTGTCTGGTGAATCCTTCGCCGTGATTGGCTTCTTGTCTAGTTCAGATGAGGATGTGGGCAACCTGAGCGTTGAAGGCGATCAAACCTCGAAGTTCAAGCCCAACCAGTTTATCGAGATCACAGGCAATGGCCTGCCTGACGGCACCTACCAAGTGCTGCGCAGCGAGGTCGAAGTTATAGGGTTTTTTAGTTTCACCTTTATCTTCTTGCAAGGAGGAACCCTGGGGGCAGACGATCAGGGCACTTTGGAACCCTACCTGAATGATGATACGAATGGCGCCAACATCGCCCATGTGATTGCAGAGGTGCTCTTCGCCGACTTTCCGCAGGGCTTGCAGATCGACCCCAACCACGTCGTGGAACGCTGGGATACCGCCTCCCTGGAAGAACTGGGAGAGGAGGCAGAAACCGACGAATGGCGCTCAAGCGTACTAGGTCAGGAGGGGGAGACTGCAGAAGCCCTCCTAGGTTCGATGCTGCAGGACCACGGCGTCATGCTGCCAATCGACACCGATACCGGCAACTTGCTGTTTCATCGCGTGAGATTCCCAACGGGAACTTTGCCGGCCCTTTCCGCCGACATCTACGCAGACAAACTGCCAGAGATCGAGACTATCCATGGCGAACAGCCGGTCGACATGCTGATCTACACTTTCAGCGACCGTTCACGTTCGTTCGTGGACATGACGATTGCCCTCTCGGAAGACGGGCAGGCATCGTACATGGAACACCAACGGGCACGAAAAGTGCCTCTGGTCTCCACCGTACAGTTCTCTACCGCTGCAAAGCTATCTGAGCTTCGCTCTCCAGAGGAGTTGGCATTCGGGGCCGTGTTTCGAATCGACGCCGGTCGCGAGGCGCGGGACTTGATCCCTGGCGATGCGATCACCGCAGAGGGCTTTGAAGAGGTTCTGCGTGTAACCGCAGTATCAGTCGATCCTCTGTCAGAGCGTGTCGAGTTGCAGGTCGTGCCCGACTTCTATGGAGCCCGCAAGAGCAACTTCATCACCGGCGATGGTGGCGATCCCCCCGAACTGCTTGATCCTGAACAGGACGAAGCCTTTGCCTTCATCGAAGTTCCGGAGGTAGTGCTGGGCGGGTTTCCGCTATCTCAAGCCATCTTGATCCCGCGCATTCGGGCGCATTCTCAGATCACCTTCGCTTCTCTCTGGCTGAGCCGGGACAACGTGACCTACACTTTGTGGGGCAACGATCGACTGGTTCAGACCGGCGGTTCACTACTCGACGAGATGGCGGCCGACGGTCCCAACTACATCGACGAAGGAGCCGAGTACAGCGAGCTGGGACCAGACAACAGCAGTTTGACACAGGATCTCTCGGCCGATCTGACGAACTGGGGCCTGGGCCGGCAGTTGTGCGTCATCGTCGGCGACGGCGTGGAAATCTGCTTCCTGCAGAAGGCCACCATCACCGGCGCTGGAGTCCGCCGACTGGACGGCCTGGCTCGCGCCCGCTATCACACGCGCAAGGGCAACCACCAGCCCGGCGCAACGGTCTTCATCTTCGACCGCGATGCGATCACGCCAGTGCAGGATGCTTTGCTGGAACCCGGCGAGGATCTGTACGTCAAGACCCAACCAGGCACCAGCGCGGGTCAAGTGAACTTGTCAGGGGTGCCGCCGTACTTCGACGTGCTGTACGGCTACGGCCAGGTGCCGATCCAGCCCGACTACATGTACGTCGAGGCTCCGGCGCTCAGCGTGCCTGCGTACCGAACCGGCGATGACATCACCGTGTCGTGGGCGCTGTCGACCGGCTCGATTGGCACCGGCGCCGGGTTCCAGTCCTCCGGCGTGGAACTGGCCGATCCAGAGATCCCTGGCACTGTACGCATCCAGTTCCTGACCACGGGTGATGTGGTCGAATTGACCCGCACTCGTGATGCCGATCAGGTGAACTTCACTCTCACGAATGCCGAGTTGATCGCTGCGTTCGGCTCAGAACCAACTGCGTTCAAGGTGCGGATCACTCACATCGCGAATGGCCGCTCCTCCGCTGTTTCCCCGTCCCTCACCATCACCAAGGTAGCATAGGAGGCACCTCATGGCACGACCGCTGAAGCTCGACATCGATTCTGGAGTCCAGGGTTGGGACGCCAAGGTCGACACGAACGACGAAGTTCTGTTCAATGCGCCGATCCCGATCCACGAGGATGCGACGATCACCTCTCTGCCCGATCTGCAGACCGACTTTCCTGCTGCGGAGTACGATCGCTGCTTCATCTGGATCAACCTGACCACCTACGGCATGACCTTGTGCTACTCGAACGGCACCGCCTGGCTGGTTTTCGGGGAGGAGAAGCAGCAGGAGGCCGCGCTGACCCTGACCACGACTCAGCTCATCACCGACCAGTTCGTCCACTACACCGGCGCGGGCGCGGTCGACTACGACTTCTTGGCGGCTGCCTCCTGGGCCGGCAAGTCGGTCACGGTGCGCAACGATGCCTCGCTGGCTATCAACCTGGACCCCAGCGGCGCCGAGCAGATCAACGGCGGTGGCGCCGGTGTGCCGCTCTCCCTGGCCGTGGGAGAGACAGCCCGCGTCTACTCGAACGGCACGGCTCTGTTCGCCGGCATCATGTCCTGAGCGGCAGCCCTTGGCTGCCAGAGAAGGCCCGCCCGGGGGATTGCCTCCCTCCCGGCGCGGGCCTTCTCCTTTCCCGAACGGGAACGGACGGCTCCCGATTCAGCCGAAATCGACCGACGATGGCCCAGAATTGCCCGATCGGGAAGCCTCAGTCGCCCGCTGACGCGGTCAGTTCGGCCATGACGACCCGATAGGCTCGCGCGTAGGCAACGCCCCACAGCGGCCCGTGGCCGCCGTAGACGGGGTCTTCGGAGGCATCCCACACCATCGCGTGCGCCCACTCGTGGATCAGGGTGTCCAGGACGCCCTGCATGGGCTGCCGACCCTCGATCGCGATCTCGTACTGGCCTGCCCAGTGCGTGCGGCCGTAGTAGCCTTCCAGCGGCTGTACCTGGACCCTGACCGGCGCGTTGAGGGGGCAATGCTCCATGAGGGCTTCGCAGGCCCGCTGAAACAGCGCCGGCTCGAACCCGGCAGGCGCCTCGGCGGTTTCCTGAGCGACGGTGAGGGCGGGAGTGGACACGCAGCCGCCCATGAGGAGGGCGGCCAGGACGGCCGGCAGTAGCGCGCGCATCGGAGGGCTCCGGGCGGAAGAGGACGACTCCTGGAGCATACCCCGAGACCTGCCGGCGATCAAGCAGGGATTTCTCAGCGCTTTCGGAGCGCCTTGCTCCCGACGATGTGCCGGCGGGGCGATGCCCTCACCATCTTGCCTTCGTCGCCCAAGTGCGGGTAGAAGGCCATCACAACCGCGTCGGCGCGGTCCGGCGACTCGGTGATTTCCATTCGCTTCCGCCACTCGTCCTTCGACTCGACCTTCAGCTTGCCCTTCCGGTCCGTGTAATACTGGCGGGTCGACAACTGCTGCAGCAGCCGCGGGTCGTTGGGCAGGCGCACGATGTGCTCGCGCGTGAGGTTGCGGAGCGACCACCACGCCTCGCTGTACAGGTCGCTGAACATCGACGAGTCGTGCGCGCGGGCCTGCGTGTGGAACTCCAGGACGTTCTTGCCGCCCTCGTGGAACGAGTGGACGACGCCCTGGCCCATGCCGCCCGCGTCCGGGATGTACCAGCAGTCGCTGTTCGCCCACCCCGCGTCGTGCTGCAGGCGGAAAGCGTAGTCGGTCACACTGATAGGCTCGGTCTTCACGAACGTGCGGAAGTCCACGATGGCCAGGCCGCTGCGCCGCGCCACAACCGACTCGTCGCCGCCGAAGCGCGCGTAGTCCAGCCCGATCGCGCGGTTCACGGGCAGCAGGTCGGTGATGCCGGCGCAGCCCAGCAGGTCGGTGCGCGTGCAAATGGTCAGGTCGCGCAGCGACATCACGTTGTTCGGGTCCTCGTGCGGGAACTCGCCAAGCACGCGGATGCGGTATACGTCGCTGTCGCGGCCGTGCTCCTGTTCGAGTTGCCGGTTGCGGGTCGGGGACAGGATGTGCGGGTAGTCACGCGCCGTGTCCTCGGCGTTCCACACCAGCCGGTGCCACGCTGCGGCCTGACTGGTGAAGAACTCGTAGAACGCGCAGGAGGTCGTGTTGGGGTTGCCGATTGCGAGGAAGAAAGCATCCGGGTTGGACAGCGTTCCCTTGATGGTGTCCATGATCTTCGCGGACACGCCGGACGCTTCGTCCGCGATGAACGTGAGCCGCTTCTCGTGGATGCCCTGCAGGTTCTCGGGCCGCGTTGCCGTGGCGGTGCGGATGCCCCACATCTTCGACCCGTTGATCTCAACCTTGGTGCCGTAACACTGCACCATTCGCTGCATCAGCGGGTGCGCATCCTTCACCAGGCGCGAGCACTCGTCGATCCACTGCTTGCACTGCCGCATCGACGGCGAAGTGACGATCGTCAGAGCGTTTTCATAGCGCATGCAGCGCCACAGGGCCACGATCACGCTGCCGGCGGTTTTTCCAGGCCCCTGGCCGCTCCGAACGGCAGCGCGCTTCAGGCGCTTCTCCTCCGGCAGCCAACTTTCCAGCTGCACGATGTTGAAAAGCTCTTCCTGCTGCCAGGTGTAGTCGAAGTTCATCGCCTCGCGCGCAAAGACGCGAATGTCACGCCTCCAGCGGCCGTACAGGGGCTCGATATGGCGTGCGAAGCGGCTCATCGTGTCACCAAACGCGGATCGCGCGCACGTCCTCCCGTTTGAAGTGCTGTTCGAGTCGCCAGCGGGTGTCCACGAAGTCGACATCGCGCGAACTGCAGCCCAGCAGCACCAGCGTGGTGTCCCCGATGGCCAATTTGGTGGCCCATTCTGGCCTATTCGGCATGACTTTCAGCCGATGCCCTGGGTCAGTGCTGATCTGCAGGTGGTCCCACGCCGGCCAATGACAAACCGAGGCAAGCGCACGGTCGATTCGTGCGGTCGTGTCGTACAGAAAGCCCATGAGCTTGCCGGTCAGGTCGGTTTCCGACGCCGCGACCAGCACTTGGGAGCCCGGCACGAGCAGCAGATGAGTCAGAACGGCGATCCCCACGCCGCCGATTACCTTGCGGTCGGGCTGCGTCTGGAGATCCAGAGGACTTTCGCCAGCCTCGAAGCGCTCGAAGGCGTCTCGCTGCGTTGGATTCGGACGCAGACCTAGGCAAGAGCACAGATCCGCACTGTTTCTGAGGCGGAAGCTCACGAACCGTCATCCTGTTCTTCGTCGCGCTCGCCCAGCCTGTCCCTCAGTTGGCCGTTCTCGGCCTCCAAGTGGGCCATCTCGGCGCGCATGTTGCCCATCCGCCGCTGCAGCGAGGATACGACGCGCTCCAACTCGCGGATTCGATCCAGCATCACCTCACGGAAGTCCTTGTTGGCCAGCCGGCGGTTCTCCAGAACCGCTCGAAGGTAGTGGACGCCGCCAGCGCCCATCACCAGGGTGAGCACGTACTTCAACCACTCGGGCATGTAGTCGTTCGGCAGTTCCATGGCGCCTACTTTGCCGCGACCGGCCGAAGGACAGAATCCAGCAGCGCGCGCAGGCGCGCGGTGCTCTCCAGGTAGATGTCACGCTGCAGCAGCCCGAGCGAGGCGTCGGCGCCCACGTAGGCGTCGTGCCGCGCCATCACCGGCTGCAGGGCCGCATCCAGCGCCAGCGCGCTGACTTCGGGCAGCGAGATCAGCATCTCGACCCGGGAGGACTCCTCCAAGAAGTCATCTCGGTCCGAGCCGAAGAGGGCAGAATCGCCCTGCACGTAGGAATCGTGACGATCCACGACCCGCTGCGCGGTGCTAGCGACCGGCGGATCGACGACCAACACGTAGGGAGAGCTGCACGCCGCGACGGCGAGGGACAGCGCGAGGATCAGGGTCTTCATTTGGATGGCTCCTACAGGGCGGGCGGAGCGCCCGAGACGTTGAGTTGGGTCAGGCCGTTGCCGACCACGTTGAACACTTGGGACAGCGAGAACTCAGTCAGGCGCGCAGCTTCCACCTTCACGCCGAAGTCCCTCAGCACCTTCTTGGTCTCGCGAGTCAAGAGGCGGTTGATCTCGGCGAGGTCTTCCTGGATCTCGTCGAACGTGCGCGTCACAATAGCGTTGCGGATCGCAGTCTGCAGCACGTCGTCCAGGCTGGCTTCCGCGTCGAAGTTGTCGACCAGGAAGATGTGGATGTCCTCGACGGAGTAGATCACCAGCCCCGATGCGTAGACAGGCTTATGGTCCTTCGTCATCAGGGCCTGGCCCTGCGCGTTGAGCACTTGTCGGCACACCGGCGCCACGACTACCTCGGTCGTCGCCGGCCAGTACCAGCGGATGCCGGGTTCGAGCACCTTCGTGCGCCCGCCGGGCAGGTACTTGACGCCCTTTTCGTTCGCGCGCACGAGATCCCAGCGCGGCAGGAACCTGCCGAGCCACTCGAAGATGGCGCCGATCCAGCCAAGGGCTGCCTCCACGGATCATTCCTCCTTGGGCACTTCCGGGGTGACTTCCTGGGCGACTTCCGGGGTCGACTCTGGCTGTGACTCTGGCTGTTCGTCGAACGCCTCGACGACGCCCTGCATCACTTCGTCGATCAGGCCCTTGTCCAGGCCGGTGGCGCGGACAAGGAGGATGCTCGCCACAGCGGCGAGTGCCAGCATCAGTCGGCGGTATCGCTTCTTCATTTCAGACCTCCCTGAAAAACAGCCGCGTGCCCATCAGCGCATCGTTCCACAACTCAAGAACTATTTCACCCGAATGCTCAGATCCGATCTTGAGTCCTCTCGCGATCAGAACCTGAATCACCAACTCGCGAGCCTCGGCTTCGCTTGCGGCCAAGACGAGACCGACTGCGAACTGGCGCGTCTCGTCCAGTGTCGGGTAATCCGTAACGAGATAGATGTTCATTGCTACCCCGATATTAGAACGCATTTGCCGTGTGGTTGGTCTCTTGATTTCCATAGGTAAAGTACGATCTCGTTGGGAGTGATGAGCCTGCTGCCGTATCCCCTGCGGGCTATCTCAGCAATGACCTGGCTTTTGGCCAGTGTCTCCGAGAGGGCAGTAACTACTCCAAAAGTAAAGAGGGGGTTGGTAATGCCTGGAACTGGAAAACTCTGAACTAGCCAGGTCTGCATGTTAAGGACCCGTTTCTGGTGTAGCAGATTCGATCTTGCGAATCCACTGCACGCTGTTCACCTTGGTGATGACCAAAGCGTGGGCGCCAGTTATCTGCGCAACTCTCACCCGCAAACGATCATCTTGGGACAAGAAGGTTGGATACACCAAATGCAGCGTTTGTGGCTCAAGAGAAGTAGTGAACTCGTGGATGTAAGCCTTGAAGCCGATATCGGCAAAACCCGCCCCCGCATCCGCCTGCCAGATAGCCGACACACCCTGGATAGCCGCACTGACCGACCCGGAGGTGTTGTCGATCTCGATCGAGAATCCTAATTCGTAGTAGCCGTCCTCTTCTACGTCGAACGATGCTGCCGAGATGACGGTGAAAGCCGCTCCTAAGTTGAAGTCCGTGCTGTCCCAAGCAACGGTGACGGTTCCACTGATCGACTGCGTGCCGCTGGTGCCTCCTTTACGGCGCATCAGGTCCACTTCGTCGAACGAACGCCACTCGGTGTTAAAATCGGTGGCATTGATCTTGGCGAGGTACTGGTCGGCCGTGCCGCCGGCCGGTACGCCTTCTCCGTCCGCTCCGTCAGCTCCTGCCGGTCCCTTGATGTTAGCAACGAGAGTCCACGTCCCGCCGATCTTCTGGTACACGTCGCCGTTGGCGTCGTCGAGATAGAAGTCCCCGTCGATGCCCAGTCCTGCACCCGGCGGGCCGGTGCCTTCGTACCAAACGCTGCCGGGCGCTCCGTCGGCGCCGTCGTTGCCGTCCATCCCAGGATCGCCCTGCGGCCCCTTG
>Ga0137422_1000014_pt1 | contig 55619 bp, 83 predicted proteins | sample EasRivERMZT551_2_FD_102330 | JGI IMG/M metagenome (GOLD analysis project Ga0137422, IMG submission 102330) | Soil microbial communities from meander-bound floodplain in the East River, Colorado, USA - East River MetaG ERMZT551_2 | ecosystem: Environmental > Terrestrial > Soil > Floodplain ... | reverse complement strand
GCATGGCGCCATCAACCCAGAGCCTGTAATAGAAATCTATCCGCCACTCACACCAGAAGAAACACTGATCAACGGTGATCCCGTCGAGATCGAGCGAGAGGTGATGTCTCCAGGGTGGGGCCGGAACATCGGATACGACGGGCTGGGGGAGTGGCGAGAGCACAGGAGTGAGGGCAGGCTTTCTGGGGCACAAGACCGCATCGCCAAGCGACTCGCGGCTAAACAGCAGCCCCAACAGGAGCACGGCTATGGCCGCAGCTACTGACCTCACGGCGATCAATGAGGCGCTCGATGACCTGGGCGCGATGCTGACCCATCACGGCGAAATCCTCACGCACTTGGAGCAACGCGCGGTGCCCGACATTGCCGGGGTGGCGCGGCGGCTGGAGGACGTAGCGGATGCGGTGGACCGACTGAAGGCGCCCGTGCCAGTCACGCGACCATGGTGGTACACGCCCGCTGCCGTGGGCATGGCACTCGTGCTCGGGTGGGGGCTGTGCTGGGGAACTGTGCGATGGGTGCCCGGTGGGATGTTGCCACCGGGCTTTTCACGGATGGAACCTGCGAAACAGAAAGGACGGTTTTAGGATGTCGGACCACTATGTCCTTGATGGAACAATCCCTGTGCGTGAAGCAAACGTCTTCGTATGGGCGCGATGGTTCGAAACTGCGAACCGCCGCGTGGCGGAGACATGGGTCACGCCAGGTATCCGCATCAGTACGGTCTTTCTTGGAATGGCTGTCTCGTATGGCGATCAGCCGGTTGCCTTGTTTGAGACGATGGTGTTTGGAGGAGTATGTGATCAGGAACAGGACAGGTATGAGACCTGGCGCGAGGCGGAGCAGGGCCATGAACAGATGGTCGCCCGCGTGCAAGCGGCGGAACGTCAAACGAAAGGACGGTTTTAGAATGGATTACTCTGAGTATCTCGAAGGAATCCCGATAGTACACCGCATCGCACATGGAGGGCTGATGGCACTCATGCTGCTTTTTGGTCTGTCGGTATTGGTGATCACCGGCAGCGAGGAAATGGTGCCTGGGTTGTGGGAGATATGGAAGAAAGGGTGCGCACTCACAAGTGCCTATCTTGTCCACTATTGGGCGACGCGCCTGTGGTATTGGGGGTACTGATCATGGGGGGCTCACTGTCGACGCACGCCCAGTGGAGCACCCCCCGCCAACTGCGGAAGGCCGGCCTCTTTGCCGACGAAGGGCTCATCCTGGGGCGCGTGGGCCGGCGCCTGCTGCGCCACAACGGGCCGGCACATCTCTTACTCGTGGCAGGGACACGCAAGGGCAAGAGCACCTGCTTCGTGCTGCCTAACCTGTTGACCTGGCGGGAGAGTTTTCTCGTGGTGGACCCAAAAGACGAATTGCATCCCCTCTCCGCAGGCTGGCGCAGCACATTCTCCCGAGTCGTGCGCCTCTCGCCTACGTCCTCGCTGTCGCAGCGGTATAACGTACTGGATGCGATTCCCATTGGGGAGGAGGGGGAAATCCGGGCGGCCCAGATGATTGCCGAGGGCATCACCGACGTGGAGCAGAAAGGCACGGACCACATGAGTGATACCGGGCGCCATTTCACGGGCCTTGCGGCGGAGGGGTTTGTGGGACTGGTCCTCTACGGGTTGTATACCCAGCGGGCGCGGTCGCTCGGGGCACTCGATAGCCTCCTGGTGAGTACGGATATTGATCGACTCCTCAAGACCATGCACGACTATCCCCATCCAGCAATTCACCGCGCGGCCTGGGCGCTCCGCCAGGCCGGACCGCAAGGCGAGAAAGGTGGAATTCTCACCACCCTGAGCCGGGCACTGCGCCTGTATACCGATCCGCTTATCGCACGGGCCACCGACACAAGTGACTTTACGCTTCGGGATCTACGGGAACGGGCCAGGCCACTGAGTCTCTACCTGACGATTCCCCCGAGTGATCGGGAGCGGGTGAAACCCTGGACACGCATCGTGGTACGGCAACTGCTTGATTACGCCACGCAACACCTGGAGGGCTGGAGATGGAAGTTAGCGGTGCTGCTCGATGAGTTTCCGCTGCTAGATCGCATCACCGCCGTGAGCGATGGCCTGACCTATGCGGCGGGGTATGGCGTGCGGTTTCTGTTGGTCACGGCAAGCATGGAGCAGGTCATCCGCACCTTTCAACAGCATCATCCTTTTTTTGATGGATGCGAGATCAAGATTGCCTTCAGCGTGGATGATGCGGCAGCCAGAACCTTTAGCCAACGGGTCGGCGAAACGGAGGTGGAGAAGAAACACAAGATCGGACGGAACTGGAGTACAGAGAAAGTGAAGGAGCCGCTGCTCTCGCCGACTGCGCTCATGAATCTGCCGAGCGAGCAGGCACTCGTGGTCGTGGGGCAGCACAAGGTCTTGGCGACAAAGACCTACTACAAGAACAATGCGGTCTGGGCCGCAAGGAGTACGATGTGACAAAGGAAGACATTGCAATGATCACAGGGCTGGCAGTCACCGGCCTCGCAAGCTATGCCCTCGCATCTACCGGAATGCCGTGGGAATCCCCCTTGCAAACGGTGGCGAGTAGCATTACTGGCGGAGCGGGGGTGTCCGCGTGTACCGTGGGCGTGGCATGGGCGGGGATTAACTATCGCATGGGCCATGAACACGGGAAAGAAGTTTTTATGACCACGGCCGTTGGCACCGGCCTGACGCTGGGGGCAGCCAAGGCCGTCACACTCTTTGGCGGTGGGGCTGGTGGGTGGCCAGTGGTGGTCGCGCACGGGCTGCCGCTCGCAACATTCCTGAGTGACCTGGCAGGGGAACTCCTCGGGCATGGGGTGTATGCGGCCTGGCTGTTTGGCGGGGTACTCCTGCCCTTCACGCGGCGGGGGCGCGCATGAGTGACATCCCCGGTTTTTCGGCCCCACTGTACCAGAGCCTCACACAGCCACAACTGATCGCAGGGGTATCCAGGAATTTCTTTATCTGGGATCTGTTGGGCATGATCCTTACGGGGCTGTGGTGTATGGCCTATCCGTGGCTGTGGCCGGGGCTCCTCATTGGGCTCGCGTTGTACGTCATCGGGTGGTGCGGCACACAGTACGATACGGAGTTTTTCGAGATTCTCGTTGAACATGTACAGCACAGGGAAAGGTATGAGGGCTAGACACGATGTGGCTGCGAGAAGTGAGGAGAGAACACCATCGGCTCTCCGAATTTTTGTACTGGGATTGCCTGGAAGAGGCGCCCGGCGTCGTCCTCCAGAAGGACGGCAGCCTGCTCGCCGTGATCCGGTTCCGTGGCCCCGACCTGGCCTCGTCCGTCGATGCAGAACTGGTGGCACAAGCTGCTCGCCTGAATAACCTCTTCAAACGCTTCACGGGCGGCTGGGCGCTCTTCAGCGAGGCGCAGCGCCGGGAAGTGTGTGCCTACCCCGAGGCCACGTGGCCGGACCCGGTGAGTCGGCGGGTGGACGCCGAACGGCGCCAGCACTTCACGGCCCCCGGCCGGCACTACGAGACACACACGTACCTCACCCTCGTCTATGCGAAGCCACGGGAGGCAGTCAGTATGTGGCGAAGGTGGCTCTTCGACAATCTGCCGAACACCGATCCGGACGCCCACACGCTGGGGTATTTTCAGGACGAGGTGCAACGGACACTGGATCTGCTCCGGGACTGTTGCCCCGAAGCCGACCTCCTCGCCGCAGAGGAGACGACGCCAGGGCAGTCGCCCCTCCTCACCTATCTACATAGTACGGTGAGTCCGAAATACCACCCGGTGGGGTTGCCGAGTGAGACTGCGTATATTGATACCTTTCTCACCGATACCGATATCTATACGGGGTTGTATCCAAGCTGGGGCGATCCCCAGGACCCGCTGACGTTTGCCGGGTACCTCGCGTGCCTCAGCGTGCGGGGCTACCCCGCGGCCACCTATCCGGGCATCCTCGATGCGCTGAACCATCTGCCCATGGAATACCGGGCGGTCCTACGGTACCTGCCCCTCGATGCGCCCCAGGCCGCGAAGGCAATTTACACCTACCGACGCAAGTGGTTGGGCGCGACGAAGCGGACGAGCACCCTCCTCGCTGAGAAATTCAGCAAGCAGCAGAGTGCGCTCATCGAGCAAGCGGCGGTGGACTATATGGACGAAGGCGGGGAGGCACAAGCCCAGGTCGAGCACGGGTATGTGAGTTTTGGGTATCTCAGTAATACCATTGTCCTCTGGGATAAGGAGTTCGAGACACTCGGGCGTAAGGTGAAAGACGTGGAGGCCGCATTGACGGGCCTCGGCTGCGTGGTCAAGGTAGAGGACCTCAATGCGTTTGCGGCCTGGCGCGGCACGATCCCTGGCGATGTGTACAGCAACGTGCGCCGGCCCTTGCTGCACTCGCTGAACCTGGCACATCTCCTCCCCGCCACGGCGCCGTGGGGTGGGCCGCAGTGGAATACACATCTGGACGGCCCGCCCCTCCTACGCACGACCGGGCGGGGACAAACGCCGTTTAACCTCGATACGTATGAGGGGGATGTGGGCATGGCGTACATTGCCGGACCTATCGGCTCCGGCAAAAGCACCCTACTCGCCACCATGGTTATGGCGTGGCTCAAATATCCCTGTGCCGAGGTGAAAATCTTTGACACTGGCCAATCGCTGCGCTGCGCCACGTATGCCATGGGTGGGCAGTGGTATGACGTGGCCGCTGAACTCAAACGCCAGACCGGGCAGGACGCCCGCCTCGATGATCGGGAGACCAAGCCCTGGGGCTCTCCGTGGATGCCACCCTGCGAACGGTGGCAATGCTTCGAGATGGAGGATCTCCTGAAGACGCCCGAGGTGCTCCCCACCGTCATGGGGCCATTGTTACAAACCCTGAAGGAGCGCATGACGGGTGCCCCGACGCTCTTTGTCTTTGACGAGGGGCATCTCTACCTCAAACAGCAGGTGCTCATGGATGGGATTGACGATTACATACGCGGGTTGCGCAAGAAGAACGGGGCCGTGGTCATTGCGACCCAGAGCATTGCGGACGCGGCCCGCAGTGCGCTCGCCCCCATCATCAGTGACTCGATGATGACGCGCCTCTTCCTGGCCAACTTCCATGCCCTGGAACAGGACACGGCGGCCTTGTACGAGGGCTGGGGGCTGAATGCGCGGGAGCGGGAGATGATCATGGGGCTGGTGCCCAAGCGCGAATACTACTACCAGGGGCGGCAGGGGCGGCGGGTCTTCGAGCTCAACCTCGGGCCGGTCGGTCTGGCCTTTGCGGGGGCAAGCCGGAAGGCCGACTTAGCACTGATGGGGGAACTCTACCAGGGAGAAGGGGTACGATTTGCCTGTGACTGGCTGCATGCACGTGGGCTACACACAGAGGCCGACTATCTGAAGAGTGAACATGCTGGAATCTCGTTCATTGAAGGAGAATGACCCATGGGAAAATATGTCCTCCCCGTGCTCCTCTCTGCGCTCCTCCCGGTCCTCGTACAGGCCGGGGGCCTTCCGGTCTACGATGGTATTGCGGATATTACTTCTAAGTGGAATGCAATACAAAGAACAGCAGCAGAGATAAGAGCATACGCACAAATGGTGAAGAGCTACGAGCAGGATGTGCGGAACGTCTACAATACCGGCGAGTTGTTATACCACAGCGGCAAGCAGCTTACCAGTATACCGACCAATTTGAATGTCTTTGCCCTCCTCGCCCACTACGACAGTGCCCTCTCCCGCCTGACCGGCATGGTGGACACCGGCACGCGCACTATGGGCACCCTCTATAAGCAGGTCGGCACGGTCGCCACGTCGGCAGGCCGCGAGTCGTTACTGGGCACGATGCAAGCCGAGCGGGTCCGCCTCATGCAAATTCTCGTAGCCGCGAAGGTCGATCAGGCGTGGGTCGCGGAGGCCCAGAAGCGAGCACGGGACCTGGCCCAGGCCGCGAATGATGCCGAGGGGCAGAAGGCCGTCGCGCAAGCGGTCGCCAATGCGGCGGCCATGCAAGCGGCACACAACAAGCAGGTGCAGGCGTGGAATGAGGCGGTGGCAAAGGTCGAGCTCCTCGAACGGCTAGAGCAGCAGGCCTTCCGCGAGGCCGCGGCCCTCAAGGCACAGGAAGCCGCCGTGGCGTGGTATACCACCCGGCCGATGACCGTTCCCGAGGGGTTTAACGGCTTTCTGATCGCCCCCCAGGGAGGGCGCTAACCCATGGGCACCGACCTCCTGACCAGCCTGCTCACGGCGTTCCAGGCCGTCCTCAGCCTGGGCATGCACAATGCCGGACCAGCCACCGCCCGCCTGTTTATGCTGCTTGCCACCCTCGAAATTGCCGGCCTGGGGCTCTGGTGGATCTACAGCCACGACAACGCGATGGGCGTGGTGATGTTCCGGGTCCTCACGCTCGCGGTCTTCCTGTGGCTGATGCAGGACTGGCAGGTCATTGTCGGCGGGGTGCAGGAAAGTTTTATGCGACTCGGGCTCCTGGTTGGCGGCAATCAGTTCACCATCGGGTCGATCCATAGCGCCGGCATGAACCTGATCCAGAAGGGGCAAGAATTGAGCCTGGCGATTCAGGGCAAGGTGGCCAACCCCACCTTTTTCCAGTCCGTCGATTATGCCCTCACGGCCATGGCCCCCACCCACATGGACATGACGCGGTGGGTGGTCTCCTGGGCCGTGCTGCTGGCCTTCTACGTGGCGGGCATCCATGTCTTTGCCGTCCAACTGGAGTTTGTGTTTTGTAGCGCCATGGCGTTTATCACCATCCCCTTCGCCGTCTGGCACCGGACAGCCTGGGTCTCTGAGCGCACCTTTGGGGCGGTCGTTGGCTCGGGGCTCAAGTTGGCCTTCCTCTATATGCTGGCCAGCGCCAGTATTCCGGTACTCAGGCAGTACGTCGCGCCTATCGCCCCCAGCCAGCAGGATAGCCTCAGTATGCTTGGAGCAGGGGGGCTCATTCTGTTCCTCCAATGGGGGGCACACAAGCTGGCGAGTGGGATCATGCACGGCATGCCGTCCTTTACCCAGAGCGACGTACTGCCACGGATAGGCCCCATGATGGCCATAGGGGCCATGGCAGGTGGCCTGGCAACCCGCGCCGTCAGTCTCGGTACGACTGCGGCGCGGGGACTGGGCGTCAGCATTCCACGAAGGAGACCGTAATGCAGGGCTATACCTGGACAGAAATCCTGTGGACCTTACTCGTGTATGGCGTGGGGGGCGGAGTGGCATTGTTTGTCGTCACGCACTATGTCTTCCCCGCGCTGCTCATCCTAGCGCTGCTCGCGCTATGCCCGAAACAGCAAGGAGGGTGGTAGGTAATGACGCTCTTTGAGCGACTTGTCGCTATGCAACGAACCGACATCCCGTGTTGTGTGTGCGGCGGCGGGGTGCACAATAACCCAGACGCCCGGCGCCTGCGGCTCTGTCCGGGATGCATGTGTAATGGGCTCCTCGCCGCCTGCGAGCACTGCGGCCAGAACTACCCGGAGCATCACGCAGGCGGACGAGGCTGCGCCAGATGGGAACACCGAGGCGAGGAGGAGGGACAATGATCGCACCAAACCTCACCCCTAGCGGCACCGTGGAAACACACTTCACCCGTGGCAAGCGAGAACGAGCGGATGCGCTTGGCGACCGCGTGATGATCGCCCGCAACTGGCGCTATGCCACGTACCTGATCGCCCTCGCGCTCCTCGGTGCCCTGGGCATTATCGCGTTTCTCGTCCAGCGCCCCCGCGATATTGTGTACATCGAGCGGGATACGACTACCGGAGGGATGCGGGTCCTGGCCACCGGCGACAAGCCCCCAGCCTTGCGGGAGGAGACGATCAAGAAGGAGCTACGGGAGTTCGTCCAGACGATTCGGCGCGTCCATGAGGCGAAAGCGCTCATGAAAGAGGAATGGACGCAGGTCTTCCTGAAGGTCACGCCACGCGGCTATCGCGCTCTCAGTGCCTATGCCAGTGCCATGAACCCGCTCGCCATCGAGGGGGAAATCAAGGTGGAGATCCTCCAGGTGCTCAAGCGTGACGAACGGGCCTACGATATCCGCTGGAAAGAAACGGTGCTGAATGCACAGGGGACACAGACCGGGCACCACACCTATCGCGGGCTTTTTACGTGGGTCCCGCGCCAGACAGCCACCCCTGTCAGCCTGGAGGTCCTCACGGCCAACCCGTCTGGTGTCGAACTCGACACCTGGTCATGGAGCGAAGAATAATGACCCACCCACTCACCCCGCGCCGGCCCGGTCGCGCCGTGACGCGGTTTAGCACGCGAGCCCTCCTTGCCGGGGGGAGCCTCCTTGGTGTCCTTCTCCTTGGCGGGGTGCTCCTCCCTATGGCGTGGCAACGGTCCACCCCTGCCGTCGCCAAGGAGCAGCCCCCGGAGCACCGCCTGACGCTGCCCGAGGTAATTAGCCGACCCTTGCCAGCCCGAGTCGTGCCCATCGCCGCGCCCATCGTCCAAGACCCCGCGCCGATTGTGCAGTATAGCCAACCAGACACCACCCCAGAGGTGGGGCAGGCCGTGCGGCAGCAGAGCTTCCTAGACACGCTCAACCCGTTTGCGTCCCAGCCGCCCCCCGCGCCCAAGGAGAAGATGGGAGCAACACAGCCGCCTTCGACACCGACGCCGCCGCCACCCGCCACGAAGGAAGCCAAGCCACGCAAGGGGTGGGCCGTGCTCGCCACCCCCACGAAGCGCGAGGCAACGGCCCAGGGAGCGGGGACTGAGCCCGAGCGGGTACTCGCAGAGATGGACAGGGCGGTTCCGCCACAGAGGGGTACAACGGCGGGGCACGGGGGGCAGGACCTCATTCATACGGCCCGGTGGGCGATTCCGGCAGAACCGCTGAAGACGCTGTATATGAGCCAGACGCTCGCGGGGCGTATCCTTGATCCGTTACAGAGTGATCTCCCGGGGAGAATCAAGATTGCGCTCACGGTGCCAACGTTCGACAAGTTTGGACAGGGCGTCACCATCCTCCCCAAGGACACGCTCGTGATTGCCCAGCAGGTGAGTGTGCCGCAATATGGGCAGACCCGACTACAGGTGAGGCTCATCCAACTCGAACTGCCAGGGGGAGAGGTGGTGAGCCTCAATGCAATGGTAGGAGATGACCAGGGCACGAACGGGCTGAGTGGTCGCGTCAACAACCATTACGGAAAATTATTGCTCGCCACGGGGATAGCCGCCGTCCTCAACATTGGGGTCCAGGCAGCCGTGGGCACACCGGGGCCGCAAGAATTTTTCCGCAGTCCAGTACAGGACGCGGCCAAGGATGTGGGTCAGGGGGTGCAGCAAGAAGCACAGAAGGTTGTGGATCGAGAATTGCGTGTCCCGCCAACTATCACACGGAAAGCAGGGACGTTCTGCGTCATCACGTTGGAAGAGAACCTTCAATTCAATCGCCCACCCATGGTGGCGAGGTAGGAGCCCTATGCGACAGACTACGCAAATCCTCTGTTGTACCCTGTTCCTCGGTGGCTGCACGCTCGCCGCTGCGCCCGAGCCCCCCACGCTCCCCATCCCTGCGCCGGTGCCCGTGGCTAGCGACACCTTCGCGCCTCCGTATTGCCCGCTCGACCGAGTAGAGGTCACCCTCCTCCCCCGCGAGACCGTACTGCTGCCGGCACCCACCGCCCCACCCGCCATGGGGAAGAAAACCCCCAAGCCGCAGACCCCCGCGCAGCTCGTGAGTCAGGCCCAACAGGCGGCGCGGGTCGAACCGAGCGAGCGCGGCTACCATGGCCAGCGGGGAGAACATGTCTATACCTGGGCAGCGGGCAAGGTGTATACCGTGTATGTCTCGAAGAAGCAAGGCACCGGGATCTTCTTACCCCCTGGCGAACGCCTCGTCAGTGGGCTCTACCTGGACCAGGATGCATGGGAAGTCAAAACAGAGCGCGCAGGGGTCGAGGCAGGGGCCTATGATGCGCTGACGATACGGCCCCTTGCTGACAGTGGGGAGGTCTCCACATTTCTGTTAACCGAGAGCGGACGACGCTACCTGCTGCATTTCATTGTAGGGGGGACTGGCATGCTCGCGGTGACGTTTGAGGGGCCGCCCGTCGCAGTACAGGCACGGGCGAGTGCAGAGCCGCGCCTCGTGCTCCCAAGGAGCCCCCAATGAGCAACGGCAGCTTCTTCTTCGCCGGGCTAGTGATCGGTGGGATGCTGATGTGGTGGGTCTGCGCGGGCATGGGCTTGTATCTCTGGATACGCCAGGCGAGAAGGGTGCGCGCGGCGCGGGAGGGTGCGCTGACACACGGGGAACGCGGAAACCATGCCCGCCATAACGGGGCATGAGCCAGGCCAGCGCCTGCCCGCGGGTCGCCTCGGTCAAAGGACCGCCGTTCACGACGGTTGTGCCGCTTCCAGCGCTGCGACCCGCGCCGTGAGGGCCTGGATTTGATTGCCCCGCACAGTATTCAGGGCAATCAGCGCCTTCACCGCCCCGAGCAAGTCGGGGACAAACTTGGAATAATCGATTTGCTGGGGAATGATCCGGCCGTCAGCGTCAACCGCATCAACCTCGCCGGACACCGCATCAGGCACAACCGCTTGCGCCTCATTGGCCAGGAGCCCCCGCGCCACCCGCCCCGTACTCTTCCACCGGAAGCGCACCGGGCGAAGCGCCGCAATCACTTGCAACGGGTTCGGCAAATCTTCAATCTCTTCTTTCAGGCGGGCGTCGGAGGAGGTGTTGTAGGCCGTGGCGGTGGCGGTGGTCGTAATGGTGCCGATGAGTGCCTGCGCCACATTGTAAAAGCCACAGGCGGCCCCCCCTCCCGTGTCAGCGATCAGTTGCCGAAATTTCACCCCGACTTGCGTGTTGCGCGCGTAGTCCACGTTGCTTTCCCCGAACACATGTAAGGCAGAGATCGGGTCCACGTTAATCCCCAGGGAGCTGCCGGACGACAGCAGGGTTTTCCCGGTGGCCACGCGCAGCACATATCCCGGGATCCCGCCCGCCCCGATCCCCACCATGCCCAGCAAGTCACTCGGCCCGGTCGCGCTCAGCGCCGTCAGCCCCGTCGCCGTCCCCCCCGTAATCGCCACCGCACTGGCGTTCTGCACGGCCATCGTGCCCAGGCCGCCCAGCGTGCGCCAGGCTTCGGCCCGCGTTACGCCGGGGGCGGGCGTGACGGCCGTAATGATGCCCCCGGCCACCGTGCACGAGGCGAACACAAGCAGGCCGTCACTATCGGGCGGGCGCGAGGCCGCGAAGAGCCAGAGGTAGAGACTCCCGGCGCGGCGACTCCAGCCGGCATAGGTGGTCGACACATTGCGGGCCAACGCCAGCCAATAGGTGCCGTCACTCCCGGCGAGGGGCAGCGTGACGGCCGCCTGCTCGGCGTAGACCAGATGCGCGCCATCGCGCACGTACCCGTGGGTTGGGAACGCGGCGAGGGTCATGGAGGACACCGGCACCGTGGGAAAGGTTGTACTCACGACACAGGCCGGGAGGAGGTCCTCCTCCCGTGCCATGATTTCTGCCATGGTATCCGGCACACCGTGCGTGTTCATAGGGTCTCCCGTTGGTTACTTGCATCTAGAGGATCCGGAGGTTTTTCGGTGGCCCGGAGACTTGCACGCCTTGAAAGCACACCTGGTTGCTAGGCAGAGATTCTCCTTCACTGTTATAGGCCGTCACGTGATAATAGTTCGCCCCCACCACCGGTGCGGCATCCGTAAAGGTCGGTTGCACGCCCAGCGGGGCCACGCCGAGCAATTCAAAATTCGTCTGCACCGTGGTAGTACAGAGCCCGCCCGGCACGACGCGCCGATAGAGCGTATAGCCCGCAGGCACGCCCTGGTCGGGCACGTCCCAGGCCAGACGCACCGAGGCCGCGTGCACGACGGACCCCAGACTCACGACCACCGCAAACCCCAGCACCCACGTACGAAGATACTGCATAAGAGAGCCCTTTCTACGGACGATGGCGCGTGGCCTGAAAAACGGCCACCACGATCCCTGCGACCCCGACGACCGACCCAACCACCGCGAAAATCATGAGCGTACTCTCGTTGGTATCGCCCTTGGCTGTACGGGCACCAAGGGCGATGGCCTCAATCCTGGTAATCCGGTCGTTAATCCCCGCGAGCTTATCATCGGACACCTTGTTCGCAATGACAATCTTATCCTCCAGGGATTTGGCACTCGACCGAAACAGTTCTGCCAACTGATCAATGGACTTCGTAAAGGCCGACTCGCTTTTCAGAGCAGCCTGGCTGGCGGCCGCGTTCTGTTTTTCCACGGCTTCTTTCGCAGCCTGCAAGGCGGCATCGACGGCAGTCTTGCTATCGCGGGCGGTTTGCTCGACGCGGGTATCGCGCTCTTTAAATTGTAACTGAATGCCGTCGAATTGCAGGGCAATGCCGTTGAACCGTTCGCGCAGGATATCGCGCAAGAGCGCAATTTTCGTCTCAAGCTCGGCCGGGAACCGATCCGAGCGGTCCTGGAGCAGTTCGAGCGCCTTATCCATCCCCTCCAACCGCGTATAGATGATTTCCTTGAGCGCCAGGATGGCTTCCCGCAGGGCCTGACTAGTCAGGCGGGTCGGATCGGGGACGGGCACCCGCTCAGCGGTGGGCTCGCCCGCGTCCATCCCACTGCGCGGCGACTGCCCCTGCGTTGAGGGCACGAGCAGAAGCAGAAGCAGCACAAGCATGAGCGAGAGCGGAGACGCTTTCCTCGCCATCATCGCCTCCCCCGTGCAACCAGCACGAGCAGGCCAATCACCCCCGCGGCCCCGACACCTGCCACGCCATACCCATAGGTGTGCATAGCCCAATGGAAGAGGGCCAAGCCGGCCGTGGCGGCGATCAGGGCAAGAATGACGACATACATACCTAGCCTACAATCGGCCACTCAAGGCCAGGACAACGACCACCACAAGCAGAACCACCACAATGCCCGAGGGAGCATAGCCATACGAATGATAGCCCCACGTGGGCAGCCCTCCGAAGAGAAAGAGGACTAAGAGGAGAATCACGATTAAGCCCATAGAAATGCCTCTTTCCTTATGGCTCCGTAAACGTATGGGTAATGATCGCGCCAGCCGTCTCATTGCCACTGGTGTCCGTCGCCGCGGCGCGAATCCGAATCGTCAGGGGCAGGGTGCCCTGGACCAAGGGGACGGTAAACGTGAAACTCTTCACATCCCCCCCATTCCCGTTGTCACTTTGAAAATGAGCGACCTGGCGCCAATCCGTACAGGTGACCCCTGGACACCAGTACACGCGCGTATACGAGAGGGTCCCGGCCGCGGTGGGCTCCGTCACCGTCGTAGGGACGGGCTCAGCGGGCACGATCACGCACAAGGCAAGGATCATCGCTCCTGCCGTACCCCAAACACGTAGTCTGTGCGCCATTACGGTGTTACCCCCAGCCCGGTAGGCTCTCCCAAAAAAGTAATACTGGTGCTTGCAGAGGTTGCAAGCCCGGTGGGTTCGTTCAGAAACGTAATCGCGGTGTTCGCAGAGGTGGCCAGCCCGGTGGGCTCCGTCCCCTCGGTGGTCACGTCATACTCCGCCGCGCCAATATCCCAGGCGGTACCCGAGGGGCGCGGCACCCCATAAAAACTGGTGGTAAACGCGGCAACGGACGTCCCGGTATCGCGGGCCGCGCTGCCCGCTTGCAAGCGAAAGTTTTGGGCAGGGGCATTGACAAAGAGGGGATCGGTGGTGAGATTCGTGGTTTGCGTCGTGCCGGTCCCGTTGTTCGTGAGCGGGCTACTATTATTGTAGAGGATATTATTGGTCAGCGCGGTCGAGGAGGCCCCACTGGTGACGACAACGCCGGCCTGGGTATTGCTGACAATCGTGTTATTGGCGAGGAGGGCACTCGTGGCCGTGGCTTTCACGACAATGCCCTGGTAACCGCCCTGGATAATATTATTGGCAATCAGGGCGAAGGGGCCTGCAACGGTTATCGCACCGACGCTGCTGCCGAGCCCGAGGCCGGTCAGGATATTCCCGAGGACGACAAGGCCGGTCGTCCCGACAGAATCGGCCCGGATGCCGGGGAGCGGCGCGGTGTCGAAGGTATTCCCCTGAATCAGAATTGCGGAGGTGGTCCCCGCCACCGTGATGAGGGACAGAAGGGTACTGCCGTGAATATGCGATGAGAGAATCTCGATATTGCTGGCATCCTGGAGAAAGACCGGTTCGTAATACGTGTTCTTAATTTCGCCATTTTGGAAGCGAATATCGTGCACCTGCGCCATCGCGGCGAGGCCATTACTCAGGGCCACCGAGGCCCCATCCACGATCAGCCGATCAAAGAGCAGAAACTTGTCCGTGGGGCCATTGCGGAGAAAGAGCACGACTGGCTTGCCACTCGCGGCCTGGAGCGTTACGGTCTCACCCGGATAGGCCGCAATCGTGGTCGGCGCGGCCCAGGAGGCCCCGCCGACAATCGGGGTCAGTCCCGTGTCCAGGGAATCCACATAGGTCCCGGCGCGGAGCAGGAGGATATTGCCTGCCACCCCCAGACACCCTACCCCAGACGTCAGGGTTTGTTTCGGGGTCGCGCTATTCTGGGCCGTGGCACATGAGCGGCTGTCATCGCCCGTCGTGGCCACATAAAACGTGCCGGTGGGCGGGCTCCCATTGAGCACTGTCACGGTGATCCCGGCAGAGGTCGCCGTATTCCCGGCGGCATCGCGGGCCACGGCCGTCAAGGTGTGGCTTGCATCCGTCGTACTGGTGGTATCCCAGGTGATGGCATAGGGACTGCTGGTATCCTCCCCGCCAAGAGTCGCGCCATCCAGCTTGAACTGCACACCCACGACGGCAATATTGTCACTGGCATTGGCGGATACCGTGATGGCCCCACTCACGGTTGCAGCCTGTGCCGGGGCGGTGATACTGACCGTGGGGGGCGTGACATCTCCGCCGCCCCCTGTAAATTTATAGGCGCCGATATCCGGGGGGTTTGTAAAGGCTGCGCCCAGAAAATCCGTGGGAGCAATGGAGGAAAACTGCCCAGCCCCGATGGCGGGGCTGCCGCTGACCAGCGTGTAAATCTTGGCAGCTTGATTCGTCACAATGGTATTATCTACGGTCTCGATCAGCGTACACCCAACATTCCCTGCGGCATCGCACAAGTTGTGATGAATCTTTGCCGTGTCCATCGGGGCAAAATTGATGTTTTGCAGCGCATAAAAATTATTGGTGGCGACCCGCATATTGAGGATAATGTTGTTCTTGATATCCCCGGTCGCGCCGCCGTTGAGAATGCCAAACACATCACCCCCACCAGGGAGGGTCACATCATATTGATTAATAGTATTGTTGACGACCTGGGTGCCAGGGCCCCCAGGGCGAATCCCCGCGAGCCCAAACCCGGTCACTTTATTACTATAAATCTTCAGGTCGCTCCCGGATGCACTAATCCCGACCGCGCGACACTGTTCAAGGCGATTCCTCCGGATCGTGACATTACTAATCCCGCCTTGCTCACAGCTCACCTGGATACACGTATGCCCCGGTTCGTGAAAAAAGTTATCTTCAATGATATGATCGGCGCCACAGAGGTAGAGACCATGAGGACAGGGCTCTCCCCCGGTCTCTGGATTCGTCCCCGGCCACTGACACCACGGGCTCACAGGGCCGACATCCATATTCTGAATCAGAATATTTGATGATTCGGTATGCCCGCTATTAAAGCCGCCGTACTTCACAAACCCATTTTTCACCACAAAATGTGTCCCATCTCCAAACACCACACCTCGGGCGGTATCGCTATTTTGGCTGGGAAGCCCATCCCAATTAATCCCATCAAAGGTCACGTAATGGCTCGCCGTAAAAAACGTCGCCATGCCACCACCCCCCGGATACTCTAACCCCGCGATGCCTTGTATGCAGGGCGTATCCCCACTGGCGGCAAGAAACGTCGTGGGGGTGCCCGCGGAGCCGTTGGGGATAATCCTCGTGCCAGGCTGTTCGGTGTTGACATTGCCGGGAACATTCAACGTGCCATCAGACTGCCCAACCAGGATCTCTTGATAATTCCCGGTTCCTCCTGTGCAACTTCCGTGGAGAATCAGCGTATCTCCACCGGCCATGCACCCAATCCCGGCATTCACAGTTTGTTTAGGGGTGGCAGCGGATTGGGCCTCGGTACAATCATTCGCGGCGTTATTGCCTGTCGCTTTATTGACATGATACGTTACCCCGAGCGCAAGTAGCGGTGACAGCAATACGAAGAATAGCCCCAGTAGCCCACACAGGCATCTCATCAGAATCCTTTCGAGAAATCTCGACGTATTGGATAACGCCTGAGCACTATTACAATCAATATCATGGAACATCCTGAGAGAGCGACTCCCAATACACGGTCACATGGATGGCGCCTGTGGCGTCCATCAGCCCCCCTTCCGCCGCAATCAGCAGGCTGTAGGCCACGGCGGCGATGGGCTGCGTGTCGCTGCGAAAGTGCTGTTGCCCGGTCTGTGCCCCGGTGGTGAGAATCGGTTGCCGGCCCCACCGGCTTTCTACGACCCCATCCCCAAGGAGCAAGGCGGTGAGCCCGCCCGAGGTCCCAAAGCCCGTCGTGATGGTGCTGGTCACGCCCGTGACGCGATAGCCGAGCGGGGCCAGGCCGGTGACGGTGAGGACGGACTGCCCTGGGTCAGCATTGATCGTGGCGTCTGTCGAGCCGCGCGTGAAGCCATCGGGGGATGGCAACAGTCCTGACGAAAAGGAATAATTGTCTATGTCCCAAAAGAGTTCACCCAATTCGTCATGCAAACGGAGATGATAAAAGCCGTTCAACCAAATTTCTGCCGCCCCTTGATCGTTGAGAATAATCGGGTTAGGATGCGGAGAAAGTAAACCAGGGTCATGGAATGCAGCCTTCGGTGTGGTCGTGCTCGCATCGAACGTATGCAAAGCGGCCCCAACAGCGGGTCTTCCGTCGATAGTCGTAACAAAATAAGGCCAAGGGAAAATAGTTACTATAGATGCAGGGGTTACTGGCATAGGCACTCCTTTGGAAACCTCTTTCCTCGCCTTCTACACGACATCCGCCGTCAGCCGCTCCCAGAACAGCGTCAACCGGATGCGCCCCTGCGCATCCATGAGACCCCCCTCAACCGCCACTTGCAGCGCGTAGCCCCCAGGGCCGGCAATCGGCTCGGTATCGCTGTGCGCATCCCGCTGGTTGGTCATCGCACCTTCCGTCAGATCGTCTTGACGCCCCCACCGGTCATTCAAGACCGGATCGCCAATCAGTAAGGCCGCAAGCCCGCCGCTCGTGCCGAACGCCTCCAGGAGCCGAGACGTGACCCCCCGCACCCGGTACCCCTCTGGCGCCAGCCCGATCAATTCCAGCAGACTCCCCCCCGGCATCGCGGTCAGTGTGGCCGTCGAAAAGCCGCCAGTAAAGCCGTCAATCGGCTCGGGTGCCCACGCATCAGACACCCACCACGCCTGACGCGGCGGTACGGGCCAGGGCAGGGACGGCACCCAGGCATCATCGGGAAAGCCCGTAAAAACGAACAGCACCCACTCATCGGCCACCCACCACGCCTGACGCGGCGGTACGGGCCAGGGGCGCGGGGGCAGATACGTGTCGTGTTCCAGGAAGAACGGCGCCGCCGTCTGCGCCAGGGCCTGATCATCGAGCAGGGCCCCGCGTGGCCATCCGCTCGGCCAGCGCAGCGGCGGTTGCCAGCCTGCGTCGTCCAGGAATCCCACCGGGGGCGTGCCCAACTGTTCCGCACTGCCATCGCTCCCCACCAGCCGCGCTGGCATCGGGCGCAGTGCCCAGGGGCGCGAGGGGAGCCACGCAGCATCATCGAGGGACACCACCGGAGGCGGCAGACTCGCGGCATCATCAAACCAGAGCAGCCCCCGCGTGGGAACAGTCCACGACAACGGAGGTTGCCAGGAGCCCTCGTCCACACGTACCTGCGGGAGCGCGTCGGCATCGTCGCGCCAGGCCAGGACCTGGATGCTACCCCAGGGCAGCGGCGGGGGCCAGCCGTCCTGCTCCAGCGGCACCGGCGCCACAACGGGTGGCCCCGCGGCGCTCAGGACCGTGCCAGCATCCGCCACGAGGGCAGGCCGTCCAACTGCCCACCGGACCGGGGGCGTCCATGGCGCCTCCTCAAGGAAGAAGGGTGGCCCCGCGACGACAAGGACCGTGCCAGCATCCGCCACGAAGGCAGGCCGTCCAGCTGCCCACCGGACCGGGGGCGCCCACAGGGGCTCCTCGACGCCGAACCCCAGGGGCGGCAACGCGGCATCCTCGGCCCACGCGAGGCGGGGGACAGGCCAGGGCCGCCACAGCACGGGCGGGGCCCACGCCTCGGCATCGAGGAGCAGGACCGGCAGCGCCTCGGTCTCCCCGAGGAAGAAGGGAGGCGCCCCCAACACCCAGGGCGGCGGGGGCACCCAGGCGTCGTCCTCCAGTGCTGCGACCACGGGAGCCGTGGGCCACTCCTCGTCAATCCAGGCCGGGCGCGGGGCCGTGATCGCCCACGGCAGGGGGGGCTGCCACGCCTCGTCCTCCAGCGCGACGACCACAGGAGGTGGGGGCCACTCGTCCTCGAGCCAGACCAGACGGGGTGCCGCAATCGCCCACAGCGCCGGGGGCTGCCACGCATCCTCTTCGAGCGGAAACGGAAAGGCGTCGGCATCGTCCACCCAGGGCCGCAGGGCCACGACGGGCCAGGGGGCAGGCGGTAGCCAGCCGTCTTCATCGACATACAAGAACGGCAGCGCGTCCCCGTCGCCCAGCCACACAGGGCGCAGCGGCACTGGGCCAAGGGGCCACGGGGACGGAGGGGCGAATCCCGGCTCATCGAGCCACGGAAACGGGACACTCTCCGCCAAGTCCAGGGCCACCCGAGGCACCGGTGGCGGCACCCACGGCGGCGGGGGCTGCCAGGCGTCGTCCTCCAGCGCTGCGACCACGGGAGCCGTGGGCCACTCCTCGTCAATCCAGGCCGGGCGCGGGGCCGCAATCGCCCAGGGCAGGGGGGGCTGCCACGCCTCCTCGTCGAGCGGCAACGGGACGGCGTCGACGTCGCCCAGCCAGGGTCGCGGTGCCACGATGGGCGGAAACGGCTGCCCGCGGCCCAGGCGTGCCATAAGCAAAGACCTTTCAGGTTGTCAGAAAGTCGGCGTGCCCCAACGGCGGGGCCGCGTCCTCACCCCTGTATCCAAGGGCGGCAATCACACCGCGTCAAACATTGTCCCTGCCTGTCGGCGCTGTAACAGCAGTAAAAATGCTGGCGCGGTGCCTTGTCCTATCCAGCCCGTTCTCCTTTTATAGTTATAAATAAATTATTCTATTATCTCACAATGGCAGTGGTGGAGCATGCTGGCCACCCCTGCCACGCTGTTAATGTCCAGTTCGTCGGAGGAACCACCCTCCACCTGGATACAGGAGTCCTGGTTGGGGGCAACCCACCCACCCGGCCCCGCGGCCCCGCAGCCAATGGCCAGTTGGTAGGCGCCCGAGACGGTGCCCGCCGTAATCGCGGTCACTTTATCCGCCGCCGTCGAGACCGCCGTGGTCCCAATGCTGCGGGGGTTAGGCGTGATCGCCGTGCCACCAGTACCGGCCGTGGTCCAGCGCCGCACGCGATAGCCAATACCCGTCAGCGCGGTGAGCGAGGCCCCGCGGCCGTGGACGTACACCGCTTGCAAGGAAAAACCGCGGGCACCCCCCCGAATCACCACCGTGGGATCCTCGGTATTGGGCGTGGCGTGGGTCGCATACGGGGTGGCGGGGGCGCCTTCGATAGCATAGATAAACATAGTCACTCCTTGCGCGTGCACCGCGCATGGTAGGGTTACGGCGTAAACGCCTCGACTTCACTGGCCAGGAGGGCCAACCCCGCCGTATCGGTGGGGGCACACGCTTCCACCCGCGCTTGCAGGTCTGCCAGCAGGTCCCTGGCGTCCATATCGTCTGTGGGCAGGGCCGCGCCCAGCGTCATACACCTGCGGCTCAAGCCTTCCCTGGTGATCATCTCCACAGCGTCTCCTAGCGCGAGCCTTCGCGCAATAAGGTATGCAGCGGATGGCTGGAATCCGCTTCGATGGGTCCCCATTCGCTCGGCGTCAGCGGGCGCCCGTAGCGTTCCAGTTGGGCATCCAGCAGGCGTTGGTAAAACACTTCATCCGGCATCCTGAGCGTGCCGGCAATGTGCCCATGCGTCTCCGCGCAGGCATTGCAGAGATAGAAAAGAAACGTGCAATGTTCCTCGGGCACCATCCCGCCATCGGCGCCACAATTCGCACAGTACACCGGGAGCCACGTGCCCAGCACGCCCCGAGGGATCCCGGCGGGCACCTGGCGCGTGCGACAATCGGGTAACAGGTCCATGCGTCCTCCTTCTCGGCTGCCTCGATGCGCACCTACGGCTGTTGGGCGCCTTGTTAGCCCGCCAGGGCGCGATACCAGGCAAAGCCCTCATCGCCAGCCACGGGCACCGCTGACGTGACCGACACCCGGCGCGACCGGGGCAACTCCCAGGGGAAGCCCGCGCCGGGTTCAACGGTGGGAGAGTCAATAAGCGTCCAGAAGTCATGGGCGCCCGCGTAGTTCAGCGCCGCCTCCTCGAGCGAGCGACAGGGCGAAAAGGTGTTGAGACTCGCGGTGCGGACGGGCAGGATTTGGCGCGTCTCGCGCTGAATCTCCATCTCCGAGAGCACCGCCGCCCAGATTTTGATGGCCTCCCACCGGCCATTATACCAGCCACCATTGGCGTCACGGCCCACATCAATGGTCGCACTGGGCGGCGTGGCCGACGCCGCAGAAATCACCAGACGCCCATTGAGATACGCACGGGCGGTGGCCCCGTCGTAGGACAGGGCGAGCCACACGCTGCGCCCCAGGTCCATCGCGGGGCCGCTCGTCCCCGCCAGGCCATCCCAGAGGGTCAACACGCCCGTGGTAGGAGGCGTGTAGAGCGCTCTTTTCGCCCCGCCTGCATTATGCCCGTAGCTCAGGAAGATAAGCGGATCCGTAAAACTCAGCGGATAAAACACCCCCATCATCGTAAAGGCGGTCGCCGGGGGCAGGTTGGTACTCCTGGACAACCCATGGGTGGAGGCTGTACCGCGCAAGGCCATCCCTACACCTCGTCATGGTACGGAAAGAGCGCAATACGACAGGCGTTTGCTGTGGCCCGCAACAGCCCTGTGACACTATTGATCACCCCAACGCTAATGTACCGCATCGGGGGGATTTCAATAAGCTTACTCTGGACAATGGGCGTATCCGTGCTGATGGTTGTGACAACAATTTCAAACGGTCTGTCATGACACGCGAGCATCTGGGTGGCTGTCAATGCCGCGTCAGCCACCCCGACGTTCCCATCGACATTCGTGCCATCGCTGAGGAACAGCCCCACCGTGATGATCTGCCCCACGACGCCCGCCACGCCTTTCTCGAATTTGCCCTGGAGCACGTACCAGCGGGGCAGCAGGCCGAGCCCACGGTCAATTCGTGCGCCCACCCGCCCGACGTTGGCCGCCAGGTTGTTGAGCGTGATCACCGCCGACCCTCCCGAGTCTTGCCAGATGAGCGGGGCATCAAGGAGACTGAGAATTTGTGCCATGCGTGCTCCCTATGCCACCACGGGCGCCTCAAGGAAAACATTGACGGCATTGGTCACGGCAGCCTGGATTGCCGTGTCACTCGCCCCCAGGATTTGGGCCATGGTGATGCCTGTGGCGCTGTTAGCCGCAAGAATGGCACCCCACATTTCATCCGCACGGCGACGGGGGTCAATAAATGCGTGCCTTGCCCACACGAAGCGCTCCGCATGCAGGGGCACACTTGTGGCTTCCGCTTGAATCGCCCCAGCAGCGACAAGGACGGCGTCCCGGATACGGTCAATCAAGGCTTCAATCTCGTTCGTCCCTCGGTCATGCAACGTCCCAAGTTCGGCTAATGTTGGCATGTGTCCATGTCACCCTTCTTCAAATTCGATGTAGCATCTCACGTTCACCGCGGCCGGAGCCGTAATGCGCAGACACAGCCCATCGGCCGTCGTGATTTGCTCGGGTTCACGCCCGAGCGGAAACTGCACGGTCAAACTCCCCATAAAGACCGGCACGAGCCATTCCTTGAGCGGGGTCAGCACCGTGGGCTCGGCCGAATAGTTGACCCCCGCTGTGGCCTGGACGGTCCGGACCGGGCCACGAATCTGCGTGGGCGTGGGCGAGGAGCCCGCCGTGCCCGCCGTGGCTTGTGTCGAACTACACAGCTCGACCAGCGCCGGGACTGCCGAGCTGGTCACCCCATCAAAGCTGAGGCTCAGCTCCACAAGTTTGATGAGACTATTCGCCGCGTTAATCACATTGAGAACCGTCTTGGCCGTGGCCGCTGTCAGGGCAATCGCGGCCCCGGCTTTGACGGTATAGCCTGCGCTCATCGTCGTCTCCTCACCGTGGGCACACACCACCCGCTGGCCCCATAGCCACGACGCCGCAGGTGGGGTATACTTGCGTATGCCGTCACACCATCACACAGCCCCTGGGGGCGGAAAGGGTGGATATGTCCGTCTCTCCATTGCTGCTCTGGATGGGCGCCCTCGCCATCGCCGAGCTGATCCGCGAACGCTGGATCAGGGAAACCCCTCTCCAACACCGCGAGAAATGGACCGCGTTTGGGGTGCTCACGGGGCTGTATCTCCTCCTGGCATGACGCCAGGAGGCGGCTCCCCCTGCGCCCGCGCCCCTGCCTGTCCCCCTGCCACCAAGGGCGCCAGGGCAGGCGAGCGTAAGGCGCGATCCAGGTGCCGCGTCAACGCGGAGGACCCCGGCTGAAGATCACTCGCCGCGAGCAGCAGGTTCCGCCCTGGGCGGGTCATAAAGAGCCATTGGGCGCCTTTCGCGGAGCCAAATAGTTGCGCGGCAAGGGCCGGATTCCACAGCACGCCGCCAATGATGCCCCCCTGCACCAGGCGGTTGCCTGTCGGGGGATTCTCGGCAAACTGCCCAAAGCGCTTGCTGTGCTCCATCAGATGCCGCAGGCCATTCAGCTCCCAACGCGCCTGCCCCTGGAAGAACACCCCGCTGGCCTCTTCGGCTCGGCGCAGGCTCTGTGCGAACTTCGCGGGGCTAAACAGATCAGTGCCGCCACTGGTCGCCGCCTCTATCGCTTCCTGAGCCATGCCGTAGCGTACGGCTGATTGCCCTCGCGCATCCAGCCCCCCGTAAAACTCGGTGGCCCGGTCGCCCTTCCCTTGTTGCACAAACTTGCGGTAAATCTCGTCCGGCAAGTCGCGCTCGATGGCCCTGGCCAGCGCCCCCTCGCGGTAGCGCACTACGCGCGTGCGATAGAACTGGTCGGCCTGGCGCTGCGCCTGCTGGAGGGCGGGCACGCCACTGCCGGTGGTAAACGCGGCGAGGTCGTTCTCAAGGGCACTCTTCACCTGCCCCAGGTAGCGGGCGGTGAGGGGCTCCGTTGCTGTCCGCTGCATATCCCCCAGGTCGGACCGGAGGCGCCGCATGCGGGCATAGCTGGTATCCGGGAGTGGCCCGGTGGGGACCGTCGCAATGGCCTCCCGTGCCCGCTGAAGCAGGCCCCCGACTTCCCGTTGCACCTCGGTGGAGGGCAGGACCGCGCCCTGCACATCGGCCACGGCGTCATCAATCGCGCGGAGCGTCTGCGTCACGCGGACATTCCCGAGCGGCGCGGCAAGGCGCTCCACCCGGTCATAGAGTTGTTCAGCGCGGAGCCGGTCCTGGAACAGGTTGAGCTTCCCGCTCGCCTGAATCACGCGCCCCCAATCATCCCCGGCGTTGTCGATTTCGGCCAGCAAGGCGCGGGCAGCCGTCCCGCGGGCGGTCTGCTGCCCCGCGGCCCGCTGGAGCTGCGCCAGGTTGCGCCAGGGCGTGTCGATCATCGCCTGCCGTTGCGCGGCCGTGTAGGTCTCGCCCGCCTGCCGAATGGCCTGCTGGCCTCGTTCACGAAACCCTTGCGCCCCGACGCCCGGCACCGACTCCAGAAGCGTTTCCGTCTTAGGAATAATGCCGCGTCCGGTGATGTCTCCCACCGACAAACGCACGCCCCAGCGCTCCCCCAGGTCCACGAGGCGTTGCGCCGCAGGGCGCAGCGTGCTGCTGAGGGCATTCCCCACCTTCGCCGCCACCGGCGCCAGGGCGCGGGCCGCGAGCGGCACCCCGATATTGATGGCATCGCTGGGGTACACGGGTCCGAGCACGGTGTCCATCAGCGGGGCTTCGGGCGGGGTGAGCCCCAACTGTGTGTTCAGCCTGCTCCCGTACACGCCGCCTGCCACCCCGCCCGCAAAGGCCCCGGCAGGCCCACCCAAGGCCCCGCCTGCGATAGCGCCCCCCGTGCCAGTGACCATCGGCACGGCGATGGCGCCCAGGGTGCGGGCCTGTTCACCCGCCGAAGGCAAGGGGGAGCGGGCTGCGAGCAGGTCGGTGGCCGCACGGGCGTCGAGGGGCGGGATGCCTTGGAGCGCGGCCTGCCAGTTCTCGGGCGGACTCGGCTTCTCAATGTCCACCGTCAGATCACTCGGTGGTTCGGCCTGCCGCTGCCGCATGCCCTGGACCGTGGCCGCCGCGTCCGCAGGCGTACTGACCGGGGCGGAGGCCGCGCGGCGAGCCCGTTCCGCTTTCAGGGCCTCCAGGCGGGTGGCGTCTGCGCTCGACAGATCCGCTGCCTCGGCCTCCGCAGGCCCGAGCGTGCGCAGAATCGTGGCCACATAGCCGCGCGTCTCGGGGAACGGCGGGACCCCACGAAACTTCTCGACGGCCCCTGGCCCCGCGTTGTACGCGGCCAGGGTGCGCTCCCGATCCCCGCCATAGCGCTGAGAGAGTTGCGCCAGGTACTTGACGCCCCCGGCAATGTTCTGGCTCACGTCCAACGGGTCCACGCCCAGATCTTTGGCGGTGCCTGGCATGAGCTGCATCACCCCCAGCGCGCCCTTCGGCGACCGCGCAGCCGGGTCAAAGCCTGACTCCTGGTGCGCGACGGCCCGCGCCAGGGCCGGGTCCACGCCCTGGCGCGCGGCCTGCAATTCCACCAGACGGGCCAACTCCTCACGGGTGAGGGCCATTAGCGGCCTCCTCGCGTTTTGGCTTCGAGCGCGGCAATTTCGGCGTCCAGATCCGCAGGCGTCATTCCAGTTACCGGACGCAGGGGTGTCGCAGGGGCACTACTCTGTGCCCCCACCCGTGGCGTCGTGGGCCTGGTCTCTTGCCGCAACTGTTCCCGCCCGGTGGTCCCCACCCGCAACCGGCTCTCGCGCATTTGTTCCAGCGACCGCTGGAAACTCTGGAGTTTGGACTGAAACACCTCGGGCGGATCATTCGGCCCAGGCGCCAGGCGTTCGAGGCGCGCTTGCTCGGACGCCGGGAACGCCGCCCCCGTCCGCAGGCGGGCGAGAATGTCCGCAATGTCGCCTGCCGTGCGCCGGAACGCCGTTTCTTGCGGGTCCATGCTCCCCACTTGCTCCCGGAGATACCCCGTCCGGCCGGTGACAGGCCCGGTAAACGCGGGCTTGTACAAAGCCGCCAGATCATCGGTCATCGTCCGCAAGGTGCTCAGGTCACTCACGGCTTTCGCGGCCTCGCCTTCCATCGGCTTCTCGGTGCGCTCCAGCCGGGCCGCATTCTCCCCCTGCGCCCGTGACACATCAAGGCGTCCCGGCAACGTCGCCTGCTCCAGTCGGGTCTTTTCCTCTACCGTCAGATTCTGGAGATACTGTTGGGCCTGCTGGATGGCCGCGCCTTCCTGGCCGGGCGGCACGCCCTGCGGATGCGTGACGGCAATCGCCGCGTCGAGGGTCTTGTCTCCCGTAATTTGGCGCACACCCCCAAGCTTCTGTGCCTCATTGAGCATCTTGCCGCGCTCGGTCTGTCCCTGATATTGCTTCACCTCCAGCTCCGCCTGCTCTTGCTGCACCTTGATTTCTGCCTGCTCAATCTTCGCCGTGCGCAAGCTGTTCAGCGTCATCGCGCCCCAGGCCGGGTCATACGTGGGCGGCAAGTCCTTGGGCAGCGCAATGCCCTCCTCGCGCAACCGCTGCACCCCCATTTCGTAGGCTTTCTGGGGGTCAGGACTGCCCACGATATTCTTGATCGTCGTGTACATGCGTTCGGTCACCTGCTCGGCCTGGGCAATCTTCTGCCCCTGCATCTGCACATGGCGCGCATGCACCTGCGCCGTTTTCTCCGGATCGATCAGGTACGCCTGTTGGAGCGCTTCCATATTCAGGGGTTGCGTGAGCGAGGCAAACTGGCTGGGTCGCTGCGACGGCGGCGCAGGCGCGGTCAACCCCCAGCCTGGGGGTGAGACAGGCGGGGGGCCTGCCAGCCCGCCCCCCATCGGAGGCGCCGCAGGACCAGCAGGCGCGGGAGGGGCCGTGAGCCCCTGCGTGGCAGTCGCCAGTGATTGGAGGTCGGAGGGCGCCCGCTGCCACGGCTGCGGCGGGGCGCCCTGGGGCGGCGCCGGCGCGGTCAAGCCATACGCCCCCTGGTCGGGCGCAGGCGGCATGGTCTGCGCGGCCAGACTCGGGGGCGGGGGGCCGGTCAACCCTTGGGGCGCGGGTGGGGGCGGTGGTCCCCCACCCGTCAACCCCGGCGCAGGCGAGGGCGCCGGGGGAGCGAAGGCTGCGGCCATGGTGACTTGCCAAGCGTCATCACGAGACAACGCGCGCTCGTTCCCACGATTGACAATCTGTTGCCCTCTTGATTGCTCCTGAAGTGCTTGGATGCGCGCAGCCTGCACATAGGCTTCGCCCAGGTCAAACTTGGGCGGAGTGAATGGGACCCCCTGCAACGGGATGCGAGGATCGATGGCCATAGGTCAGTCCCTTAAAAGAGGCTCGGATTGCCAAGCAGATACCGATTCAGGTCCGTCTGGGCGCCGGCAGTCCCCCCGCCAGAGCGTTGCAAGAGCGACCACAGCGCATAGTTTTGCCCGGCCCCACTCACGGCACTACTCGCCCCCGTCAGCCCCTGATTCCAGGCATTCGCACTCCCCACCAGCCCCGAGGCGGCCGCATTCCCCTGTTGCGTCAGGAGGTCCCCCGAGCGGGCACTGTACGCACTCCCCAACTGCCCCATCTGCGACGTGGCCCCGACCCCATATCCGGCCATTTGCGCGTAGCGATTCCAGAGTTGCTGTTGGTCTTCCCGTTGCGCGGCGTGGGCTTGCCACTGGCGCTGCTGCTCGATCTCCTCCGCCGTCTGCGCCCGGCCATAATCCCATTGCTGCGCCGTGAGGCCCTCTTGCGCCTGCTGCGTCCGCGCCTGCACGGCCCGCTGGTATTCCAGGTCGTTGCGCGTCAGGCCCTGGGTAAAACCCGTCTGCTGGAGGTCATTGGCCCGCTGGAAGTTGAGCTGATCGGCGGTGAGGCCCCGGCCGTACCACATCTCATTCCCCACCCGCTGTTGCTCAAACGCCAGTTGCTGCGCCTGCTGGGCGCGGGCATATTCCGTCTCATTCGCGTAGCGCCCGCGTTCTTCCTCGGTCATGTTCTGCGTCTGCGCCAGGCCATAGTTGTATTGGTTGGCGTAGCGGTCGCGTTCCTCCTGCGTCATGTTTTGCGTCACGGCCCGCCCATAGTTGGCCTGATCGGCATAGCGCGCCCGTTCCTCGTTGGTCATATTGGCAAACCGCCCGCGCTCTTCCGCCGTCATGTTCTCCATGAGGCGCCGCTCATAGGCTTCCTGCTGCTGCTGCCACGAGCGCCCATACGCGGCTTGATATTCCTGGCTGCCGAGGTCCTGCCCGTAGCGGGCAAGCGCCTTCAGCGTGGCCCCACTGGTCAGCCCGCCCCGTGCGGCGGCACTGGCATCAATCGCCTGCTGGCCTTGCGTAAGGCGAAACTGATAGCCCGGATCGTCCGTGACGGTGGGCGGTTTAAAGGGAAAATCGCCAATGCCTTGCGTACTGGTGGGGGTGTACTGGCCTGGCGTGTAGCGAAACGCACTGGCATCAAGGGCCTGGCGCGGATCGTAGCGGTACTGGTCCGCCTGCAACGCCTGATTGGGCGTGCGGCCATAGGCGTTCGGATTCACCGGCGCGGGGGGCTGGAAACCGTACGCATCGGGGTTGAAGCGATAGTCCTGGGCATTGAGCGAGGCCGGGCCGGTATAGCCATAGTCGTTCGGGTTCAGTACGGGCGCCCGCTGCCAGCTATAGGCGGTCGGGTCCACCGTCGAGGCGCGCGCCTGCCAGCCGGGTTGATCGCGGGCCACATCGCTCTGCTGCCAGAGCGAGGCCAGACTATCGCGGCCCGTCTGGAGCCACGGCGCCAGGTCGGCGCGCTGCTGGTAGTATTGCTGCTGCTCAAAATCCAGGGCTTGGGCCGCCGCATTGCCTTGGACCTTGGCCGCGCCCTTCGCCGCGCCTGCTTGCTTATTGGCGCCGTAGACGGCGGCCCCCGCGCCAAGGACCGCCGCGCCCCCAATGACAAAAACCATAAGTCTCCTAGAGCAGTTTCGTCACCAACTGCTCGGTGAGCCGGTAGCCCAAATGCACAAAGAGCCGGGACATATCCAGCCCGTCATGCAGTTTCGTTCCTGAGGCAATCTTGACTACGCCCCGCGCTTTGAGCGTGCGCTCGGCTTCGCGGAAGAGCCGCACGCCGGCCCAGCCCTTGCGGTAGTCGGGCAGGACATAGTAGAGATCCACCGCGGCCACCAACGTGCTCTTGTAGTGCAAATGGGGCGCCACGAGGGACGTGTGATAGCCGACCAGGTGCCCCTCGGGCGCGGTGCGCATGGTCACAATGTGGAGAATGTCGGCGACGTCCAACGCCGCGTAGCGCTCCACATCCATGTCCATGGGGATCACGTCCTGGTCGAGGGCAACCTCGTCATAATGCAAGCACCAGAGGGGCGGCGCATCCTGCACATAGGTTTCCCAGCGCTCCACCTGATACGTGAGACTAGGGCGCGCTATCGCTATGGATGTCGCAGATAAGCGACAGTCGAGACTCGTCTCCATCATTCGTGACTCCATGCAGGACGGCATTATTCACAGACCAGCAATCTCCAGGCCTCATCTCCACTTGCTCTTCCTCAATCTGAAACACGCAGGCCCATTGAGGCGCCGCCAGCGTGACATGGAACCGTTGGTAATAGTCTGTTTGAGCCTTACTGTCAATGTGTGGCGGGATCTGCATGCCTGGGTCGAGGCGCGTAATCATCACCCGCCCTAGCCGTGTCCCACGCACGGCGGCAAACAACGTGAACACCAGTGGGTGCGCTTCCGGCAGTGCCCACCACGCGGGCATCGGGACGCTTTCGTGCACATCATCCGTCACTGGCACGCCCCCCGCCGTGACGTACTCGGGCACGGCGGAGAACCGCAGCAGAATATCGTGCACCTGCGCATGCGGACTGCCTGGAAACGCGGTCCGGGTCCTATCCGCATCAAACAGCCACGGCTGCCGATGCAGGGCGTACAGCAGGGGCAAAATGTCCAGATTCTGCGCAAGCCGTAGGAAATGCTTCATGGCCCCTCCAGCGTGGTGACCCGCGCCTCAAGGTCCGCCAGCCGCGCCTCGACACTCGCTTGGCGCCGAAACAACACATCCATCCAGCGTTGCCAGAGCGCCGTCATGGTCAGGCGCTCGCGCTCCACAAACGGCTCTCGGTACAGGGGGGGTGACAATTCCTCAGCCATGGAAGTTGTTCCTCCACTCTGCGAGTCTTACGACGCCTCGACCGACGCCCCGAGAATGGCAATGGCGACAGGATCCGTGATGGTCACCTCGAAGGCCCGTTGCCGATACGCCCGCCCAAGCCGATGCCACCGCACACGCTCATACGTATGGCCGATGCGCCCGGCACTGCGCCAATGTTCCATACTCCACGTCTGTGCACCATCATCGCTCCACCGGAGGCGGACTTGCGGGTCCTCGCCTGGCGAGACAGCCCCATCGAGTCCTATCCCTGCTTGCATCGCCAATTCAAAGCTGTGATAGGTGATCCGCTGACCATAGCCTCGTAAATGAGGGGCAATACGCTGGCAGAAACGCTCCTTGGTCCCGTAACGATGGTATGAAATATCCCATATGTAAAGCTGCCCTGTCGTCCGATCACCGAAAAGGTGTTCGCCAAACGCACTGCAATCCTGATGACTTGGATAGTTTGTCAGTGTTCCCGCAGGCTGCAAATCGGCCAATTCAACCCAGGCCTGCGTGCTCGTATCGTACAGCCATGTCTCTTGTCCTGTCGGGAAATCAAGAATATAAAAAGCGTGTCCGCCGTGCCGTACAGTCATGCCGATGGCATCGGCCACCGTAGCCATCCCACTCATCGCGGTTTCGAGCGCATGGGTGGACACCCGCACCGGCTGGTAGCCCTGCGCCATCCACACCGGGGATTCCCCGCGGGTCGTGCCCCCGAGCCAGAAGAGGGTATTGTCGAGGGACTGAAAGCTCTCGGGTGCCCCACTGCCTTGCTCCAGAAAGACGCCACTTATGCGGGCAAACGGGTTGAGCGCATCGCCCGTGGAGTACCACACTTCGGTGCTCTGGCTGCCGGGAATCCACAGTTCCCGGTGATCAACGAACAACGTCGTAATCGGGTCGGGCCGCCCTTCGGCTTCGTAGAAACTCAGGGCATCCCACGTGAGGGCGTCGAACAAGTCACTATAGTAAAAGCGCCGCGTGCCAGGGTCATGCGAGAGCAGGTAGCCGTCCAGATAAAACACCCGCGCAAACGCCAGGCCTGGCGGCGCGACCGTGGTGAGCACGTTACTCGTCAAGTCAAGCGCCCGGCCTTGCCCGTTGACAGAGAGGAACAGATGGACGCCATTATCGACCATCGACACCGGCGTGGTGCCTGTTGGGATAGTGCCGCGTGACAAAAAGGTCCAACCAGAAAAAATCTCAAATAATGTCGTCGAGGTAACGGCGAATGTCCGCCCTGTGGAGGTAGTGTATAAGCCCCGCACAGGCGCAGAAGGCAGCAGGGCGACTGGACGCAGGCCCGGCATACTGAACATTGCCATCTTGCCACGCTCGTTTGGCGACTCCTCGAGGTACAGGTTGACCGTCCTGTCGCACGCCACAAAGGGACTGCGGGTGTGGCCGCTGGGTGCGCAGAATCCCCTTAGCTCACTCATCCCGGGCTCCAACTGCGTAAGTCGGTCCCCACATGGACCGGCCACAGCGCCGCATCCACCTGCGCCCGCTGCACCACGACGTTCTGACGCTTCACGTTGTTTTTCGCCTCCATCAGTTGCCCAAGCTGCACCCCGCTCGGCTCCTTGCCATACTCCGGCGCGGCTTCCACCGTGAGTCCGGTGCGCAACAGCCGCTCGTAGCCGGGCGGCAGCAGCACCACCATATCCAGATCCACAAAGCGCGGCAAGACCCGGTACGGGTACACAATCAGGTCCCACGCCTGCGTCGGGACGGCCCAGACACTGAGCTGCCCCAGCGGAAAGCTCGGGGCGTAGTAGAGCGCCGTAGGCATACCCGGCGCGGTCTTGTCGGGAATCGCCCCGTAGCGGACCTGGTCGATCACGTTGATTTCGCACTCAGACGCACTCGTCACATCCCGCAGTTGCGCCTGCGGCCCAAGCTGGAGCGGTCGCTCACTCGCCAGCACGCCCCCGATACCCCAGGTGTAGCTTGCGACACCAGGCACCAATGGGACCACCGTGGCGGGCGTGTGGTAGATCGTCAACCGCTCCAGACTATACGAGTCCACCATCGCGTTGAGGAGTTCGAGCGCATCCGTGGCCATCACGGCCTGCACCGGCTCCTCAGCGGACGCCACGCCCAGGGAGCGCAAGGCGCCCGTAATCACGACACGCGCGGTGGTCATCACTGCACCCTAGTTATAGTAGGCATACGCGATACAGCCGGCCACGACGCTGCCTGCGGTAATGTTGGCGCCGGAAGTCACAGCCTCAATCACGGCGTCCCCGACAAAGAGCCGGGGCAAGGGCGCAGCCGGGAAAGCACTGAATAGCACCGCAGTGCCTGCGGCAATGGTTAACGCGGTGCCCAGCCCGGTCGGCGAGGCGGCGACATCCAGCATGGTCGCCGGGTCGGTATACTCATCCCAGCCGAGGGCCACGAGGAGCCCCACGACCGCGGTGCACTGGATCCACGACAGGTTGGGGAGCAAGATGGCATGCTGTGGCAGCCGCGCCAGGCGCAACCGCGAGCCGATGTCGGCCTGCACGGGCACAGGCATGGTAAAGACCTTGCACCGCAGCGTCCCATCCGCTTTTGGCGTAGTCTGATACGCACCCGTGGTGACAAGATCACTACTGACCGTTAAGATGGCCATACGTTACCTCCTGCGGGGCTGCGCAGCCCCGGGCATGTCCTGATAATCCCCGGCCTGGGGCTCCGGGGGCGGCGGGGGAGCCGGGGGCGGCTGAAGCGCCTGCGCGGCGGCCTCGGCCAGCTCCTCGGGCGTAAACGGGTCGTACCGGTAGCCGTTCGGCAGTTGCGCCAGCTCCTCGTCACACGTTACGAGGACTGAGGGCCTGGTTGCATGGTGTATCCAATAAGGGTAAACATGGTCGTCCATCGCGGCTCCAGGGCAGGCACGCGCCTGCCCGTCACAAGGTTAGTCGGCCACTGACCAGATGCGGACCGCCGTCGCGGGGCGAATCGCGCCCCAGCCGAACAGAATGTCACAGCGGTTGATACTCGTATACGTGCGACTATCGAAGTCGCGCATGGATTGCATGCTGAACCCGTTATCGGGGTCCGTCACGCGCTGCGCTTCGATATTCCCCGGCGGTTTCTCCAGGTCCACACACGCCAAGGTAAAGGCGTCCGTATGGTAGCCCAGATTCTGCTTGTAGTACCGAGAGGGGAGCCCCACAAAACTCAGGAGAGCATTATCGGCGGGGACCGCAGAGACCGTCTGGCGGGGATTCGGCGCCAGGATGATGGCGGGTTTGAAGGGAATCGCAATCAGGCCCGCGGCGGTGCTCGACATATCCTCCGTCACGGTGAAGTCCTGCAAGCGTCCGGTTGAGAGGCGGCTGCGCGGGTTGACCGCAAACACGCCCGCAATCTGAAACACGTCACCCTTTTTCAAGCGGGGCGCCGCCGCCGCCGTCCAGGTTTTCGTATTGAGCACGCTGCCGGTCTGCCCCGCACCATCCACGACCGGGACCCCGCCCCGGGCCCCCACCTGATGCGTGACTACGTTCTGGTCCATGTTGAATTTAAAGCCCGCGAACTTGCCCAGCATGCCATCCTCGTACGCGCTGGCAATCTCCGGGCCTGAGTGGAACAACGCGCTGTTGCTATCCACGATGCGCGCCTGTTCCCACTGGTCCATCACCACCATGCGGCGGCCATCACGCGGGGTAGCGAAATCGTCGAGCAGCGCCGCCGCTTGGCCGTAGGCCACCCGAGTATTGACCGCATTCACCCACACGCCCGCGCCCCACGCGCCCCCACCAATCGAGTTGGCGACGTTCCAGTAACAGCTCTGGAAGCCCGACAGATCGACGCTATTGGCCAGTTCGATGCCTTTGGGCTCGCCGACCCGTTTGCTCCAGTCGTCAAAATTGAAGGTCTGTTCCACCAGGCCCATTTCCAGGTCACAGTGCTTGTGGAAGTCAATCGACAGCGGCACGGTGGTTTCCTGGTAGGACCCGCCCACAAACGTGGGGCCGTCCTGCACCACAAACGGGGTGGGCTCGCGAATTTGCAGCACCCGGCCAATCTTAGCCCCGGTCTGGGCAAATTGGTTGTCGTATTTCCGATTCACATTGGACGAGAACACAATATTGTTCTTCAACACTTGCAAAATGCGCCGTGTGACCATGGTAATAGTCACATAGGTATTCGTATCGGCCATCACAACTCCTAGCGACGCCGAGAGGCCTGCTTCCACCAGGCTTCAAATTCGGCCTGGCTCATATCCTCACGGTAGCCCGGCGTCGTGGTCCGCCCCCCGCCACTGAGGGGCGTTGGGGGCTCGGGTTTGGGGGTGGCAGGCCGCGGCGCGGCACGGGCCGGAGGCGGGGCTCCGGTGCCATTCGTGCTTGCTCGCAACATGCCGAGTTCGATCCCGAGACGATGCCAGGGCACCTGATTCAGGCGCTGGATGTCTTCGGGGTGGTCATGGAGATGCAGCACCAGATCCGGGCCATGCGGGCCGGCCAGTTCAATCGCCGTCTTCAGCGTCGGCGAGAGCTGGCGCACCACCACCCCGCAGCGGTCGTAATAGTCCGGGTGCTGCTGGAGTAATTCCGCTTCCCGTTGGCGAATGGCCTGGTGGGCCGTGGCCAATTCCTGTTGCTGCGTCGCTTCCTGCGCTTTCGCGGCTTGGTCCGCCTGAAAGGCTTGCAAGGCTTGCGCAGCGCGGTGGTCAGCGACCGCTTCGATATAGGCATCCTCCGCCGCGTAGTACGCGTCCTGCGTGGCAAAATCCTCACTACGGGGACGCACAGGCCGCGCTGGCGCCACAGGCGGGGACTCAGGAGCCGCAGGCCGTTGAAGGGCCTGGACCGTGCCCTTGAGCATGTCCAATTCGCGCTGGTACTCGTAGTTACGCCGGGTCAAGGTATCGATGCGCCGCTGGATACCCCGAGGGACCGGGGGCTCCTCATCGGGCGCAGCAGGGGCTGAGCCTGCGTCAGGCTCCGGCGTCTCAGTGCCCGGCTCCTCAGGAGCGGGCGACTCAGGCGCGGGCGCAGCCGGGGGTGGCGACGGCGGGGTGCCTTCTTCCACCAGAATGCCAGTCTGTTCTTCGGCCATCGGGCTTACTCCATCTGCATGTGGTACGCGCCCCACATGAGGGCGAGGCAGGCACAGGACCCGGTGCCTGAGCGGGACACGCGAAACGGTATCGGCGTCTGGGCACAAAAAAAGAGCGGCAAGGAGGGGACTAGTCCTCCCTACCGCTCGTAGGTTTTGCGTCACGCCCTCACTGGCCGGCGAGAGAGACGCCGATATGTGGTTGTGTGCTTACAAGCTTACAAGCTTACAAGCTTACATGCTTACATGTTTGGGGGGGGGGCGTATCCTCCATCGCGCCTCCTACACCGTGGCGGCACGGAGGACCGCTTGGACATACAGTATCTGAGGGCGCGGCGCAAAGGTTGGTGCGCCCGCCGCATTCTTAAATGCCTGGGCAATCGCAATGTCCCGCCCCCCGCCGCCAGTGGCAGTGATGCTCGGCGTCACGCTCTGGGCGGAGGCGCTGAGCAGAAAACCACACGTGACATCAGCGACGGTATTGGCAATGCTAAAGGTCGGGCTGCCGGCGCCGGCGACGCTGGCGAGCGAGCCAAAGGCGCCGACACCGAGAACCACCAGTCCTGGGTTGGTGGTCGTAATCGCGGCGGTATCAAACGGCGATGCCGCCCCGGTGGCCGTCTGTTCATTGCCGTCTTCCACACTGGTGAGCGCGAGACCGGACCACTCCTCGACAAGAATGCGACGCCACTCGGCTGCGCTATTGCTGAAGGTGGCTGTAACAATATTGGTCGCATGCCCTGTGATGTTCGCTGCATAAGCCAGCCCGCTGCGGAGATCCCCGCTGGGATGGACTATTTGCACGACGATAGTCCAGCTATTGCCCGCAGTATCGGCAACGTCACTCAACGTTGCTGATGACTGCTCCCATTTGACCCAGGCCGTTAAGAGGTTGCCGGTCGTGGTCGCCTTGGCTGCCGCGGCGATGTTGACAGCAGCGCCATCCCCTTGCCCCGTCACCCCTGTTCCAACCCGTGCCGCCATCAGTCCCCCTCCAGCACCAGGGGCGTCCGCAGGGCGGGGCCATCAATCTCCATCCGCAGACTACTATTAGCGGGGACTCCGCCATCAACCGTCGCACCCAGGGACTGGATAGCCGGACGCTTCGTCGCCCGTACATAGGCAATCGTATCGCTCCACACGGCCTGCTCGCCACGGGTGCCGCGCGTGATAAAGAGGGTAAACGTGACGGTCCCCGCGGCCACCACCGGCCAATCGACGGTGGAGTACGTCAGCAGAAACGTGCGCAAGCCCTCGGGCACATCCACTTCCACGAGGGGGCGGCGCCCTGCCGGAATATCCGTGGCGTCACGCCGGGTCAGTTCCATCGGGGTCCTCGCTTAGCCCTCGCGGGCGCCATTCGTCGCCCGCGGCTGCAGGGCCTGCATCCGGTCGGTCCGCGCCTCGAACTCCGCTACCTGCAACTCCAGCTCCGCCATGCGGGCCTCATGCGCCTGCTCCTGGGCCTGGAGCGCCAGCTTGTGCTCTTCGAGTTGCTGCTTGAGCGCCAGTTCGCGCTCTTTATTCTGCACCGCCAGCCGCAATTGTTGGTTGTCCATCGTGAGACTCTGCATGCTCTGTTGCATCTGCATCATCTGGCCTTGGACTTTCTTCAGTTCCTCTTCCAGGAGGGGCGCTTTCTGGGCGAGCTGCATTTGCTCCTGCGCCTTGGCAAACTTCTCCGCACCGGGCTCATCGGCCAGCAGCTCGGGCGGCATGGCCTTCTTGAGGCGATTCGCCGCTTGCTCGGCAAAGTCCACATCCAGCGAGCGGAAATAGATATCCCCGATGGTATGTTGCAACCACTCGCTACTCCCCATGATCGGGCTCAGCTTATCCACCGCGTCCTGGCGCTTCGTGGCAAACGAGGGGCCACCATCCACGCGCACATCGTAGCGGCCCACCGTCACGTCGTAGAGCTGCGCCTTGCCGTCCTCGTCCACATGGTGTTGGTTGATGAGCACCTGGCGCACCTGTTCATCGTCGCCCACAATGCGAATCGTTTGCGCCTCATCGTAGTAGTGCGGGATCGCATCGACAATGATGCGGCCCAGATGGCGCAGCATCCAGCGTTCGTGATCCTGGAAATGATACGTCGCATTATTCGTGCCCTGCTGGCGCCGCTTGATGGCCTCGCCACTGATGGCGGGGTCCTGGTCCTGCACCTGGTCATGGTAGCCGCTAATCGCGTTGATGTGGTCGGCCGCCATGGCCACGCCTTGCATCATGGCTTGCACGGCAGGCTCCACGGCGGAGCGTTGCGGCGGGGGCAGGACCGTGCCCGCCACTTGCGCTGGATTGTAGGGCAGATAGCTATAGTTACTCGTGTTCGCGGCGTTCCAGTACTCCTCAAAGCCCTGAAACTGTTCATAGGCGCCGACAAAGGCGTTCTTGGGTGCGAGGGCCACCCCCTCGGTAAAGGCCGTAAACCAGTAATTGGCCATCTGTTGCGGGTCTTTCAAGCGGCGCGTCATGCCCCGGTAGTCCACTTCGCCTTCCTGGTCCATGATTTCGCCCACGTACTGCGCAATGGGAATATACTGCCCGAGCCAGCGCGTCTTCTCTAACACCTCATGGCCGTTTATCTTGGCCCACCAGACATAGGGCACGCGCGTGGTGCGTGTTTTCACGATCAAGCCGCGCTGATCGTCCGGCACCCGATCCACGGGGAACACCTGCCCCCCCTCAAGCAAGGCAATGTCCAGCGGGTGCTGCTCGCGCCAATAGTATTCCGCCACTTGCACTTCGCTGCCGTTGAACCAGGTGTCCCCTTCGGCCGCCCAATGCGTGGCCTCGACAGGCAAGCGCCGATACGTCCGCTCGTAGTCGTCTTTCGCCATGCGACTCACAATGAACGCCCAATTCGTATCCGAGCCATCCGGCATGATGTGCGCCGGGTCCAGGTACACACTGAACAGGTTGCGAATCGGCTTAATGCGCAGCTCTTGCTTGAAACTAAACGGGTCGATATATTCGGGCAGCACCCGCACAAACCCCCGCCCCGGCCCGATGGCGTTCTTCCGCGCAAACGTATAGGCCATGTCGGCGCCACTTTGCTGCTCAATGTCCCGAATCTGCCCCCGCATGATCTTCGCCGTCTCCGGGTCCGCCTGATCGTCCACCGCACTCACCACCATGCCTTGATGGCTCTGTCGCCCCTCGTTCTCTACCTGGCGCAAATGCGTACCCATCCGGTCAATGGTGAGGCAGGGGCGCCGGTCCCGGTCGCGTTGCTCGACAATGCCGGGCGGCCACTGTTCGCCCGCCTCGAACTGTTGGTCTTTCCGCGCTTTCGTCCGCCAGGCGCTTTCGGCCTGCTCCGCCTGCGTCCAGTGCGTCTGCGCGGTGGCGAGCAAGGTCGCGTCGTCCTGCGAGGGCCACTGCACCGACGCGGCGTCGGGGTCCTGCGTGGGCGCGGTCGTGGTCGCAAAGGCAAAAGACTCAGCCACTCAGGGCTCCTAGCGCCTCGGTCAGTAGCGCTTGCTCGGCCGTATCAAAGCGCAGCGTATACCGATGGCCGTCCTGGGTGCAGACCACGATGACCTCACTGCTGGTGGGGTAGACGCGAAACGGTTCTTCAAAACTGGACGCGGGCTCAATCTGTAGACGCATGCTCCTCCTCCTCCCGTAAGCGCAAGGTGGCTTCGAGGCGCGCCAAGAGCGCGATGGTATCGCGGGTCAGGATGGCCAGCCCCCACTCATGCCGCCCCATATGCTCGTGCTCGCGTGCCCGCAGCACCGACAGCGCGCTACTGACCCAGAGCCGCTCACTGGTCAGGCGCGTATCGGGGAAGGCCAACGTGGCCACGGTGTACGGGGTCCTCTCCTCAGACATCGTTGCTCTCCTTTACGCCAACCAGCTCTGGCCACGGGGCACCGCCCCCACCGAAGGCAGCGGGCGCACGGGCGCGGCGGGCATCCCCTTGGGGGCCACCGGCACGGCAAACGTGAGCGCTAGGGCATCCCCACAATCAGGACTAGCCAGGCCGCGCGCCTTCATGTGCGCTTTCCGCTCCAGTTGCAACCGATTCTGCGCATCGTACCCGTACTCCGGCCCGAGCAGGTCCGCGCGGAGTTCCTGCATGTAGGGGGCCTGTGCGTCGAGACTGGCCCGCGTCTGCACCCAGGTGCGCAGGCCCGCCCACGATGCGGCCCGAATATTCTCATAGTGCACCGGGTCCTGGGGCGTCCCGCCGTTCAGCACTTCTTCCACGCGGTAGTTGCGCGCCCGGCACACATCGACCACGCCCGCGCCCACGCCGACACCATCGACACACAGCGTCGGCTGGTGACTGCGGTAGCGCTCGACCGCTTCGCACACAAAGCCACTGAGGCGCACGGTATCGAGTTCGCGGTACAGGGTACACTCCAGAATCTGCCCCCCGCGGCGCACCAGAATGACGCTGCGATCATCCCCAAACCGCGCCACATCCACGCCAATGATGGTCGGGGCCAACGGGTCATCGACCGCCTCGCGCTTCGTCGCCGCGTCCACATCCGCCTCACTGATGAACTGCCCCACGGCCTGGCGGGGGAACTCCCCCTTGACGCGGACACGCACAAAGTCACTATCCTCACCATAGTCCGTGATCCACTGCGTAATCTGGGCCTGGTCGGCCATCTTGGCCGTGCGGCTATCGACCTGCGTGGTACTCCAGCGATGCGCAAAGCGGCCCCCAGGGAAACACTCCTTGAAGCGGCCACTGTTGCGGGTGGGGTTGGCAAACGCGAGCCAGAACGCGCTGGGGGTCGTCATCGCGCCCTCCACGTTCTCCCAGATAATATCGTCAATCGCGCTCGCTTCGTCTTTGATCACCAGCACGTGTTTCTCGTGCGTCCCGGCAAACGCTTCCGGGCGATCCGCCCGCCACGGCACGGCCGCCACAAACCAGGTCGCCGGGTGCTCCCGGTGATAACACTTGGTCGCCGTCCAGGCAAACGTCTCGGCATAGATGCTGAGCTGGAGCCACTTCGCCAGCTCGCGCCAGGTCTTGGTATTAAGCTGCGTGCCCGTGTTCGCGGTCACCACGGCTTGCGGGTGGGGATGGGTGGCGAGAAACCACAGGATAATCCACGAGGTGAGGGCGGACTTGCCCACGCCATGGCCCGAGGCGACCGCCTTGCGGAAGGCCACGGTCGAGGTCTGGATATGCACGCGCATCTCTTCGAGCACCTCCACCTGCCAGGTATCCGGCCCGGTCTCCTGCGCCAGGAGCGTGCCCGGTTCGCCCCAGGGGAAGGCCGCCAGGACGAAGCGCAGCGGATCATCCACGCAGGAAGCCGCGAATTCGAGGAGATCGGCATCAGGCAGGCAGAGCGTGGCCATTCCGGCGCTCCTCTAACGCGAGATGGGCGCGGCTAAGACGATCACTCCAGGTCAAGGTGACTTCGCCGCTTATTTCCTGCTGCACGTGCACATTATCACGGTACTTCTGGGGCTTCGCGCCTTTGAGAAGAAAGATGAGGAGCACATCACTGGCATGCTGCATTTTGGTGGCCCGGCGGATCGCTTCCTCTTCCAGGAGATTCGCCACCACCTCTTGCGCTTCCGCAAACGCCGTCGCATAGGCAGGGTCGGTGCGCATCCAGTAGTAGTGCATAAAGGCATCGGTCTTGGCACTTTTGCAGGCATGGACGAGGCGACCGCTCGTCGCATACGCCGCAAGGACCGCACGCTTTTTGGGGTGAATAATCGTAGAGAAGAGGTGGCCGGCAGTCATAGACTCCTGCATCCTGCTCCCTGATGCCCGCCAGCGACACCAGGGAACGCAGCGCACTTTTTCAGCCCGGCATGCCACACAACAACGCGCATCTCTCCCACCAGGGGAAAAATGCGCTTGGGGAGAGGGTAGGCGGTTCCAGCGGGGATGTCAAGCGATCATGCTACGCAGGCCTCAGAGGGCCTCGGGCGCCTGCTGTGCGAGGCAGGGGCAGTCGCAGCGCCTACGGCGTAGCCGGGCGTCCAGTTCGGGCAGGCCCTCACATTCCCGCCCAGCGAGGGTGCTGGATGCCTCGACCGACGTGACGCGGCGGCAGTCACTCATCATACACACAACAATCATCCCAGCGCAACGGGGCGGATGGATACAGGCTCGCAGCAAGATCACGCGCAAAGGTTTCGTGATCCGTGCCATATGGATGGCGAAAGACAAACGTCTGTGCCATGCGGGCGCCCGTGGCATCCACCAGTGACACCATATGCCCACAGGAGCCCGACTCATCGCTATAGCTCGCATGGCAGACGAGAGCGTAGCGGCCATCGTCACTCATGCCGCATCCTCCTCAGCTTCGCGGGCATCCATAGCCAGGAGGGAGTCCGTACTCACCCCCAGGACGGCCGCCAGAGCGGCAATGGCGTAAAGTGTTCCACTAGACTTTCCCATGGAATCCTCCTTGCAGGATAGCACGCCAAAATGTATACTGTCAATATTATATCCTTTTTGGAGAGGAATAGGCGCAATGACCAAAGAAGAATTATACGCGATACGCAAAGCCCACGGCTTAACACAAAGAGCCATCGGCGAACTCCTTGGGTATCATGTGAATTACATCTCGCGCCTAGAACGCGGTGACGAAACAATCACCGCACGCTTTGAGAAATTAGTGCGCTCTATACTTGGACAAAAAAAGTTCAAGAAATCTTCATAACCTCCTTGACTATCCATTATGGATATCATATACTCTCCTTAGTTGGTGCTTGCGAGGGGCCACAGAGTAGGCGGCCCGAGAAACTCCCAGCCAAAGCACGCACCCAGCCAGCGCGAGAGCAAATCCTAAACGCTGGCGGTATAGGAAGGATGAGGGGCGATGACATGAGCCTCAGAGGAGCGACCGGCCCTGTCGATGGCACGGGGCTCCAGGTAGGAATGGTGTCGCCAGGAAATTGGCCTGGCCTGAATGAGCGGAAACGTCACGCGAAACACCAAGGAGCACGATCATGGCAGCAACACGCAAAGACCAGGCCGCATTGACACAGTTAGACGCGCAATATATGACAGCCTTGTATGCCAAGCCGCGTTTGGCGCGAGCGCAAGCGAATAGGAGAGCGAGAATGTCACAACGATTGATTCACAGAGGGCGAGGACAGTGCACCGTGCATCCACATGAAGACGAAATGATCCTTGCTGGACGCAAGGATCGTCTCTCAGGGGACTATCTCCTCCATGCGCGTCGTGGAACACAGGTTTTCTATTTCTACCGCCCTCGTGGCCGCGAAGGGAGCGACACACGCCCTGAGGTGTGCGAGGAAGTGTCACGGGGGGAATTGCAGGAGTCGATCATGCGCAGGGCGGAATATGACGACCTCGCTGAGTACGCGGACATTCCGCGGCTCAAGGCGCTCGGTTTTCGTATCCCAGAACCCTCCACGGAATCGGGACGGTGAGGCCCTGCCCAACCAAGGAGCAAAGACATGCGAGTACGCAAATGAGACTAAGGAGTAGAAACATGCAGGTAGACGTCGAGGACTATACCCGTTTTCTCCGCACGGAATTGGCCACACTCTTTCCCGAGGCCTTCAGTGAGGCTGAGGCCACCAACCACGAGACACGCGACGTGCTCGTAGCGGCCGACATCTGGGAGCAACAGGATATTGCACAGGTCATCAGCCAGTTGCTGGAGCGCTACATGCGCCAGGAGCGGTAAGGCAGAGGAGACAACCAAAAACTACCAGGGCGCTACGCACCGCCTCGACAACGAAACGTAGCGCCCGGTGTTCACCCTCTAGGAGACATGAACGTGAGAACAGTACCAGCTTTGCCGAACGGCCACAACCACTTAATCCTCCCAGCGCCGGCAGCCACCCCGGCGCTGCCCGAGGCAGCGTGTAGCGTCAACCTCTTCTTCGAGGTCGAGGGCTACGGCAGGGCGCAGGCGACCGGGCGTGGCGCTACCGCCAGCGAAGCGGTAGCGAACCTACACGCCACGATCACGGCGACGAAGAAGGCACTCGAAGCCCCGCCTGTGGTCAGCGAGGAAGCCAGGCTGGGGGCGCTGCTGACGTGTGGGCTGAAAAAAGCCATGGCCCGGCAGGACCATGGCCTGATCGAGCGCCTGAGTAAGGCAGCAGCCCTCGTCCTGGGCGGCATGGTCAGTCCGGGGGAACGCGAGGGGATGCTGGCGGTGCAAAGCCGGACGACGCCCGCCCATTGGTATGAGGTTGACGGGGCAGTGTGCTCGTGCCCTGACTACAAACATCGTCACCAAGACGGCGAGAAAACCTTCTATTGCATGCATGGGCTCGCAGCCATGATGTACCGTAAGCTGCGCAACTAACACCACCGGGGAGCTGCGGCTCCCCCTCACGAAAGGAACAAACCATGGCGAACATGGCCTATTGCCGCTTTGAGACGACGGTAGTCGATCTTGCTGACTGTATCGCCCATCTCGACGATGCGAGCCTCTCCGCGTCCGAGGAACGCGAACGCACCCGCATGATCAGCTTATGCATGGAAGTTGTCCAACGCTACATTGACCTGAAAGACCCAGAGACCTGCCCGGTCTGCCAGGCCGCACTCTAACACGCAGGAGCCCCCATGATCACCAGCCATGTCTTTTACAGTCCCACCGTCCTGCTCGACGTGCGCTACCTGATTGTCGCCGAAACCGTGGATGCCCTGGAGGACGAGGACGCCCCCTACGGCATCGGCTGCCTGCTCGACGTGGGGCATACGCCCCAGCGGGCATACGTGACGTATCTGACGCGGGACCAGCGTGATACGGCGTTTGCGCGGCTGTGCGAGCTGCATCACACCTGGATGGCACAGGCCCATGCCTGTGACGAAGAGGAGGACGACGCATGACCATCATCCTATCGCATGCGCAAAGCCAGGAATGGGACCAGGGCGGCTGGCTTTCGCTGGAAATCCAAGAGGATCTTGTGGAGGATATCCAGCGGCAACGGATCACGGAGGAAGTCGTTGTCCAGACGGATACCGGCGTGCTCTGCTTTGCCCTGACACCACAGAAGACACGGAAGACGACTCGGCAGTAAGCACCACTGGGGCTCTGCGGAGCCCCACAAAGGAGAGAAAGATGGTCAGGAGACTCGACGATTCCCCCTGCGAGCATACCTTTGACGGGGGGCTGTGCACGCAGTGTCTATGCCCCGATAGCATTCAACACGACCAGCGGGCAGACCAACGCCATCGAGAATGCCCAGGCCCTCATGGGCACCTGGCATGCCGAATGGTGTAAATTCCTCACCAGAGAGGAGGCCATTTTTCTCGCGTGGCGCGTACATCGCCACGTGGAGCCGTAGTAACCACACCACAGGGGCTCGTCGGCGCCCCACGAAGGAAATGAAATGCTAGAAGGCAAGGCCATCCAGGCAGCATGGAATGATGTCCAGGACGTATCGCAAGGCTACACGACTAAGCCCTACATACAAACCACTCCACACAGCGGCACGGATGATCAGTGCTGCTGCATGTGCAACAAGCCACTCAGACGAAGCCGCCAGCAACGCATGGTCCACCTCATAGACGGCGGCTTATCATTCCTCCACCCCAAGGATGAGGCGTTGTATACCTCCGATGAAGGCGACATGCTGTGGTTCTTTATCGGCCCAGACTGTGCCAAGAAGCTTGGGCTTGAATGGACAATTACACTGGAACCCTAAACGCCCACCGGGGCTCTACGGAGCCCCACGAAGGAGCAAAGAATGCCCAACACGGATCTGCGACGGAAAGACTATCTGTGGTGGAGTGGAGGCGTCCTGCTCTGCGTGCTCGGTATCTGGGCATCTTTGCCCATCATCTCACCGAGCACGCGCAGGGGGACGACGGGGGCAGGCGCCGTCCTACACGACCCAGGATGGAGTAGGGCACCCGGGTGCGCCGACCTCGCCGCAACCCTGAACTACACGGAACCCTATGCCCCCAAGAAAAATCTCAAAGGGATTCGGGTCTACTGGTGCGTGGGCAGCCGCTGCGCTGCCTGGACCCCGGCCCTCGATACGACAGGACATCCAAAACTGTATAGTAGTACAGACGGGCGAGGCGGTCAGGCCCGCGAGGAGCTGGTGAGGATTCCTGGCCTGGGATGCGCCGACCCAAACACGCCACTGCGGATCAAAGTGACGGCGCAGGATGTGGATGGCTGGGAGACGGATGGCGTCATCACTGAGGCGCTCATCGGCCAGCTCAGGGAAGGCACCTGAGCACCACCAACATCCCACCTGGCGCGGGACAACGACCACCCCCCGCGCCAGGCTCGACGGAAAACGGCCCCGAGCCCCAAGCCCGGAGTCAACAGGGGAGTATAGCACGCGCTGGCTACTGCCCCCGTGGCTGCAACAGGACGGAGAAGACCAGCTCCTGCATGTCCCGTGCGATGGTCACCTCCACCATCTCTCCGGCCTGTTTCCCCGCCAGTGTCCGCATCAGTGCCGGGGGCGGGAGGACCGGGCGCCCGTTGACCCTGAGCAGCCGGTCCCCCACCCGCAGCCCCGCAGCCGGGGCCTGGGACTGCGGCGAAAAGCGGGCAATGACATCCGTGCCCGGCGCCGTATGCACCCCCAGCCACACGGCGGCGAGCGGCACATAGCCGAGGGTCTGCCTATCCACCACACAGCGTCGATGAATCTCCCCTGCCGTCGCCACCCCCATCACGCCATACCCATGCGCACTACAGCGGGCCACATGGCCCTGATCATTCACCAGCAGCGTGGACGGCGTGACGCAGCCCGCGCAGACAAGGCCGCAGCCCAACGCCACGGCGCCCAGTACTCGCGTCATTCGATGCATCGTTTCCCCTCTCTAGAGTGTGCCCTAACCATACCCTACTTTACGGGCGGGGGCGTTAAAAACTGAGCAGCCATCCGTTCAACCACGCCCGCCGTGTGACTATCGAGAAAGTGACTATACCGCTTTGTCACTTGCAGACTCCGATGCCCGAGGACCTCCGCAATTTCGGCCAACGTGGCGCCACTCATTGCCAGATACGAGGCTGCCGTATGGCGTAGATCGTGAAAGCGGAAGTTCGGGAGCTGCACCTTCTGCATCATCCGTCGCCAGGACCCATCGATATCCACCGCCCCCTTCCCGTCCGAGCGCGGGAACACCCACGGGACATTCAGCCGGCGCGTGGCATACTGCTGGCGCAGCACCGTGAGGGCCTCGCCCACCAGCGGGACCACTCGCGTCGAGCCATTCTTCGTGGCAAGTAGCCGCAAGCAGCGCCCCTCCAGGTCCACCTCCTCCCACCGCAGGCAGCGAATTTCCGTCTTGCGACACCCCGTATACAGCGCCAGGACCACGCAGGGATAGAGGGCCGGGGCACGCATCCGCAGGCAGGCGCTGAGCAGGCGCACCTGTTCATCCTGGGACAAGAACCGCACTTTGCCGGGCGGGTTCGGGGGACGGCGGACTTTGCGGAGCGGAGAGACCTCAAGCAGTTCCAGCTCATTGACCGCCACCGTCAGGACTGCCGCAAGCGCATTGAGATAACACCGGACCGTGCCGGGTTGATAGTTCTTGCGCAGGCTATCGCGCCACTGGCGTAACCGTAACGGCGTCAGGGCCGGAAGCGGCATGTCCCCCAGGTCGGCGCGCAGGCGTTGATAAAGGTGACGCTGTTGCGCTTGCGTCGTTGGGGCCTTCAAGGGGAGGAAATCCCGCGTATAAATGAGTAATAAGTCATTGAGGGTAAACGATGATGCCATGACAATACTCCATGTAAGAGGTGAGAAGAGAGACACTGGGCTTCTTGTCGGCGTGACCCCTTGTGTAACAATAGTATTAAAAGTGCTAAGAATAATGGGAACATTATGCGTAGCGGCAGGACTAGGGAAAAGGGATGAATGTCTGCGAGAAATCTGAGAAGGAAAGGAAGGATAACGTGTTGTTTCTGGAGGAAAGATGCACATGATGACTTTGACTACACAGTCGTTCGCAGGCCAAGAGCAATGCTTTCGAGCATATCGGCCAACCCCTCGCGATATTCCTCGGGCGTCTGGGTGACTTTCTCACGCAGGGCCACCATCCAGGGCTCATAATACTCGCCATGCGATTCATCAAAGACGAGTTCCCCGAGTAAATCCCCCAGGGATATCTCAAAGACCCGCGCCAGCGCTATCGTTGCCTCTAACGATGGCACCTGGGCACCCGTTTCCATCAGTCCGATGGTCGCGTGGGACTTATAGCCGAGCAGATCGGCCAGGGCTTTTTGCTTCAGGCCATGCTTCCGGCGAAAGGCACGGAGACGCTCACCTAGTCGAACCGCAAACTCACTCCCCATGACATATTCACTCACAATTGATCCCCTTCCGTTTCTGCCATACAAAAGTGGTAATGTCAAATTATTTAACATTCTACCATAGTTTCCCAAGACTACCGCTCTTTTTTTGTTAAAATTTCTATCTTGAGATGCTATAATGCTACGAAATTTAACACGGAGGTTGTATGCGACTCATCATTGCCAAGCATCGCAAGCGCAAAGGCCTGACCCAGGCAGAGTTAGCAGCCCTGGTTGGCATGAAGCGGTCTGCGCTCGCCCAATACGAAACCGGCACCTCGGGGGTGCCCCTCACGGCGTTGCTGGGAAAGCTGGCGCAGGCCCTTGAGATCAGCGTCGGCGAATTATTTGAACAAGACGACGAGCCGCTGACGCCCGAGCCAGCCGAGGTGCGGGCATGAGCAACACTGCTCTCACTCCACAATCCCCCCTGATGCAGCCGGTGCAGTGGCAGGGGCAGGAGTACTTCACCAGCCAGTACTTTCATACGCAATATCTCGCCAATAGTCAGTACGGGGGGAAGTACCAGCGGCATAGCGATTTCCTACGTGTCATTCGCAGCATTCCTGCCTATGCCCTCTATGTAGCGCAAGGAGATATCGCAGAACTCGACTGGAGCCGCATAAAGTCTGAAGGAAAGCCGATTCTGCTTTCCTTCCAACCACTCTTTCAGGCTGCCGGATGGAATCCCCTCACCCTACTAAATGCCACGACCCAGATCGCCCTGGCAAACTTCCTTGATGACGAAGAAAGCAAAAAGCTTGCAGTAGCGACGAACACCCAGACTGCACGCCAGTTTGCCCCCAAGTCCTCACGGGGGATGCTCCCTGATGAACATGCCGAGCGGGTCGCCAGTGCGTGGCTGCGCATGGGAAAACTCTTCAACGTCCCGGAGCACATTGCCCAGCAAGAAGCCGTAAAGCAAGTCGAACACGCCACTGGCATCAATCTCCATGCTTTCCTCCTTACAGCGCCAGCACAAGATACCATTCGCCCAGAAGACAAAATGCTGGAGCCTAAGGACCTGGCCACTGCGTGTGGTCTCTCCAGTGGCGCAGCCGTCAATCGTGCCCTCGAACAGATTGGGTGGCAGGTGAAAACCATTGCTGGCACCTGGGAAGCGACTCCTATGGGCGCATCCTACGCTACGCGGCATGCCTGGACGGCCCACCATGGCGCGAAATCCGGCTACAACCTGAAATGGCGCCAGCACGCCACAACCGAGGCTTTCAAGACGCATGGCATCCTGCAATCGGATGTCATCTAGAGGAGCCACCCCATGCCCCTCCCACCCCCGCTCACCCGGCACACCCACTATGCCGCGCTACCCCTTGCCTTCCATGGCCGGGGGCATGTGTGGACGCAGGCCGCGGCCCTCACGGCGCTGTCCCTCTATCTCACCGAGGAGGGGCGGATGCCGAGAACGACCGAGTGTCGCGCCTCCAATGGCCTGCCCAACTACGAAACCATCCGCCACCTGTTTGGCTCCCTGCCAGCGTGGCTCGCGGCGGTGGAGGTCCCACCCCTCCCCACCCGGGCGCCCTATGCCCGGCGTGTGGACTGTCGGCGCTGTGACCACCCGTTTGAGAGCCCGGATGTGCGACACCATCGCATCTGTGACCGCTGCCATCAGTGCCCCACATACACAGACGGCTGCTGGCTGACCGGGCAGGCCGTCCCGAGCATAGGAGACCTCTGATGCCCGACACCCGCAACACCGAAGGCCTGCGCCCGCGCTCCTCCCTCGATAACCGGGCGTCCGCCTATCCCTGCGACATGAGCCTTGAAGATATGACGGAGACGGCGTGGCTCCTCGACGATGCCATGGACGAGGCGGACCCGAACGACGGCGAGATCGAGGCCTATCTGCGCCATTATCACGCCCCCTTCAACTAGAAAGGCCCCCCATGCGCCAGACCCGCTTCCCCCATCCCCTCGGCTACCTTGTGTGCCCCTTTTGCGAGGATCTCTACCCGATCGGTGCCCTGTGTCCCTGTGATACCCTCGACGCGGCGCCGTGCCCCCGGTGGCTGCGCGTGACCGTGTGGCTGGGCGTGGGGGCGGGATCTGCCGCGGGCTGGTGGGGGCTCTGGGCACTGGCACGGTGGGCCGGCGCCATGCTGGGAGGGCGGTAGGGATGCATGCCGCACCGGCCCTGACGCGCCGCAGCCTGGAACAGACACGCCGGGAGCTGGCGCGGCTGCATCCCGGCACAGAGGCGGATGGCCTGATCAGTGCCTGCCACCCACGGGCAGGCGTCGATCTGATCTATGTGGGGAAGGGGGATGCTGCTCGTCTGGTGCTATCGCTGCCATGGCGAGGTGGCGGTGCTCCATGTGGCGGTGGCGCCATTGCGAAGCGAGGAAGAGTAGCGATGACAGTACCCTATCGACAGGACGACGCGACGGCGTGGGCGACATGGATTGCCACCTGTCACATTGCACTGGAGTTGCGGCAGCCATGGGAGACCATGACCGACGCCCAGCAGCAGGAATTTGAGGACCATGGGCCGGTCCCCTGCGATGGGAGCTTTGCTCCTGGGCCGTGGTGTGCGGACTGTCGCTTTGGCGAGTTTGAGGAGGAATAGTGACATCCTTAGAACGGATCGAGCAACTGTGCCAGCAAGCGGCAGAGGAAGCACAACCCATTGACCAGGACTCACTCCAACACGCCATCGCCTTCTTCCGGGCGAGCACGATAGAACCTTTTCGACCAAAAATCACGCTGAGTCCAGCAGGCAAGGTCCGCGCCCACTGGATAGACCTCGGCACGATGAGGGAGTTCTAGGATGATGAACTGGACGGAAGCAGACTATACCGCGTATCTGCAACGGATGGGGCGTGATGTCGTCCGAGGAAGAGGACGCATCGTGACTAATTGGACTGAATCGGAATATGCCGCGTATGTGCAACGGATGGGGCGTGATGTCGTCCATGGAGGGCACACCCCCATACTCAGTGAGAAAGCCTTTATGGCAGCCATGGGCCAACTGGCCATGGCCCATGGCTGGAAGGTCTTTCACCCCTTCGATAGCCGTAAGTCCATCCCAGGCTACCCCGATTTGACCATGGCACATGTTCCTACCAGGCAACTCCCAGGAGGAAGTCTCCTCATGGCTGAAGTAAAGATTGAGGGTGAGAAGCCAACAATAGAACAACAAGCATGGCTCGATGTTTTACAAACAATAACTGGAATACAGTGTTTTTTATGGAGACCATCAGACTGGAATGTCATTGAGTCTACGCTATGCGCTGTTTGACGGCAGCGCGTGTCTTGATGTCGCCTTACGCAACCCTGGAGACCCGCCTCATGAACAGCACCACCTACGTCCGGCGCAAAGCGGCAGGGCTCTGCCCAAACTGCGGCCTCGTACCAGGACAGCCCGGCTTTGTGCGCTGCCCTGCGTGCAGGTTTCTAGACGCCAGGCGGAAAAATCGAAACCTGACCCCGGACCAATGGCAGGTGCATGAAGCCCTGCGGCAGTCACGGGCACCGTCCCTTGATGCTGCTAGCGGCGCGCACATTCCCGGCCCTGCTGTGGGCCACTGCGGAGCCTGGCAGCCCGTCACGGCGCTGCCGCTGGTGTGTGGGCGGTGTGGGGCCGTGGTACTGGAGGAGGACGCGCCATGACCGAACCCCACTACGCCGCGCTCGCCCTCGCGGCCTACTGGCAGGCCCTCGAACCCGAGCCCCTCCCGCCAGATGCCGCGGCGTTTGCGCGCCTCGATGTCGTCGAACAGCGGGCGTGGGAGGCCGTAGCCAAGACGGTGCTGGATGCCTATCTCAGTACCCACCATCCCCCACCGCCGATACCTAAAAAGGGGACAAAATGAAGGAGGACCCTGTGCCGCAGACGCCGCTCCATCCGTGGCGCCCCCGCTGGTGGCCGTTTCGGTGCCACGCCGCACCGGGCGTCGCCTGCCCCCGGTGCGGCCAGGACATTACGGACATTTACCTCCAACCGCCGTGGTTTCGGCGCTACCAGGAGGGGCTGTTCGGGGCGTATGGCTTTCCCCGGCAGCCGCAGATCCAGGGCATGCAGGTATGTCGGCATTGCCACGAAGGGTGGACAGTCACGGGGTAATACCGAGTGGTATGAACGAGGAGAAGCGATGCGACCAGCACGGGACAACGAAGTAGCGGACCTCACGGCGCGTGGCATGCCCATGATGCTCCAAACCGCGCAAGAGTATTTCCGCATGAAGGCAATGGCCACGTGGGGCGCACAGGTCACGCTGGCGCCCTGGGATACGTGGGAGGGCCTCGCGGATCGCCTAGAGGCCCGGCTAGGACGACATATCTGGCACCCGGCACACTGGGAGGACGGGGCGCCACGAGGGGCGTAGGGGGTGAGGCTAGGGGGTGCGATCTGTTTTGCGACGCTCCTCAGCAAGTAAGCGCCGTATCAGCCCAGAGAGGCCCTCGGGATGCGCTTTGGCCCACTCAGCAAGATCAGGCGGAAGGAAGATGTGCTGGCGTGCGTAACCCTTAGGCCTTGGTCCAGGTTTTTTGGGTAGGGGTTTTTTTGTCATGTCAAATACTATACACATTAATTACCCACTAGACAAGGACGTTTTTCTCCTCTATAATCTTGTGTGCTTTAGATACCCAACACTTTCACACAAGAGCATGGAGAGCACAGTGCGAGTAGGGCGTTCTCCCACAAAAATGCAAATGATTCTTACGAAGACAGGTGGGCGCTGCGCCTACTGCGGCGTACTGCTCGTCCCTGATAGGACAGGGAATCTGCACAGGCAGCCACCGCCACGCGATGCTGTACGAATAGATCATCTCTGCCCCAGGAGTCGCGGTGGTAGTGAAGAAATCACAAACCTTGCAGCAGTCTGCCCCTACTGTAACTCATCGAAGGGCACAAAGCTTCTTGAGGAATGGCGACTGATGTTCCATGTCCGGCTTTACGGCGAATTTACCCCAAAGCATGTCGCGCATCTGGAACGCCTTGGCATTCAGCTCCCAGATAACTTTCCGTGCTATCCACCATATCTCTTCTGGTTCGAACAACAAGGCATTGTGCTATGAGTCGAGAGCGCTCGGCGGAGATTCGAGACGAGGGGTCCCTACATGCCTACTACGCGGCGATTCCCAACACGGTGGTGCGTGGCATGAAAAGCCGTGGCCTCTCGGTGCATGCTAAGTGGCTCTATGTCTACCTCAAGAGTGTGGCAGGCGATGATCGAGAATGCTTCCAAGGGACCCGCATGTTGGCACAAGGGTCAGGGCTGAGCCTCGGCACAATCACCACGGCAAAGAGAGAACTCCAAGATGCCAAACTGATCACTATTATTGCGGGAAAGCATGGGGCACATAGCACAGACCGTATACGCATCAAGGATATATGGACATCAAACATGCAAGAGTTTTCAAGGAGCGTTCAACAGGTGAACGATGATTACCATGAGCGTTCAACAGGTGAACGGAGCGTTCAACAGGTGAACGCCATCTTAAGAAGATCCCATGAAGAAGATCCCATGAAGAAAGAAGACTCCCCCTTACCCCCTCAGAGCGCTTCCATCGCACCACCCTCGAAGTACAAGCATAAGGCGTTAAGCACAGACTATAGCCCTGGCTTCATGCAATGGTGGGAAGTCTATCCTCATGACAGGCGCGTCGGGAAACTCAAATGCTTTGAGGTATGGGTTGCTGAGAGACTTGAGCCACGGGCAGACGAACTCTGCAACAAGATCACTCGACTGGCGATGACAACCTGGTATGGGAAAGAGCGGAAATTTATCCCCCACGCATCCACCTGGTTGAACGGGGGACGCTATGAAGACGAGCTTATCCCTCTCGATACCCCAGGCGCCCAGACCGCCACTGACCTGCGCGTCAGCGCCAAAGGCCAATACAACCTGGCCACCACGGATCAATTCCTACAGGAGACGGGCTACTATGACCATGCAGGATCTCAAGGACTTCAGTCTCTGCCTGGACCAACTGGCGGAGGTCTTTAACGTGCAGCTCTCCAGCATGAAGAAACACGCCTACTACCTGGCGCTGCAAGACTACCCGCTTGACGCGATTCAGGCGGCGAGTATTCAGGCCCTGAAGGAGGAGAGCTTCTTTCCCGTCCCCGCCATCCTCCGCGCCTACGCCAAAGAGTGGCTGGGGACGCAGCGGGGGCTGGCGCAGGCCAGTCCAGCGCCGGGTGACCAGTTGGCGCTACGAGAGGAGCTGGTGGATCCGGAGGAGGTGCGCCGGCTGATTGCGTCGGTGTGGCCAGCAGAGACGGCGATGGTAAGGGAGGAGAGCTAGGATGGCAGTTGCCTCACTTTTTCCAGAGCTTGAGCCAAAAGTCTTCATACCAGAGCTTGTGACAATCAAGCTATCGGAGGTGGTCTTTGAGGAGGATATCTATCCACGGGCTGAGCACTATCCCGAACTCGTCCAGCAATATGCGGAAACGATGGAGAGTATTGAAGCGCGGCGGCACTTTATCTCTGTCACAACCAACAATCGCTTGCTGGATGGCAAGCACCGCTGGCTGGCCTATCGCAAACTGACCGATGGCGCAGACCGTGAGATACAGGCCTATAAGTATCCTGTCTCGGCATGGCTGGAGTGTTTTGACCTCGCCAATGATCTGAATGGGGAGCATGGGAAGCAAACGGATATGCGGGACAAGGAACGCAACGCCAAGCGCTACTACCAGTATGGCGTGACGACGTATGAGGAGATCGCCAAGCGGTTGCATGTGGGGAAAAAGAAAATCTCCGAGTGGCTCTCGCGCACGGTGAAGGAGGAGCGCGAGCGGCGGAATGAGAAAATCCAGGCGCTGTGGTTGGCGTGTTATAGTACGGACGAAATAGCAGAAGCGTGCTCATGTGGAAAAGCTACTGTCAGCGAGGTTTGTTCGGAAGAGTTCCAGAAAACTCTTTCGAACAAACCAATGGCTCAACACGCCACCGACTTCGACCCCCCGCTCTACAACGTGTGGAAACAGCAAGAGAAGACGCCCGGCATGCGCCATGCTGGGAATAGCGAAGTCCGCTGGGTGGATAACCTCCTGTACCTCTACACCGACCCGTTCGGCATTGTGGTCGACCCGTTTGGCGGCAGTGGCAGTACCATCGACCTCTGCAAGAAACGCTTTCGCCGCTATTGGGTCAGCGACCGGAAGCCGATTGTCGAGCGGGAGCAGGACATCCGGCTCCATGACCTCACCGACGGGCCCCCGTCCTTGCCACGCTGGCAGGATGTGCAGCTTGTCTATCTTGATCCGCCGTACTGGAAACAAGTGGAAGGAGACTATAGCAACGATCCGACCGACCTCGCCAACATGGACCTTGCCACCTTCACCGAGACGCTCGCCGGGATCATCACTGGCTTTGCCAAGAAGCTCCCGGCGGGCGCGAAGATTGCCATGCTCATGCAGCCGACGCAATGGCGGGCCCCCGAGAAGCGCTACACCGATCATGTCGCCGATATGTTACGCGCCGTGCCACTGCCGCTGCATATGCGCTTTCAGTGTCCCTACGAGAGCCAGCAATGTACCGCGCAAATGGTGGAATGGGCCAAGGCCAACAAGCAGTGCCTCGTGCTCTCACGGGAACTTGTCGTCTGGGAGGTGTCGTAGTGGCGCAGCATGAGCGATTGAACACCCGTGATCGCTCCTATTCCGGCTGGCATCGGCGCGACTCGACGCGGCGCTTTATCAGCTTTCTCGACTGTTGTGTTTTGGCTGGTGGCTGATGGATTTTTGGTTGGCTTGGAGGTCCACGAGGCGCAACTCACCTAGTACGGCCTCCCGACAGCATGCTCCTCGGGCGGTCGTCGTGTGGATACAAAGGTGGTTCAGGTAGGCCTTTTGGTTGCCCCCATGGCTTGGTGGGGTGACACCGCGCAGCCGGTCTTGACGGCGGTGACGTATACGTATCTTCCTCATTTTGTTGGGCATGCGTCGTGCAAACCCCACGCCAACCGGATCGGGTTGGTGATGGCCTACACATCCGATATACCGCACCAGGAGGAAGCTGCTCACACGTCCTGATCGTCCCAGACATTGTCACCAGAACCATGCTTGTGACGAGCGCTATCGTACACGTTGAGGTTGCCAAATGCAAATCACAACAGTCGAGTCAGCTTTGATCATGCCACGCTCCTCGCCATGATTGACCTGGACGCCTCGTTGTACATCGAATACGACAATGGGACAAAAGAGCCCCTGGCACTGATTGAGACGGCGGTCGATGTTGGGCAGGACATTAAGCCTGCAACAGTGACCAAGCGCTTGGCGGCACGGGCGGGCCTCCCCGCCTTCACCGTCCTGTATACCCTGGCAGCCACGCGGCTCGAAGCTGACCCGTCCTGGTACGACATCAGTGGCTTCCGCGTAAAACAACTCGTGCCACATGAGTCAAAAGCCTGGCAATCCTTCTCGCCGCAAGCCTGGCGCGAGTTCCTGTATGGCTTGCGCCAGGAATGCTGTCGGCCCCTCGATGAAGCCTTCCGTGCACGGCCTATGAACGGAAAGGTGGCTACGGTGGTAGGGGACTGCTACGCATGTGGGCGGCGCATCCCGATTGATGCGCTGAAAGCTGGGCTTTGTGAAGACTGTCGCCAAGAAGGGAGAAGGAGATGAACGAGCTTATACCTGTACAGTGCAATACCGAATCCCTCCTGACCACCCTCCACCGCGTCTGGCGCCAGGTGGACCCCGGTGACCGCCTCCGCTTCTTGACCGAGATG
>Ga0137422_1000012_pt1 | contig 59293 bp, 53 predicted proteins | sample EasRivERMZT551_2_FD_102330 | JGI IMG/M metagenome (GOLD analysis project Ga0137422, IMG submission 102330) | Soil microbial communities from meander-bound floodplain in the East River, Colorado, USA - East River MetaG ERMZT551_2 | ecosystem: Environmental > Terrestrial > Soil > Floodplain ... | reverse complement strand
TTTTTATTTTGCTTTTTACTTCGGCGCTTGCGGTTTTTAGCCAAACCCAAGCCCCGCCGAATGAAAGTAAAACCGCGCCTATAAATACCGGAGACATTTCTCAAATTAAAAATGGGGGGCTAGGACTTGCAATTGGAAGCCCGGGCACCGGCATTCCTGGTCCAAGTGTTGGACTTCTTGTAAATCGGCTTGGCATAAAACAAAATACTGCGACACCTGCTGAAGCGCTTGAATTAGTAGGCGATATATTTATCAAAGGTATTATTACAACTAATGGCATTAAAGGAAGGAAAGATCAAATACTCGCAGTAAATAGCTCAGGAACTGCAATGCAATGGCAAAGCAGATACGCATGGCTCACGCTTACCAATACTGATCCAGGGTTTTTTGCTCCATATTGTGGAGACCTCACATGCAACAAATCAGGAATCCAACCAGAAAACTGCTCAAATTGTCCCCATGATTGCAAATGCACAGCTCATGCTATGTGTGTACAAGGAGAATGTAAATTTCCAAATGATCCTCCACCAGTTGTACCCCCTCCTCCGGGTTGCGGAAATGGCACGATTGATCCAGGTGAAGAATGTGATAATTCTGCATGCTCTCCTGCTATTTATACCTGTTCTGGCGGAAGTTCTGTAGTAGTTCCAAGAGCATGTCAAAGTTGCTCATGCGTTCCCACTGTTCCATTACCAATTGCATGCATTCCTCCTCCTCCAATCCAACCGTGCGGACCTCAACCTCCTGGTGGCATGTGTGGAGGAACTTGCCCAAATCCCGGTGATGCGTGTACAGCCGGAGGAACCAGTGGATCGTGTATTTGCGCACCTCCAAATAATAGCTGTGGAAAAACCTACCCACAATGTAACGGGACATGTCCTCCAGATGAATCTTGTATTGTATTTGGTGGCAGTTGTAGATGTTCTGGCGCCTCAGAACCTGGAAACTCTCAATCTGAACCAAACTCCCAACTTCAAACTCCAAGTTATCTCGGATTCTTAGATGAACTTGGATCTGGAATTAAGGTTGCTGAAGCTGCTGCAGATTGTGCAGGAGAACCACTTCCTCGCCCTTGTCCAAGCGGATGGACTCCATATGCACAAGTATGCGCCCTTCTTTCCAATGGAACCCAACAAGGAAAACCCTTCTGGGTTCGCAGCTGTTATCAAAATAAATAATCATTATGAAATCAAAACTGATTATCAATCTTTTCATCATTGTCCTGGTTTTTTCTTTTGGAATTTACCATTTTCAAAAAACACTTGCGCAAGGTCCAACGCAAAACCCAATAGTAAATGTCTTGGGTTGGATGTGGGGGGCAACCACAGATGATAGTCTAGGAACAGGAATAGAACTTGATAAAGGAACTGGTTTAGGATGGATCAGTGGAACAAATCAAAACGTACCCGATGCCTTAAATTATGGACTCACTATTCCGCAAGCCGATGGCGATATAACTGGCCAAGCTTGGTCAAGTAATGTTGGATGGATTGATTTTCAGCCAGGTGGAACCCCTCCGGATGCTATTCCTGCTGGAGTTCGACGTGCTGGAAATAACTTAGTGGGTTGGGCGCGAGTAAAATCAATCGCAGATGCGATTGGACCACCAGATAATGCCGGTGGATGGGATGGATGGATTAAATTCCATCATGGACAGCCTAAAGAAGTAACTATAAATGCATTCCAACAACCAATTCCTCCTAATGTTCCTGCAGGTTATACCCACTATTTAAGCGGATATGCATGGTCAGAAAATATGGGTTGGATCTATTTTGGTGGAACCGATGCAGCAATTTACACTCCTGGTACAGCACCTCAAAATGATAACCCACCGTTTATTGTGATTAATTTCGGACCCCAACTTACTGCATCGTGCTCTGGATTTCCAAATCCAGCACAATTATCAGGCACGCCACTCTCAGTAAATGTAAACTGGACTGGACAAGCCTCTGGGGGAAGTGGAAATTATACGTTTACTTGGGACTTTACCAACGGTCCTCCCCCAACGCATGGAAATCCATCGAGCGGTACCGGTTCATCCATTACTACAAATTATACCCCGCCACCAGGAACACGAACTGCGAATCTCACGGTTAATGATGGTATAAATTCTATTACTACTTCATGTTTTGTTGATGTTCAAAATCCTGGAAACAATCCCACGGTAAGTTGTTCGGGTGCGGCAAACTCTTCATCTGGAACACAAACTACAGTAACTTGGACAGCTGTATCAAATAACGCGGGTAATCCGAGTTTTTCTTGGACATTCCCAGCGCCAATACCACCAGACCCACCAATTCCTCCTCAGAGCGGCACCACCGCTTTTGCAAATTATGCAAGCGTTGGAACTAAATCTGCTACTGTAGTAATGACTGCAAACAACGTTCCACCTCCTGGCATTAATGCTGTCTGTCAAATAAATATAACCAACAACAAGGAACCTCTTTGGAAGGAAATTATTCCGTTCTTATAAGTTTCTCGGATTTAAACTTTTAACCCCGCATGTGCGTGGCTGTGGATAACTCAAGTTGACGCACTTCCCTTATTTGCTATTCTATAAATAGCTCTTTGACGTTCTAATCGTCTTAGCTAACCAGCTCTTAAGCTGGATTCTTGAGAACACCTTGGTTCTCACCTTGTTTCAAGTTAGCGTCTGCATATCGCGGCGCTAGCTCCTTGGGCACCTGCATTGCATGGTGCCCTGTTCTTTTTTATAGATAATTCAAAATCTTTTTTATTGCTTATATAACCCGTAAATAAAGTTATTTTTCAAAAAAACAACCCTTATGCTGCGTGATAATTATTACCACAATGCACAAGAGTTATTGTGTGTCGAGCACGCGTAGAGCTATCGCCACGCAAGCTCGCTCATGAGATCAGTTGGTTCGGTTACGTAGATACCACCGAAAACCACTGTTCTCTCTCTCACCTTATCATATGCTACCGCAGGATAGACCCGCGGTGCAGGCAAATCATTTTCCTTGAAGGGAATTTCCTTCCACTGCTTACCATCCCAGCCCCAAGTACTATTCTGTGCCTCGCTTTTCTCGTTAAAACCCGAGAATTGAATGATGAGGCCTGCGTCTCGATGATACACCATCGAGTGGGCGAAAACTGCAGGCGGGCTTTTCTTGGTCTTTTTCAAATCCCAAGTTTTTCCATCAAACTCCCACGTATCAGTAAAGAGCTCAATTTTTCGTGATCCAGGATCGCGACCAAGTCCTCCATAGAGAACAATCTTGTCGCGGTCTTCGTCATAGGCCATAGCATGCTGAGCTCGACCTTGAGGAATGAGATCGCTGATTTGTGCCCAGTTTTCACCATCCCATGCCCACATTTCATCAGAGTACCGGGTACCCATAGATCCACCAAAGAGATAGACGCTGCGAGTTTTACTGTTAAAAACACCAGCAGCCATGCATCGGGGCGATGGCGCGTCAATAGGGAGAAGCTTTTCCCACGTCACCCCATCACAAACCCAAGTAGCATTGGAGAGCCCTTCTTTTTCTGAGAAACCGCCGAAACGCACAACCCTCTTTCGCTCTTCATCATACACAAGCACGAAGTTCGTGCACGGAAACGGACTCGTTCCTAGAAAAAATTCCTCCCAGATCAGCCCGTTCCATTTCCAGGTGTCAGAGAGAATTTTTCCATTGCGATCAATACCACCGTGAAGGAGCACGTAGCTTTCACTTCCATTAGGAACAAAGCACATTCCAGCATTCGATCGTGCTTCTGGCCGATTTTCAGCCTTAGGAAAATACCACTCACGACCTCCTTTAAAGGAGGGGAGCGCTACGAGCGTCAAAACTACAAAGAACTGGTAGCCAATAATCGAGAATCGCATATTCAATCACCTCCTTTCAGGAGTGTTTTCAGAGATTCGAACAAAAATTGTTAAGGTGCACGTTTACTTTTAGTATAGCTCAAAGGAATAAATCTCATTATGCACAGGTTATTAACTGTGGTTTTGTGTTTTATTTTGAAAATACTTATTAACCTCAAAAATAATATCAGCTGGCGCACGTGCCAACGCAATAGGATTACCTTTCTCTAACGTTTTCTCAGGATGAAATCCCCATAAAACTCCCATGACCTGTATGCCTGCTTTTTCTGCTTCTCGCATATCTCCAAGTGTGTCCGTGATAAAAAGACAATCATTGGGCTTTACGTTAAATTCCTGAAAAACCATTTTTATTTTTTCTTCTTTACTTTTATGCACATCAGCACCAAAAATTTTATCAAAATATTTGTGTAATCCGTATTTTTCTAAATAACTATTAATAGGGCTGTTTATAGTAGAAGTGAGCATGATAAGTACATAGTCCTTTTCAAGTTCTTTGATAATTTCACTCATGCCGGGCACAGGCCCTATCTCAAGCAGTTGGGGAGTATAAATTTCAAAAAAACCTCTTTCATCGTTTTCCTGTTTCTTATCATAAATTCCACCGTTTTTCTTTTTTAAACCGTCATAAATATTGCCTTCAAATAACGCAAGATATGCATCATGCGAAAGATCAGAATTAAATTTCTTAGTAATACTAAAACAAAGCTCAAACGTATTCACGATAACGCCATCAAAATCAAATAATAGGATTTGTTTGTTCATGCTTAAATCAAAGTAGTCCTTCACTGAGCTCAAAACCTCAGTTTTGCTTTTGGGTGCCTAACGGGAATCGGACCCGTATAGCCGCTGCCACAGAGCGGAGCTTTGCCATTAAGCTATAGGCACCATCTTTCTACGAACGTACTATATCGTATTTCTTTTTAAAAAGAAAATCGACTTCATTTAAATATAAATATGAACGATCCCGTGTTGCGGGGGTAGCCGTTAAAATATCAAATGAATTGAAACGTGTGCCTGGGCGGTGAATCGAACACCGGACGCCAGCCTCTTCCAAATACTTAACTCGAATTACTCCGAGGATCGGACTATATCATCACCCCCGCTATGTGGGGGGTCGGGCGCTTATGCAAGTTTATTGTTGGAACTCACTTGCTAGTCTCTACACCTGCCTCCGCTAAAGCTACGACAGACAAGCCTTCTTAAATTTTGATTAGCTTGCTTGTAATTCGTAACCTTCCAGCAAAGGATTGGCTCGGGATTACCCCGCCTTGCGGGGGTTCCCCCGAATTCACCCGATTTTTAAATCCCGCTTGCGCGGGAATGCCCCAAAGAGTTTAGGGCTGCGCTCTACCACTGAGCTACCCAGGCATTATTTAATTGTATACAGAGTTTATACGAATTTCTTAATTCCTTCAATATACCCCATTATTCTATGAAATAATTTTGTATCTGCAACGACTATCTGAATAACGCCGTAAGGAAGTCTATTAAATGGACGCTTCCCCTGGCTTGATTTACTAATACCATAATATGTTTTCCTGAAATTTTGAGGAAGAATTTTAGTTTCCTTTTGCCAAAAATCTAATAACTCTTTTTCATTATGGTGCTGAAAAATACGTATACTTGCTATTATTTTTTCTTCCGGAACCTCACAATACTCTCGTAAAAACATCAAAAAGCATCGTGCTAAGAAAGGATCTGAATTCGTGAGTGAAACCGTGTGACGGGTTAATTCGCGGCCATTTCGAATAATTAAACGTTTGTATCCTTCCGCCCAATAGAGGGCGGCGCCGAGATATAAAAGATTTTTCTTAGAAATATCGACGATTTCTTCAATAGAATCTTTTTGTATTCTCCTGGCACGCTCCAAGGCAAGCACAGTTTGCAGCTTATTTCTTCGAATAAGCCCTTCAATAGATCTTTTATAACCTCGGCTAGCTATCTTTTCCTGCAACGCTTTAGATATTTCTACTTTAGACAGCCAATCGGAAAGTGTTGCCTTAGGAACACCAAGAATCTTATTAATTTCACCATAACTCTTCCCCAGTAATCTCATTTTTAGAGCTTGCTCCCTATCCTTTCTCATATGAATAGTTAATACTATAGTTATAATTATAGTATATAGGGTTCGATAATGAAATTTTCGAGTTATCCACAGATTATTAGGTTTAAGCATTCTGGTGGTTGCGACAAGCAGGGAGTACAATGGTTGGAAAGGGTCTTGGAGGGAAAAATATTATTCAAAAAAATTTTGCATGCAAAAAACAAATCCATCCGCCGAAATACATGAGAATCGTGAGTCGCATATTTCAGAAACCCGTCCAAAGCTCCATTTAAAAAAGGTTTTTACAAAATCAGGAAAGCATCCCTTTGAAGAAATCACTTGGGTACGACGTGATGCGGTAATTGGATCAAAAGAAAAAAAAGTTTTTGAACAAAACAATATTGAATTTCCTGATTTTTGGTCACCCAATGCAATAAATATCACTGCATCGAAATATTTTCGCGGAAAATTAGGCACTCCAGGGCGCGAAACAAGCTTAAAAGAGATGATTAGCCGCGTTGCGCACACCATTCGAGAATGGGGAGAGAGATATCATTATTTTTCCGATACGCATGAAGCTCAAATTTTTGAAGATGAGCTTACGCATATCCTTATGCATCAAAAAGGATCTTTTAATAGCCCAGTTTGGTTTAATGTTGGCGTTACAAAAACTCCGCAATGCTCTGCGTGTTTTATTTTGTCTGTGGAAGATGACATGCGATCAATTCTCAATTGGATTTCGAACGAAGGAATGATTTTTAAAGGAGGTTCTGGCTCAGGTATCAGTCTTTCAAGGCTTCGCTCAAAACGGGAACACCTTTCACAAGGCGGAAAAGCATCTGGCCCGGTTTCTTTTATGCGCGGTGCTGATGCAGTTGCAGGCATGATTAAGTCTGGCGGCACTACGCGCCGTGCTGCAAAAATGGTAGTGCTCAATATTGATCACCCAGACATTATGGAATTTATCCGGTGTAAAGCAGATGAAGAGAAAAAAGTTCATGCACTTCGCGCTGGAGGATTTGATATGTCTGATTTAAATAATGACGCATGGACTTCAATCCAATTTCAGAATGCAAATAATTCAGTGCGCATTACTGACGATTTTATGCGCGCTGCTGAAACTGATAGACCATGGGAAACACGATTTGTAGTAAGTAAAGAAGTAGCTGATACCTATAAAGCGCGCGAATTATTGCTTGAAATTGCCCAAGCTGCATGGGAGTGCGGTGATCCTGGAGTGCAATTCCATACCACTATTAATGATTGGCACACCTGTTCGAATACAGGACCAATTAATGCATCAAATCCATGCTCTGAATATATTCACCTCGATGATTCTGCATGTAATTTAGCCTCAATTAACCTCTTAAAATTCCTGCGTCCAGATGGCAGCTTTATGACAGAAGATTTTAAACACACGGTTGATATCTTTATCCTTGCACAAGATATTATTGTGGAAGGATCAAGTTATCCCACAGCAAAAATCACCGAAAATGCAAAAAGTTTTCGGCAATTAGGATTAGGATATGCGAATTTAGGAGCGCTTCTTATGGCCAAAGGCTTGCCCTATGATTCTGATACTGCTCGAGCATGGGCCGGAGCAATTTCTTCAGTACTCTGCGGAGAAGCATATGATTTTTCAACAAAAATCGCGGGAGTTAAAGGCACCTTTAACGGATATGCGGTTAATAAAGAACCAATGCTCAATGTCATTAAAAAACATCGGAGGGCTTCAGAAATAATTCAATATAATCTTATCTCTGATGCGCGTTTAGGAGAAGCATCACTTGCAGTTTGGAATAATGCCTTAAACCATGGAGAACAAATTGGTTTTCGCAACTCACAAGTAACGGTTATTGCGCCCACAGGAACTATTTCCTTTAAAATGGATTGTGATACTACGGGCATTGAGCCAGATTTTTCGCTCGTTAAAATGAAACAGCTTGTTGGCGGCGGTTGGATGAGCATTGTAAATAACGGAGTCTCACAAGCGCTTCGCAATTTACACTACACAGAAGATGAAATCAAAGATATTGAAAAATGGATTACCGAAACCGGAACTGTTGAAGGAGCTCCTGGATTTCGCGGGGAACATCTTGCCATATTTGATTGTGCTGTTCGGCCAGCAAAAGGAACACGATCTATTTCATGGCAAGGACACGTGAAAATGGTTGCTGCAGTTCAGCCATTTGTTTCTGGAGCAATTTCAAAAACATTTAATATGCCGAATGAAGTAACCAAAGAAGAAATCGCGGAGGCATATATCATGGCATGGAAAATGGGCATTAAAGCATTTGCTGTGTATCGCGATGGTTCAAAAGTAAGCCAGCCCCTTCAAACCGCACATAGCAGTAATAAAAAAGAAAAGGAAACTGTAGGCGTAAGTAGGAGAAAACTTCCGGACACACGTAGCTCTGAAACTCATAAATTCACGATTGTCGGACACGAAGGATATTTAACGTATAGCACCTTCCAAGGAAATGAACTTGCTGAAATTTTCATTCGCATTGCAAAACAGGGAAGTACCTTATCAGGACTTTTAGATTCCTTTGCTATTTCAGTATCTATGGCGCTTCAATACGGCGTTCCTTTAAAAGAACTTGCACATAAGTTTATTCATAGCCGATTTGAACCTGCGGGATTTACCAAAAACCCAGATATTCAAGTGGCAACAAGTATTGTTGATTATATTTTCCGCTATTTAGTGCTTCGCTTCCTTTCTAATGAAGAGCTTGAAGAATTTGGCATGGCGCGAACTCACGAAACGCTTGAACCTAAAACCGATCAAGAAAAAGAAGTTAATGTAAAACAAGTTGAAACACCAAAAAAGAATGGAAAATATGTACTTGCAGATACTGTCTGCAAAAACTGCGGTGGTATTATGGTGCGCACAGGAACGTGCTTAACTTGTCTTCGTTGCGGAACATCATCAGGAGGATGCTCCTAAACTTCAGTAGTCTCCCCGGAGGGAATCGAACCCCCATAAAAAGGTTAGAAACCTTTTGTTCTATCCATTGAACTACGGGGAGGGTGAACCGATAACAGTCTAGCGCATGTAGAGTTGTTTTAAAATAGTTACTTTTCTCCTCGCGATGTCAAAGACCCTGAGCTCGTCGAAGGGTCGGAGTGCCGGGAATTTCACGTCGCTTTGCTCCTTGAAACCTATCGGTTTCAATACTTCCGCCTCGGGAAAACTCCCGCTTTTCCCGACCCCTTTCCCATTCAATTCCCGTCATTCCTGTCGGAGTGCCGGGAATTGAACCCGGGCTACATGCTCCCAAAGCATGCGTACTACCGTTATACGACACTCCGTATAGAGAAACAATCTGACTTACTCAATACTACCAGCTTACTTAAATTTAAAAGAATTTATCAAATGCGTCCATAGCATCGTTAAAAACTCGATTGAATTCATTGATTGCAAGCGCCTCTTTATTTAACCGTTCAATCAAGGTGCTAATCGCAAGTTCGGGGATCACTTTTCCTTCAAATTTAGTCTTTAATAGCTCAAAAAGCGAAAGTAAAACATCATTATAACTCAACAATCGGCTTACGAGCGCAACTTCCGCGCTTACTGCCTCTGTTGCGGCAATGCGCGCTTCCGCTGGTTCGATTTTAGGAATAAGTTTTGCCATACGCTCAAGCTGAGAAGCAAGCATAATTGCTTCTTCGCGTACGGTCGCAATATCAGCTAATTCCTGAGAAACTTTTTGAAGCGCTTCTTTTGTTCTTCCGATGTCTTCAAGGGTAGCAATTTCTTCAAGAGTTATAAGAGAGCTGTCTGAAAGAAGAACTATTTTTTGTGCGGTCTTTGCTCCATTCATTCGGGCTTCTGAAAATTCCTGCGGCACAAAACCTTTCGTATTAAAACGAAAAATAATAAATGCGATCACTATGATCGCGATAACTACAGCGATAAAAATCCAAGCCCGATGCTTCATTGCAAATTATCATAAGAAAAAGTACACTAAAAAGCAACTTTATTATATCATAATTGAACTTCTTAATTATATATGGGATAATATAATAGATGAGTTCACTACGAGATCAAGCAATCGCATTGCGAAGAAAAGGTTTTTCCTATAGTTTAATTAAACAACGCCTAGGGATCCCAAAAAGTACTTTAAGCAACTGGCTTGGAAACATTCCATTTCAACCAAATCAGGAGGTTATTCGCCGTGTTGGTTTGGCCAGGCTAAAATCAGCACTTTATAAACAACGTCTTAAATTTGATTCGATTGAACGAGCTAAAATAGAAGCACAAAAAGATATAACCCATCTTTCTAAACGAGATATTTTCTTTTTAGGCATTGGTCTATATCTTGGGGAAGGTGAAAAAACATTTGAAAATGTTAAGATAACAAATGCGGATCCAAAAATAATTAGATTAGCAATGAAATGGTTTTATGAAACCTGTGGCGTAAGAAAAGAAAATTTCCGACCCTCTGTTCATACATATCCAGATAATGTTATAAAAGAAGTATTAAAATATTGGTCGAAAGAAATCAATATTCCAATATCTCAATTTGGAAAAACGGTAATAGATACGCGACAAAACAAATCAAACTTTAAGCGCAAAAAATTGCCTCACGGAACTCTGCAACTCCGAATCGCAAGTAATGGGGACCCTCGTCTTGGAGTTTTCCTTCATAGGAAAATCAAGGCATGGATGGAAAGCTGTATAGCGAAAATTTAAACGAAAAATTATTTGCGGGATTAGTATAGTGGTCGTACGTCACCCTTCCAAGGTGAAGGCGCCGGTTCGATTCCGGTATCCCGCTCCAGATATTTATTAGTTTTTACTCCTCACTCTTACAAATCTTCTTGGTCCCACTTGAATAAGCACTTCTTTTTCCAAAGAAATAATTTCACTTACTTCATTCTTTTTCTCATCATTAATACGCACGCCCCCTTGTTCAATAAGACGTCGCGCCTCACTTTTACTCTCTGCAAAGTTTACTGCAATTAAAAGCTCAACAAGTGAATACGATTTTAAAGGCAAGTGTATTGATTGTATTTCTTTGGGTTTCTTCTTATCCGAAAACATACTAATAAATTCATCATGTGCTTTTTTTGCTGCTGGCTCAGTGTGATACATTGAAACTAAAGCGCGTGCAAGAAGAAGTTTTGCGTCACGCGGTCCTTGATTAAGCGCTGTTTCAATCTCTCGTTCGTGCATTTCCGTACACAACAAAAAATATTTCTTAAGTAATTCATCGCCTAACGACATCACCTTTCCAAACATAACTCCTGGTTTTTCATCTAAAGCAATGTAGTTGTTTAATGATTTTGACATTTTCTTTTCGCCATCAAGCCCAACTAAAAGAGTGGTTGTTAAAATATTCTGCTCAATAAGCTTAAAATGACGCTGCACTCTCCGCCCCATTAAAAGATTAAATAACTGATCCGTACCACCGATTTCAACATCAGCTTTTACTTTTACTGAGTCATATCCTTGAAATAACGGGTAAAGTAATTCGAGAAGCGTAATATCACCTCCTTGCTCTATACGTTTTTTAAAATCAGCGCGATGTAAAACTTGCTGGATGCTTCCAGCGCCCGCAAGCGCGATAATTTCTTTTAAGCCTTCTTTTGCAAACCATTTGCTATTATAAACCACCTCTAAAGCATCAATATCGAGAATCTTTCCGGCAACTTTAAGGTACTTTTTCATGTTTCCCTTAACTTCTTTTTCAGTGATAAGCTTACGTTCCTGTGAACGCTCGCTCGGATCTCCGATGCGCGCGGTAAAATCACCGATAATAAGTACCGCAGTGTGCCCTAATTTTTGAAATTGCTGCAGCTTTCTCAATTGAATAGCATGACCTAAATGAAGGTCAGGTGCAGTAGGATCAATACCTAATTTAACCCGAAGCTGCTTTCCAGAAAAGAGTGCTTTTTCAAGATCTTCTTTTACAATAACCTCTTCTACGCCTCTCGTAAGTAATGTTTCAATTTTTTGTTTATCAGTATTAATTTTCCCCATATTAAAGCTATTCTAACGCAGTAAAAAAAAATAAGCGAGTTATCGCTTATTTTTTTACTCATTCCTTATTTATCGCTTTTTAATCACGGTATCAATAAGCCCATATTCGCGCGCCTCATCAGCAGTAAGGTAATAATCCCGGTCAGTATCTTTTTCAATTTTTGTTATTTGCTGTCCTGTGTGTTTTGAGAGAATTTGATTAAGTTTGTTTTTAATCGTAATAATATGTTTTGCCGTAATTTCGATTTCAATTGCCTGTCCTTGTGCACCGCCCATTACTTGGTGCAATAATATTTCTGAGTTTGGAAGCGCCATTCGCTTTCCTTTTGCGCCTGAGGCCAATAAAACTGCGCCCATAGATGCTGCCATGCCGATGCAAATTGTTGAAACATCCGGCTTTACATATTGCATAGCATCATAGATCGCAAGCCCTGCAGTTACTGACCCGCCAGGAGAATTCAAATATAACTGAATATCTTTTTTAGGATCTGCGTGTTCAAGAAACAAAAGCTGTGCAATCACGAGATTCGCAGCCTGTTCTGTAACTGGTCCGCCTAAAAAAATAATGCGCTCTTTAAGAAGGCGGGAATAAATATCAAAAGCCCGCTCTCCATATTGAGTTTTTTCAATTACTGTGGGAATAAGATATTGGTTAAGTTCGTGCATAAGGATTTAGTTGATTAGTAATTAGTTAATTAGTGATTAGAAACGCTCAAGAAATGAGAACACTTTCTCTTGTAAAAGGATGCCATAACTATAATCATAATATTTCTCAACGTCAAGATTTTTTGATTTCATAAAAGCTTCAACCTCTTCTTTATTTGGAGAGAGTGCCTCTAATTCTGCAAGCTTATGAAGCACGAGCTGGGCAAAAACCCGCTCTTTAGCGCGCGGCATTAATTCCTCTTTTAATTTTTCATCTGTATATGATTCAGCTCTCCCGGTTTCTTGCATAACATGTCGAGCTTCGTGAAGCATATTTTCTAAAGTTCGATCTATTAAAATTTTTGGGGGATCAATTTCTGCGCTTTTCACGAGCACTTCCAAAAGCTTTGTTCGTAATTCTTGTTTTTGTTTTTCTTCTTTTTCAAGGGTAATTCCTTTCTTAATATTCGTTTTTAATTCTTGAACGGTTTTAAAATTTGGTCCCAGTCCGAGCGAAAAAGCATCATTTAATTCAGGGATTTCACGCAGATATACTGCTTTAATACGAACCTTAAATTTAATTTCTTTTCCCTGAAGCTCTGCTCTCCAATAATCAATAGGTGCCTGCAAAGTAAAAACCACTTCTTCTCCTTCTTTATGTCCTATAAGTTTTTCATCAAACCCAGGAATAAATCTGCTCTCGCCAATCACAAACCGATCACCCATAAGAGTTCCGTTTTCTATTGGTTTTCCCTCAGTCTCAGGCATAATATCACCCTCTACCACATCGCCACTTTGAATGGCATCATTTTTACGCACCAGCTTTGCACGTGATTTTCTTAACCACAAAAGCGCGGTTTCCACTTCTTCGTCAGAAATTACTATTTCTTTTTTCTCTGCTAACACCTCATGAGCTTGTTTCTTATAATCCCCAAGCTTCACCTCAGGAAAAATAGTAAGTTTTGCAGAATAACTAAGCCCACTTTTTTCTGACTCAACTTTTTGGATTGTATGGTGTGGATGTGCATCTTTCACTTCAATTTTAGGCGAATCAACCAAAATCCATCCCTGTTCATCAGCAGCTTCCTGAAGCGAGACACGAACTGCCGTATTTACTGCCTCATCAAAAACTTTTTCTTTATTCACTGCCTGCTCCGCTAACGCACGCGGAGCGTTTCCTGGACGAAATCCTTTAAGCTCAACTTTACTCCCTGCGCTTTGTAGCGCACGGTCATAATAGGCTTGGAATTCTTCAGTTGAAAGAGTAACTTCAAGGTTCACTAGGGAATGTGGTTCTTTGGTAAATTTTGTTTTCATATAAGAATTTCTTTATACCATCATTTCTCACGAACAACAACTATGCGTTCGCTTTCTTTAACTCCGTGCTGAAACTCAATCCATAAAGCGCTCTTAGGAAGAAGTTTTTTGATTTTTTCTGCCCACTCAATTACTACAATATAATTCGGATTTTTTAATAACGCTTTAAACCCAAGCGGAATTAATTCTTTATCATGATCTATCCGATAAAGATCAACGTGGTATAAATGCGTATAGGGGATTACAGCTTTTTTTGAAATTTGGTACGGTCTAAATATGAGAAATGTTGGGCTTATAACCAATTGTTTCACACCCAACAATTGGGCGAACTCGCGCGTAAACGTAGTTTTCCCGCTTCCTAAGTCTCCAGTAAGGGCAATCACTAGTGCGTGATTGCTCGCAGGAATTTGTTTCACGCGTTTCACAACTTCTTTTGCAAACTCTTGCATGGCTTTTATGCTTGAAATTGTTTTGGGTTTCATAGATTTTCTACGGATTTTATAATCCACACTGAAAAAAGACTCATGATAATAGCGGACAAAAACATAATTGAAATGGCTGATTCTTGGAGATGAGCAGGCAGGGTTCCCGTTATATCACTCAAACTTGGTTCAAAATATTCTTGTATTTGCTCTTCAGTTAATGCTCGCGCCTCAGTAATCACGCGACCTTCTTCCGCAGTCCCAGAATACCCAAGTTCGTGTACAACTTCACCCTGAGGATTTAAAAGATATATGGTTTCGCCGTTATTGTTTAAAGTAATTTTACTAATCGCATAGGGGATAGTGATAGCCTCATTTGGCGCTAAGGCGTACCCTGAGAGCGAAAACTTTTTCCCGCTTATATCTTTTAAAACCCAACCTGTTAGATTCACTATTTCCGCGCCATCATTTAAAAGCGAAATATATTCGCCTTCAGTGTCCTTGCCTATGGGGTTGGGGAGGAATTCATTGATGAGCATTCTTTAGTAATTAGTAATTAGTAATTAGTTAATTAGTGGTTAATAATTGGAAATTAATACTATAGTAACAAGAAATTAAAGATAATTCTAAAGCCTAAAGTTCAAATTTCAATTTTAGAATTAGAACGCCTCTAAAATAGAGGTGTCAAATCAAATCCGTACTATTATCCGTACGGTAAATAGTACGGTAAACCGTACGGATGTAAAAAAAGAAATACTTAGTCGCTGGAACGGACAGCTTATAAAACACTTTGAACAAATTCTGCATAAACAAAACTCTCCCACAAAATAGGGGAGAGAAATGAAGAGAGTTGCTGCGAACAAAAACCCAAGAGTCGTCAGCATTCCAGAAGTTGTCAGGATGGCCATTCGTGCTATTCAACCAACAACCGTTGTCATTGCGTTCGACGTTGAACACGTTGAGGTTGCCGTCTGAGTCCGTTCTGTGTGAGAAGTCTTCCAAACCACTGTCCTTTGAATATTCTTAGGACTGTATCTTATGTGGCATCTCATTCAGTAAAATAATTTACTGGATTAATGCTCTAAATCCTCACACCAAGTATCTTCTTTTTTTGATCCATTCGATAAACTCAGGATCACCCTGAATTCACTGAAGGATAAAGTTCCCGCCCGCCTTCGCCTAGCTCAGGCTCAAGCGGGCAGGTCTGCATGTACCACTCTATCCGAAGCCGTAACCGCGGATACTCTCGATACATGGATACTGGGTTCGGTAGCGGAAAGCCCTGCCTGCGGCAGGCAGGCATGTCCTTTGACATGGTCAGTTTCCTTTCTTGATGTTTGTGAGCGGGCTCCCCGCACCATGCGGGATTTGCCCTAGCAGAGAATTCCTTAAAAATCATCAATCAGATACAGGTTCAAAAAAAGGTTATCAGTGTTGGGAATCTTATCCTTTGTTTCCTAAGGGTCTCTTTGCTAGGGCAAATATGAGTTATTTCAAGGTTCGTATATACATTATAGCACCGAATTATCTCTGTGTCAAGCATACGCGATAATGTGCATATATGTGGCAGTTTCAAACCATTTTAACGGCTAACTCTACGGTAGCCGTTAAAATACATACTCATACAACCATCGACAAGCTCTAATTAATTGTCGTACAGAATGTCTCGGAGTTCTCGCGAGCTAGGTGTCCCGCCCCGCACTGCGGGGGCGGGACTCGCGAGAACGAGAGCCAAGACTGTTGTTTTCCGCTGGAGAAAACAAACAGTCGGTTCTGGTAGACAATTAGTTAGAGGTAACCTGTGCCAGTTAATTTGCTTGCCGAGTAACTAAATGATAGCGAAAGTATATTTTGCTTTACACTAAAGTAGTCGCTCGCCAGGTACGGGTAGCCCAAGATGGCGGTACGCAGCCTCAGTTACGATACGGCCCGAGGATGTTCGCTGAAGCAGTCCAATGCTCATTAAAAATGGCTCATGCACGTCTTCAATATTTCCCTTATCATCATTTAACGCTGCAGCAACCGTGCCTAATCCTACGGGCCCGCCATTAAATTTCTTAATTATGGTTTCCAAGAGTCGCCGGTCATAGGGTTCTAAACCCAAGGTATCAATTTCTAAAAGCTCGAGGGTTTGCTTAATCATAGTTTCTCCAATTTCTCCGCTGCCTTGCACTTGCGCATAGTCGCGTACGCGTTTTAATAAGCGATTTGCCACGCGCGGCGTAAAGCGCGATGCCTGAGCTAAAAACTTTATTGCATCTTTCGTTATGCGAAGTTTTAATATTTCTGCGGAGCGCGTGAGAATTGCCTCAATGTCGCGTGATTCATAATAATCAAGCTTAAAAGATGCGCCAAAACGAGAGCGTAAAGGGCCTGAAAGTAAATTTGCACGCGTAGTTGCGGCAACTAAGGTAAATGCGGGAAGATCAAGTGCAAGCGAACGAGCGCCTGGCCCCTTACCCACCATGATATTCAATTTTCGTGCTTCCATTGCAGGATAAAGCACTTCTTCAATGGATTTGTTTAACCGGTGTGCCTCATCAATAAATAAAATATCTCCTGGCTCTAAATTGGTAAGCACTGCAGCTAAGTCACCTACCTTTTCCAACGTTGGTCCTGCAGTAATTTTTAAATTCGCGTTTAGCTCGCGAGCAACTAAATGCGCAAGTGTGGTCTTCCCTAAACCTGCTTGGCCATAGAATAAGAGGTGATCACAAGTTTCCTTGCGCTGTTTTGCAGCAGTTAAAATTATGTTAAGCTGCTGCTTTACCTTATCCTGACCCACATATTCATCCCATGAAGAAGGGCGAAGCAATACATCCACCTGAAGCTCTTCGTTATTAGGAGTAGAAGGTTTTGAACCCATGGCTGGATTATAGCGCACCTTATGCGAGAAAGGCAGGGTCCTTTAAAAATTACTAATACCGTCGTGAATTCGTCGCTTTAATTGCGTATATACTCTTCCAAATTGCTTTAACGTCTTCTCACGATGTCACGCATCACTACGGGAACGATAGCCCTTGGCTGTAGCCGAAGTGACGCGCTGCCTCTCGGGTGCTGTGACCTTGTCGTACAAAATTCACTGCGTTTCTTCGAACGCGCGGAAGCGCTGGATTCATTGAATATGCCATGTTCATATCCTAAGTGATTACAAGGTATTGAACCATGACAAGGGGTTGACTTTTCTATTTATCTATGCTAGAATAGCTAAGCTCAAGAATACTGATCTGGAGGCTAGGGAATTATTTTAGAAATTAGGAAGATGTGGTTCCGACTGCATCTCTCCTCGAAACAATTCTTGTTCTGTTTCTTCATCGAGACATTTCGCCTCCAGATCAGTGTGCTTGAGATTTTATTTTTAAAAAATTTTTATAATTAGTTTTTATTGAATAATAATTTCGTTTATCGGCCCAGTTGCAGATTCTACTTCGCTAAAAGTAGTAATTCCTTGAAGAACTTTTAAAATGCCGTCTTGTTCCATGGTCACCATGCCATGTTCAAGCGCATATTTTTTAAATTTCGCCTCGCTCACTTGCCGTTCAATTAAATCATCAAGCGGCGCTTCTGAAGAAAGCCCCTTTATTTCGCCTCCTTGTTCGACCTTCTCATATTCTGGGTCATTTAACAATAGTTCAAATATCGCAATTCGACCTTTGTAACCTGAATCATGGCATATTTCACATCCTACCGGAGAAAAAAGCGAAAATTGCTCATAGGGTTTTCTCATAACGCGCTTAGGAAGAGATTTTAAAAAGCCCTCTATGCTTTTTTGTTGATCTTCGCGTAAGATTAATTTCTTTTTGCATGCTTCACATAAACGCCGCACCAGGCGCTGAGCAATAACAAGGTTTAAGGCAGTGCCAATACTGGTTGGTTTTACTCCTAAATCAAGAAGCCGAGGGATTGCACCAGCGGCTTCGTTCGCATGCACGGTTGAAAATACTAAATGTCCGGTTAGAGCTGCTTGAATTCCAATTTCACCAGTATCTTGATCGCGAATTTCACCGACTAAAATAATATCTGGATCCTGGCGCATAATGGATTTTAATCCATTTGCAAAAGTGTATCCTGCTGCCTCATCAACTTGGGTTTGTTCAATGCCCGGAAGATGATATTCAATCGGATCTTCAACGGTAATGATTTTCACCTCAGTTGAATGCTTGGCTTTTAAAAACGCGTAGAGCGTGCTTGTTTTTCCAGATCCTGTAGGGCCAGTGTTTAAAATCATGCCATGTGGCCGCTTAAGTTCAGTTTCAATAATTGCTAAATCATCTGCGCGAAGGCCAAGTTGGGGCAAGGAAAGCGAGATCACGTCAGGATCAAGCACGCGCATAACAATAATTTCTCCGTATTCTGATGGTGCCATTGCAACCCGAATCTCAATATCTTTTTTATTAAATCCAATAGTGAATCTCCCGTCTTGTGGTCGGTCAGAAATATTAATTTTTAAATTTGACAAAAGCTTAATCCGAGAAATAATGCTCGTATAAAAAACCAGAGGAATTTCTTCCGAGATATCGTGGAGAATGCCATCGATCCGATATCGGAGTTTTAGTTTTTTCTCTTCAGGCTCAAAATGGATATCTGATGCCTGATTTGCAAGTGCGCCCGCAAGAATAATTTCTAAAAATTCAGTAACTGAGCTTTTTCCAAAATCAAACTGTAAAATACTCTCTCCAACCGCTTTAATATTTTTAAATTGCTTTACTAAATCTATGATTCTCTCTTTTTCAATATTTACACGGCTTGTAATTGGAGCTTTCTTTTTCCCGGCAAACCTATAAAAACTCCACACATGCTCCAATCCTCGCCGCGAAGTAATAAAAAGCTGGACTGAAATTCCTTGAGTATGAAATTCATTAACTAAGGTTAAAACATCAGGATTTTTAGGATCAAGTACTGCGATGGCGAGCGTAGGTTTTTTAAATTCAAACGCTGCAGCATTGAGCTTGCGTGCGCGCTCTTCAGGAATAAATTCAAGCGCCTCTATTTTTACGGGAGCAGTCGTAATATCTAAATAATGAAGCCCTGATTTTTCTGCTTTTTGCCGTGCTTCGCGCTCTTCAGCATCTCTGCGGAGTTTTAAAAGCTGTTCGTTTAATTTCGCGTTTAAGGGCATTGCTTTTATTAAGCGTAGCGCAGGTAGGAATAAGAAGGCAACTAAAAATTAGGAATGATTTGACAAGGTGCCATATAGTATGCTATAATAGCAATAGGTTGATCGTAAAGGAGGTTCTCATGCGATCAGTTGCACTGTTCTTTGTTATGACGTTTTTCACATCATGTGTCAGTCTTCGGAAGTTTTCTGGGGAACTTGTTTCGCTCGTTCACGTTGACACGAATATTCCATTCAACTCAGGAAACTCTGTGTCAATATCAAACGTCGGCCCGCACTACAGCGTAGTCGCATGGCCAGACTCTCATGAAGGCGTGATGGCAAAGCCCATCAGGATCTTCGAAATTGCTCCGGGTGGACACATCCGCTACAACTCGTTCAAAAACTGGGGGCGTAGCTACAAAGAAGTAGGCATACTCCTCAAAGCATACGACGAAACAGGAAAGCAAGTCGCAAAAGATGTAGTTTTGAATTTCGATGTTGATAGCTATCACCGAGAATCAACTATCTATGTCATCTGCGACCACATGTTTGATGGTAATGCAACGACCAATCATTGCAATCAAACAATTCATGAGTACTAAGCCCTATCGCCGCAGGACCTTCAAGGTTCTGCGGCGGTTCTTTTTTAAGAGTAATCGCGAATAATTGATCATGAGTAACTAGTAAACAGTAACCCCAGTACTAGAACAAAGCTCAGTACAGGGCAAGCTGGTAACCCCGCTATACGGGGCAAGCTAGTAATTGGTTGATAATATATTTTCGGATCAGGCAAAGCCTGATTCGGCTCTGCCGAAGAAAATTACCAACAATTAACCCGCCTGCCATCGGCTTTTGCCGAAGGCAAATGCGGGCAGGAATTTAAACTTTGAAATTTAAAATTAATACTGTAATCTTCTGGTATGTCAGGACATAGTAAATGGGCTCAAATAAAACACCAAAAAGGCGCAACTGACCAAAAACGCGGCGCTTTATTTTCAAAACTTTTAAAAACCATCTCAGTTGCTGCGCGCGAAAACCCTGATCCAAAATTAAATCCGCGTTTACGAAGTGCGATCCAAAAAGCGAGAGAGAACAATGTCCCGAACGACAATATTGAGCGCGCAATTTCAAAATCAAGCGAAGCAAAGGAGCTTTCGGAAATTACGATTGAAGCATATGGCCCTGAAGGAATTTCTCTCATTATTATCGCGGTAACCGATAGCACCAACCGAACCATTGCTGAAATTAAAAAAATTCTCTCTGATTGCGGCGCAAAGTTTGCAAACCCTGGTTCAGTTCTTTGGGCATTTTCAAAAACAGATTCTGGGTGGCAAGCAAATTTTCCCCAAACTATCTCTGAAGCTGCGAAAACAACGCTCCAAGCAACCTTGCAAGCGATTGAATCTCACGATGACGTCACTCATATTTATACGAATGCCCTATGAAGGTACTTGGCATTGATCCTGGAACTACGCGTATTGGATATGGATTTATTTCGGCGATAAGAAGCAAGATGAACGTTCTTGAACACGGCGTCCTTGAAATTCAAGCTGTGTCAAAAACACAGCGAATTTTAGAATTAGGAAATCGTTTTTCTTTACTTATTCAAAAACTAAAGCCTGATTTAGCTGGACTAGAGATGTTATACTTTGCAAAAAATCAAAAAACCGCGCTTTCTGTTTCTGAGGCGCGCGGCATGCTCCTCTACCTCCTAATGCATGAAAAAATTCCTGTAATTGAATGTCGGCCAGGTGATGTTAAGCTTACGGTTGCTGGTTATGGGCTTGCGGATAAAAAAGCAGTGGCTAAAATGGTCTATGCAACGCTCGCCATTCAAAATATACCTGGGCACGATGATATTACTGATGCGCTCGCTGTTGCAATCACTGCAGCAACACGCTATCGCACATCACAATTAGAAAACAGTGCATAACTTACAATTGACAAGAAATCTCTGGTTATTATAATAAGCTCTAATATTCTTAATTATAAAAGGTCGCAAACCCTTTTTAGAACGCACATGAACATTGCTTTAACCGATCTTCGTGTCAGAAACTTCTCAGAGGATGAATTTGGTTCGGATGAGGAAATGGAAACCAAAGAAGAGGACGAGGAGGAAGATGAAGAAGAGGAAACCGAAGAAGAAACACTTTAAGCGGTAATCGCGCCCTCTCGGGCAAAATCAAAACCCCCTCCTGCAATGCGGGAGGGGGTTTTGCGTTTCTTGCGCGTTTGCTTTAAGATGGGCTTGTGATAAAAAATATATTTCGCAATAAAAAATTAATTCGCGTAATTGCGGTTTGGGGTTCTGGTGTGCTCCTTTTTGGGATTTTGGTTTTTACTTTCTTTGTTATTTCGGTGCTTGCTGATATTCCTAATTTAGATTTGCTTCAAAATAGAATTGTTGCTGAATCAACCAAGATTTACGACAGAACTGGAGAAGTTCTTCTCTATGAAATCCACGGAGAAGAGCGGAGAACCATTATTCCGTTTGAAGAAATTCCTGAATTTGTAAAACAAGCAACAATTTCTATTGAAGACGCTAACTTTTATTCCCATGCGGCGCTCGACTGGCGGGGGATTGCGAGGGCATTTTTTACGAATTTGCGACGCGGCGGCATTGTGCAAGGAGGTTCAACCATCACTCAACAGCTTGCGAAAAAAGCATTTTTGAGCGATGAGCGCACCCCAACACGCAAATTAAAAGAATTAGTGCTTTCGTTTGAATTAGAAGATCGGTATTCTAAGGACGAAATTCTTGAACTTTATTTAAATCAAATCCCTTATGGCTCAAATGCCTATGGCATTGAATCAGCGAGCCAGGTTTTTTTTGAAAAACCAGCAAAAAACCTTACGCTTGCTGAAGCAGCAATTCTCGTAAGCCTTCCTCGTGCACCGAGCTATTATTCACCGTGGGGACTCCATACCGAAGATTTATTTGCCCGACAAAAACTTGTACTAAAACAAATGCGAGGTGGGCGCTTTATTACCGAAGAAGAAGAACAAAAAGCTCTTGAGGAGGAACTAGTATTTGCAAAACCCAATATTGGTATCAAGGCCCCGCATTTTGTAATTGCAGTACAAGAATATTTGAATAATACCTATGGAGAAGATTTTGTGCGCACTGCCGGGCTCGAGGTAATTACCACGCTTGACTGGGATCTCCAACAACTTGGCGAAGAAGTGGTTTTAAAAGGTGCAAAGCGCAATGAAGAACTTTACAAAGGCACGAATGCAGCGCTTGTTGCACAGGATTCAAATACCGGAGAAATTCTTGCTATGGTAGGTTCTCGTGATTATTTTGATATTGAACAAGATGGGAATTTTAATGTTGCGATTCAAGGATTGCGCCAACCAGGCTCTGCCTTAAAACCATTTGTGTATGCAACTGCGTTCCAAAAAGGTTATACCCCAAACACAGTGATTTTTGACCTTGAAACTGAGTTTGATGCCACGGGAATTTCTGAGAAAAGCTATAAGCCAGCAAATTATGACAATGTATTTAGAGGTCCAATAACGCTTCGCTCGGCGCTCGCACAATCCATTAACGTTCCTGCGGTAAAAGTACTCTACCTTGCTGGATTAGAAGATTCTTTAAAAAATGCACGTGCTTTTGGATTAAAAACACTTACTGAAATAAATCGTTATGGGCTTTCCTTGGTGTTAGGTGGTGGCGAAGTTACCCTTATGGATCTTGTAGGCGCTTATTCAGTGTTTGCCGAAGAGGGGATAAAATACGAACAAAGTTTAATCCTTAAAATAACTGATGATGGAAAAATATTAGAAGAACACAATCCAACAGGACTAGAAGTAATAGAAACTGAAACAACTCGGCTTATTAATGACGTACTCTCTGATGTAGATGCGCGAAGGCCGCTCTTCCAAAACAGTTTGTCGTTAACTATGCTTCCCAATCAAGAAATCGCCTTAAAAACTGGAACAACAAATGATTACCGGGATGCATGGACTGTGGGATACACTCCTTCACTCGTTGTTGGAGTATGGGCTGGAAACAACGATAATCAACCCATGGAGCGCCAAGGAGGAAGTATTCTTGCTGCAGTTCCCATATGGCACGATTTTATGATTGAAGCATATGAAGATAAGCCGACTGAATTCTTTACCCAGCCGCAAAACTATTTTAGAGATAAACCCATGATCAACGGCGAATTTTTAACAACCTTCCAATCAGGACAAGAATTACTTCCACAGATTCATTCGATTCTTTTCTATATAGATCGCAAAAACCCACTTGGAGAAATGCCGAAAAATCCTGCGAGTGATTCCCAATTTGCAAACTGGGAAGCTCCAGTGCTCCAATGGATAACCAGAAACATTCCCGACACTTCACGGGTTAATCTTCCCCTTGCCATAGACGCCGTACTCGTAAATACGCTTAACCCCACTATTCCTCAAAATGTAGATATCGCCTTTAAAACGCCTCAAAATGGTGATTTTATTACCGGCACACAACTTTCTCTTATTATTGATATTACTGCGCAAGAAAAAATAGAACAGATTGAAGTTTATTTCAATGGAAACAATGTCCAAAATATAGTCTCAAACTTTGGGAATACATTTACTTTTACCACCAACTTTCAGCCACAAAATATTCAACCGCAAAATCTTTTAAAACTAAAAATAACCGATGCACTGAAAAAAACTTTCGAGAAGGAAATTATCCTTTTTACCCAGAGCTAAGCTAACTTGTTTTTACGGGCATTACAATATAAAAATATCCGCTATTTGAATCAGATGGTTTTAAAACCGTGGGTTTAGCATCACCATTTAATTGCATATGAACTTCTTTTGTAGTAATCACTTTTAATCCATCGTTTAGATAACGCCAATTGAAACTTATTTCTTTTAAATTTTTTCCTTGTAATTTAATAGGGATAAGATAGTTATTTTCTCCAACTTGTTGATTTATTGAATACACCTCAAGCACTTTGTCGCTATCTTTAGTTTTTAATGCGATATCGTTATTTCGCTTTGAAAAACTACTTACTAATTTAATCGCATTCATAAGGCGATCTTTTTGGATAATAATTTCTGTTTCCGTTCCTTGAGGAATGATTTGCTTATAATCCGGGTACTCTCCGTTGATGAGGCGAGAAATAAGCTCCTTTGTTTTTGTTTTTATAAGAATCTGATTTTCATCAAAATGAAACCTAAGTGCTTCATTTTCTCCGAAAATTCTTAAAATTTCTTGTGCTGTTTTCAAAGGAATGATTATTTTAAAACCTGTTTCAATATTTGTTGAAAAATCCTTTTCTTGAATTGTTTTTTCTGCAAGCCGAAAACTATCAGTAGCCACTAATTTTAAGATAGTAAGCTGAAAATCAAGAAGAATTCCGCTTATTTCAGGGCGTATTTCAGATATTTGAGCCGCTGATATAATCTGCAATAAAGAATTTCTGAAAATATCTGAATTGATTTCTATATACGAATCACTGTTTTTAATTTTAGGGATAAGCGGGAATTCCTCTGCTTGAATTCCTTGTATTTTCGCATCGTAATTATCAGTATTGATATGGAGTGTATTGCCTTGGGTTTCCAAATTAATTCTCTCAGAATCAATATTCGAAATAACTGCATTTAATACATCAAAAGGAACACTCAACGATCCTTCTTCGATCACTTTTCCGGAAATATTTACACAAACTCCTAATTCAAGATTTGTTGCAGTTAATTGGATATTTGAGTCGAAACTTTTAATTAAGACATTTTTTAAAATAGGAAGATTTGTAGTATCTCCAATTGATCGTTCGCTTACTATTAATCCTTCTTTTAGATTATCTTTTAATATAATTATCTTCATATGCAGTAGTAATGATTTCTTTTTCTGTGGATAAATGGAAAATTTCTTTTATTTCACTACATTATTTCCTCGTATAACCTGTGGATTAAATTGTGGAGAGAGAGGGATAACTTTTTTAGAAAATTTGTTTTTATTTTTTATTCCCATACTCTTCACAAGTCATTCAATGAGTTATTCACGGGTTATCCTTAATTAATTCTTTTATCGATAATATTTTTTGATTTAAGTTTTGGTTTTTATTCATTTCTTGAGAAATTTTTTCAAAGGCATAAATTGCAGTTGTATGATCTCGTTTTCCTAATTTTTTTCCAATAAATGGATAAGAGAGATTTAGGGTTTCTCGGAGGAGATACATGGCGATTTGTCGAGATTCAGCAATTTCTTTTTTCCGAGATCGATTAATAAGATCAAGGGGTGTAATTTCATAAAAATCAGCAACAGCTTTAATAATTTGATTTGGGTTAATATTTTTTACTGGTTCCTGAATGGTTTCATTAATAATTTCTTCAACAATACTTTCGGAATTAGCTCCGTCTTTCCGATTTTGGCGAAAACTTATTTTATTTAAAACTCCCTCCAATTCCCGTATATTTTTTTGGATTTTCGAGGCAATGATATTTATTTGCTTTTCTTCTAAAACAATCGATTTTTCTTGTATTTTTGCGTTAATAATAGCGCATCGGAGCTCAAAGTCAGGATATCCTATATCAGCGATCATTCCGCCCTCAAAACGCGATCGTAGGCGTTCTTCAAGGGTAGGAATAAACTTCGGCGGACGATCAGAAGATATAATAATTTGTTTATTATTTCCATAGAGCGCATTAAAGGTATGAAAAAATTCTTCTTCAGTTGCAGCTTTTCCAGCAATAAACTGAATATCATCAACGATTAAAACATCAACAAGCCTATATTTATCTTTAATCGTTTCCATCCGCCTATTACGGATTGCCCAAATTACATCATTCGTAAATTTTTCAGAGGTTACGTATTTTACTTTTATTTTGTCCTTATAAAGTTTTTTAATTTCATTTCCTAATGCTTGGATAAGATGAGTTTTTCCTAATCCAACTCCTCCGTAGATAAAAAGAGGATTATATTTATACCCAACTTCTTTAAGGATTGCTTGGACCGCTGCGTATACTAATTCATTCGATTTTCCAACGATAAATGAATCAAGAGTATAACGAGGATTTAAATTTGTTTCAGGATCGGTTTTAAACTCAGTAAATGTCTGCTGGCCTATATCATCAACTACTTGCTTATCTCTTCCTGGTTTTATTGTGGTTTGTTTTATATTAGTATGTACCACGAATTCAACTTTTTTTGTGGTGTCATCGAGATTTCGTATTGCTGCAAGGACAATATTACAATATTTATTCTCAACCCATTCTTTACAGAAATTATTCGGAAGTGAAATAAGTGCAGTGCCGTTTTGTTTTTCTAAAAGTGCGCTGTTATGAAACCAAGTCGCAAAATTTGGACGTGAAATTTGGAGTTCTATTTCCGCGAGCGCTGATTGCCAAAGTTGATCAAGATTCATGTACTCTATTGTAATCTGTTTGCAAGGTTAGTGAAAATCATAAAAAAGAATATCTTGTGGATGTTCTGTGGAGAACTCGTTTTCGTAAAATTATACTCTTGTTTGTTCTTGGTTGCCAATCGTCTATAAACCGCGTATTATTGAAATATTCATTAAAAAGCTTCTTATACAAATATGTCGAGAACATATCAGCCAAAAAAACGAAAACGCGCCCGAACTCATGGGTTTTTAAAGAGAAATAGGACTTCTCGCGGGAGAAATGTCATTAGACGAAGGCGAAAAAAAGGACGAAGTAAGCTTTCTGTTTAATTATTGTGCTTGCAAGACAATATCGCCTTCCTATAGAGCGAACATTTACGCGCCGCGGGAGGACTATTCATAATAAAAGTGTTGAGGTTAAGATTTTCCCCGTTGAATTTCCCTACACAAGGTTTAATGTTGTTATAGGGCGAAGCGTTGCAAAGCGAGCAGTAGAGCGAAATCGTTTAAAGCGAATGGTCTGGAGTGTAATTCAGGCTCGTAAAAAAGATTTTCCCTTGCACGACTATCTTTTTATTATTCGCCCTGAAATAAAATCTAAATCCTTTGACGATCTTATGAAAGAATTTTCTCTTTTATTTAAATAAATCACTATGTCTTTTTTATTCCACGAAATTTTATACCGCCCTCTTTTTAATGCGCTTATCTTTTTATACGAAACCATTGCTTTTGGGGACTTAGGAGTCGCGATTATTATCCTTACCATCATTATTCGTTTTATTTTTTATCCACTCTTTTATAAAACCTTTAAACATCAAGCAATATTTCAGCGTATTCAACCAGAAATTAAACAAATTCAAGAAAAGCATAAAGATAATCGTAATCGTCAAGCTGAGGAAATGATGGCACTTTGGAAAAAACATAAAGTAAATCCTTTTTCTAGTTTTCTCCTCCTCCTTGTGCAACTTCCGGTTTTGATTGCGCTCTATCAAGTTTTTCGCAGTGATTTCTTTCAAGAAATTGCCATAAATGCATATTCTTTTATTCCACAACCAGAAACATTAAATACTGAGTTTCTAGGGTTGCTAAATTTAACTAAACCCAATATACTCATAGTTGGATTAGCGGTAATAAGCCAGTATTTCCAAGGAAAATTAGCACTTTCGCGGAAAAAAACGGATGCGGGGCAAGCTTCCCCTGCAGAGAAAGTTAGCCGACAGATGGTGTTTATCGGGCCAGCATTCGCAGCGATTTTCCTTTTTAACTTAAGCGCTGCAATTGGAATTTACTGGGCAACAACCTCGCTTTTTTCACTGATTCAACAAATCGTGATTAATCGCCAACTGAACCATGGAACACTTTCAAATACAACTAACGAAACTCATTGAATTAACCGGCTTTCATGAAGTAGCGGTACATTATGATATTGAGGGAAGACGTGTAGAGATTTTTGTAAACGAAGGCGATTGGTTAAAGCGTTGGCTCCCAAATATTGTTTCTGAATTTGACCATATCGCAAAACTGGTTGCGAAGAAAAATGGAATTGATGCATTTTTAGTTGACATTAATAATTATCGCAAAGAGCGAGAATCAATTATTGTTGAACTCGCAAAAGCCGCAGCAAAAAAAGCCGCGATTGCAAAACAAGAAGTGCGGCTCCCGGTTATGAATGCATATGAGCGCCGGCTCGTTCATGTTGAGCTTGCAGTTCGGCCTGATGTAAAAACTGAAAGCGAGGGCGTGGGTAAAGAGCGTTGCGTGGTAGTGAAACCGTTGGTATAGGCTTACTTACCAAGTAATAGGAAACACCGAACTTGAACAGGGATCAGTTGTTTGTGTTTTGCCAATATAAGGGCAAAGAAGTATTTTAATTGATCCTTTACCAGTGTAATTAACCCAAAAAGAATTAGTATTTTTATTACTTTTAACCTCATTTACAAAGATATTTGTACCTTCTTTTCCATTGGGGAAAATTATTGTGTATGAAACTGATATCTTAGTATCAGTATTAATAGGTTTATTCCATGAGGCGGTAAAATATGGACCAGGACCCTTAATTTGCACTCCGGTTAAAGCTTGTGCAGGAGGTGGGGGCGGCGGTCCAATAGGTGGCGGAGGTGCTGGAGGTGGGGCAGGTGGAATTGCAGGCACTTCAAGGTTCTCTCGGGGAATTTCAGGGTCAATGGTTTGTAGAATAAGAATCGCAGTTAAAAGCAGAGCAAGTCCAAGCACTGCTTTTTTAATTTGGTCCATAGCATCTTGTTTTGATCCAATTGCTTCTGAAACCGTGTAACGCATGCCAGCAACTACAATTACTCCAGTTGCAAGTAAGATTCCAGCACCAAGCGCAAAATAGTAAATCATACGAATATAGTCTACTGGGCCATTTACGGAAAGCGTTGGCCCAAAGGGAATTGCAAGATCGTAGGCATGAGTAATTTCAACACCCAAAACTCCAAAAAACCCCATACTTAATAGAGTAATTCCTAATATAGCTAAGATTTTTTTAGAAAATATATTCATTTATGCGGCTTTTCGTGCAGGGTTTTTAATAGTTGTTCCCGGGGAAGCTGCTTTTAAGGCTGTGCTGCCTATTTTACTAGCAGCTGTCCGGTCAATAAGAATCGTGATTATTGCGCCAGTAGTTATTAACGGAAGAGCGCTTAATATCGGAATAAATTCTAATAGATTAGTTGCTAAGCTTGCATATCCGCGCACACCTTTAAAAAAATAATACAACTGGAACGAAGCCGTGCTTATGACCGTGGTAATAATATTAATTACTGGAATCCAATTAATAAGATCTAAGATAATCGCAAAGCAAACTAAAAAATAGGCCTCAGGAAGCGATATTTTCGGCTGGTGCTCCATAGACTCTATTCTAATTCAAAACCATCCCGACGAGAAGCCTAAGTTATTAACCTTTATCTTCAAGAATTTGTTCAGGTTTGGTAGTGATTATTTTATCTTCCAGATAGGAGGCAACAATTTGGATTGCTACACGGTTTAAGCCTGCGAAAAAAAGCCCTTGCCCCACTTCTACTTGAAGAAGCATATTCTTTTCCCCCTCAGTAAGATTAAACGTCTTTTGTACCATATCTGCCATTGCGGGCGCTTGCTTTAACAGAATTTGGAGCGAAGAATTGGTAATGATTGGACGCCCGTAAGGAGATCGGAGAAAATCTTCAACGTCTTGCGTGATTGTAGTAACGCCCAAGAAATATTTTCGAGCGCGTTTTACGAGCCCAAACAAGAACGAGGCTCCATCTTCGTATTTCATCATCCACCACGCCTCATCCACAATCATAATTCGCTTTTTTAAATCTGCACGGATTAAGTTCCAAATAAAATTTACAACAATATACATAGCTATTGGCCGGAGCTCATCTTCTAAATCGCGAATCGAAAATACAATAAGGCGGTTATTGATATTGATATTTGTCTGGTTATTCATAAATCCCGCATAGCTTCCTTTGGTATATTTATAGAGCCGTTCAGCAATTCCTTTTCCGCCCTGCATGTTTTTCAATACTGATTCTAAATCCTCTAAAAGAGGCGGTTCGGCTTTTGAAAATTCTTTTCCAGGGACAATTTCACGTGATGCATAGGTTTCCGTAATTGCGCGGTCAAGAAGTGCTTCTTCTTCAGGTTTCATTTTTCCAAGCATGATTTTCAAGAGCCCAGTTAGGGTAATGATGTGGGATCTCAATACATCAGCAGGATCATCGTTTTCGGGAACTATAGGAATCGCAAAAGGATTAATATGATGATTTGAGGCAAGTGAAATTCTAAAAAAACTTCCCCCAGCAACTTCAGCAAGTTTTTCATACTCGTTTTCCGGATCAATAATGAGCACATCAACTCCCATCATAAGGAGGCGGAGTGCTTCTAGTTTGGTGGTGTATGATTTTCCAGCTCCGGATTTTGCAAAAATGACCATGTTGGAATTTTCTAGCGAAAAGCGGTCAAAAATAATAAGCGTATTATTGTGCCGATTTATTCCATAAAGAATTCCTTCATCTGAGGTGAGATTTACCGAAACAAACGGGAAAAAGGAAGAAAGTGGGCTTGAATTTAAAGGAGTAGTCACCCCAAGCTTATCAAGAGCTAAAGGAAGCGTTGAAGTAAATCCTTCTAATTGCTGGAAAACAGCGGTTTTGGTATATACTAATCTTCCTTCGAGCATGGACGTGAGATTGTTTTCCAGAGTTTCAAGCTCTTGTTCAGAATTTGCATACATCGTGATATACACGGATACGCTAAAGAGATTTTCTTGAGCTTGTTGAAGTTGATCCCGTAAATTTTCAATATCCTGAATTGCGGTTTCGAGCGCAGGGTCGCGCACCAATCCCTTTTCTTCGGATTCATTGATTTGAGCTTGAATTTGCGCTGCTTTTTTGCGGAGATTTTTAAGTGCAATCGGAGTTTCGATTGGGTTTACAAAAATAGAGACATCGAGAAGCTCTGGCATATTGATGACCGGTGAAAACCAGCCGGTTGCGAGATATCGGGGATAGCTAAAAAGAAAAATAGTGCGAACAAATTTATCGCCTAATTTTAAATGGCTTGCGGTTACTTCAACTCCTGGCGGAGCAATAAGATTTTGAATATTTTCCTCCATTTTTATTCAGGTTTTCGTAATGTTCCTCGCTTTTCGATAGTTTCGGGATTATATAAGTTAAAAAATAAATCAGTAAGCTCTTCGTCGTTTAAAGGAATTGCCCGGAGCCCGATTTGGTCGAGGCCGTTTACCACTTGATTTATCCGTTGTCCCAATTGTTCAATATGATTTAAAAGCTGGGTTTCAGAACGTTTGTCTTCAAGCCGTTCAGTGGGCTTAGGAATTCCTTTTTTTTGTAAAAAACTAAATACTTTTTTTGTGATATCCTCTCCCATTTGGGGAAGTTGGATTGGGTCGTAGGGGACTACAACAAAATACGTTTTATTCATGATGGCATTTTCTTCCACAAACGCACGAATAAATTCCCTATATTCAGAAATCTGGTTTTTTAAAAGTTCGTTCGATTCCTGCACTTCGCGTACCTCAAGGCGCTCTAAATAGCTTTCGATATTAAGTTTTCGCGAATGCACAAAGATTTGTATTGAGAAATTTAAGGCATTAAATAAATTCTGGAATGAGCCAATAATCATTCCTTGTTCTTCCTCAGATTTCAAATCAAAATTAATGCCAGAAACGAGAAGAATTTGGCGTAAGCCGCCGTTATTTAAAATAACTGTTCCGTTTTTTATCTCTTTTATTTCAATAAAAGCCTGAGAGGGGAAGGCCTCTTTTCTGTCAATCATACCTTAAGTATATCATATACTAATTTCAAATTTTTAATTTCAAATTTCAAATATAGATTTATTGGCGATTTTAGGTATAATATGTTTTTAACGAGGCGATAATTCTTCCAAAAATTAAGGCAAGTTCATGGTATTCTTTTTGCAACCCTTCAACTCCTAGCTGTTTTTCAGGAACTGCCCTTAACATCATTTGTAACCAATGTTTTGTTTCGAGAATTTCCTTTTGAACTATATGAATTTTATTTCTAAAATCTTTTCTTGAGCTTGCGGCGTTAGCTTCTCTGTAGTTTGCACCAATGCTAGTGCTTGATCTTATTATTTGGCTAATGAGGGGTTTTGTTATGAGATCATATTTAATATTTTTACAAAATACAATGATATTTTCACCAAATCGAGTAGTTCGATCTTCAAGGTCGTATTTCGATTGCCGCATGTATTTAATTTGAAATTTGAAATTAAAAATTTGAAATTATTACTGCTGGTAATCTATCCTTTTTGCGACTTTGCGGTCACCTGTGGTTTTCTGAACGGTTTCATAGTCATCCTGTGGAATTTTAAAGCTTTTAAGAAAGGTTGTTGTTTTTTCACGTTTCGGAATGGGCAGTTTTGTAGTAGTTATCTTTAAAAGAATATCTTTCATAGGGGCTCGTTTCGGTTTTTCAATAATATCAAACTTTGGAAGTTCAGGAATTTGGGGAAGTTCTGTTTTTTTATGCCATAAATATATGCGCGGTTTCCAGAAAAAGTTAAATGCCGCAATGAGGATTTTTAACAACGGTTGGCCATTGTATTTGCCAAGCGCAAGGGCAAGTGAGATAGGAATTAAAATTCCCGCTACAATAATCCAGAGCCAAAATTGAAGTACAAAAAATAAAAGAAAAACCGGAATTACAGCGCCGGCGATAATAAAAAATTGCTGGAGGGTGAGTGGGCCTACAATTTTCGGCTTAACGTCAATGAATTGGGGGACTTGGAACTGCATACCCTATTCATTGTATCACTATTTATCAAGTTTTGTACGTAATTCGCTGTAATGAACAACGCGCGGCTCACTGGATTTCTTTTGATTCGGAGATTCAACGCGTGCATTTGAGGGTTTTATAGTTACGGACGATTTATCTGCAAATCGCTGCGGTTCAAAATTGAGCGATGGTTTTTGCGTAGGTCCAGTTGGCGTAAAAAGCGGTTTTTCCTCGTGGAGAATAAAGGGTTTTTCTTCGCGTGATTCTTGTTCTCGGAGAACAAATTTTTCTTGTGATATAACGCGTGGCGGCGCTTGAGTGGGTTTGATTTCAGTGATTGGTTTTATAATTATTGGTTGTGTGGGTACCGAAGGTCCTTGGTTTATCGAAGAAGGTGGTTGAGGATTGGGCCGGATTTCATTTGTAACCATTTTTTCAGGAGTAGGTTGAGGTGTTGGATTTGGAATGACTTGCGGTGGGACAGAGACCGAAGGCGCGGATGTAGTAGGGAGCGTTGTTCCAATTCTTAGATTTTCAAGATCTGATTTAATAGGTTTTAGAATTTCATTTTCGATGCGCTTAACCGCATTTTCAAGTTTTACGCTTTCAATTTCTTCGCTAATTCCTTTTTTAAGTTCTGTTGCAAAGTTTTTAGTATCAAGCTGTTGCGTAACAAGCCGGGTAATAAGTTCAGGAATGACCCGTATGTCATCCCCAATAAGATCAAGATCTTGATTTATTGAAATTACAATATCAGTTATATTTTCAGATGCTAGATGAGCTCGGACATTTTCTGGAAGTTTTTCAAATGACTCGCGTAAAGATTGTGCCATAAGGTTTTATATTAAGCAGTTTTTCTATCGCCGGCACCAATTATTTGATGGATGGTTTGGATTTGTTCAAACGCTTGTTTTTCTTTGGGGGCTGCTTTAGTAAGTTCTTGATGTAAGATCGATCTCCATTGTTTAAGATCTACTCCAAATTTTTTAATTCCATTTTCATCACCATACTCTTTCATTTTTGTTAATTGTCGTTGTGTTTCTTGGATTTTTTCTGCAATATTATTAAGTTTTTCACCCGCAAGTTTTTTTACAGTGTTTTGCAAATTTTCAATTTGAGCATCAGATCCGATTCTATGAAGTGCTATGAGTTGCTGGCGACCCAAAAGCGCCATTTCTTCATTTTTGAATTCAGCTGCATTTACTTCAGATATTTTTTCTGGTCTAATTTTTTCTCGAGCATCTTTAATTGTGAGTTTGTCATCAGTTAAAGTTGGAGCAAGTGAGGGATAGATAGCGAGAACCTCTTTAATTTCTGGGATGTTTTGTGCCTCTGTTCCCGGATTGGTTTGTTTTATTGCTTGCGCAAAAATTTCGAGGCGCTTTTTTAATTCAACATTTTTTGCTGCTATTCTTTTTTCTTTTTCTTCTTTTGTGATGTCTAATTCTTTTTCATCTGGCATGTGAGCTATAAAATCGTTTATCTTTTTTTCTTTCGCGGCTTTTTTGAAATATGCAGATTTTGCTACTGGTCCTACTGGAATTGATGCTTGCATTTTTCTAAAATTCGCATCAGTTTGGTTTGCAAGATTTTTCTTAGTGTATTCATCAACATCTTCTTGTCGTGTTCCTTTTTCCGCTAAACGATTTGCGGCGCTCTTTGCGCCAGGAAGCCACCTCAATGCTCGGGAGGTGAGTAAATTTGCGCCACCCCGTGATGTAGCTTTTATTGGGCGCTCGCTAACATATTCAGCACCTGCTTTTGTAGATCGCCAGGCAAATCTTCCTGGGGCACCAGCTGCTCCAATTGCCCAGTTTTTAGCTGATTTTGCAACTCCAAGCGCACCACTTGATCCTTTTATACCCATAGCATTACCTGCAATAAGTGCTCCAGCAAGAAGTCCAAGTTTAACTATGATTTGGAGAAAACCAGTTGCGCCATTGTTTTGGGCAAAGTGTGTTTCTAGGGCACTTGCAGCTTGAGTTGGATTCTTAGTATAAGAGTCAGTGATAACCGTATCTACTCCTCTCATTGAGAGAATCGCGAGCATGAGGAAAAAAGTGACTCCAGGAAGGAAAAACGCCCATCGTAAAAATGTAGTCCACCATTGGCGGGCAAGATTTGAAAAATTAGGGATAACCCAGAAAAGCCATGCAAGTGGCATAAGTACTAAAAGTACTGTAATGGCTATATATCTATAAAGAAGCATGAGTGCAACGCCGCCCATCACAATTGCTGAAAGAATAGTAAAAAGAATGGCAAAAAGAAGAGATATTGCAAAGGAAACTGCAGCATCGCTAAATTCAAAAATATCGCCCGCTACGGGAATTAATCCTTCCGCTTTAACCTCAGTTAGTTTTTGGATTTGAATTCCTCGTGCGATTTCATCTCCGAATGCTGCATATCCTCCAGGTGCATTTTGTGGAGCTATAACTTCAATAAAGTAATAGGAAAACACATTAGTAAAATCAAGAATCACTCCTGCAATAGCAAGACTAAAATTAACGGCAACTGCAGCAACAATAAGTTTAAGAAGCAACTGCTTCATTTCATATTTTTCAAGCCGTAGGATTGTTGCAAATGCAATTACAATAATGGCAAGTACAAAACCTAAATTTGTTACTCCAAGCGTGATCCTAAATCCTAAACGCACAAATTCACTCTGAATTAGGTTCCCAGTTTCTTGAATAAGAAATTGGAGAAGCCAGGCAAAAACAGCAAATATATATCCTGCACCTGAAAGAATAAAACTGAGAATAGAAAAAGAGTAAGCTTGTATCGCTTTTCTGACCGCGCAAAAAATATTTATTCCGCATGAATCTTCTGCAATAAGGCCTTCTTCGCCGCGTGTAGTATTGGTAACTTGTTCTCCTCCAGGGGTTTCTTGCGCAAAAACGAACGGAGAAGAAATAAGGAGAAATATTGTTACTAAGCTTGCACATAACACAAGTACGCGTTTTGTCCGATTATCTGAACGAATGAAATTTTTAAAGAATGACGGAGTTAACATGTTGAAATGTATTGATTAAAGAGCTGGATATTGTCAGAAATTCTTGTTTTCAGGTTTTCAAGCCGAATTTCAAGTTGGTTTCTAAGATCAAGCGATGCAGATGGATTATTGGCATTACTTGCATTGATTTCGTTCATAAGCTTGCTTAATGCTGCCCAGTCTTTATTGGGTATTGCATTTACTCGATCCCGGAAAGCAATAAGTTCAACGATATTTCCTTGGTTTCTGGTTTTGCCATCGATCATATTTGCAAGCGTGGTTGAAGCAAAGTCGAGTTCTAATTGCACCTCGCTTCTGTATTGAGCTACAGCAACGCACGATTTTGTAAAGAGTTGGCTTGCGATATTATTAAGATCATTTTTATAGACTGTGAGGCGAGTAATAATATCAGTATAAAATCCATCGGCTTCTTCACGCGGAGGAATGCTCTGATTGATTTGTTTCCTAAGATTTGATTTTGCAGTAGCGAAATTACCATCAGCATTTTGAACTGCATTTAAGCATGCAGTAAGCACTGCGCCGCGCAATCCTGCACAACTTCCTCCAGCCCCGCCAACCGAGCCTCCGCTTGGCGCATTTGAAGTTGAAAGTCCTTGTATGCCTTCAACACCTTCAATAATGAGCCGGTTAATTGCTGCGTTCGCAATCGCAGCAACATAATCGGATAATTGTTCAGCGCTCAAAATATAATCAATATCTGTTCCAATGGCTTTTGCAGTAAGATCTCCAATGACATTTCCTGGGGTTGTGATAACGCAATTTTGGCCAAAAGCATCGCATTTTTTAGTGCTTAAGAATCCTCCTCCAGCAAGCGCTTCATTTTGTTGTGCGAGTTGAGCAGATGCTTTTCGTTCTTCAAGCTCAATATTACTCATGAGCATGGCGCCGAAATAGTTGTTTTGTGGTTCTAGAGACGCGGTATAGGCAATCCAACCGCCATTGCTAAAATCAGTATAGAAATTTTCAATATTCCCTACGATTTCATCTAAGGTACAGGTAACCTGATCGCTAAAGCGGGGAACGGGCAAGAGTCCAATCTGAATTTGAAAATGAAAAGGATCACAGAGAAATCCAAGGCCAATTTCTTGGGCAAAATCTCCAACCGCAGCATTACTTGCATCTTCTAAAAATCCTTTCCAATCAGTAACAAATTTTGGTTCACCGCCTCCTTGAATCCATTGAATAATCTGATCAACCATCATGTCGAGTAGTCGTTTTTTTAGAGTTTCTAAAATGAATTCTTCTGCATATTCAAGAAGAGTTTGAGCAAGCTGGCCTTCTTCAACAAGAAGTTGGCCAGTTACTGCTGGATTGGTTTCGAAGGTTGGCACTGCGGCGCGTACTTCGCGAACATTAAGAGAAAACACAAATGGAGCACATAAGGAACTTATTATGCTCATACTCATGAAAATCGCAAAAATTTTTCTTCGCATTATCATTTAAATTTGAAGATTATTCTTTTCAATAATTTCTGAGTATGCGGTGCTGATTTTCAAAAATTCTTCATTTATTGAAGGAAGCATTTGGATTGCAAGATATGCGGAGAGCGGATCTTCAGAAGCATATGCAGCGCGTTTAAAAATATTTTTTTGCGCTTCAATAAGGCTTAATTCATCTGCATGGAATGGCGCTAGCATGACCGGAACCGGAAGCGAATAAAGTGCATCGGTAATTTCTTGGAGGTTTTTTGAAAATGCGAGAAATTCTTGTGCATTAAATGAAGTGATTGTAGAGTCGATTTTGGATTGCGCTAAAATATTTCGTAAACCTTTGAAATAGGTTTCAAGCGCTACTTTGCTTTTATCGTTTAATAAATTGAGTTCTTCAACCGAAATAATGGGTTGTAAATCCTCTGGATTAAAGCGAGCAAGCTCCTCAGCTAATACATCATTTAATAGCGTTTCTGGATCAATGCTCTCAATTGCACTTTTTCCGTCTAAGAGCGATGGTCCATTTGGATTTTTCGCAATAAGTTCCTGTGCAATCTGTTTTGCAATTGCTTCAGTTGCGTTCGGCTCTGTGTTTTTAGGGAGAATTTGAAGCGATTCAGAAAGCGGGCGAACGGTTTCATTTATATTCGCGGAAAGTTCCTTATTTTCTAAGGCTGGATTTGCATGGACCATTAAAAAACCTGCGAATAAAAGAGCGCTTCCTACAATGCTTAATGAGATTATTATGGTACGTCTTTGCAGCATAAAAAAATACAAAAACCGCCTGAATTTCTATTTAAAATTGTACCACATCTATGCTAAGCGTTGTGCTAACTTTATTAACAGAGCTTTAGTAAGATCTTGAGGGCGCGCATTTTGAGGGATTTTAAGGTCTTCTAGTATTGATTTAAGGGTTTCAGGAGCTTGTTTTTTGTCTTCGCGTAAATTATTGAGCAGAGTTTTTCGAGGTTGTTTAAAAACCCGTTTAAAAAACGTTGAATATTGCGTTAATTCTTCATGAGAAATGCTTGGGTTTATTGGCGTAAGTTTTAAAAGCGCTGATTTAACTTTAGGTTCAGGTGAAAAATCTTCTGGATTAAGGATTTTTAAGATTTTTGAAGCTGCCCAAAGGTGAGTAATCGCAGAGAGTAAATTCATTTCTGGTGCTTTGGCTGAAATCCGTTCTGCAACTTCTTTCTGGACCATGATTACGATCTGTTCCGGCTTTTGCTTAAGTTCGCTTATCGTGCGAAGCAGGGCGCCAGTAATAGAATACGGAATATTCCCGACAATGGCATAAGAGGTATTATGAGGGAATTTATTGATGGCCTCGGAAAGAAGCTCGACTGCATCGCCGCGAATATAGGTTGGTTTTATATTCGGAAATTTTTGTTTAATGGTTTCTGCGAGCGGAAGTAAGAGTCGAATATCTTTCTCAATCAAAGTAATATGAGCGTTCTTTTCCTCCATAGCTCTAAGAAGTGGAATGGTTAAGGCACCCTTGCCTGGCCCGATCTCAATAATGTGAGTATCGGGCTTGATTTCAAGGGTACGGATAATAACCGTAATTGCTGATGTATTGTTCAAAAAATGTTGGCCGAGACGTGGCATAGGGTTTAGCGAATAGGGTTTAGGGTATAGTGATACTTTTGAATTTCAATTAATTGAAAGAATTTAGATTTAATTTTAAAAGTCAAAATTTATTCGAAATTTGCAATTCAAAATTTAAAATTCATTATGCTATACTTATTGTATGCCTTCTGAGATTGTTTTTAAATTTGCCGCTGCAGCACTTGTTTTGGTTAGTGTTATTTTTTCGCGAAACTATTTTACGAATTCTCCTCCTAATATAACAGAAAATTTGACAGAAATAGCTCACGTTGAGATAAACGAACAAAAAATTCCTGCTGAGCAAAAACAATTAGAACAGGTTGAACAATTAGAACGTTTAGAACAAGTAGATCAATCTCTCAACCCCAAACCCTCAACCCTCTACCCTAAGCCCTCTACCCTTCAGGCAAAGCCTGATCCGGCTCTGCCGGAAAACCCTAAACCCTCTTCAACCCCAAACCCTCAATTTGAAACCCTTACTGAAAAAGAAGTTTTTGAGCTTCAACATCCTCGTTCGTATTTGAATTATTTAGGAAAACTGCAGGATTTAATGATAAAAGAGGGTATATTAGGTATCCAGGAAAAAGAAATATTTGATTCTGAAGATAAAGTGCTTGATTTCTGGCGAGATCCAGGATTTAAATACATGACTTCGCTCAATCTCGCAACTGACGAGCATCGTGAACAATTTTTAAAAGGACTTCATGAGGTGCGAGTGATCCACAACGAAGAAGCGCGTCAACTCCGTGCTAGTCTTGGGAAAATTGAGGTAGAAATACCTCGTAATTTTACGCATATGGTTCAGGCGTTAAAGGGCATTATGCTTCAGGAAGCACAAGCGCAAACGTGTTTTGTTCCTGGGCCGCCTACACAAACACCCGGAATAAATTTAATTGCGCCGTGCTGTAATTGTTTTGCAGGACCCTTTCCGATTGGATGCTTGAATGCAGTGTGCGTTGGCCGCCCTGCGCTTTATGACCAGACTACATTTATTTGCGGGTGTAGCTTATAAAGAAAAATTCTTTATTTTTCTTTATAATTTCAAATTTCAAATTTTTAATTTTAAATGAACGTATCGCTTCGCGATGGATTCTAGTTGTCCGTTATCAGTTGTAAGTTTTCTATTAGTTCTTTAACGCGTCTTTGGTAGTAGCTTCGATTTGTGCGAGAGCTGCTTCAAGTTTTTCTTTGGTTTTTTCAAGCTCCTCAATTTGTTTTTCAATCCGCTCAAGTTCCTTGGTTAGTTTTTCAACTTGATCTTTAAGATTATTCATGGATTTAAGTATATCATAAGTATAGTTCGGGATTAGTTATTTGTCGTACGTTTTTATTACTAGTCATAATAGATAATATCTTCATCAGGTAATTCGCGAGAAGTTCCGTGCAAATGTTTAAATTCGGTGAGTTCTGGTGGAATTTCATATAAAAATCGCGAAGGAAGTTTGGTAAAGGTAATAGCAAGTGTTTTTTTAGCGCGCGTCATTGCCACATACATTAATCTGCGCTCTTCCTCGAGCCCTTCTTTAGTTCCATAGGACATTTGGTGCGGCAGAAGCCCTTCGCTTGTGCCGGAGAGTATCACGTGGTCAAATTCCAATCCTTTTGCCATATGAATCGTCATTAAATTTACTTTATGACTCTCTTCGTTTTCGTGCGTGGGATCATCGGTTGATTGGAGGAGGGTTACTTGTTCGAGAAATTCAGCAGTGTTTTGAAATCCTGAGGCGTACGAGAGCAATTCTTTAATATTTTGAATGCGCTCCTCTGCGTTGGGGAATTTTTGCGCTAAATATTCAAAATAGTTCGCAGTTTCTAAAAAGGATCTTATGAGTTCAAGCGGGGGTAGGGATTCGGACACAAGAAGCGCTTGCAATAATGGTCGAGCAATGGCTTTTGGGAGATTGGTGAGCAAGCGTTCTTGGGATATGGTGTCTTTTGGGTTTGCAACAACGCGAAGCCCTGAGACAATGTCTTTAATTTCACGGCGTTCATAGAATCGTACGCCGCCAAAAATACGATAGGGAATTTGCGCCTGGATTAAGGCAGATTCAAGTGCGCGAGATTGTGCATTGGTCCGGTAGAGAATGGCAATATCGTGTGCTTTTTCTGAGAGCTTTTTTCGGATGATCTCAGTAATATGTTCTGCTTCTTCTTCGGGTTCGCTTGCGCCAATAACCTGAATTAATTCTCCTTGATCATTCGTGGTCCAAAGAGTTTTTGGATTTTGTACCACATTATTTTTGATCACTTCTGAGGCAGCAGTGATAATGTGCGCGGTTGAGCGGTAGTTTTGTTCTAGTTTTACGACACAGGTTTTTTCCCAGTCTTGAGGAAAATTCAAGAAATTTTTAAAATCCGCATACCGCCAGCCATAAATTGCCTGCGCATCGTCGCCCACCACACAAAGATTGCCATGGCCTTTCGCTAAATGTTTTACGAGTTCGTATTGTGCTGTATTCACGTCCTGATATTCATCAACTAAAATATGGGTGAAACGTTCTTCGTATTTTTTACTAATGTCTGGGTGATTGCGAAATAACTGAACTGGTTTTTGTATTAAGTCATTAAAATCAAATGCATTGTTTTCTTGTAAGAAGGTTTCATAGCGCTCATACGCCTCTAAACTTCGCTCGTCAAGGCTTTCCCGCGGATTTAAGAGTAGGTTTTTTACTTTATTCATTTCTTCTAAGGCGCGCGCCGGACTCCATTCGCCGCGTGCCCAGGTTTCTCCACGCATAACCGTGCGCATGGCCTTCAGCGAATCATCAGTATCAAAAATCGTAAAGCCTTTTGTGCGATTGAGTGCTCGAGCTTCTTCGCGTAAGAGCCGCGCGCCAAAGGAGTGGAAGGTTCCAATAAACGGGGCTTCGCCAAACGCGGTATACACTTTTTTTCGAGGTATGTGGGAAAGTCGTTCAATCATCTCTCGCGCTGCTTTGTTCGTAAAGGTAATTGCGAGTATTGCTTCAGGAGCTATCCCGCGCTTTAAAAGCGCGGCAAGTCGTGCGGTTAAGGTCTTAGTTTTGCCTGATCCAGCGCCCGCAATGATCAAAAGTGGCCCATTTTCGTGGTCCACAGCCTCTTGTTGCTTCGGGTTTAGGGTCATGGTATACTTTTTTCTATTGTTACGTTATTCAAAAAACTAAAAATTATGCACAGCACAACCGTTGCATCGGTTTTTTTACTCTTTCTCTTTCTTGCGATAAGTGTATTTGTAGCACAAAACGAAAAGGAAAGCTCGTTTTATAAAAGGGAAGCCGTATTTGGCGGCCCCGCCTCACTCGCACTCGCAGGGTCTTTTAATACTATTGAAGCTGCACTCGCAAGTCATCATACGCTTCCTCAGGAATCACCTTTTCAAACCGATGAATTAGTATCTGGCGAAGAGGTTATTGAAGAAACCGCACTTCTCCATTCCGCAAATCCTTTGGGTATTACCGCGTTAAGCCGCGAAGGTCTCATGGCGTATAAAGTGCAATCCGGAGATACGCTTTCCCGTGTTGCGGTTAATTTTGGCATATCATTAAATACCATTCTTTGGGCAAATCCAGAATTAAAAGGAAATTTTATCCGTGTTGGGCAAGAGATTCTTATCCTCCCGGTTTCTGGAGTACTCCATGTGGTGAACGAAGGTGAAACTCTTGAATCTATTGCTGGTGATTATGGCATTTCCAAAGATACGCTTTTAGAAAAAAACAATGCTCTTGGTTCTGGTGGCCCGATTCCTGGAGCAAAACTAGTTATTCCTGAAGGTAGACCGCAAATTGAATTAGCGCAGAAATATAGTTCGTGGCCGAATCTTCGTGGATATTTCAAATTGCCAACTAAGGGCTGGAATTGGGGGGAATTGCATAATGAAAATGGGGTAGACATTGCAAACACATGCGGAACTGAAATTTATGCTTCCCAAGAAGGATTGGTGGTTGAGATAGGAAATCCAAAAAACTGGAATGGTGGTTATGGCGGATATATCGATATTGAACATCCCAATGGAACACGTACCCGTTATGCCCATACGCAAAAGAATTTAATTTCTGTAGGAGATTATGTTTCCCAAAGCGATGTTATTGCTGAAATGGGAGATACGGGAAACACCAGAGGTTCAAGCGGCTGTCACTTGCATTTTGAGGTACATGGCGCGAGAAATCCATTTGCAACAAGCTAAGACTAAGGCCTTAAATAGGCCTTTTTTAGCGCTAAAATAGCGAAAAACAAGGGTACTTGACACGGGCAATATACTATGCTATAATGGTATTAGTAACCTGGAATCCCCGCAAAGCGGGGGAAAGGAATGATTCCATGAAACTCTCGAAAAAGGACTTGCAGCGCTATAACGTGGCTCTTTTGGAGAGCGAGGGCATCCCGGTTTTCTCCACTCCGGAGAACGACGGAATCATCGAGAAGGCAGCGACCTCCATCTGGGAGCGTCGCTACCTGAACGAGCTCGAGCGCCTCGAAAGGGGTGAGCTCTTCTCAGTGCCTGCGGCGCCGTATCCGTACCACGCTGCCTAGTTTCTGACATCTGCTCTTTTTGAACATGACTCCCCCGTGCATACTGCGTGCGGGGGAGTTTTTCGTTGTATAATGAAATTAGGAAATAGTCCGGCAAAGCCGGATCCGGCACTGCCGGATAATCAGTAATTAGTGAATTAGTAACTAGTTAATTGGTGATTGGTTAATTGGATATTTTCGGAGAAAATTATTTACATTTAAAATTTGTCTCCCTGCGGGAGATCTGCCGAAGGCAGAAAATTGGAAATTAAAAATTTGAAATTTAACAAAAATGTTGTACTCAATTTTTGGAAAACTTACGGGTAAATACGAACAGTTTTTTGTGCTTGATACGGGTAATGTAAGTTATAAGCTATTTGCTGCTACGGGAACCTTGGCACGCTTGCCTGAAGCAGGGAGCGAGGTAAAAGCATTTACCTATCTTTATGTTCGTGAAGATGCGCTTGTATTATATGGTTTTTTAAGCGAAGAAGAGTGTAGTATTTTTCAATTATTAAATTCAGTAACCGGCATTGGCCCAAAAACCGCGCTTGGTATTTTGGGTGTGGCAAAAATGGATCAACTTGCCGCTGCTATTAATGAAGGCAGAAGCGAGCTTTTAACGCGCGTTTCAGGAATTGGCAAAAAAACCGCGGACCGGATTGTGTTGGAGCTCAAGGGTAAATTTGCAAAAATAAATTCTCCTCAAGCATTAGGACTTATGGAGTCTGATGCAGAACTTGAGGAAACATTAATTAGTCTTGGATACTCGCGCATACAAGCAAAAACATTACTTGCAAAAATTGATCCTAAAATAATTGGCTTTAAAGAACGACTCAAAGAAGCTTTAAAAATGAGTAGAAAACAGTAGTGATTAGAAAGTTGTTACGCGAATATCACGCCAATATATGCGAATGGAAAACTCGGGTTGATTAATATTTAATTTAGTGCTACTTTAAAGAAAGTTCTTTTCTGTTGTTTTTAGGTGCTAGGGGAGCACTTTGACAGAAGAGAGGCACGATCTTTCTTAAGGAAAAGATTTGTGGAACGTTCTGCCAATGAGATCGAGACCTATTATGGTCTTGATTACTCCCAAACGGGAGAGAGAGGGCGAGACGCATCGGACTTGTCCGATACTGCGTATCGTCGCCGTTTCGACGCAACCAAACTGGAGAAGGTTCGTCGGGAAGGAGTGAGGGGACGTGACATCGACATGGATTCTCTGGTGATCAATCTCGCGGATGATGATGAGGTTGTTCGCTACGAGGACGTTCATGAAGGGTCGTACGACTCAGAGGAGGAGGTAGGCGAAGACAGCTATCTCTAATCAAACAACGGGTACATACAAAAGCAGGAAACTGCAGCTGTATGTACCCGGCTTTTTTTTATCCAAAAAATATACTAAACTTACCTTATTTATATGAAACTCTTAAAAGATATCTATCATTTTCTTTACGCATGGCTCGGGAATATTATTTATAGATTTCCTTCGCGAAAAATTTTTGTGATTGGGATCACGGGCACCAAAGGAAAATCATCAGTAGTTGAATTATTAACTACTATTTTAGAAAGCGTTGGCAAACATGTTGCGGTGCTTTCTTCAACGCGCATGAAAGTAGGAGCGCAGGATGAAAAAAATCAGACTGAAAATACTATGCCGGGCAGATTTTTCATTCAAAAATTTTTACGCGACGCAGTGGATGCAGGATGTGAATTTGCAATTATTGAAGTAACCTCGCAAGGCGTGCTTCAACATCGGCATAGGTTTATTGATTTTGACGCAGCGCTTTTTTTAAACATCCATCCAGAGCATATTGAGGCGCACGGATCCTATGAGACCTATCGAGGAGCAAAATTAAAGTTTTTTTCAGATGTTTTTCGTTTTTCCCGAAAAGAAAAGAAACTTTTTTTCATTAATCGCCTTGATAAGGAAGCAGACCGATTCTCGCTTGCTGTTTCAGGAGGTGAAATCGTGTATTTTAACCGAGAGACATTTATCAAAGATCGTTTTTTAGGGAAAGCCAATACATTAGGTGATTGGTTTTCGTATGATTTTAATTTAGAAAATGCTGCGTTGGCTGCTGCGGTTGGCGAGCAATTAGGTGTTTCTCGCGAGCAGATTGTAAAAGCGTTCAAATCATTTAGCGGTTTTCCTGGCCGCATGGACATTGTCCAAGAAAAGCCGTTTCGGATTGTGGTTGATTATGCGCATACACCGGATTCGCTTGAAGCGGTGTATAAAGCGCTTTCTGGAACGCGCGGGAAAAAACTTATTTGTGTTTTAGGGTCGTGCGGTGGCGGTAGAGATGCGTGGAAGCGACCAGTCTTTGGTAAAATTGCATCAGCCTATTGTAAATCTATTATTATAACGGATGAAGATCCCTATGATGAGAGTCCTGAAAAAATTATGCAGGAGATAATAAGTGGGTTATCAGAAGAGAAAAAGAAATTATTAGAAGAGCCGCGAGCTACTGGAGGGGTGTGGAAAATAATAGATCGCAAAGCAGCAATTAACCACGCTAAATCAATAGCTAAAAAAGGAGATATTGTGGTTATTACCGGTAAAGGTTCAGAAAATTCAATTCACATAAAAAACGGTGAGAAAATTCCATGGAGTGATCGAGAAGCAGCGCTTAGCTAATAACTGACAACTAGAGTAACTAGTAAACAGTAATTAGTAATTAGATATTTTCGGAGAAAATTACCTACATTTAAAATTAATCTATGAAACTAACATTCCATGGGGGCGCAAAATCAGTAACTGGAGCAAATTACCTTTTAGAATCAGGCTCATCAAAGATTTTGATTGATTGTGGGCTTGAGCAAGGAAGGGGTTTTTGCGAATTAGAAAACTGGAATCCGTTTGGCTATGATCCTAAGAAAATCGATGCAGTTTTTATTACGCATGCGCACATAGATCACACCGGGCGACTTCCTAAATTAACAAAATATGGTTTTCGCGGAGCGGTTTATGCAACTCCTCCTACGCGAGATGCTGCAGAATTATTACTCAAAGATTCTGATCATATTATGGCGGATGAGGCAGCGCGGTGTAAAAAAGAAATACTTTTTTCAAATGATGATATTGATCGGCTTATGGTGCTTTGGCAGCCGCTTGAATATCATAAACCTCTTACCGTTGGTCCTTTTAAAGTTACTCTATTTAATTCCGGGCATATTTTAGGATCAAGTTCAATTCTTGTTGAGTGCGAGGGCAAAAAAATCATCTTTTCTGGAGATTTAGGAAATTCACCCGGGCCGTTCACTGAGGATCCCGAAGAAATTAAAGAAGCCGATTATGCAATTCTTGAGTCGGTGTATGGCGATCGCATTCATGAAGATTTACCCACACGCAAAGAACTACTTGAAGATATTATCGAAGAAACTCTGCAGGCTCGTGGCGTACTCATGATTCCTGCATTTGCCCTTGAGCGGACCCAACAGCTTATTTATGAAATTCATGATCTCATCACGCGCGGGAGAATTCCTTCGGTTCCTGTTTTTTTAGATAGCCCACTCGCAATTCGGTTAACTGAAATTTATCGGAAATATGACCGTTATCTTCGCCACGAATCCGAAGTTGGCGCTCACAACGATCCTGGGCATTTATTTGCATTCCCATTTTTACACGAAACCATAGAAACCGAACAATCAAAAGCAATCGCAAACGTGAAAGGCCCAAAAATTATTATTGCTGGTTCGGGCATGTCGCATGGAGGGCGCATCATTCATCATGAAAAACAATATCTTTCTGATCCAAAAAGCACTTTGCTTATTATGGGATATCAAGCAAAAGGTTCATTGGGAAGAGAGTTGTTAGATGGAGCGACTACAGTAACTATTTTAGGAGAGGAAATTATTGTAAAAGCGCGCATTGTTGCAATTGGGGGATATTCAGCTCATGCAGATCAGCGCCAGCTTTTAAATTGGATTCGGCCCATGCGAAAAAGCTTAAAAAAGATTTTTGTGGTTCAGGGAGAAGACGAAGCAGCAATTGCTCTCGCACGTAGATGTATTGATGATTTTGCGGTTTCTGCAATTGTTCCTGATCCGCATACCTCATTTGAGTTGTAAGGTTTGTTTGAGAGAATATTTCAGGGTATCATGAAGAGAATATGCCATCAAAGCAAAAAATAAAAACTCAAAGTTTAGAAAAACTTCAAATTGATCCCAATTGTTTAAAACATAAAATTGGTGTTTCTGGAGCAGCTGAGACTGGACATTGCGCAATTGATGCACCAGAAAAAGCAGAGCTTTTAGGTAAAGAAATTGCGCGCGCTGGTATGGTGACGGTAACTGGTGCAACCACAGGAGTTCCGTATTGGGCTGCAAAAGGAGCAAAAGAAGAAGGTGGTATAGTTATTGGTTTTTCTCCTGCAGTTTCGCGAGAGGAACATATCACTACATATAATTTGCCGTCCGATTATCAGGATTTAATTATTTATACAGGTTTTGGTTTTGGGGGAAGAAATTTATTTTTTACCCGAAGTGTTGATGGATTAATTATTGTTTGTGGCCGTATTGGAACATTGAATGAATTTTCTGCTGCATTTGAAGACAATCGCCCGATTGGTGTTTTAACTGAAACCGGAGGTATTGCTGATATGATTGATGAAATCGTAAAAACCGCGAACCGGGGCCCGGGAAAAATTGTATTCGATAATGATCCAAAGCGACTTCTTGAAAAACTGCACGCTCTTATCGAAGAGGGTCATAAGAATAAACATTAAAGGTCGCACTCAGAAATGCCTGTTTATTAATATGGTAAAAAAAGAAAAACCTATTGGATTAGTTACTCATTTTTACGGCGGGATTGGAGTTGCGATTGTGAAGTTTAATAAGGCAGTTAAAGCTGGGACTACGATTGCATTTCGCGGCGCAACTACTGATTTTACGCATACAATTTCGAGTATGCAATTTGATCATAAAGAGATTGCATCTGCACCTAAAGGAAAAGAAGTGGGAATTAAAGTAGGTGAACGTGTGCGCGTCGGCGACGAGATCTATCTTTTGTAATATATTTTTGATGGAAAAATTTTTCCTCCCTGTAGGAATGCTTGTCGGCACGATTGTCGGCGCTGGTGTTTTTGCGCTTCCTTATGTATTTCAGCGCTCCGGATTTGGCATAGGATTAGTATATTTATTTTTGAGTGCAGTGGTGTATATCTATGTATATCTGCTTTATAGCGACATTATACTGCGTACAAAAAAAGAACATCGCTTAGTAGGATATGCACATTTTTATCTAGGACGTTTTTGGGCAATACTCGCAACGATTTCAACCGTTCTTGGAATTTTATTTTCAATGGCGGTTTTTCTAGTGCTTTCCGTTAGTTTTTTTGAGGTTATATATCCCTCGCTCGGAAATGCTCTTGGCGCTTTTATTTTTTGGGTTATTGGCACATTTCTTATTTTCTCACCGCTCAAAAACATTGAAAGGCTAGAGTTTTTAATTACCCTTGGAATTATTGCAATTATTTTTACGCTCTTTTTTGTGGGAGCGCCAAATTTATCAATATCTTCGTTTTCGTTTATAGGTGATGCGCAGTATTTATTTTCTCCGCTTGGAGTAATATTTTTCGCGCTTGCTGGAGGCGCTGCAGTTCCCTCAATTATTCGGCATTTTCGTTCACTGAAGCTCAAATCTTATGTGCCGAGTATCCGTCGAGTGCTTATTGTAGGAACCGTAATTCCAGCAGTGCTTTATATTCTTTTTGTACTGGGTGTTTTTGGGCTTTCAGGAGAAATTACTCCCGATGCCATAACTGGACTTTTAAACAGAGCTTCGGACACTCTTATTATTTTAGTGGGCATGTTGGGATTGCTTGCACTTTGGAGTACGTATATTCTCATTGGTTTGAATGTAGAAGATACTCTGAAGCTTGATTTTTCATTTGCGCGCGCAACGCGTTTTATGGTTGTTGCTCTTTTTCCAATCGCGATTTTTTTTATTGCTTCAGAAAGTTTTATTGAGCTTGTAAGTTTTACCGGAGGAATTTTTCTTGCGCTTGAAGGATTTTTTATTCTTGCTATTTGGCATAAATTAAACACTGCTTCACGCATTGCGCCGATTATGGTGGGCAAGGGGCATTATGTTTTATTTTTTCTCACTCTTTTTTTATTTAGCATCGCGTTTATCTATGAAATAACGCATCTATGAAGCGAGGGGCTTGGCTTGTGTTCGTCGCAGTATTGTTTGTGGTGATTACCTTGCCTATAGGGAAGCGGTTGCTTGTACATGGATTTACTCCTGGATTCTTTGAATATACATCGGTATTTTTTTATATAAGCGATATAGCGCTTCTTTTGCTTATTGGGGTCTTTTTTTTCGATAAACAGAGACGAGTATTGCTCTTTACAAAAAAGAATCTATTTTTTTTCATCTTTTTACTCGTTGCAATTATTTCTATTTTTTTGAGCGATCATCAATTACTCTCGGCTTTCCAAGTGTTTCGTTTAACGCTATGGATAGTATTTGCGTTGAGTCTCTCTACGTTTTGGAATACAAAACAATTTTTAAAACCAGTTTTTATGGCATTTGCGGTAATGGCAGTTTTTGAATCTTTGCTCGCACTTCTTCAATTTATAAGCCAAGAAAACTTAGGATTATCTATTTTAGGCGAACAACCCATTGCTATAACTGATCCAGGAACGAGCCGGGTGTGGCTTAATGGTTCGTGGGCAATTAGAGCATACGGAACTTTTTTGCATCCCAATGTACTTTCTGCGTTTTTATTACTTGGACTTTTTTCGCTGTATTATTTTTGGGTTTTACGAACGTGTCCTTCGCTTCATGTTACGCGAGAAAATTATAAAGAGAAATTTCGAGAATACCGGCCTATGCTTATAAGTTCAATTATCTTAGGTATAGCAATATTTGTGGTGCTTATGGGGCTTGCGCTCACCTTTTCCCGAGCAGGATGGGCTATTGGGTTTGTATTATCGTTATTAGTTATAAGTTATTGGTTATTAGTGAGGCCATATCGCCGCGAAGCATTTAAACTTCTTATTGTCCTTGTCACGTGTTCCTTGTTCCTTGTCACCATGCTTCGGCCTTTTATTTTTCCGCGCGCACAAATTTCTGGGGGCGAGCCCGCAGTTACTGAGCGCATAAAATATGCAAACATTGGACTAGAAATTATCAAAAAAAATCCATTTGGTGTTGGTATTGGTAACCAGGTATTATATGCACACAAGAATCAATTATTTCAAAATCAGGGTTTTATACATTCACAAAAATGGCAGCCAGTCCATAATATCTATCTTTTAATTGCCGCTGAATTGGGTGTTTTCGGGCTTTTAGCATTTATCGCATTACTTATAAGTTTTATAAAACCAATTATTAAAAAACTTAATTTACTCGAAGTTCAAATTCCTATACTCATGTTAAGCGTTCTTTTGTTATTTGGATTAACTGATCATTTTATCTGGACCCTGTATCAAGGGCAATTGATGTTTTGGGTTGTTATTGGTATGGTGCTTGGCATTGCATTAGAAACAAGCAACAAGTAACATGTGACAAGTGAACAAAAGGGTCCTCGTAGTTGAATGGATACAATACCTCCCTCCGAAGGAGGTGATGCAGGTTCGATTCCTGCCGAGGACACAACTATAGTTTAGGGTATTCCAAGCTATTGGACCATTATGTGGGATTGACTTTGATAATGGATAGTGCTATTTTAATTTAAAACTTCTGCACGGTGCTGAAGTGAATTCAGACAGTTCTTTGAAAGGGGAACCGATGGAAAAGCAAAATCGTGCTGTTCCGAAAATCGATGATGTTCAGGTCATTGAGGCTCGCGGTCCATGGAATACAAAGAGTGGTGGAAAGCTCAATGTGATGTTTGCGATGCCATTGACCATAGTGCGAGATCAATTTTTTCACTATGAAACTACTGAACTTGACTGCATACCGAGCGATATTCGCGGATTTAGGGCTTACACAGTCCGTGACCTGCCAAATGGCAGAATCGGCGGCACAGAGTGGCATAAGGTTCGTGAAGAAATGGTATTTGCTCTTGAAGGTTCGGTATGTTGGACGTGCGAGGATTTTTTTGGTGGCAAAAGAGACATCGTTCTTGCTCCGGGCGTAGGAGTATGGATGCCGCCTTTCATTTTACACACCTATGAGGTCAAGGAAGAAGGAAGCGGTTTTCTTGTCATCGCGAACACGCTTTTTGTCCCTGACGACCCCCGGACTCACGATACTTATTCCATGGAAATGTTCCGTGAGCGCCAAGCTATGTTGAAAATCCAAAGTGAGTAGAAAAACCACAACCAAGGAGGTTTCATATGGAACAGACCGGAGCGAAGGCAACGAGCGGGCAGCCCCAGATTCACTACAAACATGGCACGCTCGAGGTTTCTACAAACTTGTTAGGTGAGCTCATAGTAAGAGACACCGTATCAGGAGTCGGGATACGAGTCAGTCCATTTCACCATGGTGAAATCAAGTTCACCGCTAATGGACGATTCGAGCTCGTCGTAGCAAACAACACGATTGAGTGCCGTGTTCGGCGCTAGACTAACCCCAACTACTTATTGAGTTCCGTGCTCAGTAAGAAACCCACTATGTCTCAAGACCGCTAGTGGGTTTTTCATTTCAATTTAACGACCTCGTATTGCGAGGTTCTTAGAGGGTTCCGAGTTTGTCGAGGGGCGATGTTTGATTCTTGCCGAGGAAACTATTTTAACGGCTAAGCTAGGGTTAGCCGTTAAATGCATAAGGACTTTCTTTTTTTATAATATCTCTTTACAATGTAGCCACAGCGCATTGGTTCTTTGAAACTCAAACCTAGGAGGCAATGATTGATTGCACATTATCCGGATTGTACAAATGCGGTCCGATGTCTTTGTGAGATAAAGCGATACCTTCGTTTGATTGGAGTTTTGATCCTTACCTTGAGCATTGAACTCGTTGGGGTAAAGCTTTCTCAAAGCCTTGCCCTGTCTTCAGATGCAGGGCACCTAAGCATAGATTTGACTGTTCATATTACCTCGTTAATTGTTGCTCTGAAAGTCTACTTTGGTGGTGAATCGAAAGTCGTAAGAAGAGTAGGTCTTGCGATTCACATCCTTCTCTTGTTTTTTATCGCAGCAGTTATTGGCATTGAGGCGTTTGAACGGTTAGAGACTGGAGGTTATCACATTGAACCCAAAACGGCGATTTTGTTTTCTGTTATTGGGGGATTGGGAAACTTCTGGCAATACAGACTCTCAGGAGGGGCACACAGTCATAATGAAACTCACACTTGGCTTAATATCCATATTTTGATTGATCTTTTCTATAGCGGTGTGGCGGCGACTTCTGCTTTTCTCACTGACGTAACTGGACTTCAAATTATTGATCCGATTGCATCCATGATTCTTGCAGCGTTTCTGGTTGGTTTCGGATTGATAGCCATTTACAACATCGTAGCAAAGGCCGCGTTTTTCTCCTGAAAATGCGCGGCTTTTTTGTTATACTAAAATTAGCTTCGCTAATAGAATTATGAAGTATGAATAAAGAATTAGGGTTTTGATTTGCCATAATTCATAATTCCAAATTCATACTTCACACCCAACATGTACTTCATCGCTGATTTTCATATTCATTCAAAATATTCCCGTGCGGTTTCAAAACTTATGGTTTTGGAAGAACTTGATCGTTGGGCAGATGATAAGGGAATTAAAGTCATGGGAACTGGAGATTTTACGCATCCTGCGTGGATCACAGAGATCAAGGAAAAACTTGAACCTGCTGAGCCAGGACTTTATAAGTTAAAAGAAGAGTTTAAGCAAAAAACTATCAAAGGCACTTTTGCGGACACGCGCTTTATGCTTACCGTTGAAATTTCAAGTATTTATTCGCGAGGTGGGAAAACGCGAAGAATTCATAATTTGGTTTTTGTGCCTGATATTGAAACCGCAGAAAAAATTAATACGCAACTCTCATGGATTGGGAATATAAAATCTGATGGTAGGCCGATTTTAGGGCTTGATGCAGAAGAATTGGCAAAAATTGTGTTTGAGACTAACCCAAATGCGGTAATCGTGCCCGCGCACGCGTGGACGCCGTGGTTTTCTGTGTTTGGTTCAATGTCAGGGTTTAATACGATTGAGGAATGTTTTGGAAAATATGCGAATCAGATTTTCGCCATTGAAACCGGCTTATCAAGCGATCCATTAATGAATTGGCGACTTTCCATGCTTGATAACATTGCTTTTATTTCAAATTCAGATTCGCATAGTTTAGAACGGATTGGGAGAGAAGCAAATATTTTTGATACCGAATTGTCATATGAGGGGATCATGAATGCTTTAAAATCTCGTGATCCTAAAAAATGCATTGCAACCATAGAATTTTTCCCCGAAGAAGGAAAATATCATTATGACGGTCACCGTCTATGTAATGTTTCATGGACGCCAGAAGAGACAAAAAAACACAACGCGATCTGTACCAAATGTGGGAAAAAAGTAACCGTAGGTGTTTTAAACCGAGTAGATCAACTTGCAGACCGGGCTCTCATTAAAACATCAAAAGCTTTGATGGGCGCTACAACTATTCAGACCTACAACAACAGAGTTCCTTATATGAATTTTATTCCGCTTGATGAAATTATCGGCGAAGCCTTGGGAGTTGGTCCCAAGTCAAAAGCAGTGAAACGTGAATATGATTTGCTGATTAAAAAATTTACTTCAGAATTGAATATTCTTATGAATGTTCAAGCTCACGAGATTGAACAAGGCACGAAAACAGAAATTGCCGAAGCTATTGAACAGGTGCGTTCCGGTAAGCTAAGTATTGAACCTGGGTATGACGGTGAATATGGAAAAGTAAAATTAGTGCATACTAAAACAGTAGTGTCCGAACCACAAAAGAGCTTATTTTAAATTTTATGCACTTTGCACTTGGATTTTTATTGTATCGTTTGTTAGATACCGTGCGCGCATTTGTCGCGCATTGGTATTTTGATGGATTTTTATTTACATTACATCACATCATAGAAATGATTACCCGTTTAGACCGGGTGTTTGCCGTGCATATAACAATACGGCATTTATTTGAACCGTTGTATCAGGATTATTCGTTTATTGGGCGGGTATTAGGATTTGTTTTTCGAAGCATGAGATCGGTTCTCGGGATAATGCTTTATAGTGTTTTAATAATAGTGGCGCTCGCGCTTTTTATGGTGTGGGCAAGTATTCCTATGTTTTTACTTTTTGGCATCGCATTTGTCCCGCATCTATGAAAACGAAAAATACGCCTACTATAGATTTTTATGATTCGCGCTTTCTCATGTCTGGAGCGGGGAGAATATTTGTTCGCGTGGTATGCAATGCAGCATATGGCATAACCTTTGCTGGAGCGTGTGCAGGAATTATAAGCGATATACTTTGGCTCCGTTTTTTTGGCTCATTGCTTATGCTTATCCTTGTGGATAGTTTTTTGCATCGTGGCGAGGCATTAAAAAATCTGCGTCACGCTTATCATGAGCAAGCACTCAATGTAAGAGATTATATCGCTCCTCTTGTTAGCCGTTTGCTTGAGATAGCCTTTGAACGATCCCGCATTAATGGGGGAGATTTTGTTCTCCATTTGTTTTTTATTCTTTGTACTCGAAAAGAAATAAAAAAAGGATTTATTCGTCTTGGGATTCCTTACGATGCATTTCTTGAAAATGTAAAAAACGAACTCCAGAAAGAAGAAGGAGTGCGGGACGAGAATGAGCCGCTGATTTTAATACGAAAAATTGGAGTTATTGCCTTACAGAATGCTCTTAAGCATGGAGATGCTAAAGTTAGTGAAAAACATATATTAAGAGCATTGTTTGAAATGCATCATCCTTCGCTTGTTTCGCTTGCGCAAACGTATCACATTAATCTTGAAGATTTAGACAATGCTCTTTTATTTAATGTGCTAGAAAAGCGCAGATTCTTTGTTCGCGAAAAAACCATAAATCCCCGAAAGGTGAAACATCGGATTATGAATCGGGCTTGGAGCGCGCGAAGAACTCCTTTTTTAGATTCACTTAGTGAAGACATTACTGATATTTTCCGTTTAGCGAAACGCCAAGTATTTATCGGGCATGAAAAAGAATATGAGCATGTGTTTGAGATTTTATCCCGAAGAGAAAGGACGAACGCGCTTTTAATTGGGGATCCGGGTTCAGAGATGGATACGATTGCGTATCGGCTTGCCGCAAATATTGTTCATGATCGGGTTCCTGAAAAATTATTTGACCGCAGAGTAGTTCTTATTCGCGCAAATAGTCTTCTTAAAGAAACTCGGGGAGAAACAGTGACTGCTCGTCTTGCCCATGAAGGCGATATTGCAGAACGGGTGACTCGCCTTATCCAAGAGGTGGTGAATTCAGGAAATATAATTCTTTATTTTCCAGATATTCATAATTTAGTGAAAGGTTCAAGCGGCAGAATGCAGGTGGCTGATCTTTTGCTCCCCGCGCTTCGGGACGCAAATACTCCGGTTATTGCTGCGACCTACCCGCGTGAATTTAAAGAATATATTGAATTTAATACTGAGTTTTCTAGCCTTTTTGAAACGGTTCGCGTTCAACCGCTTACGGAGCGCGAAGCAGTGCGTTATTTAACATACGAATCCTTAAAATTAGAAGCATATTATGGGATTACTGTAACGTTTCTCGCAATTCGTTCTGTGGTGTCGCTTGCAAGCCGGTATTTAGTTAGCGAATCGCTTCCGGGAAACGCAAAAAAGATTTTAGAAGAAGCATTTTCGCTGGCACAAAAAGAAGAGCGAGAAACGTTAACCGAACACGAGATAATTCGTGTATTTGAAGAACATGTGCATATTCCTATTGCAAAAGCTGAAAGCACCGAAGCAAGAAAATTGCTTGAATTTGAATCATTAATTCATAAACGATTTATCAATCAAGAAGAAGCCGTGCGCGCGGTTTCAGAAGCAGTTCGCGAATATCGCAGCGGCCTTGCCCGAAAGACTAGTCCAATTGCAAGCTTTTTGTTTGTTGGGCCAACCGGTGTTGGCAAAACCGAGCTTTCCAAGCTTCTTGCAGAACTCCAATTTGGGAGCAGTAAATTCATAATCCGATTTGATATGTCTGAATTTCAGGAAGCGTCGAGTATCGAACGATTTATTGGATCGCCTGAAGGAAAAATCCGCGGCGCGTTAACTGAGGCTGTGCTCAAAGCTCCTTATAGTCTTATTCTTCTTGATGAATTTGAAAAAGCCAACAGTAATATTTTAAATCTTTTTCTTCAAGTATTTGATGAGGGGCGCCTCACCGATACCCTTGGAAGAACGGTTGCATTTCAAAATACTATTATTATTGCAACTTCAAACGTGCATTCGGAATTTATTAAATCCTCTCTCTATGCCGGGGAAAAAATGAACACATTAGAAAACGAACTTAAACAAAAACTCACCAATGTTTTTAAGCCAGAGCTTTTAAATCGATTTTCACGCATTGTAGTGTTTAAAAATCTTTCTCGAAAACATATTTGGCATATTGCAGAGCTTCGACTCCAAACATTTGCGCATGAACTTTTTAAAGAACAGCGGATAAAAATTACCTTTGATGATAAGGTGATTGATTATATTGCGCGTAAGGGATATGATCCTGGATTTGGTGCGCGGCCTATTGAGCGCGTGATCAATGACGAGTTGAGAAGTTTATTTGGAAAAAAGATTTTAAGCGGTGAACTCAAAGAAGGAAAGAAGGTTCATATTGCATTTGAAATGAATTCGATTGTGCTTAAGGTACAATAAAAATATGCGTATTAAAGTTGACATCAGTATTAAAGCGAGCCCGATTGTAAAACGATTTGTGTTCGCGGATTTTATCTTATTTGCAGGTTGGGGATTTGCAACACCGATTTTTGCGGTTTTTGTACTTCAAGAAATTGAAGCAGCAACGCTTATAACCGTAGGCGTGGTAAGCGCGATTTTTTTTATTGTTAAATCAGTAATTCAAATTCCAGTTGCAAATTTTTTAGATGCAACTCGTGGCGAGAAAGATGATTTTTATACCGCCATGGTGGGAACGATTTTAACTGCAGGCGCAGCTTTTGGCTTTACGCTTGTTGAAAGCGTGCCACAGCTTTATTTTGTGCAGTTTTTGCACGCTCTTGGATTTGGTATTTATATTCCTGCATGGCTTGGTATGTTTTCGCGACATCACGACCAAAATCATGATTCGCTTGATTGGGCGTTTTCGAGCACTGCGGTTGGCATTGCAACAGGCGTAAGCGGCGTTATCGGCAGTGTTCTTGCATCACAATTTGGATTTGATACGGTATTTATTATTGTGGCTCTTTTTTCTTTGCTTACCACGGTGACACTTTTATTTATCCCAAAACTCATTTTCCCGCCTTCAAAAAAAGGATTTAAGATCCCGCAGGCGCACCATAAGCCGTAGGAGTATTCGCGAATAACGCGAATTTAACCAAATATACAAATATGAAAATTACTAAATTCTATTCGCATTATTTGAAGCTATTTGCATTATTAGCGATTACTCTATGATTACCAATTCTGAAATTGCCGGTGTATTGCGAGAGGTAAGTGAATATTTAGAAATGCAAGACGTGCCTTTTAAGCCGCGTGCATATGAGCGCGTTTCCGAAGCAGTTGACGCTTTATCCTACGAATTAAGCGCTCTTTATGTGCGCGAAGGCATAAAAGCGATTACTCAAATTCCGGGTGTTGGTGCGTCTATCGGGGAAAGTATTGAAGAACTTATTAAAACTGGAAAACTTCGCTTTCACGAGGAATTAAAACGAAAAACACCGGTTGATCTTGCAACCTTAACGCGCATTGAAGGATTGGGCCCCAAAAAAATAAAAGCATTGTATCAAAAATTAGGAATCAAAACCCTTGAGGATTTAGAAAAAGCTGCAAAAAAAGGCACTATTGCAAAGCTTTCGGGATTTGGTAAAAAAAGTGAAGAAAATATTTTAAAAGGCATCAGCTTTGTAAAAGGATCAGGCGGAAGATTTCTATTAGGAAATGTTTTGCCTGAAATTCGGATGATCGAAGAGCGATTGCGATCGTTGAAAATCGTTTCAGAGGTCGTGGTCGCGGGTTCAGTGCGCAGGAGAAAAGAAACCGTTGGCGATGTTGATATATTAGCTATTTCAAAACATCCAAAAGCAGTTATGGATTTTTTTACCTCTATGAAAGAAGTGAGTCGCGTGTATGCTGAAGGCGAAACAAAATCCATGATTCTTTTAAGAAGCGGTTTACGGGCGGATTTGCGCGTGGTGCTAAAAGAATCCTATGGTGCAGCTTTGAATTATTTTACTGGGTCAAAAGATCATAATGTGGAGTTGCGAAAAATCGCATTGAGTTACGGATATACCTTAAATGAATATGGGCTTTATCGGAAAACGAGAACCGGGAAAGGGGAGCACATTGCGGGCGAAACCGAGGAAGAACTTTATCGTGCTTTAAGCATGGATTATATTGAGCCAGAACTTCGCGAACGTACTGGTGAAATAGAAGCTGCTCAAAAAGGAAAGCTTCCGAAGCTCGTGGGTTACAAAGACCTCAAAGGAGATTTACAAACGCAGACTTCATGGACAGATGGTGCAGATAATATTGAGGCAATGGCTTATGCAGCAATGGATTATGGACTGCATTATATTGTGATAACCGACCACACAAAACGGTTGGCTATGACTCATGGATTAGATGCGAAAAGGATTATTGAACAGATGAAAGAAATTGATAACCTAAATTCAAAGTTCAAAGTTAGAAGTTTAAAGTTTCAAGTATTGAAAGGTACCGAGTGCGATATTTTGCGTGACGGA
>Ga0137422_1000003_pt1 | contig 74723 bp, 77 predicted proteins | sample EasRivERMZT551_2_FD_102330 | JGI IMG/M metagenome (GOLD analysis project Ga0137422, IMG submission 102330) | Soil microbial communities from meander-bound floodplain in the East River, Colorado, USA - East River MetaG ERMZT551_2 | ecosystem: Environmental > Terrestrial > Soil > Floodplain ... | reverse complement strand
ATTTAATCCTCGCTATCATGAATCTATTGGAGAGGCGGTTGCAACGTTTGCGCCAGGAACTATCGCCGAAGAAATTGAAATAGGGTATATGCTTCATGGCAGAGTGCTGCGACCAAGCAGGGTGAGGTTGAGTAAGGCACCAACTGATAACTAATAACCAATTAACTAATTACTAATTAACTATTAAATAAACGTATGGCAAAAATAATCGGTATAGACTTAGGAACAACTAATTCAGCGGTTGCGGTTGTGGATTTGGGTAAGCCCCGCATTATTGAAAACGCAGAAGGCAATAATACCACTCCATCGGTTGCGGCAATCAATAAATCGCAGGAGCGGCTTGTTGGCGTGCTCGCAAAACGGCAAGCAGTTACGAATCCGAAAAACACGATTGCTTCAGTAAAACGCTTAATTGGCCGGAAATTTACTGACCCTGAAGTTAGCCGCGATAAACAATGGATTCCGTATGAAATACGCGCAGCACAAAATAATGCTGTAGAAATTAAAATGGGAGAGCGGTGGTTTAAGCCGGAGGAAATTTCAGCAATGATCCTGGGTAAAATAAAAGCTGATGCAGAACATAAGCTTGGAGAAAAAATTGATGAAGCGGTTATTACTGTTCCCGCATATTTTGATGATAGCCAGCGGCAAGCAACAAAGCACGCTGGAGAAATTGCCGGTTTTAATGTGCGCAGGATTATTAATGAACCCACTGCAGCAGCGCTTGCGTATGGTTTGAATAAAAAGAAAAACGAAAAGATCGTGGTATATGATTTTGGCGGCGGAACATTTGATGTTTCGGTTCTCGATGTTGCTGATGATACGGTTGAAGTAAAAGCAACTGGCGGAGACACGCATTTGGGCGGCGATGATTTTGATAAGACGATTAATGAATATTTAGTAAAAGAATACAAAAAGCAGGAAGGTATTGATATTTCAAAGGATCCGCTTGCACTGCAGCGTTTGCGTGAAGCAGTTGAGCGGGCAAAACATGAACTTTCAAGTTCGCTTGAAACTGAAATTAATCTTCCGTATGTAAGCTCTGATGCATCAGGTCCAAAACATTTTTTAATGAAGCTTTCCCGATCTAAATTAGAGGAATTAGTGCGCGAATATATAGACCGTTCTATTAAGATCATGGACCAGGTAGTAAAAGATGCGGGACTTACCATTAAACAAATCGATGAAGTGGTTTTAGTAGGAGGGCAAACCCGCATGCCTGCAATTCAACAGGCAGTAAAAGCATATTTTGGTAAAGATCCGCACCGCGATATTAATCCTGATGAAGTGGTTGCTCTAGGCGCAGCAGTGCAAGGAGGCATTCTTCATGGAGACGTGAAAGACGTGTTGCTGTTAGACGTAACTCCATTATCGGTTGGTATTGAAACCTTGGGAGGCATTTTCACGCGCCTTATTGAAAAAAATACAACCATTCCTACAGCGAAATCTCAGGTTTTTTCAACGGCAGCTGATAATCAGACATCAGTTGAAATCCATGTGCTCCAAGGCGAGCGAGAAATGGCTTCAAATAATAAAACACTTGCTCGATTTATTCTTGATGGAATTCCGCCGTCGCCTCGTGGTATGCCGCAAGTTGAAGTTACGTTTGATATTGACGCAAACGGCATTCTCAATGTTTCAGCAAAAGATAAAGCTTCAGGCCGGGTGCAATCGGTAAAAATCGAAGCGAGTACGGGTATGTCAAAAGACGAGGTTGAACGCTTAAAACAGGAAGCAGCTTCTCATGCAGAGGAAGACCGCAGGAAACGTGCGCTTGCTGAAGCACAAAATCAAGCAAATCAAATGGTGTATATGGCAGAAAAAGCTATCAAAGACGCAGGGGATAAAGTTTCAGAAGATATTAAAAAGGGAATAACAGAAAAAATTGAAGCGCTTAAAGCAGTGAAGGACGGTGAAGATCTTGAAAAGATAAAACAAGCGAGCGATGCGCTCTCAGAAGAGATTCAAAAAATTGGCTCAGCGATGTATACTAAAGAAAAAGGTACAGAACCGCCTCCTCAAGGTTCAGACCAAAATCCGGGTAACGTTAATCAATAATTTGTAGTACTTTAATGGAAGCACCTCATCGGGGATTGCATGCAAACGAAATAGTTATTGGTATTGCAACGATTGTGCTTGCACTGATTTTTGGTTTTGCGCTTTCTTCCTGGCTTAAAACATTGACCCTAGGCGGATTTTTAACCCTTGCCATGGTTAGCGTGCTTTGGCTTTCAGCTCAGCTCATTTTTTATTTCCTTACTCAAAGCCTTCAGTTGGTTATGTGGATTTGTGTTTTAGAGTGTGCTGCTCTTTGGGCAACGCTTTCAGAAAAAGCATCACTTATGATTCTTTTTTCGCTGTTTGTTCTTTTTGTAGTTTTCACAATTGAATTCACGCGAACAAAACGATATCTGGAAAACGCGCTCGAGATAAAATTTTTCCGTATTGGCATGCGCATTATTCCGGGCATAATGACCGGCGTTTCATTATTTTTAGCGCTTTATTTAGTAGGCGTGCTTTTAATTTCAGGATTAACCATTCCCAAAGAAACATTTACTTATTTTTTGAACGGCGTAGAACCTATGGTAGAGCGTTTTGTTCCTGGATTTGCATTGCAAGATTCTGTTGACGAAGTATTACGGAGCGTAATCAGCGCTCAGGCAAAAGAAGCATCTTCACAAGAAATCGAAGAGGCAATAGAAAAAGTAAAACAAGACATTAATGAAGCAACTGATATTCGATTAACCGGCAAAGAAAAATTTCTTGATGCTGTACATTCAGGAGTAGTTGGAAAATTAACCTCCTTGCCGCCAGCGCACAAATCAATTACGCTCATAATAATAGGATTTGCGGTGTTTAGTGCAGTAAAGGCGGTTGCATATTTTTTAAATTGGATTATTGTCGCAGTTGCGTATCTTATGTATCGAACCTTGTTTGTATTTAAAGTGATTTCTATTGAATATGTTCCGCGGGAAAAACAAGAGATAATTATTTCATAACCTATGGGAGAAGATTATTACAAAATTTTAGGCATTAGCCGTACTGCATCGGATGAGGAAATAAAATCCGCATACCGGAAATTAGCGCATAAATATCATCCGGATAAATCAGGCGGGGATGAAGCAAAGTTTAAACAAGTAAACGAGGCTTATCGTGTGCTTTCGAATAAAGAAAAACGCGCGCAATATGACCGGTTTGGCCGTGTTTTTGATGGTGCTCAAGGTGGTGGACCGGGATTTGATCCGCGCGGATTTTCACAGGGTAATTCCGGATTCGGATTTGGGTTTGATGCAAGTGGATTTGATGATTTAGGGAATTTGGGTGATATTTTTGATGCGTTTTTCGAAGGCATGGGAGTACGGCCAAAACGAAAAGCATATGAGCGCGGTTCTGATCTTGAGGTGCACGAGACGATTACTTTAACCGAGGCATTCCGTGGTGCAAAAAAACCCATTGCCTTTAAAACCTATATTGTTTGTGAAAAATGTGAGGGAACAGGACATTTTGCAAAAGAAGGATATACTGATTGTTCATTATGTGATGGCAGAGGAGAAATTCAGGAATCCCGAAAAACTTTTTTTGGAAATTTCACGCAAGTCCGCGCCTGTAAAAAGTGTAATGGCTTAGGAAAAATTCCTAATAAAATGTGCGTGACTTGTTCTGGATTAGGCCGCATTATGAAAGAGAAAAAATTAGAAATTGCGATTGCCCCTGGCGTTCAGCACGGGCAGGTTATTAAAGTTGCAAAAGCGGGTGAAGCAGGTCCGCGCGGCGGAGAAGCAGGGGATTTATATGTGCGTATCGCTATTTTGCCGCACGAACGTTTTACGCGGGTGGGCGATGACTTAGTTATGAAAACAAGTGCGAATCTAATAACGGTTTTAGAAGATAAAAAAATAGAAGTTGATACAATTTCTGGAGGAAAAATGACTTTAAAAATTCCTGATAATTATATATTTGGAACACCGCTTACACTCTCAGGAGAAGGCATGCCGCGCTTAGGCAGAGGTGGCCGCGGTAACTTGATTGTTGCTCTTGAAGTAAAGATTCCTGAAAAGCTTTCGAGTCGTGCCAAGCAGTTGCTTGAGGAGTTGAGAAAAGAGATGGAGTAGATTCCATGCGAATATTTCGCGAATTTATGCGAATAGTATGCAAATATACTCAACGGCTTACCCTAGCGTAGCCGTTGAATTATTTTTTATAAGGCCCATAAAAGTAAAGCGCCCGGGATCGAAAGAATATTTTATAAAAAAATACAAGCATAGAAGCTTGTTTTTGTAGAGAAAGCCTTATAATACAAGGTTTTCCTCTCATTTTTCTTTGTACTTTTTTATAAAATTTCGATTAGCATTAACAATCAGACTGCGGTTCTGCGGCTCCACCAAGCCAGTTTGAAGGAAAAGCGGTTGATTCTGAGCGCAGTTGGATCGAACCCGACACTGAAAGACAGAATTCTCAATATCTGCGCACGAAAACCATTCCGCAGATGGTCATCGGCAGACGGAGTTACGAGTTGGTGCCCCCACAAGGAATCGAACCTTGATCAACTCCTTAAAAGGGAGCTGCTTTGCCACTAAGCTATGGGGGCAGATTTTTTGAAGCATAGCGTATTTTTTTTGATTTTTCAAATAATCGCATTGGGGTATATACTAAGGGAAGTACCTTTTAAACTCTTTTGTTGATTCAATATATTCAGGAAAGAGAGAAAGTATGCAAGCAGTTTGTAGTATCTGTAATAAGGTAAAAGATACACATCTCAATCGCACTTCAGGAAAGCCGATATGTAAGTATTGCTTTCGAGCGGCGCCGCGCTGTTACATCTGCGGTCATATCAAAATAAACCTTAAGAAAACAAAACAAGGATATTCGTTATGTGACGAATGTATCGTGCTCGAGAGCAAACGGCGCTAGAGCGGAAAACCCGCTAGAACCAATGGTGTTTTGGCGGGATTTTTATACCATTTATGCGATTTGCTTTTTTCTATACTTATCATTACAGTTGAATAATATTTATATGCGGAAAAAATCATTGCTGATTTTCGTGATCATTCTTTTTGTCTCCATTCTCGTGGGCATTTTTGTATATCCTTCAGGATTTGGTGCGCGGCATCTGCCCTGGAAGCTTGGTCTTGATTTAGTGGGTGGTGCGCATTTGGTTTATGAAGTGGATATGAGTTCAGTTGCTTCTGGAGATCGCGCTTCAGTATTGGATGGGTTAAGAGACGTGATTGAACGGAGAGTAAATTTATTTGGCGTTTCTGAACCTCAGGTTATAACGGCGCAAAGCGATGATTCCTATCGGGTCATTGTAGAACTCGCAGGAGTAACTGATGTAAAGCAGGCAATTGATGAAATTGGGAGCACTCCATTTTTAATGTTTGCTGAAGTTTTAGTTTCCGAAGAAGAAGGAGCTACAACAACTCCTGAAGCTATTTTTAAACCTACTGAGTTAACGGGTAGATATATTACAGGCGCAAGCGTGATTTTTGATACTATTACTGGAAAGCCGCAGGTGAGTTTAAATTTTAATACTGAAGGCGCGAAATTATTTGAAACCATTACTGAACGCAATATTGGCAAGCAACTTGCCGTATTTTTGGACGATGAGCTTATTACCGCACCCGTAGTGCAGAGTAAAATTACCGGCGGCAATGCACAGATTACGGGTACGTTTACGAGCGAAGAAGCGCGCGAAATGGTTTCCCGTTTTAATGCAGGAGCTCTTCCTGCGCCGATTGAACTTATTGGCCAAACCACGATTGGCGCAAGTTTAGGAACAGATTCGCTGCAGAAAACACTATTTGCAGGAGCTATTGGAACTGCTGTAATCGCGCTTTTTATGATTTTGTATTATCGAACCCTTGGTTTTTTTGCGGCATTAGCACTTTTTATCTATATTCTATTCAATCTTTTTGTATTTAAAGGACTGGGTATTACGATGACGCTCGCCGGTATCGCAGGAATCATTCTTTCGATTGGCATGGCAGTTGATGCAAATATTTTAATTTTTGAACGTGCAAAAGAAGAACGAAAGAGGGGCTCTGAAAAAAGCACAGCGCTTGAGGAAGGTTTTGCGCGTGCGTGGCCCTCAATTCGAGATTCAAATATCACTACGATTATTACCTCAATAATTCTTTTTTATCTCACGAGCGGCTTCATTAAGGGTTTTGCTCTCGCGCTTTTTATCGGAGTTTTCCTAAGCTTGTTTTCAGCGATTACGGTTACCCGAACGCTGTTACGTGCATTTACTAAAAATTAAACAACTATAACAAATAAAACATTATAACGTTTTTATGTTAAACATTATCAGACATAAAAAAATATTTCTTACGATTTCAGCGGTGCTTGTTATCGCAAGTATCGCCGTAATTTTTATCTTTGGATTTCGTTATGGCATAGACTTCGTTGGGGGCACACTTTGGGAAATTCAATTCGAAGATGTAACTATTGATAAGCAAGAGATCGAAAATTTCTTGAGCGATAATTTAGAGCATGAGGGTGCACTTGCTACTAAAACTGGAGAATCCGGAAGATATTTATTACGTTTGCCCGTTATCTCTGAGGAGGAGCATCGGGCATTTCTTTTGGCTATAAACGAAGATTTGGGTGAAGTTCAAGAATTGCGCTTTGAAACTATTGGTTCGGCTGTGGGTAGAGAATTGAGAAATCGAGCGATTACTGCATTTATCTGTGTGCTTTTGGGAATTTCTTTGTATATTGCGTTTGCTTTCAGAAAAGTTTCCCATCCCGTAAGCTCATGGAAATATGGAATCATTACCCTTATTACGCTTTTTCATGACGCATTAATTCCCGCAGGACTTTTTGCAGTATTGGGCGAGTATTCAAATGCAGAAATAAATGTGAACTTTATTGTTGCGATTCTCGTAGTCGTTGGATTTTCTGTACATGACACAATTGTAGTATTTGATCGTATTCGAGAAAATTTAAAAAGCGGTGGAAGAGGGGAATTTGATGCATTAGTCAATGCAAGCGTAAACCAGACCATCGCGCGTTCAATTAATACCTCGCTCACTCTGTTTTTTGTAGTTGCGGCAATTTATTTCTTAGGTGCTCCGATTCTCAAACATTTTGTGTTGGCTATTGCAGTAGGAACTGTTGTAGGAACTTATTCTTCAATTTTCTTGGCAAGCCCCTTATTAACCATGTGGCGTAAGAAATAAGACAATTGGTAAAAAGCAGTAAAAGTTGACTTTTAAAAGCGAAATCTGGCATAATAAATCTTGATATAAAATATAGGCTTTTAAGCTGAATTTAGGAAATAGTTGACTTAATTTATAGACTAGTGTATTATCGAATTATCGATATTATGGAGTCAAAAAATCTTACCATTACTGCATTTGTAAATTCGTTCTTAACCGGACTCAAAGAGCGGGAAATTGAGGTTATTCGAGCTCGTTATGGATTAAATGGCGGAGAGCCCTTAACCCTTCAAGCGATTGGAGATAAATATTCTATTACCCGCGAACGCGTTCGGCAAATTGAAGCTGCTGCACTTCAAACACTTCGAAAGAAAGCAGATGATACATTTATAAAATCGTTTGTTCAAACAGCGACTTCACATCTTAAACAGATGGGAGGGGTGCAGGAAGAAAAGCAGTTTTTTGAAGGAGTTTATGGTGCGACTAAGTCAGCGGTTGATTTTGTCGCATTTTCAAATGCTGCACGTTTTCTCCTTGAACTTACTGGTAAAGCTACCTTTGCAGGAGATAATTTTGGAAATTGGCACGGAGTTTGGTATTTGTCGGGAGTGGATTATAAACGAGCACAAACGTTTGTTGCGAAGATCATTACTGCATTAAACGCAAAGCGTGGAGAAAACAGTCAAGCACAATTTGATGCGGTTTTCGCAAATGTTAGCCAGGCTGCGAAACTTTCTCCAAAAGTTGCACGTAATTATTTGAATATTTCTACCCGATTTGTTATCGGACCATTTCAGGAATTTGGACTTGCGCATTGGGCAGAAATCAATCCAAAAACTGCTCGTGATTGGGCGTATGTTATTTTGAAGCGTGAAAAGCGACCAATGCATTTTAATGAAATTTCAACACTTATTGGTAAACACCGCACGGGAAAAAATACTAATTTGCAAACTATTCATAATGAACTTATCAAAGATGATCGGTTTGTTTTGGTAGGCCGCGGTATGTATGGACTTAGCGAATTCGGGCTCGTTCCCGGAACTGCGCGTGAGGTTATTGCTCATGTTTTAAAAACCCACGGTCCGCTTCATCGTGATGAGGTGGTTAAACGGGTAAAAGAGCAACGTATGTTAAAAGACGGAACGATCCTTATTAATTTGCAAAACCGGAAGCATTTTGAATCTCGTTCTGATGGAAGGTATTATTTAAGAGAAGTGTAATAAGCAGATAATAGTAGTTAGCCAATAGCTATAAGAGGGTTGTACGTCGTAAGTTGTTAGTTAATTAGGTAGTTAGCTTTTGTATGTTCTTTGACGAAATTTTAAAAAATGTAATACAGGTTTTTGCATTAACCTGGTGGATTCTCGTTCCTCTGGGGTTACTTTTTGTTTTCTTTGATTTATGGATGTACTATATCCGCAGAAAATTTATTTTAGAGCTCAAATGGGTTCTTTTGGAAATTCGTATTCCTCCGGACATTGAAAAAACTCCTAAAGCTATGGAACAGGTATTTGTAGCTCTTCGAGCCGCATATTCGTATGGCATGCTCTGGAAACAAAAATATATTAAAGGTGAGGTGGAGAATTGGTTTACGTTTGAAATCGTTGGCTATTCCGGAGGAGTTCATTTTTATGTGCGTACGGTAAAAGGAAATCGTCATTTAGTAGAAGCAGCAATTTATGCTCAATATCCTGATGCAGAAATCATTGAAGCAGAGGATTATCTACACGCGCTAGGAAAAACCCTTCCGAACAAAACCATAGATTTATGGGGTGCGGATTTTGTATTAGCTCGTGAAGATGCATATCCGATTCGTACCTATCCTGCATTTGAAGAAAAAACAGAAGAAGCGCAGATTGATCCGATTGCATTAATTACTGAAGTTATGTCGCGCTGTAAAAATGAGGAAATGATATTTTTGCAGCTTATTATTACTCCTACGGGTGATGAATGGGTAAAAGAAGGAATAAAGTTGCGCGACAAATTATTTGGCAGAAAAGAAAAAGAAAAAACTACATTTCTTGGCGATATCGGGGTATTTTTTAGAAATATAATTTTCGCGCCTTTTCAGATGCCGGAGTGGCCTGGTGAGAAAAAGGAAGATCCTTTGAAGAGCTTGTTCAATCTTTTAACCGAGGGCGAGCGAAATATTATTAAAGCAATAGAGACTAAAATTGGAAAACTTGGATTCAAAACTACAGTGCGCATGTTGTTTATTGACGATCGGGCAACGTTTTCTCGCGCGCATCTCTCCGCAGTGTCAGGTGCTTTCCACCAATTTAATACCCATGATTTAAATGCATTCCGGCCAAGTAAAGACACCTTCACATCGGTTAAAAAAGGTTTTTTTAAGAAACATAGAGAATATCTTCGCAAACGACGTATGTTTGATAATTATCGGCGTTTTAAACCTATTAGCAAGAGTTCTGTTTTAAATGTTGAGGAATTAGCAACGATTTTTCATTTTCCAACGGTTATTGTTGAGGCTCCACTTTTGCGTCGCGTGGCAACTAAAAAAGGCGAACCTCCACCAGGATTACCCGTGGAATAAATATGAAAAATGCAAAATTTAAAAATCAAAGTGTAAAATTTAGGTATCCTTTCAGGATGATTTTATTATTTTAAATTGTCATTTTGAATTTTGATATTTAACTTTTAAATTATTATATGAGCGATATTACTCTTTTTGGACAAACTAATTTCAGAAATGAAATAAAACGATTCGGTATTAAAACCGATGACCGCCGCAGGCATATGTATGTGATCGGGAAAACCGGCATGGGCAAAACCACGCTTTTAGAAAATATGGTGATTGCGGATATTCGTGCAGGTCGTGGTGTAGGCGTGGTTGATCCGCACGGAGAATTTGCAGAAAAGATTTTAGACTATGTTCCTGAAGAGCGTGTGCAGGATGTTATTTATTTTAATCCTGCGGATATTGAGTTTCCTATTGCGTTTAATCCATTAGAGCAGATTGGCACTGAATACCGGCATTTGATTGCTTCGGGAATTATGGGTGTATTTAAGAAAATCTGGCCTGATGTATGGTCAGCGCGCATGGAATATATTTTAAATAACGCTCTATTAGCACTTTTAGAATACCCGGGTTCCACGATTTTAGGCATTATGCGGCTTTTAGCAGAGAAGGATTATCGTGCACGAGTCGTTGCTGAACTCAAAGATCCAGTTATTAAGAGTTTTTGGGTGAATGAATTTGCGCGGTATTCGCAGCGGTTTGAAACCGAAGCAACTGCGGCAATTCAAAACAAAATTGGGCAATTGATTTCAAACCCGCTTATTAGGAATATTTTAGGTCAGCCAACGTCAGCCATGGATATGCGAAAATTGATGGATGAAAAAAAGATATTTATTGTCAATTTATCCAAAGGTAAAATTGGAGAAGATAATTCTGCACTTTTGGGTTCTATGATTATTACAAAACTTCAGCTTGCGGCAATGTCGCGCGTTGATATTCTTGAATCAGAACGTAAAGATTTTCATCTTTATGTTGATGAGTTTCAGAATTTCGCCACAGATTCATTTGCAAATATTTTGTCAGAAGCTCGAAAATATCGATTAAGCTTGGTGCTTGCACATCAATATATTGGTCAGTTGATTCATGATTCAAATACGCGTGTTCGAGATGCGATTTTTGGGAACGTTGGAACATTGGTAACCTTTCGCGTGGGTGCAGAGGATGCAGAATTTTTAGAAAAAGAATTTATGCCAGATTTTATGGCAACTGATTTAGTAAATCTCACGAAATTTCATATTTATGTAAAACTTATGATTGATGGTGTTGCATCCCGTCCCTTTTCTGCAGTTACCTTAAATCCTTATGCAAAACCACAGACGTCGTATAAGGATGTGATTATACAAAATACAAGAACTTTATTTGGAGTTCCGAGGAAATCAGTTGAGGATCGTATTGCCGGTGAATGGATGGGGGAAAATAAAGCGGTATTTGATGACAAATTTTCGCGTAGAGCTGAACAGCCGCTTGCACGAGCACTTACTAAATCTCCGGAAAAGGATAATAAAATAGCCAAATTTTTTGAAGCAGGAGACGCGCATGAGAGAATAAGAACATTACCACGGGGAAAGCGTGGAGGAGATCGTGAAAAGAAAAAAGTGAATATTGAAGATTTGCGGAGCAGTCTCGGAGCAGCACTTCAGGAAGGAGCTAAAAATGTGGAGCAGAAAGAAGGACCACCGACAACTAATAACGAATAACTTACAATAGGTAACTAATAATGGTTAGCGCGCTTTTTCCACTCGCTCAACGTATTCTCCGGTTTGGGTGTTTAAACGCACAATATCGTCTTGGTTTACAAATAACGGCACATTTACGGTTGCCCCCGTTTCTAAAGTTACTAATTTGGTGCCGCCCTGCGCAGTATTGCCGCGAATTGCAGGCGGTGCGTCCGTTACTTTAAATTCCATTTTAATGGGAAGTTCTATGGTAATTATTTTTTCATTAAAGAGAATTGCGGTAATTTCAGTATTGGATTTTAGAAATTGTGCGGCAGTACCGATGACTGTTTCGAGTAAGGAAAAGCGCGCACTTGGCTTTCCTACCTCGTGGAACCAATATTCGCCTCGGCTTTGGTAAATATAGAGTATTGGTTTTCTTTCTAATTCAACCTCTTCAAAATTTTCGCTCTGATGAAAATTTCGTTCTAATATTTTTCCATTAATGAGGTTTTTTATTTTTGTTTTTGCAACGGGTTTGCGTTGCTGCATGCGTAAAAATTCATACTCGATCACTTGGTACGGTTCGTTCTCGTAGACAAAGATAATGCCTTTTCGTAATTCGTTATAGCTCAACATAGGAAAATACTATACCGGAAAATGACGATTTTTACAAATCGTTTTAAAAATCCATAGCAATTTCTGCGAGTTTGCCGTTGTTATATGGATGCTTGATTTCTTTCATTTCAGTTACCAAATCCGCACGGTCCAGAAATTCTTTAGGTGCACCGCGTCCAGAAAAAATCACAAATTTTTCCGGCGGCAAATCTTTAATTGCTTCAAGTACGTCGTTTTTATCGAGAAGATCAAGAGAAACTGCAACATTGATTTCATCTAAAATAGTGAGTTTCCAGTTACCGGTTTGGAGTTCTTTTTTAAAATAGGCGAGTGCTTCTTTTGCAGCAGTCACATGTTCTTCGCGGGGGAGTTTGTCCCCTAAAATTCCAACAAATCCTTTACCCATTTTTTTAAGCTGAAATGTCCCAGCTTTTTTTTCAGTTTTTGAAATAATATCAATAAAATCTTCCCCGGATTTCCAGGGACCCTTAATAAACTGAATCATGAGCACATTTTCACCCCGGCCTACGGTGCGTACTGCTTGACCTAACGATGCAGTAGTTTTTCCTTTACCATTACCCGTGAATATAATGAGCATTTCATAGTATTCTATCATTCAGCTTAAACGGCTACCATAGGGGTAGCCGTTTAAATACCAATTACGAGCTTGCCTTGCATAGCGGGGTTCTTAATTTGTTTCCACAATAATCCCTCCTCCCAACATTTCAAAATTAGCAGATTTTGATCCTGAACGAAGTGAAGGATTGCTCTTATAAAAAACCGCGGATTGACCTAAGGCAATTGCTTTTTGAGGTTGCTCAAAAAACACGAGAAATGTCGCGGATCCAATCTTTGCAGACTTTTGCGGAATAGGAATTAACATTGCTTTTGCGAGCGGTTGTCGGTACCGAATTCGCACCCAAACCTTAATTCCAATGTTCTTAAGAACATTGGAATTAACTGGATTTATAAAATTTATTTTGTTGAGCTTAATTTCGCGCCCAAAAAGCTCTGGATTATTGTTTCCTTCAACTAAAGTAATGGTATTTTTTTTAATATCTTTTTTAGCAACGTAGAGCGGTTTTGCGTCTTCGTTTATTTTCCGATTAGCTACCCCAACGTGCCGTTGGCCAATGGTAAAATTATGCGCTCCAAAATGCTCACCAATAATATTTCCTTCACTATTTACTGCTACCCCCGGTTTTTCAGGAATATAATCTTTTAAAAAGTCAGCAAGCGTAACTTGGCCTAAAAAACAAATTCCCTGAGAATCCTTTTTTTCAGCGTTCGGAAGTTTGAATTTTTTCGCGAGTTTCCGTACTTCAGGCTTTGTATAATCGCCAATCGGAAACAAACAATGCTTCAATTGTTGTTGGGTTAACGTCCACAAAAAATAACTTTGGTCTTTATTTTTATCTCGCGCCGCGAATAATTTGTAATTTTGAATTTGTAATTTGTAATTTTTTTGTAGCCGCACATAGTGTCCTGTTGCTACATAATCCGCGCCCAAAGCAAGGGCTTTTTCTAAAAAAAGTCCGAATTTAATTTCTTTGTTACACATCACATCTGGATTTGGCGTAATACCATTCCGATAGCCATCAATCATATATTGCACCACGCGCGCGCGATATTCCTCCTCAAAATCAAACACATAAAAAGGGATATCCAATGCTTCTGCAGCTCTGCGCGCATCCTCTGCATCGCGCTCAGCACATCCGTCTACGTTAAAACATTTGAGATGTATGCCAACCACATCCCAGGCAGATCGTGGTTTGGCAAAGCCTGAAAAACCTCCATATTTAAGAAGCGCTGCAGCAACTGAGGAATCAACTCCGCCAGACATACCTACAAAAACCTTTTGTTTTTTCTGTATTTTCATAGACGGTTTTACTTTACAATAAATTCAAATTTTTGTCGCCTCGGGTGTATAATTAACTTATATTCATGCCACTCTACGATAAAGCTTTTTGGCTCATTGCTTTTTTTCTTATTGGAGTGCTTTTAAGAAGCTTTTTTGTAGAATGGAGTGATGCGTTTTTCATTATCATTGTGATAACTGGAATTTTTGGTCTAACTTTGGTGCTTTTTAAAAAATATTGGTTTGCGGTGTTTGCTATAAGCATTATTTTAGGAAGCGGTTATTTTGGGATTTTTGAACAAATTACCAACGATACGCATATTGTGATTGGTAGAGAGTCTGAATTTCAGGGCATGGTTAAAAAAATTGAATACGGCCGAGAATCGCAAACCATTCGTCTTAAGTTAAATGAACCGTATCGAGGCAGCATTCAACTTTATGCACCGCGTTTTCCAGAATATCGTTACGGTGATTTGCTTTTAGTGCGTGGCACAATTAATTCTATTCCTGATACCTACGCACGGTATTTTGAAAAAGAACGTATTTCTGGGACATTGCGTTTCGCTGAAATTACTTTAATGAGCCATGATAATGGGTCGAAAATATTGAGTGGATTGTTTAATATAAAACGCTTTACAGAACACGCATTTAATCGAGCGCTGCCGGAAAAACAAGCTGCATTTCTTTCGGGAATTCTCTTAGGAGAAACTGCGGAATTTTCGCCTGAATTTAAAGAAAATCTTTCCCGTACTGGTACGAACCATTTAGTTGCGCTTTCCGGGTATAACATTTCTATTATTGGGAAAGGAATTATGGCAGCGCTTGGCGCATGGTTTTCCCGGAGAAAAACGTTTGTAATAACCACTTTCGCAATTTTTGGATTTGTTATTATGACTGGCGCAGAAGCATCTGTGGTGCGTGCAGCAATTATGGGATTTTTGGTATTACTCGCTGACCGCACAGAGCGGCTCTATAGTTTTCGAAACGCGCTTGCGATCGCTGCATTTTTTATGATTCTTATGAATCCAAAACTGTTACTTTTTGATGTGGGGTTTCAACTTTCTTTTGCTGCGGTTATGGGATTGGTTTATGTAGAGCCAGCACTGTCTCGGATATTTCGCCCTTTCCGCAACCCAGGAATTTTTGGGTGGCGTGATAATTTTTTTCAAACCTTTTCTGCACAAATTGCTGTTTTTCCTATATTAGCTTCAGTTTTTGGAATATTTTCACCGATTTCATTAATAACGAATATGTTAGTGCTCTTATTTATTCCGCTTACTATGTTTCTTGGATTTTTAATTATGCTTACTTCAATTCTTTCTACTTATATTTCGCTTATCGTTGCTCTGATTACTAATGTATTTTTAACCTATGAGCTTTGGGTTATAGATTTCTTTGCAAAAATTCCATTGCAGATTTCATTTAATGAAAGTATGTTTATGTTTAGCGCGCTCTATTATCTAGCACTTATATTTTTCGTGTTTTATACCCAAAAGAAAGTTCAAGAACATGCATTCTAAACCAATTTCTCATATTTATAGCGCATTAGCTGTTTTTCTGATTGCTGACATCGTAGTTTGGATTCTGGTTTTTCAAAATAATGTTTTATACGATGAACTTAATATATATGCGCTTGATGTTGGGCAAGGGGATAGCGGACTTATCCAATTTGGGAATGGGCCGACAATTCTGATTGATGCAGGTGGATTAAACCGTAAGGCTCGTGAATCGCTTTCTCAAGTTTTTCCGCTCGATAAGAAATATATTGATCTTCTTATTATGACGCATCCGGAGGTTGACCATTTTGGCGGATTTTTAGAAATTCTTAAAACCTATGAGGTTGGCGTTTTTATCGGAAACGGAAGAATTGCAGAGAGTAATGCATATCCAGAACTCATGGAAATGCTTTTAGAAAAAAATATTCCGTATATTGCATTAGCAGAAAATGATCGCATTTCTCATCGTAATGCGTTTTTCCAAATTTTACACCCCGATGTAAACGGAGTTTTAAGCAGTGCATTGAATGACGGCAGTTTGGTTTTTATGTTTACCAGCGGTAATTTTCGTGCGCTTTATACCGGAGACATTAGTTCGCACATCGAAGAAAGATTAATCCAAAAATATGATTTATCCGCACACATGTTAAAAGTGCCGCATCATGGTTCAAAATATTCTTCAAGCGAAGCGTTTTTAGGTGAGGTAAATCCAGATATTGCTGTTATTGGTGTTGGGAAAAATTCGTACGGACATCCCACAAAAGAAACTCTTGATCGTTTTCTTAAAAAAGGGGTTTTGGTGAAACGTACGGATATTGATGGCATGGTTCATTTGTTGATTGACGAGAATAATATACAAATTTTTGAATGAGGTTAGGTATTTGACATATAAATTAGTTTTGGTAGATTTAGCGGAGACCTGTAAAGCAAGTAGATCTGTCGGTCGTGGGTGCGGAGCAAACGTTTTACTGATAGCCTGGGCGGATTGCGAACCGGCTTGGTGTGGGTTGTTGGTAAATACTTCGCTTCGTGCAAGGCATAGCGCATTACAAACGTTCAAGACCAGAACCTTGAATTTGTTTGTAACGGCATGCGCCATCCCAAAAGCCTTGCAGCGCGGCTCGTTCTCTTGAGGGATCGAGCCGCGCCCTAACAATTTTCACGTTCGTCGTGAGAATTCCAAGAGTGCGTTATACAAGACTAGCGGCTCTTGCGTAGCGCTGTGCTCGGGATGAATCTTTCATCCCACCACCCCGACTGTGACCGTCCGTTCCTACGGATCACAGTTGGGGTCTTTTTATTCAAAAACATTTTTCAGATGTACTTAAATATGGTAAAGTTTTCTTTGTATACATTATGCGAACATTAATTAAAGATATCCCAGCGGCATCCGGAACACTTGAACTTAAGGGTTTTGTGCATGCGCGTAGAGACCACGGCAAGCTTATTTTTATTGATTTACGAGATCGGAGCGGTATTGTCCAGTTGGTTTTTTTGCCCCAGGAAAAAGAAGCATATGCACTTGCAGAAAAACTTCGTCCTGAATGGGTAATTGAAGTTCACGGAACAATTCAAAAGCGGCCTAAAGGTATGGAGAATGATGCGTTGCCAACCGGAACAATAGAAATCGCTGTGAAAAAACTCGAGGTTTTAACAGAAGCAGAAACGCCGGTTTTTGATGTTACCACTGATGGAAGGGAAGTAAGTGAAGAGGTGCGTATGGAAAACCGTTATATTGATTTGCGGCGTGAGCGTATGCAGAAGAATTTGCGTATGCGACACAAAATTATCCAATATTTTAGAAATTTTTTAAGTGAACGTGATTTTACTGAAGTTGAAACGCCGATTTTAGGGAAATCTACTCCGGAAGGCGCACGAGATTATCTGGTTCCTGCGCGGCTCCACCCGGGTACATTTTATGCGCTTCCACAGTCACCTCAGCAATATAAACAGCTTTTAATGGTTGCGGGTCTTGAGCGATATTTTCAAATTGCACGTTGTTTTCGGGACGAGGACACGCGCGGCGACCGTCAGCCAGAGTTTACCCAACTTGATATTGAGATGAGTTTTACTAATCCAGAGGAGATTATGGAGCTCATTCAAGAGATGTATATTTTTGTAGTTCAAGAACTTTTTCCAGAATTTCATGTTTCCCAAAAACCGTTTCCTCGATTGACCTATCATGACGTAATGAAGACCTATACCAGCGATAAACCGGATCTTAGGAAAAATAAAGAAGATTCTCAAGAACTTGCATTCGCTTTTGTGGTTGATTTTCCTATGTTTGAATGGAAGGAACAAGAAAAACGATGGGATGCAGTACATCATCCATTTACTATGCCCAAAGTAAAAGATACCAAGGATTTTAAAGAAAGATTTAAAAAAGATCCGAGTACTATCCTTGCATTTCAGTATGATTTGGTATTAAACGGATATGAAATAGGCGGCGGTTCCATTCGAATCCATAATAGGGAATTGTTGCTTTCTGTTTTTGAAGCTATGGGAAATAAGCGTAGTGCTATAGAATCTCAATTTGGTCATATGCTTAAGGCTTTTGCTTCAGGCGTGCCTCCGCATGGAGGAATTGCGTTAGGACTTGATCGCGCAATTATGATACTTTTACAAGAACCGAATATTCGGGAGGTGATTGCGTTTCCAAAAACTGGCGATGGCCGCGACATGATGATGGGAGCGCCTGCAGAAGTTGATAAAAAGCAATTAAAGGAATTACATTTAGATCTTAAAAATAAAACTTAAATTTTACACTTTGATTTTTAAATTTTGATTTAATTTACATGCATCCTAAAGAAGAAAAAACATTTCTTATGATTAAGCCTGACGGTGTGCGTAAGGGTTTAATCGGCGATATTATCAAACGCATTGAACAGCGCGATTTAAAAATCGTTGCACTTGAAATGTTTCATGCGACAAAAGAGCAAATTGATTCTCATTATCCAAAAACAGAAGCTTGGATGAAGCGGCTTGGCGAAAAGACTCTTGTTACCTATGGAAAATACGGATTTGATCCGATTCAAGAATTAGGAACAACAGATCAAATGGAAATTGGGGTACAAGTGCGTAAATGGCTTGTTGATTTTATGATATCAGCGCCTATGGTGCGGATGATGATACAAGGAATTCACGCAGTTGATATGGTCCGAAAAATTGTAGGACCTACCATGCCCTATTTGGCTGATATGGGAACCATAAGAGGCGATTTTTCAGCTGATTCTCCTGCGCTTGCAAACAAAGAAAAGCGTGCAGTTATGAATTTAGTGCATGCGTCTGAAACGCCTGAAGAAGCTGCACATGAGATTGCATTTTGGTTTGGCAAAGAAAAATCATTTACGTACAAGCGGTTTGGCATTGATGAATAGGCGCAAGGCTAGATTGAAAATGTAAATATCAAAATAAAAAATGACAATTTAAAATAATAAAATTATCCTGAAAGGATACCTAAATTTTACACTTTGATTTTTAAATTTTCATTTAATAAGCTTATCCACTCTTTATCCACAGGGGGTGTTACAAAAGTGGATCTCAGTGGTATTATATAAGTGTCCCGCTTTTAAAGTTCCGGATCAAATAAGTTTTATACGGGAGAGTGAATTGTTGTAGCCCGTGGGCTATCAACTGAACTCACCCACTTGGCTTACGCCGGGAACTACTAAGCGGGTTCAAAAGAATCGTATCAGAGATACGGTTTTTTTGTTTATCTCGCCGGAGCTATTAGCGAAGGCGGATTTCATTATTCTCTCCTTTTGTTTTCTCTCGGTATGCACTAGAGTAGAGGCATGCTCAATATCAGAAATTTTGTAATTACTGCTCATATAGACCATGGCAAAAGTACGCTTGCTGACCGTCTTTTAGAAGCAACCGGAACCGTAGAAAAGCGGGTTATGAAGCCGCAATATTTGGATCAGCTTGAGCTTGAGCGTGAACGGGGAATTACGATTAAAATGGCGCCTGTAAGAATGGTATATCATCCGCACAGGCGTACTTCTGCGTCAAGTCCGCGTGAGTCTGCGGAGATTGAGGAATATATCCTCAATCTCATTGATACTCCTGGGCATTCGGATTTTGGATATGAAGTTTCCCGCGCGTTAGCTGCAGTTGAAGGAGCGATTCTTCTTGTTGATGTAACTCAAGGAATTCAAGCACAAACCCTCGCAAATCTTCAGTCAGCAAGAAAAGCAGATTTAACTATTATTGGTGCGATTAATAAAATTGATGCAGCAACTCCTGAACAAATTTCTACTGCGCAAAAGAATGTTGCAGAATTGTTGGATATCCCTGAAAATGAAATTCTTTTAGTATCGGGAAAAACCGGCGCTGGCGTAGAAGAGCTTTTAGATACAATTTTAAAAAAAATTCCACCGCCACGGAATAAATTTTCTCCAATGATCACCGGGGGTTCACGAGCATTGGTTTTTGATTCTCATTTTGACGAGCACAAGGGCATTATTGCTTGCGTCCGCGTTTTTGACGGCGTATTTGAAGCACAGAGTTCTGCAAAGCTATGTGCAACAGAAACAGATTTTAAAATTAAAGAAGTAGGAACATTTACGCCAAAGTTGCGTGTTGCCCGGCATCTCCAAAATGGCGAAATTGGCTATATCGCAACGGGCATTAAAAATCCTGATATTTTAAAAATCGGCGATACCATTATCCGTACGCATCAAAATATGGACGTACACGCATCTCAACAATTTGCGTTTCCAGGATACGCAGAACCAAATCCAGTTGTTTTTGCGGCATTTTATCCGGAAGACCCAGAACAATATGATGAGCTTCGCCATTCGCTTGCCGAGCTTCGATTAAATGATGCGGCTCTTCGTTTTGAACCCGATATGAATGAGATTTTAGGAAGAGGATTTAAAGGCGGATTTTTAGGCAGGCTTCATTTTGAAATCACTGCAGCACGACTAAAAACAGAATATCAGGTAGAGACCGTGCATAGTTTTCCTTCAGTTGCGTATCAAGTGAAACTCCACAAGGACGGATGGATTACGATTACTAATCCAAAAGATTTTCCAGAAAATGCTGATGAAGTATTAGAGCCTATGACTGATCTTGAAATTTTAACACCAGCGCAATATATCGGTCCGGTACTTCAATTAAAAGAACATTTTCGTCTTGGGGAGCTTGTGATAACCACCTTAGGAGACAAGGCGCGAATTACTGGAAAATTGCCACTTGCAGATTTAATTAGTGATTTTGACGATCGATTAAAATCCGTTTCCGAAGGGTTTGCATCGTTAAGTTATGTTGCCTCCGGTTGGCAAAGGGTAACTGCAGTAAAGCTTGAAATCTTAGTTGTCGAAAGCGTTGTTCCTGGACTCACGCGTATTCTTCCCAAAGAAGGAATTGAATATATTGGCCGGCAAACCGTCCAAAAACTCAAAGATTTGCTTCCCCGACAGCAGTTTACTCAGGCAATTCAAGCAAGCGTAAATAATCGAATTATTGCCCGAGAAACCTTGCCTGCAATGCGTAAAGATGTAACTGGATACCTCTATGGCGGCGATCGGACACGGAAAATGAAACTTTGGAAAAAACAACAAAAAGGAAAAGAGAGGCTTAAAGAGCGGGGAGTGAAAAACCGGGTTACTATTCCGGCATCAGTATTTAAAGAACTTCTCAAAAAATAGCGGTTGCGCTATGATATGCGTAATGCGCATCTTTTTTATCGGTACTTTTCTTATTATTTCAGTAGTGGTTGGTTTTCAATTATACCGATTATACGAGGAACGTGCGGTTTTAGTAAAAGAAGTTCGTGCGGTTCGGGAAGAGGCATTAGTACTGGAAGAAGAACAATTAGAACTTGGGAAAGAATTGGAATATTTTGCAGATACCCAAAATTTACTCAAAGAACTAAAATCCTTGTTTAATTATCGTAAGCCAAACGAAAAACTAATTATTATCGTGCCTAAAGAATAATTATGATGAGATCGCGTTTTTTATTTCCATTATTGTTATTTGTTATGGTTGGATCTGGGCTTGGTATTTTTTACAGTATTCAACACGGCTGGTATCCTGTTTTGATTGTAAATAGGAGCTTTATTAGTGCGCGAAGTTTTGAAGATGCAGTAAATTCAGTTTTTCATTATTATGCGCAGCTTAAAGAAACCTATAATCTTGAGGAACAAAATTTGGATGATCCAGCCTCTATGCGTGAAATTCGTCGGGCAACGCTTGATAAATTTATCGAAAATAAAATTGTATTTTTAGAACTTGCTTCTACTAATAATGCTGATGTGCGGGTGAAAATCGAAAGCGAAATTGCCTCGCTTAAATTAGCGAACCCAGAATTTGAAACTGCAGTTAGCGTACTTTATGGGCTTGATGTAGAAAAATTTAAAACCTTGATTTTAGAACCACAAGCCCGGCAAGAAGTCTTAGAAGAAGCCTATTTAAAAAATTCAAAAAAGATTTCGTTTTCTGAGTGGCTTATAAAACAGCGCGAAGCAGCATCAGTATTCATTCTCGCACGCGGTTTTTATTGGGATGGGAAGCAGGTGGTGAGTAAATAGGGAATAGCCAATAGGGTTTAGGGTATAGATGCGGGCGTAGTATAGTGGTAGTACACAACTTTCTTCCCGATTTGTCTAAAAATTCAAGTTTGCGTAGAATTTTTAGAAACAAATTGTAATCCCAAATATTTTGCGAGATTAGTATAGTGGCAGTACATCACCTTCCCAAGGTGAAGGCGCCGGTCCGATTCCGGTATCTCGCTCCAAATTCGCAAAATATTGAGGGACCAAGGTTGAGGTGGGAGTCCGACCGTGCCCATCCGACTTGTCCATCAAAGCTTTAGCGACGTTGGAAGTCCCGCGCTGCGGGACGAAGGAAAGTTCTCCTCGCCCGCTCAAGCATAAACGGCTAACCCTAGCGTAGCCGTTTAATTGAATGATTTTTTTGATTAGCTTTTTGAATTCAATAAACATTGACATAAAGCTTTTATTTTATTATTATATGCAGGCAAGTTAGTTCTTTTCCAAACCATAAAAAACCAATAGAAAGGACGATTTCTTATGTGGGATCCCTATGCTGAATTCCAATCAGCAAAACTGCCGAATGGATTGACCGTGCATGCAGCACATTGGCCCGGGCGCCCGTGGGAAGCCATGGGATTTCTGATTCACACTGGAGCTGAACATGATCCGGTTGGACTTGAAGGGTTGTCGCATTTTATTGAACACTTAGTCTCGGGAAATGCAAAAGTATCCCAAAAGGAGATGAATGCGTTTTTCGAAGACTGTGGCGGTAGCGTTGATTTTGGTAGAACTGGTTATCCCTCTACGGAGTACCGATTCTTCGTACCGGCAGACAAAGCGATTCTCACAAAAGCTTTTTCGATGTTTGGCAGTATGCTGTTTTCTGCCAAGCTTGAGAAATCCATCGAGCGCGAACGTCAAGTCATCATCGGCGAATTTCATCGTCACTATCCAGTTAGATTTAATTTTGATCTGCACGTGCGTGAACACAAAGCACTTTATACTGGTTACTGGCTTGAAAGGTTTGTCTGTACGCTGGGTACTCTAGAATCGGTCGTCCGAATCACACAGAGCGAATTGCAGTCGCATTACGATACACACTACACGCCTGCGAATATGAGTATTGTGGGTGTCGGTGGTATGCAGTTATCAGAACTTATCGATCTTCTTTCCGAAAGCCCGTTTGCAGCAAAAAAGAATGGAGAGCGCACCCCGTTTCCGAAACCCGTTACCGAGGTTGGTCCGCCTTCGGAGACTCGTTATGTTTTCGAAGCTTCACAACTCATCAATGTTCCCCTCGAAGTAGGTAATTATCGAAGCGTCGCTAAGATTCCTGGCAACATCAACGGGCGCATTATTAGTCTTATGGAAGACATGTTTAATGAAGTACTTTTTGAAGAAGTACGCGAGCAGCGTGCGTGGGCATACGCCGTCAACAGCTCCCGACATAACTTCCGGCATTTCTACGAATTCTCGATTAACTGCAACGCATTTGCCCTTAAGGCGATTGACGAGATTGAGGAAGTTATCGAGATCTGCATCGCTTCAATTACTAATCGTGAAGATTTGTTTGAGAAGGTCAAACACCGCGCTCTCGCAAGTAACTTCATGATTGACCCAACAGGCAAAGGGGTATGCGGAAACGCACTTGACGACCTAGTTGAAGATCAGCGAATTGTCTCACTCGCAGAGATTGGCAATGATTTTGAGCGGGTGACCATGGATGATGTTCTGAATTCGCTCCACTGGCTTCGGCCGGAGCAGAGATGGACGCTCATCACACGACCCTAGCTTCTATTGGTGCAACCACAGCGGCTGAATCTTTTATCTCACGATAATTGCTTCAGCCGCTTTTTCTTTTACCGCATTTCCGTAGTTACAGAATCATATAAATACTCTGGAATTTACTTTCAACGGCTCACCTAGGATTAGCCGTTTACATAGTCCGTGACTTTTTTGTTGATTTAACTTACTATACACTTGTTTTGTGGGTGCCGGAGTAGCTCCCTCCTTCGTCCGGCTTTGCCGAACTACGGCGGGCAGGCAGTTGGCAGATTTATCCGCCGAAGTTTAATCCTTTGAGCCGGAGTAGCTCAGGGGCAGAGCAGTGCTTTCGTAAAGCAAAGGTCGCGAGTTCGATTCTCGCCTCCGGCTCAAAGGATTATGAAAACGTAGGCGGAGTAATCGTTTTCTGCCAATGGCAGATAAACTCCAGCGAGGAATTCTGGCTATCGGCTCATATTAATTTTATTCGCATATTATTCACAAATATTCGTACGAGATTCGTGTAATATATGTTTAAACAACTTACCGGAAAATACGACAAACTAAATGTCCATGTTTCTATTTTTGCTGGCGCAGGAGGGGACGATGCAAAAGATTGGGCAGATATGCTGTTTCGTATGTATGCAAAATATGCTGAAGGGCGCGCATGGAAAATAATACAGACCGATGATCGCGCTATGGAAATTCGTGGAGAATTTGCCTATGGTTTTTTACGCAAAGAAACTGGAGTCCACCGGCTCGTCAGAATTTCACCATTTTCTCCAAAAAAATTGCGTCACACCTCTTTTGCGCTCGTTGAAGTAGTTCCTGTTTTTCCACCGCTTGAATATAAACATTTAGTAATTCCCGATGAGGATTTAGAGTTTTCCTTTTCTCGCGCTGGCGGTCCTGGCGGGCAAAACGTGAATAAAGTAGAAACTGCGGTTCGCGTGGCACATAAGCCAAGCGGCATTGTGGTTTCGTGTCGCGCAGAGCGTTCACAAGCGCAAAACCGGGAAAAAGCCCTTGCACTTTTAAAATCAAAATTATTCCATCTCATGGAAGAAAAACAAACAAAGGAGTTATCAGAACTTCGAACAAAAGTTAAACCTGAATGGGGAAATCAGATTCGGTCCTATGTTTTGCATCCATACAAATTAGTAAAAGATCATCGCACGAAAACTGAATCTCATGATCCGGACGCAGTTTTAGATGGAGATCTCGACAAATTCATTGAAGCTGAGCTTCAGGAGTAATCGCGAATATACGAATCTTTTTTCAATATACGAATAAAATGGAATTGTAAAATAAAAATATTCTTTATCCTGACCTAAGTTATAAGATCATCGGCGCAACTTTTTCTGTATATAACGTTCTCGGTTGGGGACACAAAGAGATTTATTATCAGCGTGCACTTGAGGAAGAATTTAAAAAGCAAAATATTCTTTATGAACGTGAGCGGCAAATCGCATTAGTATATAATAATAAAACGGTAGGAAAATATATTCCAGATTTCATAGTTGATAGTAAAATAATCCTTGAATTGAAAGTTGTATCCAAGTTAGGGTATACTCATATAAGACAGATCGTGCCTTATTTAAAAATTGCAAACCTCAAGCTTGCAATTTTAATTTATTTCACGAAAGATGGAGTGAAGTATCGGAGAGTATTAAATGCATAGTCGTAAATAAGCTAAATCTTTTATATTCGTATATTTTGTCATAATTCGTATATTCGCGATTACTCAAATGATTAATTTCAACAACGTTTCCAAAATTTACAATAAACAATCAATTGCGCTTGATGATGTCACGCTTGAAATTAAACCTGGTGAATTTGTGTCATTAGTAGGGCGTTCTGGCGCTGGAAAATCTACAGTTATTAAGCTTTTAATTGGAGAAGAGCGGCCTACTAAAGGACGCGTATTATTTGGTCCATACGAAGTAAGTAAATTAAAGTCTCAGCATCTTCCAGAACTACGACGCCAAATCGGAATTGTGTTTCAGGATTTCAGATTATTATCAACAAAAACAGCATTTGAAAATGTTGCTTTTGCGCTTGAAGTTGGCGGCAAGCACCAGAGAGAAATTGAAGAATTAGTTCCGCAGGTTTTGGATATGGTGGGTTTGAGTGAAAAACAGCATAATTTCCCCCACGAACTTTCTGGGGGAGAAAAACAGAGAGTTGCTATTGCGCGCGCTATGATTCACCGACCAGCAGTCGTGATCGCAGATGAACCAACCGGAAATTTGGACGAAAAGAATACTGAAGAAATTATTCGTTTGCTTTCGAAAATCAATGAGTTCGGGACTACGATAATTTTAGCAACGCACAATAAAGATGTAGTAAATTTGTTGCATAAGCGAGTAATCGAACTTGCAGATGGAAAAATTATCCGTGATGAAGTGAAGGGAAAATATAAATTATCATAGAGTAATCGCGAATATACGGATCAAAAACAAAATATACAAATTCTAATTTTCAAAGAAAATAACCAACAATTAAACTTATCATTTAAAATTTTCGCAATGATTACAACGCTCTTTCGCATTATAAAATATGGACTCATAAGTTTTCGGAGAAATGTTTTACAATCTATCGCCACGATTAACGTGATGACCTTAGCGCTTATTATGTTTCTTGGGCTTATTATTTTTGGCGTTATTACTACTGCAGCAGCAGAAACGCTCAAGGACCAGATTGATATTAGCGTATATTTCAAAACAAATGTTGCGGAAGATGAAATTTTAAAACTTCGCGACTCTCTTGAAAATTTAGAAGAGGTTGAAAGCGTAGAGTATGTTTCTCGCGAAAAAGCATTGGCGAATTTTCAGGAAAAATATAAAGACGATCCCATTGTTGCGCGCGGATTAGAACTGCTTGGTGAAAATCCGCTTCGAAGCCATTTGAATATCAAAGCGTACGATACTACAAAATATGAACAAATCGCGACCTATCTTAGCGATGAAAAATTAAGCCTTATTATTGAAGAAATAAGCTTTACGGATTTAAAGCTTGTTATTGACCGATTAAATCGCATTGTACTTGCTATTCAAGGACTTACTCTTGGGCTTACTATTTATCTTGCAGTAACTACGGTGATTATCGCATTTATCACTATCCGACTTGCAATCCATTCGAACCGAGAAGAAATTGCAGTTATGCGACTTGTGGGAGCATCAAATTCGTTTATTAATGGGCCTTATATTGTTGAAGCAATTCTTTTTGGAGTGATTGCTGCGATATTAAGCATGCTCGTTATTGCGCCATTTATTCAAATTACTTCGCCGCATATTAAGTCGCTTTCTGAACTTGATCTTGAAACCTATTTTTTTAGCAATATGTTTAGGTTGTTTTTATATCAAGTATTATTTGGAGTTTTCTTAAGCAGTATTTCAGCAACTATTGCTATACGAAAATATATAAAGGTGTAGCAGTTGACAAGGGCGCTGTTTTTATTCTATATTAGAATTTCTGATCTTTTAGATCAGAAAGGAATAAAGGAGATTATCTTGACCGAGACGAATACACGGGCAACGTTTGTCGTTAGAATTCTTTTGTTCGCCCTTCTCGTTTCTGCAATTATGGCGAGCTTGGTTTCTATGAGTGGATGTATTACTCCAAAAAACGACGAAGAAAACGAAAAAATTCAGGGATTTACTTCGTTTACGAATCGTTTTAACTTCAATACACAGCAATCTCTCGTCTACGACCCTGAACGAACTTTGAACATCCAATCCATTCCTTTCATAAGCGCAAAAGCACACCCTGCACTTATAGAGACAGAGGTGAAGCAATTGCTAATAAATGAGCTGGAGAGCGGCAAATACAATGTGGTTGCGATTGAAACCACTTATAGAAATGGACAGCTTTTCTCAGCAAACATCTTGTATGACGTTCGGGGCAATGGATTGGGGAATGATCTCCGTATCTTTTTGCCAACTGTAAAACGATCAAAAACATTTCCGCGCGACTTCGGACGAGCACAAAAAGTGCTTAAACGGAAGATGAGAGAAGATGTTGTTTTGAAAGCAATGAGGGTGGTGGGGATAGGATCTCACCGGAGACTCCAAGTCTACTACGTGGTTTCTCACGAGTAGTTCATGCTTGCGGATGAATGCGTAATACGCATAATTTCATCCGCAAGCATTTTTTGTTATACTGAAAAGAATAATGGAACAAGATTTTGCTAATCAAATACCTGAAGTTCAGGTTTCAGAAGTAAATATAAATTTTTATAACACATCCCATCCTTATCGAAAGATTTGGATAAGTTTAATTATTATTGTTGGTCTTGGTTTTATTGTTCTTGGTTATTTTGGAGTGTTTGCGCTTATTGAGAAAAAAGCCGCAGCAAAGGAAATGGTTTTAGAAATTCCCGTAGGTTTAGATCGGATAGGAATCGCTGAAATTATTGGCAATGCTTTAAGTTGGGATCCGGAAAGAAAGCAAATTTTTGCTGGAGTTTTTGCGCAAATGCAATGGGCAGCATTCAATAGGGATTTAATTGAAATTTTTACTCAAGAATATGATTGGGGAGATAAAGAACGGATTACGTTTGCTACGCAATCAACACAATATTTAAAACCAGAATTTGATTTTTTAAGCACTGCATATGTACCGGGTGAATATATTTTAGATCACGATTTTACTGCGCCGCATATTAGCGAGCTTTTAATTCTGCGCATCAAAGAAAATAGCGGCGATGATTTCCAACAGTTTTTAAAAAGTATTTTGAAATCTGAAGCTTTAGAAAAAGTAGCTTTTTTTGTAGAGCGTGAACAGGAATTATTGCCTGACCTTGTGCCTTTGCCAGCAGAAGATTTAGACCTTGAAATAGTTGATGGAAAAACACTGCTCCGGTTTAGTACTATATATTATAATCAGGGTAAGGGTCCGCTTGAATTGCGTGCGGATCAATCAACTGCAGGAATTCGTGAAGATATCGAACGAAACGTTTTCCAAAGAATTTATACGATTGATGGAGGGTATCGCGATTCGCATTCAGGTACTTTTTTATGGCACCAAGAACATTTGCATTATCATTTTGCTGATTTTATTACCTATGCATTAGAATTAGAAGCAGATATATCTATTGCATCCCTTGTATCTGCCAGTAAATCCACGTTTTGTGTGCGCGATGTAAGTCTAGTAGATTTAGAATTAGCTGATCGCGCCAGCGAAGCAAAATATCTCATTTGTGGAAAAGAACTTCAAGGCATTTCAGTGGGTTGGGGCGACACCTATTTTTATACGTATCCAGACCAAAATATAGACTTGACCGAAATTCCAAGCGGAATTTATACCTTGGTTTTTCAAGTAAACCCTGATAAGCGTTTTGAAGAATTAATTGAAGAAAATAATACGAGCAGAGTTACATTTTCTTATTCGAAAGAAGAAGGTACTATTACAGTGATAGAGCGAGATCCGGTTGTTGCTCCAACCGTGGAGCATGTTTATGAAGAACAAGTTTTTTAAATTATGTATAAAACAATTTTTATCATTGTTGCTATAGCTATGCTTTCTGGAGCCGCATATTATCAATATACGAAACCCATAGTTCCTGATGAACAAAATGAGGTACTTAAACCGCCTCCTCCGCCGGAAAATATTGATCAAATTCGCGTGGTTGCACAGAATCTTGAAATTCCTTGGGATTTTGCATTTTTGCCGAACGACGATCTTTTAGTTACTGAACGTATTGGACGGCTTCAGCTTATCAAGCCGACTGGAGTAAAAACCGAAATACCAATTCTCGGGGTAAAAACCGGAGGTGAAGGCGGACTTTTGGGCATTACCTTGCACCCTGATTTTTCAGAAAATAAATTTATTTATTTATATTTATCGTCTGCAGGCACGCAGGGAAAAACCATTAATCGGGTAGAGCGCCATATGTTTGACGGAGTCAAATTGAGCGAGAAAACAACTATTATCGATGGAATTCCAGGAGCGACCTATCATGATGGTGGTCGCATTGAATTTGGTCCAGATAAAATGCTTTATATTACGACTGGTGATGCAGGAGAATCAAAGCTCGCGCAAAATAGGGATTCTCTTGCAGGGAAATTATTGCGTTTGCATGATGATGGAACAATACCTGAGGATAATCCCTTTGGCACTGCGGTGTATTCATATGGGCATAGAAATTCTCAGGGACTTGCATGGGATAGTGTGGGACGTCTCTGGAGCACTGAACATGGAAGATCAGGAGTTACCAGCGGGTTAGACGAGTTGAATTTAATTCAAAAAGGCGGAAATTTTGGGTGGCCAGATATTCAAGGGAAAGAAACTAAGGCCGGCATGATTGTTCCTGTGCTTGAATCAGGTTCTGATGTTACGTGGGCTCCTGCAAGTTTGGCATATCACGACAATATGCTTTTCTTTGGAGGTTTGCGTGGGGAGGGATTGTATAAGGTTGAATTAGAGGGGAGTACGTTTGTCAGTCTGAAAAAATATTTTGAAAAAGAATTTGGAAGAATTCGAACCGTACGAGTAGGTCCTGATAATCGGATTTATTTTTCAACGAGCAATCGCGATGGTCGTGGTAATCCGTTAGAAGGAGATGATAAAATTATAAGCATTGATCCAATCATTCTTGCAAATTAAACTTTAGACTTTTAACTTTAAAATTTACTGCTGTATGTCTATTTTTCTTTGGATATTACTAAGTACATTTGCGATGAGCGTTATTGCGTGGATTGGATTGTTGTTTGTGTATGTAAATAAAGCGGTTTTAGATAAACTTTTGCTTCCTTTAGTCGCGCTTTCAACAGGTGCCTTGCTCGGTGGCGCATTTTTACACATTTTGCCCGAGGCAATTGAAGCAAACGAAGATCCGCATGAAGTATTTATCTGGGTACTTGCGGGATTTATAGTTTTTTTCTTGCTCGAGAATTTAATTCATTGGCATCATGGCAATAAAGTGTTGACTCATCATCACCATACGCACAAGAAACCTATGACGTATCTCGTGCTCATGGCTGACGCAGTGCATAATTTTATTGACGGCGTTGCGGTGGGCGCTGCGTTTTTAGTGGATATAAAGCTTGGTATTATCACGTGGTTCATTGCTGCCGCCCATGAGATTCCCCAAGAACTTGGAGATTTTGGTGTCTTGGTTTATGGCGGATGGGAACGTATGAAAGCGCTCACTGCAAATTTTTTCTCTGCCTTAACCGTAGTTATCGGAGGCGTGTCCGTGTATTTCTTTTCTATGCGTTTTGATGTTTCTTTTCTTTTGCCTTTTGCGGCGGGTACATTTCTCTATATCGCGGCATCGGATTTAATCCCTGAAATACGACATACTGCAGATGCAAAAACCTCATTTCGGGAAACTTCAATGCATATTATTGCCTTCTTTATAGGTCTTTTAATTATTGCCGGAATTCGCTTTATTTTACCCGAAGTTCACTAGGGACTTGCTTTTTTTTTCAAAGTGTGTATACTGGTAAGATATTGTAAGGTTTCCAAACGAAGTCAGTTTAAGTCGTGAGGAGGTCGTGCTTACAAGAGTAAAAAAACAATACGATTCATTAATGGCAAAGCGATTATATGTTGGCGGTTTACCGTACAGCACTACGCAAGATGCTTTAAGAGAAGCGTTTTCAAAAGCCGGAACCGTTGAGAATGCAACGATCATTACTGACAAAATGTCAGGACGATCAAAAGGTTTTGGTTTTGTGGAAATGTCAACTGATTCAGACGCTCAAAAAGCAATTGATATGTGGAACGGAAAAGATTTCGATGGTCGAAATCTCACAGTCAACGAAGCTCGTCCAATGGAAAATCGTGATCGCGCACCGCGCGCACGGTTTGATAAAGGAGGCGAGCGAGGTTGGTAAACTGAAGTAACTTTCGTTTATCTCAAAGGCGTCCCGAAGGTAAAAAAACCTGAGGGACGTTTTTGTTCACCTTAAACTATGATAAAATATCGTTAACTGATTATGGATAACAATATAATTTTCTTTCTTTTTCAGATTATTGTGCTTATTTTCTCGGTAATGATCCATGAAATCGCTCATGGTGCGGTTGCTCTAAAGCTGGGGGATACTACTGCGCGTGATGCGGGCCGGCTCACGTTAAACCCCATAAAACACATTGATCCATTTGGATCAATTATTTTGCCTTTACTTTTATCAATCCCTGCACTTTTTGGCGCGCCAACCGTTATTTTTGGATGGGCAAAACCCGTGCCTTATAATCCATTTAATTTAAAAAATCCAAAACGCGGAGCGGGAATTATTGGAGGAGCAGGACCAATAAGCAATCTGCTTATCGCAGTTATTTTTAGCGTTCTTTTGCGGGGACTTGTTGAAATCGAAGGCTTTTCCGGAACCGGAGGGATTATTCTTTTTTTTAATATTATTATTTTTATCAATATTTTACTTGCGATTTTTAATTTAATGCCCTTGCCGCCGCTTGATGGATCAAATATTTTATTTTCACTCCTTCCACGCAAGTATTATTTTGTCCAGGAATTCCTTATGCGCTATGGCACGATTCTACTTTTACTCTTTATCTTCTTTGGTTTTGATATTATCTTCCCCGTTATTAATGGCTTGTATACGTTTCTTGCAGGTGATGGGGCAATATTTTAGCGTAAAATAAGGCTTTTTAGGGGGGTTGACAAGGACAATAGGTGTGCTATAATCGTAATACGAACGTCCAAATGGGTTGGGTGTTCGTTAGTAACTAGTTCATTAGCTGAAGCGCTCTGCCTAGGAGTGTGGCACATAAAAGGGGCACATTTCCGAGAGGCGATGGCATGGGGGGCGCGACGTTTACAATACCCGTGGCCAGGACCGCGGCTGCAGTGAAGGTGTGACGAAAGTCATTCCGGATCTGCAGCCGTCTTTTTTTTGCATAAAATTCTCTAGTGCGCTAATCTTGAAGTACTACCCCTTACGCATATGAGTTGAGGGGACTTTTCACATCTAAACATATTTATGGAATTTAAAATTGTTTCAAAACATCATCCGGCAGGAGACCAGCCTAAAGCGATTGAGTCTCTGGTTTCTGGTTTGGAAAAAGGATATGACTATCAAACGCTCTTGGGCGTCACTGGATCAGGAAAAACATTTTCTATTGCAAATGTAATTCAGCGTATACAAAAACCCACGCTTGTTATTGCGCATAACAAAACGCTCGCCGCACAGCTTACGAACGAGTTCCGTGAGTTGTTTCCGCATAATTCCGTGAATTATTTTGTTTCTTATTATGACTATTATCAGCCAGAAGCGTATATTCCTATGTCTGATACCTATATTGAAAAGGAAGCAATGATTAACGATGAGATTGATAAGTTGCGTCACGCAGCAACAACCGCGCTTTTAACCCGGAAAGATGTGATTGTCGTTGCGAGCGTTTCTTGTATTTATGGGTTGGGCGCACCAGAAGTGTACGAAAAATATATTTTTCATTTAAAAGTAGGAGCTACTATTCATCGTCCAGAATTTGTGCGCCGGCTTATCACGCTCCAATATACGCGGACAAATGCAGATTTAAGGCGAGGAACTTTTCGGCTCCGCGGCGATACCTGGGAAATTATGCCGCCGGACAGGGAGCTTATTTATCATTTTTTTGTAAAAGATAGCGTAATTCAGCATATCTATGAAGTGAATCCTGTGGAAGGTTTTATTCCGGGAAAAACTCCGACCATAGATGAGGTACATATTGCTCCAGCAAAACATTTTATAACTGAAGCGCCTGCGCGCGAGCGTGCAGTAAAAGATATCCAACATGAATTAAAAACACAGCTCAAATATTTTGAACAAAGCGGTAAATTGCTTGAGGCAGAACGGTTGGAGCGAAGAACAAGATTTGATCTTGCGATGATGAAAGAAGTTGGCTATTGCAACGGCATAGAAAATTATTCGCGCCATCTTTCAGGAAGATCAGCGGGTGACCCGCCAGAAACATTGTTAAATTACTTCAAAAATGACTTTTTAACCGTGATTGATGAATCGCATGTTACGGTTTCTCAATTAGGCGGCATGTATGAAGGTGATGCATCTCGAAAACGCACCCTTATTGAATATGGGTTTCGATTACCGTCAGCAGCGGACAACCGGCCGCTTAAATTTCATGAATTTGAAGATCGGATCGGACAAGTTATTTTTACTTCCGCAACTCCAGGGACTTTTGAGAAAAAGAAAAGTGACCCTTTAATAAACTCGGGGCGTGGACAGATAGTTGAACAAATTATTCGACCAACGGGCTTAGTTGATCCAGAAATTATTATGCAAAAAGTGGAAGGACAGATTGATGATTTAATTCCACGCATTTTTGATCGTGTATTAAAAAAGGAACGGGTTTTGGTAACTACGTTAACAAAGAGAATGGCTGAAGATTTAACAGAATATTTGAATGATAAAGAAAAACTCAAAAAATTGAAATTTGAAATTAAAAATTTGAAATTACCGAAGGTTGCATATCTGCACAGCGATGTTAAAACCCTTGACCGGATTAAAATCTTAACGCAGCTCCGGAGAGGAGATTTTGATGTGCTTGTGGGAGTAAATCTTTTGCGGGAAGGTTTGGATTTGCCCGAAGTTTCTTTGGTTGCGATATTAGACGCTGACAAAGAAGGTTTCCTGCGCTCTGAAACATCGCTTATCCAAACCATTGGACGTGCAGCGCGTAATGTTGCAGGGCAAGTGGTAATTTATGCAGATCATATTACGGGTTCAATTGAACGCGCGGTAGGGGAAACTGAGCGACGCAGAAACATACAATTGGCATATAACAAGGAACACGGTATTACGCCAAAAACAATTCAAAAAGAAATTAAGGATATTTTGCCCACTGAAGCAATTTTAAATCTTGAATTGAAGGTGATCCCCAAGAAAAAATCAGCACTTGATAAACTCATTAAAGAAAAAGAAGGTGAAATGAAAAAAGCTGCCGCAAATCTTGATTTCGAATTAGCCGCGATTTTACGAGACGAGGTACGGATACTTACGAAATCGGAAAAGGAGATAATGAAAAAATAGTTTTTATTCAGCCTGTGGCGTCTTTGACACACTAAAAGATATTGTATTATATTTGTAGCCTGGGTAGGCTCTTTTAAATCTCAAACTAGAAAGGAAAGTGTTGTGTTTGATCGTTTTACCAAGCGCGCTAGTGAAGTAATGTGTCTTGCGCATCAGATTGCGATAGATGTGGGAGATGCTTTTCTTGGCATCGAACATTTACTATTTGGACTCGCTGCAGAAAGCAGTGGGATTGCTACAACGGTCTTGCAATCCTTTGGTATTTCTTCGCAAAATATTCGCGATAAAATAACAGCAAAAATACATTTACACGCCCCTGGCAGTATATCCTCATCACGCCTGCCTATAACACCAGGAGTAAAGAAGGTCCTAGAAATCGCATTTTCTGAATCTAAAAAGCTCGGAGATAACGTTATTGGGACAGAACATATACTCCTTGCGCTCCTCAGTGAATCTGAAGGTGTCGCGCAACAAATATTAGAGAAGCTCAATCTCAATTCAGAAGCTGTGCGTGCGAAGGTGCTTGAGTTCCTTGGCAAAGAAGATTCCCGTAAACCAGAAAACGCATCTTCTGGCGGTGCCGAGTTCGTGATGCCGAATCTTCTGCCACAAGAACTTGTAGGAAAAGTGATTTCCTACAGTTATTGTCTAGATGACTATGTTGTTGCCGCTGAAGTCATTCAGCGGTGTTCAAAAAGTTCCTCTGGCCTCATAATCATATATACCCTGAATGGAAATTATGAAATCAGGGTGGGCGAGAATCAACTGCATCTGTACCGTGATGAAGCTTGCGTTCGCACATACCGCCTCATCTCGATTACAAAACTTTAGGTAGGGAGACAGTTCAACAAGCTCTTGCGGCTCGCACGCAGGAGTTTTTTTATTAAAATACTTTCTAAGTGTGTGTATAAAGATGATCTTGTTATTAGAAAATCTTAAGCATAGACTTAAAATAATGAGTCTTGGTAATACTAATCAGGTAAAGAAATTAGTAGGGATTGAGATTATTCTTGCTGTTCTTGTTATAGCTGGACTTCTTTTTGTTACTTCTCAATTAACTGAAGAAGCACCAATAGAGCAGTTTGGATTGCAAGAACAGACGCAGTCTTCAAATTTAGAAATTCCTAAGGGTTTTTATGCGTTTGTAATGCCGTCTTCAACTACAAATACTCCAACTTTATATCTCTATTCATTTGCGGATAAGAAAACAATTCCGACTGGAATTGCCGTAAGGAATTGGGGGGGGCATTTATCTTCGCCTAAATTTGATGGCGTTTTATATATTGAGGACATAACCCATGATCTTTATTGGTTATCTTATAAAGATATGTCGAAGCACCTTCTTGTAAAGAAGGAGGATCCTACGCACTTTGATTTTATTATTCGTTCGGTGTGGTCACCAAGCGGAGAAAAAGCAATTTTGCAGAAACATAGTTATCCGGAATATGAACAAGAACATGTTTTGTTTAATAAATCAAATTTATCAATTCAAGAATCAATTCCAGGAGCGCTTCAGTTTGTAAATGATGATGCATTGCTTGTTGCTTCGGGTCAAAATTATGGAAATATTGGAATTTACTCTATAAAGAGCGGCATTGTTGAATCAGAGATTAATGCACAACTCCATCAAGGAAGATCACAATTTACCCTTTCAGCAGATGCTAAAAAGTGGGCATTTTTATTTTTTCCTCATTATCCATATATACATGAAGCAAAAATTATAATTGCAGATTTTCTACAGTTAGAAGGCGCGACTATTCCAAGTGGCGAATTTGCAAACTATCAAGGGCCAGTGATTTCTCCTGAGGGGACAAAAGTTGTTTTTGAGCATAGTCCCTATCAAAATAGTCAGAAAATGGAAATAATTATATATGATTTTCAAAAAAAGATATCAAAAACAATACCCCTACAAGCTGAACGACTAAATATTAAGCAATGGATTAATGATTCACAATTTCTTTTAGAAGAATATTTTCTTGGTGTTCCGGCAAAATCTTATGTTATTAACGCAGATACCGGTATCGTTCAAGATGTGATTGACTATGCATCTTTAAGTAAGCAGTTTTAGCTACAATTTCATACTGAAGTTCAAAATACCGCAGGAAGAAATACTTTATTTATCGGAAAATACCTTGGTTGTTTGGAATAAATTTAGCTTGATTCTTTGTTTTATATCCTATAGGATTTTAGAGTAACCCCTTAGTATCGTAAGCCAAGGGGCAATTTCCATATTCTTATTTTAAAAATATGGCACAAAACAAAATTATTATAAAAGGCGCTCGTGAACACCCTGCACGAAATCGAACAGTGCTCTGCTACTGTGGAGAGGAATTTTTGTTCGATTAGTGACGGAGCAAGTAATCTTAAAAATATGAAGGATAAAATAATAATTCGCGGAGCGAGAGAACATAATCTAAAAAACATAAATCTTACGCTTCCGCGCGATAAGATGATTGTGTTTACTGGGCTTTCTGGTTCAGGGAAGTCTAGTTTAGCGTTTGATACGATTTTTGCTGAAGGTCAGCGTCGGTATATTGAGTCTCTATCTGCATATGCACGGCAGTTTTTGGGCAAATTAGATAAGCCAGATGTTGATGAGATTGAAGGGCTTTCACCGGCAATTTCTATTGATCAGAAAAGCCATTCTGCGAATCCACGTTCAACCGTCGCAACAATTACTGAGATATACGATTATCTACGGGTTTTGTTCGCGCGTGCTGGAAAGCCATTTTGCCCTATTTGCGGCAAAGAAATTAAAAAACTCACGAATGAAGAGATTGTGGATGTTGCTATACAAATTTCCGAAGAAAATACCGGAAATAAAAATTTGCTTATTTTGGCACCCGTGGTGCGCGGACGAAAAGGCGAGTATTACCAGATGATGTATGATTTTTTAAATGCAGGATTTTCTGAAGTTCGCGTAGATGGCATTTTTTCGTCACTTCGCGAGCGCATGGATTTAAGCCGATATCGAACGCACGACATTGATCTTGTAGTTGATCGTTTGCCCGCAGAACTTGATTTTTCCGGCAAAGCCGGATCCGTCTCTGACGGAAAAGACAACCGTTTGCGCCTTTCTGAAGCAATTGAATCTGCACTTAAATATGGGCACGGCGTGGTTACTATTATCACGGATAAAGAAGTTTCTTTATCATCAAAATTTACCTGTCCTGAAGATGGATTTTCATTTCCAGAAATAGAGCCACGCTTATTTTCATTTAATAGCCCTTATGGAGCATGTCCGGAATGCCATGGATTAGGCACAGAAAATTTGTGGTCAGAAAAACTCTGTCCGAAGTGCCTTGGAAAACGGCTCAAAGAAGAAAGTTTAAATGTGCTTATTGAAGGGAAGAATATTAACACTATTACGGCACTTTCAATCCAGGAGGCGCGTATTTTTTTGTCCCAATTTGGAGTTAAATTAACCAATCGTAAAGAAAAGGAAGCAAAATCAATTCTTGCGATTGCTGAGGTGCCGCTTCGGGAAATAAAAAACCGGCTTACCTTTATGATCGATGTTGGATTGGAATACCTTACGCTTGATCGAAAAGCAGGAACGCTCTCTGGCGGAGAATCGCAACGCATCCGACTTGCTTCGCAAATCGGTTCAAGGCTTGTGGGTACTCTCTATATTTTAGACGAGCCAACAATCGGACTTCATCAGCGTGATAATGCAAAATTAATTACTACCCTGCATGAACTGCGCGATTTGGGAAATACTATCGTCATTGTTGAACATGATGAGGAAACCATTCGTGAATCTGATTATTTGGTTGATATTGGTCCAGGCGCGGGTGTGCATGGGGGACACATTGTTGCCGAGGGTCCAATTCCTGAAATTTTGAAACAGAAAAATCATGGCTCTCTTACGATTGATTATTTAAATGGGAAACAGTTTATTGAAGTTCCGGAAAAACGTCGGCCAATACATAAAACTGGCGGAGAATTTCTCACGGTAAAGGGTGCTGAAGCCAATAATCTAAAAAATATAAATGTTTCAATCCCGCTTCGCAGATTTACTGCAGTTACTGGAGTTTCTGGATCAGGAAAAAGTTCGCTTGTCTACGATGTTATTTATAAAGAGCTCGCAAACCGATTTAATGGCGCAGATTATAAAGTGGGCACGCATGAACGTTTGCTCGGCGTCGAACATATCAACCGTATCATTAATGTTGATCAGTCGCCGATTGGACGGACTCCACGTTCAAACCCAGCAACTTATGTAGGTGCATGGACGTGTATTCGCGATTTATTTGCAGCAACCGAAGATGCGCGCGTGCGAGGCTATAAACCTGGAAGATTTAGTTTTAATACTCCGGGCGGGAGGTGTGAAAATTGCGAAGGCCATGGAACTATTGCCATTGAAATGCACTTTTTGCCCACCGTGTATGTGGAATGTGATATTTGTAAAGGAAAAAGATTTGATCGAGAAACTCTTGAAGTGGAATATAAGGATAAAAACATCCATGATGTTTTAAAAATGACGATTGAGGAAGCCGTGAAATTCTTTCACGATATTCCTTGGCTTCATGACCGATTACGGATTTTACAGGAAGTAGGATTGGGCTATTTGCAATTAGGCCAGTCTGCAACCACGCTCTCTGGGGGTGAGGCGCAGCGCATTAAACTCTCAAAAGAATTAGGAAAACGTGATACGCGTAGGACCTTATATCTTTTAGACGAGCCAACAACGGGGTTGCATTTTGCAGATGTGCAAAAGCTTTTAGAAGTGTTAAATCGTTTGGTTGAACGTGGAAATACCGTGCTTGTGATTGAACATAATTTGGATGTTATTAAAACCGCAGATTGGGTGATTGATTTGGGGCCTGAGGGAGGGGGAAAAGGTGGCACTATAGTTGGTGAAGGTCCGCCTGAAGCAATCGCAAAAAATCAGAAAAGTTTTACCGGAGCGTATTTAAAAAAGACACTAAAGATGTAAGTTTTTAGCGTTATGAAAAAGCTATATACATCGCTTCCTGAAACTCCTGGGGTATACCTCATGAAAAACGGGAAAGGAGAGATTCTCTATGTTGGTAAAGCGGGGAATTTGCGTCGCCGCGTTTCAAGCTATTTTTTGCGCGGGCACGAATATAGAATTGAGCGATTGGTAAGAGAAATAAAAAAGATTGATACTGAGAAAACCGATACCGCAATCGAAGCCCTTATTTTAGAAGCAGAACTTATCAAAAAACATCAGCCACCATTCAATATTTTAGAAAAAGATGATAAAAGTTTTTTGTATGTTGAAATTATTGACGATGTATTTCCCTATGTGCTTCTTGCGCGCGGCAAAACGCTTGCAAGGGGCGGGCGTTACGGTCCATTTACCTCAGTAGGAAGTTTAAAGCATGCGCTTCGTATAATTCGGAAAATTTTTCCGTATGCTACTCATCCTCCAGGAAAAATCGGGAATAGGCCTTGTTTTGATTATCAAATTGGCCTTTGTCCAGGAACGTGCGTAGACGCGATTTCCAAAGAAGAATATGCAAAAATCATACGCAATCTAAAACTCTTTTTTTCAGGCAAGAAAGCACAGATTTTAAAACATTTAAAACAGGAAATGAAAATCGCAAGCAAAGAGCTTGCGTTTGAACGCGCCGCTGAATTAAAACGGACGATTTTTGCGTTGCAGCACATTCAAGATATTGCGTTAATTGAGGAGAATAAAGTGCGCGATGTTTCTAAAAAATCAGAAATGCGCATAGAGGGATATGATATTTCGAATATTTCAGGAACATCAGCAGTGGGTTCTATGGTAGTTTTTGTTGATGGGAAACCCACAAAATCTGAATATCGAAAGTTTCGTATTCAGACCCTTCATGCGCCAAATGATATAGGCATGTTAAAAGAGGTGTTGCGACGTCGATTTAGCCGAACTAAAAAAGAAGGAGATTGGCCTTTGCCTGATCTTCTATTAATTGACGGCGGTATTGGACAAGTGCGAGGAGCCCAAGCTGTACTTTTTGAAAAAGGGTTAAAATTACCGGTAATCGGTATTGCCAAGGGAAAATTTAGGAAAAACAATACTTTTTCAGGACCTTTGCCGCCGCGCCTTGATCCAAAAGTGTTAATCCGCGTGCGCGATGAAGCGCACAGGTTTGCAGTTTCCTATCACCGGAAATTAAGAGGAAGGCGCTTCTTTAATTAAGCACGCACTCAGTTTGCTCTGCAAGTTCTTGAAGGGGAATAACTCCTGTTTTACGCGATCCATCAGCAAACTCCCAGGTGGGATAATTTTTAATATCTGCATCTATGCAGATCTGGGTAACTCCTTTTTGGTCAGGAGTAGAGCATTCAACATAGGGGAGGAGTTTTGCAGATGCGCCAAAAAGCTGTTTTTGGCTTTGGCAATGCGGGCACCAAAACGCGCCATAAAAAAGAGCCCCTTTTTCACGTAAACACATAGCAAATGTATCGTGCGGGCCTGGTGCAAATCGTTGAAATATAAATAAACCAGCTACAAAAAGAAGAATAACAACAATCCAAATCACTGTTTTATTATTTTTCATATATTTCATTTAAAAACAACGGTTCCGCTATCAAATTTGAGATCTAAAATTAATTCTCCGTGCGAGGTGAAATGATAGTGATCAGTATCCATTAAAAATTGTGCAAATTCAAGTTCTTGTGAACCTTCGCAATATTTTTTGGTGCTAAAGATATCTGAAAAAGAAATAGAGTCCTGAGTTGAAATAAAACTTCCCCCCATTGAATTGCAATCTGTTGTTGCGGTGAATTTTCCTTCGTTGCCAAAAGTGATAGTAAAGACGCCTGCTTTTTTGGGCTTGATTTCGCGGCCATCATTATAAAGTGCGTTTATCCAATTCCATGTTTTCATATTAAGTTTCATTTTTGAGGGATCTGCTTCTCCTTCAAAGTTTGGTTGAACTTCTCCAAATTGGCGCGTTTCTGGATCTAAAATGAGCCAGATGCTTTTCCCAACTGAAGGGACAACAGAAAAATCTTCTCCTGCTTTGCGGTCAGCATAATTAATAATGACAATTTTTCCTTCCCCCTTTTCCGTAGTTTGTGGGGCAATGCGGTCGCCGAGGAATACCGCATCAGAACCTGCATATCCGGCTTCAGTATTTAGGGCAGCCATCACATAATAGAATGTGCCTGACCCACCAGTTTCTTGAGTTAAGAGAAACACTATATCTTCGCGACCATCATCATTTAAATCAAGGTTAACTTCATTTCCAAAATAGCGGGTAATGGTTTTTGATGCAGATCCAGGAGCAGTTTCTGTTTCTGAAACACCATTTTCAAGTTTTATTCTCTTGCCGTCAATAACATATTCTGCGTCTTTATAATCAGCTGCTTGAGCTTCTTGTTTTTCATTATAAATATAGGAATTAATAATAAAGAAACCCGCAATAAGAATCGCGGCAGCAATGCCAATACCAATGAGGATTTTTTTCATATATTTACTAATTATAATGAGATGTGATTAAAAGGCAAACTTGAAGAGTTTCAAATATGAAATTGATGTCTCTCAAATGTTAGTATGAACAATTAAATTATTTACTATTAATATCTTTTGTTAGTTGGCGTAAGTCGTCTGCAACTTTATTTTTCTTCATTTCGTGACCCATTCTATAAGCCTCGTCTATAAACATCTGTTTTATATACCAAAAAATGATACCAAAAAATATTATAATTATTAGATCGTACACGAAACCATATTGTACAAAATATCTATCTACTAAATTTGCTATAAGATTGCCACTTATACCTAGAAGTATACCTAGCAATAAGAGAGATAAATCCCAAATTTTTGATTTATAATTTTCTATAGACTCATCCAGATATTTTATTTTTAAAGATTCTTCTTCATTGCTTAAGATGTTTTCTAATCCCGAGAGGATTTCTTTTCTCTTCTGATCAGATAATGATTGCCATTTATTGCCATGATATGCACTAAATGCCGAATTAAGTTCATCGTAAATTTTACTCATAATTTATTTCATTTTTGCTGTTGGGTGGGGAATCGAATATCGTTGTTTTATTAAAGCTAATTAATAGGGAAATCTAATTGTTCTTTTGGTATGCCTATCGACAAGCCATATTTAATAGCTTCTTCCCAAGTCGATTTATCAGAATATTTAATTTCAAAAATTCTATTTTTAAAAATAATTTTAATTTCATCTTTTCCCGTTTGCCAAAGATGTATATACCAAGGTCCATCGGCAAGGCTTTTGGAAAGTTTTGAAATTTGTTCCTCCTTTACATAAATATCGTCAAGAATCCAATTTCCTGATTTATATTTTCTCAAAATTTATACTTCTTCAAGAATTTTTTTATCAATCAAGCTATTTTCAATAATTGTTCCTTTGTACTACTATCACTGCACCCGGCGGCATCCGACTTCAAGATGCGGTGAGCCTTCGATCGAGTTGCGTGAACTCGAGCGGCAGATCCTTGCCTTCCTTGAAAGACTGGCGGTTCCTGAGCGTCTTCATCGATGGCTCCTCGATCGGATCGCGGGTGAGGAAGGAGACATAATTGACGTAAGGGTGGCGAGGCGACGATCACTCGAGGAAGAAGAACGTCGACTGTCACGGGAACTTGAGAACTTGACTAGTCTTCGTGTTCGCGACCTCATTGATGACAAGACTTTCGTACGAGACCGTCGGGAGCGAGAGCTTGAGCTCCTCAAGGTCCAGCAAAGCCGTGCGAATATCAGTAGTAAAGAGACTTCGATCGAACCCTTGAAACTTCTGATTTCCTTCAGTAATTCCGCAGCAATGCGATTCCAGAACGCAGATTCGCAAGGAAAACGACTTATCCTGCAATTGGCAGGATCGAACCCAAGGCTTCAGGGCAAGAAAGTGAGCATTGACGCGGCAAAACCATTTCGAGCATTCGAGAGACCACCTTCGTTTTCTTGTCTGCTGCCGGACAGGGAATCGAACCCCAATTCCATGGTTCAGAGCCATGTGTCCTACCATTAGACGATCCGGCAATTCTTATAAGTTTTATACTCTTTCTTATCACATGTTACTTTCCACTTGTTACGTGTCACTTTATGAACTTTTGTAGTATACTTTAGGAAATAGGGAAAAACAAACCCGCGCGTTTTATTGTTGAAAATACATATTGTATGGCAGATAAATTAAAACAATCGCAAACAGTGCCATCTGAAGAGCTTCACGTGCACGAAGAAGCAATTTCGAGCTTACAAAAAGAGCTTGGCGGGAAAGTTGATCTTATTTCTGTAATCCGGCTTGTTGATAATTTAATTGCAGCGGCTTTTGAATTACGCGCATCTGATGTGCACGTTGATCCAGAGGAGCAGCAAATTAGAGTTCGTTTTCGAATTGACGGAGTGCTTCATGATAATTATATATTTCCCAAATCATTGCATTCAGAATTGATTACGCGCATTAAGATTTTATGCGGACTTCGTACGGATGAACATCAAGCAGCACAAGACGGACGTTTTAAAACGCACATAGCAGGTCATGCCGGACTTGATGTTCGTGTTTCAATTGCGCCCACGTATTTTGGCGAAAATTGTGTCATGCGTTTACTCGCAGAACAATCCTCGAGCCTTTCTTTGGAATCCGTTGGTTATTCAAAAGCAAATTTAACGAAACTTGATCGTGCTATGGCGCGCCCGTACGGCATGATTCTTGCAACTGGACCAACCGGATCTGGAAAAACCACAACGCTGTATGCGATTGTAAAAAAACTTAATGTTCCAGAAGTGTCTATTATTACGATCGAAGATCCAATTGAGTATTCAATTCACGGCATTGACCAAATTCAAGTAAATGCGCGCACTGGACTTACGTTTGCGCAGGGGTTGCGTTTTATTCTTCGTCAAGATCCTAATATCATTATGGTAGGGGAGATTCGCGATTCTGAAACTGCTTCAATTGCGGTAAATGCCGCAATGACCGGGCATATTGTGCTTACTACATTACATACCAATGATGCGGCTACAACTTTGCCGCGGCTTTTAGACCTTGGCATTGAACCGTTTCTTATTGCGTCTACCATAAGCGCGATTATAGGCCAGCGGTTAGTTCGGCTTTTATGTACTGAATGTAAAGTTGCGAAACAACTGAGTGATCCGGAGTTAGAAGCGTTAAAAAATGTATTGAGCGAAGAGCTTTTGGGGGATCGTCGGGATTTTTATACGGGAGTAGGTTGCAAAAAATGCGATATGAGTGGATTTCGTGGCCGTATTGGTATTCATGAAATTTTAGAAATGAATGATGAAATTCGAGAAATGATTATGAAACGCTCAGATTCGACTGAAATTAAAATTGCAGCTGTTAGAGCAGGAATGGTTCCTATGTTACAAGATGGTTTTGAAAAAGCTGTTCAAGGTCTAACTACTATTGAAGAAGTTTTACGCGTATTCCATGAATAATAAAACATCCAGGTTAAATAATATGTTTATCCATATTTCGCTTCCGGATAAAATTTTATTTACTAAAAATCTTGCACTTGCGCTCCGGTCAGGCGTTTCTTTAGTCAATAGTTTGAAGTTGGTTCACAATCAAGCGCGGAGCAGGTCATTTAAAAAAATCATTGGAAGCCTTATGGATGATGCAAACAAAGGCATTTTTCTCTCAGCAGGGCTCGCAAAATTTAGCGGTGTTTTTGGGCCACTTTTTATCAATGTTATTAAAGTTGCAGAAACTAGCGGTACATTGCCTGAAAATTTAATTTATCTTGGTGATGAATTGGTTAAAAAAAGCCAGCTGCATAAAAAAATACGAGGCGCTTTGATTTATCCCATTATTATTCTTATTGCTACGGTTGTGATTGGTGCAGCAATGGTGGTTTTTGTATTTCCTAAAATTGTTCCGCTTTTTGAAAACGCAAATGTAGAATTGCCCCTTACTACACGCATGTTAATTTGGCTTTCAGATTTTTTAACCAGTTATGGAATTTTTATTGGGATTGGCGCAGTAGTTATTTTTTTCGTATTTCGTGCAATTTTGCATTTAGGGCCGATTAAATATTTTTATGACTCAACACTTTTTTACGCGCCGATTTTTGGCAAGGCGATTGTGAATTTTAACATGGCGAATTTTACACGTACGTTTGGATTGCTTTTAAAAAGCGGTGTGCCCATAACCGAAGCGATTGATGTAACTGCAGCATCATTGACGAATAGCGTGTATCGCCGGCGGCTTCGTGTTGCCGCAGACCAAGTCAGAAAAGGAGAATTTCTTTCACGTTATCTCTATAAGCGGCCGCGCGAATTTCCAACAACTCTTGTAAACATGCTTGAAGTAGGAGAAAACACTGGAAACCTTACTGAAAACCTCAAATATCTGGATGAGTATTATGATAATGAAGTTGATTCATTCACCAAGAACCTTTCGAGTATCTTAGAACCAATGTTATTATTAGTTATGGGCGGCGTAGTTGCATTTATTGCTCTTTCTTTTATTACGCCGATTTATCAAATCACGCGCACCATACAATGATTAAGGAAAAACATTATTTTTCCCGTGGCGTTACGCTCATTGAACTTTTGATTGGCATTGCGATACTCGCTATTTTAGCTTTTAGTATTTACCGTGGACTGTCGGTTCTTTTAGATATTCTTTCAGGTTCAACAACACGTCTTGCAGCAACAACACTTGCAAATGAAGAAATAGAGATTATTCGGAATATTGCATATAACAAAGTAGGTGTTGTTGGAGGAATTCCTGTGGGAATTCTTCCCTCGGTGCATACCAAAATAAAAGATAAAGTTACTTTTAATGTAACCACGGTTGTTCGTAATATTGACGATTCATTTGATGGTACCTTAGGCGGTAATCCAAATGATTTGTCGCCTGCGGATTATAAATTAGTTGAGTTAACTCTCGATTGTACGACGTGTGTGCCTAAGGAGACATTTCAGTTCACTGCGCGTGTTGCACCGCGTGCACTTGAAACGGCAAGTACTAACGGCGCGCTTTTTGTGCGAGTTATTGATGCCAGTGGTGAACCTGTTGAGGGCGCAACTGTACAGATTACCAATATTTCCATTCAGCCGACAGTGAATATTACTGATACTACTGATGTAGATGGATATTTAAAAATTGTTGATGTTCCGCCTGCAGTGCAGTCATATCATATTGTTGCAAATAAAACCGGATATTCTTCTGATCAAACATATGCAACAAGTACTGCAAATCCAAATCCGATAAAACTTAATGCAACGGTCGCGCTTCAAACAGTTACCCAAATAACGTTTTCAATTGATCAAGTTTCAGATCTTGCAGTAACGAGTGTTACTGAAATGTGTGCGCAAGTTCCTAGCATAGATTTTACGGTTCGCGGATCAAAACTTATTGGAACAAGTCCTGATGTATTAAAATATCAAGCAAATCATGTTACTGATGGATTTGGCTCAAAAACTGTTTCAAATCTTGAATGGGATACGTATTCCATTGAAGCCACTGATCCAAATTTCGAATTAGCAGGAACTATACCTAATCCACCGCTTATCCTTTTGCCAAATGCGCAGCAAACGTATCGTATGGTTATGCAGCCACAAAATCCGCGATCAATTCTCGTTACGGTAGTTGATGCGACCAATGATCTTCCTATTCCTAATGCTCGGGTAAGTGTTTCCAATAATATATCGCAATTTATAAAAACAACAGGCAGGGGATTTCTTGCGCAAACTGATTGGTCTGGAGGAGCGGGACAAAATATATTTACTCAACCTGACCAATATTTTGAACAAGATGGGAATATTGACGACGCTATGAACCCTGGAGAAATTTCTTTGATTCAAACCGTTCCTGGTACCCATGCATTAGCTGGATGGCTTGTTTCCTCAATTTTTAATGCAGGATCCCCGAGTAATTTTTACAATATTACCTGGGAGCCACAAGATCAACCTCCAGAAACTGGCGTGGATTCTCTTAAATTCCAAATTGCAACTGCAACTACTACAAATCCATTAACCTGGGATTTTAAGGGTCCCGATGGCACATCCGGAACATTTTATACCACGAGCGTTTCCTCAATCAATCAGATTCACAATGGTGATCAATATATTCGTTACAAAGCCTATTTAGGAACTGCAAGCACTACCTTTAGCCCAAATGTAAGCGATGTTGCAATTACGTTTGCCTCTGATTGTGTTCCTCCGGGCCAAGCTTTTTTTCAAGGACTTAATTTTGATACCTATACCGTGGATGTGAGTGCAAATGGATATGTATTGTTTAACGGAGTAACCACTACGAATTTCAATTGGCAAGAATATCGCATTTTATTAAATCCAATTCCCTAAACATGAAATATAATTTTCAATTTTTCGGCAGAGCCGGATCTGGCTTTGCGAGACAAATTTTAATTGAATGTATTTTTAAAAAATATGAAGAAAAAAATAAATCTCTATAAAGAATTTTCGAAAAATCAAAGTGCTCGATTCAGTGCGGGGTTTACCCTTATTGAATTATTAATTGTGTTTGCAATTTTAGCTATTCTTACCGGAATTATTTTTGCGTTTCAAAGAGATTTTTTCTCATTAAATTCATTTTTACAAAAATCATTTCTTGCTCAAAATGATGTGCGCCGGGTTATCACAGAAATGACCCGCGAACTTCGCACAGTCCAACCGTCAAATATCGGCGCATTTCCGATTGAAGCAGCATCTGATTTCTCGATCATATTTTATGCAGATATTGATGATGATACTAGTCGAGAGCGTATTCATTATTTTTTATCAGGAAATACACTCATGAAAAGCATAATTTACCCGTCAAAAGATGGCTATGCAACAGTAACTCCACAATCTGAGTTATTGGTAGCAACAGAGTATATTAAACCAGTTTTAAAAAATGTTATGGTAAGTTCAAGTACCCCCATTTTTACCTATTTTGACCGATATTATGCAGGAACATCGTCGCCCCTTACCGCCCCGGTTTTACCATCTCAAGTTCAGCATGTGGGCATGCATTTAATGGTTGATGAAAATCCTGCTATTCCCCCTGACCCAATTTCTGCTGCGAGCCAAGTCACCTTGCGAAATCTAATATTCATACAATAAATTCATGAAAAAAGGCCAAATTTTAATTCAAAGTTTATTATTAAGTGCGCTTGCGGTTGTGCTTCTTACCGTGCTCGTAAACGTCGCCTTGTTTAATCTGACAGAAATGAGCCGTTCATTTTATTCTGAACAATCCTTTCAAATTGCAGAAGCAGGGGTTGAATATTATCGGTGGCATTTAGCGCACGCGCCTGGAGATTTTACCAATGGGACCGGAGGACCTGGACCATATGAAGTTGATTATTTCGATAAAAATGGCACAAAAATTGGAAAATTTGTGCTTATCATAACACCGCCTTTAATTGGTTCAACTGCAGTTACGATTCGCTCAACAGGTATTGTTGACCTAGAACCAGTTGCTGCTCGCACTATTGAAGTGATATATGGAATTCCATCGATTGCAAAATATGCAACTGTTGCAAATGATGTAATGCGCTTTGGCCAAGGCACGGACGTGTATGGGGAAATTCACTCCAATGACGGTATTCGATTTGATGGAACCGCATACAACATCGTACGAAGCGCAAAAACACAATATGATGATTTAGATCATACTGGTGGAAATGAACACGCAGTGCATACGCATCGTGATCCACCGCCTGCAACAACAGTGAATGAAAATTTTAGACCACTTGAAGCTCCGCCTAACATAGTACAAACACGCTTAGATATTTTTAAGGCTGGACGTGAATTTCCAGTTCCTGCAATTGATTTTACTGGTTTTACTGCTGATCTTGCTCAGATTAAAGCTGATGCACAGGCAAATGGGCTATATTTTGCTGATTCAGGGTTTTTGGGATATGAAATTGTCCTTAATACTAATGATACAATTTCAGTTGCTCGAGTTCAGTCGCTTTTACCACCGCCATCATCTGGCTGCACCAATACGCTGGGAGAATCTGGATGGGGAACATGGAGTGTTCAGGCAACTACGAGCGTTGGCACTTATCCAATTCCAGCAAATGGATTAGTTTTTATTGAGGATCATGTTTGGGTTTCTGGAAAAATTAATACAGCGCGCATTACGATTGCTGCAGGAAAATTCCCGGAAAATCCAAGCACAAATAAAAGTATTACGATAAATAATAATTTAGAATATACAAATTTTGATGGGAACGACACTATTGGTTTAATTGCTCAGGAAAATGTGAATATTGGGCTTTTTAGCGCAAATGATTTACAAATTCATGCTGCACTCATTGCAAAAAATGGCCGTGTGGGCAGGTATTATTACCGCCAACAAGCTCCTCCAAATACCCGGTGCGGACCAAATGCGCTCCGGTACGAAGTTACGCTTCATGGCATGATAGCAACTAATAAGCGATATGGTTTTAGTTGGTCATGCAGTGGAATATATTGTTCTGGATATAATAACCGGATTATCCGATATGATGGAAACTTATTGTACAGCCCGCCACCGAGTTTTCCCTTAACTGCAGATGAATACGAACTTGTTTCTTGGAAAGAGGTTAAGAAATAGCAACATAGTAATCTGTGACAAGGGACAAATTTAGCAATTCAACGGCTATCCTTAGGGTAGCCGTTGAATTAAGTATTGATATCTTATCACCTGTTACCAACAACTTGTCACGGTTGTATTATTTCGTTGCGTTATAAATCGCAAGAATTTGTGCTGCAGTAAGTGCGCGAGAATAGAGGCGTACATCATCTAATGTTCCATTCCAAAATCCTGCAGTTGCATTATAAACCGTCCCTAATCGGAGATTGTTGGTTATGGTAACTGTTTCCCCAGTTCCTGTATAGACTGATTGGCCATTTACATACATTTTTGTCTCATTTGCGCTTGGTCCATCGGTAATCGCGATGTGTGTCCAGGTATTGATTGGCCATTGCGCATCAGTTGCAAGGGAGCGAGCTTCAAAGCAGAGGTCGCCAAGATCAGCTAAGCAAATACCTGCGCTCGTGTGTTGTTGGTTAATCCACCAAGATCCTGAAAAGCGATTGTCTGCAATATAGGTATTTGCATTTTTATTGGGCGTGCTTATCCAAAACATTATTGTGGAAGAGCCAACTATATTAAATGGGATTGGGGATATTGCGGATGAAAGCGCAATCCAATCATTGACGCCATCAAAATAAACTCCTTGTTTTGCTTTTGCAGTAACGAACGTAACCCCTCCCGATTGTACTGCTGTGCGTCCGCCACCGGACTCATCATTATAATTTCCATCAAATGGCCAATATCCAACTAAACCCAAATCACCTACAGGAGAAAGCCTTTTATTATTCCCCACTTCAAAAAGAGCAAATGAATCACCTCCATCTATAGAAACTTTGTCATTATCACCTCCGAGGCGATATTTTCGTGCCTCAAGTGTAGCATTGATTTCCCAACTTCCGCCTGTTGAATACGTGTAGTAAAAGCCTTGTGATGCAGAATTGACTGGATCAATAGGGAGTTTTGCAAAAGGAGCTCCTTTGGATGGAATATTAAAATCTACGGGAATCCAACCGCTTCCACTAACAGTTTGATAATTTGCGGAGGTAGCACATGCATAAGTTGGTCCAGCAGGAAGGCTCAGGTTTGTGCAGGTTGCGCTTGAATCAGGAATGGAAATATAAAGAGTTCCTGGAGTCCCAAAATTTGCCCCTTGAACATTAATTTCAACTAATCCAAGGGCAGTATTAATGCTATTTAAGTCTTTAAATCTGCGCGCATCGCGAGCGCCACGTAATAGTTCAAGTGGATTAGTTAAAATTACAACTGCAACCGATAAAATCGCAAGCACGCCAATAACAATTAAGAGTTCAAGCAGGGTAAACCCTTTACGGTTTTTAGAAAAGATGCTAGTGGTTTTTTGAAGCATGTATCTATATACCATAGCATAATTTATTGCACAGGCGCTTATATATATTCATCTAGCTTATTTTCCAAATATCTTGTGTACTTATTGATTTTGGCGGAGGTTTTTTTGCATTGCGCATCTTTTTTAAAATAAAGGTCAAGCCTGCAATAAATCCAAGAGCAATTACTCCAGCGCTTATAACACGTGCTTTTGGAAACGGCACTTTTATGCGTTCGGTATTAATGGTGAATGGAGTTGGTTCTCCTAATTGTTCTAATACGCCATTTCGATTGACATAAACAAATAAGAGATATTTTCCTGGCCCAAGTTTTTCTAATACAAATTCGCGGGTTTCCTTAGAAACAACAAACTGTTTTATTAAATTTTTATTTTCATCGTATACGTCAATACGATATCCGTTTATGGTTTCAGGGTTTTCTGGTTCTTCCCATCGGATTAAAACCCTGGGATCATATGGGTCATCACCAGATCCTGGGTCAACAATAATAACTTCAACACTTCCGCTTCCACTATTTTGTCCACTTGGAGGAATTCCACTAGGCGGGGCTGTTGGTGGGGGAACCCCGCTAGGTGGAGCAGCCGGCGGAGCATTGCCAGGCGGGGCAGCAGGAGGTGGAAGAGGAGTTAGGGGTGGTTGCGATGCCGGAGGCGGAGGGCCTGAGGGTGGCGCGGTCGGAGGCCCTGACGGAGGAAGAATTGGCGGAGGAGGTGGGGTAGTGCCCGAGACATAAAACGTTCCAGGGACCACGGTTTCATTTCCCCATTCGTCTTTTGCAAATAACTCAAATTCAAAAGTTGTGTTTCCCATAACCCCTAAAAAAAGCGTGCAATTTCCAATTCCGTAAGTGCAGATCGTATAGGTTCCTTGGTAATTGGTATTTTGTTGCATTCCGGTGTTTATTGGTCCATAGCGCACGCGAAAATCAACAGGTTCATTTGCATTAAAGGTAATATGGGCTTCAGTTTCGGAAATGATAGTTGTAGTTGCATTGATAATTATTGGGGGAACGCTTTCTGTAGTTTCGTAGAGTGCAAATTTAAATGCAAAATCTTGTTCTTGCGACCCTAAAAGAGCTGGTTCAATCATGTATGTTGGATTACTTTGGGAGTTATGTTGAAGAATTTGAAATTGGCTTGCATAATACAATCGAAGTTTTTGCATTTGGCTGATTACACGGATTTGGTATAAATTAGCTGATTGAACAGCAGTTTGAGAAGGGAATGCAATATGGAACCGTTTTCCTCCAAATTGTTCTGGGGTTTGTGGAATAGTAATTGTTTTTGACTCAATAAGCTGATTTACTTCGTTGCGGAGTTCAATAAGTGCAGTACCTGATTGATTTTCATTATCAATCCAAAGATCAATTCCGCTTAAAAAATCATTATATGGAAAAAAGGGCTGCGCGGGCGTTTGTACAAAATACGTAAAAAGCTTTTTTGATTCATCAGGAGCAAATTCAAAATATTTAGAACCTTGTGCATAAACATTGTTTGCACTTAAAAAAAGAATAATAGCTAAGTAAAAGCCAAAGCGTCGCATAAGGTTATTGTATCAATAAATTATTGGTTTTAGGTTTTTGTCCTTCCCATTGGATTTCAGCGAGCACTAATTTTCCGTTTTTGAGGTAAGAGCTCAATAATTTCAACCGTTTGCCTTCTTTTTTGGTCCACGTACCTGGTTCTGGATTTAATGCACGTATTTTCCGATCAATAAAAAGGGCAATTTCTCCGCCATTCGTTTCTGCTTTAATAATATCATTAAGATCAATATATCCGTCCTCACCTACAAATTTTTTCGTAAATGTTGCCTCAGTATGATTTTGTTCTTTGGGAGTTATTTCGTGGCGCACGAATTTTGGAAGAATCTCGATTAATAAATTACCCGCAATTTTTGCAAGCATATCGTGCAATTCTAAGTAGGTTGGGTTTATTTTTTGAAATTTGTCCGGCAAGGCGGGATCAGGCTTTGCCGGAAAATTTGAAATTTGAAATTTTTGCTGTGCGATTATGGGTCCATGATCCACTTTTTTATCAGTCATAAAAAGCGTAACTCCGGTTGTTGTCTCGCCATTTAAAATTGTACCCTGGATAGGGGAGGCGCCTCGATATTGAGGAAGAAGTGAAGGATGAACTCCAATTACGCCGTTTGGAAAAAACTCAAGAATTTCTTTAGGTAAAATTTTGCTGTATGCGGCAACAATGGCAAATTGAGCACCTTTTATTTTTTCAGAGAGTTCTGTTTGAGAAATTTTATGAGGTTGAAATACGGGAATTTTGCTTTTTGTTGCGATAATTTTTGCCGGAGGCGGGGTTATTTCTTTTTTCCGGCCTTTTGGCATATCCGGATTGGTAATTACGAGAACAGGGGGAAAACCGCTTGTGATCAATCCTTGGAGGATAATGGCTGCGAACTCCGGAGTTCCAAAAAATACATAGTTCATAATGAGTTATGAATTTTGTGGTTTGACTGTGTGGACTTCAGTAGCGTGTTTCGTAAATAGTATCCCATTTAAATGGTCAACTTCATGTTGAAATATACGTGCGAGAAAGCCACGTGCTTTGATTTTTATTTTTTTTCCACGCAAATTATGTCCGACAAGCGTCACTTTTTCTGCACGTTCAACTGGACCAAAAACCCTGGGAATACTTAAACAACCTTCATCAAATAATATTTTTTTCTTTGAAAATTTTACTATTTCCGGATTTATTATCGTATATAATTTAGTGCGGGGCGAATTTTCTTCTCGTGGCATTTCTGCAATAAAAAGCCGCATATTAAGGCCAATTTGGTTTGCAGAAAGACCGACGCCATCTGCATCTTTCATTATTATGCGCATCTTTTTAATAAGATCTTTAAGTGATTTGGGGTCAAGCGTAGTAAGTTCAATGGCAGCGATTTTATGGTGTAAGATTTTTGATTCTTTTTTTTGGTCGATCGTAACAATGTTCATGTTTTTTTCTTTGAATTTTCAGTGAGTACTTTCATAAAATAGGCAGCTGGATTACGAACTTCTTTTTTCTCCAGAACGGTTTTTGCAAGCATGATTAATTTTGCGTCACCGTGTTTTTTCGCAAGTTTCATATAGAGTGATACATGATCTTTATCTTGAAGAAGTTCAGCAAGAATGAGGCCTGTATCTTGGTGTGGAAAATAAACCCGTGACTTTTTTACACGGTCATTCAGTAGTTTAAAATATATATTATTATTTTCCTCAAACGATTTCATAATAGGATTGAATTGCTTTTAGTATAATTGAAATCTTTGGGTTTGTCAGTGAGTAAAAATGCATTTTACTATTGAATATTAAGGCGAAGTATAGTAAGGTGTAAGCATTATATCTTTAGAAAATTACCTTTTATGGAATTTTTAAGAAAAAAGTTTAGCCGAAATACGTTTCAACTTATCGTTGGATTTCTTGTTTTTGGAGTTATTTTAGGAAGCGGATATAGGGTTGGATATGTTCAAGGTAAAAAAGTTCCTGAGACAATTTTTATAAAAGGCTTGGCCAATATTGGAGATCCTGATATAACTGCTGATTTTGCTGTTTTTTGGGAAGCATGGCAAAAACTAAAAGAACTTCATATCAATGGAGATAAGATAACGGATCAAAAGTTTGTATACAGTGCGATCTCAGGGCTTGCAAGCGCATTTGATGACCCGAATACATCGTTTTTCCCTCCGGAAGATGCAAAAAATTTCAAGGAAAATATCAAGGGATCTTTTGCGGGGATTGGCGCAGAAATAGGTACACGCGACGGTGAACTTGTCGTGATAGCGGCCATAAAAGATTCGCCCGCAGAACGAGCTGGATTAGTTCCCGGGGACAGGATTTTAAAAATTGATAATGAGCCGACCACAGGTCTTTCTGTGGATGAGGCAGTGCGGAAAATCCGGGGCGATAAAGGAACAACCGTCGTATTTGAAATTCTTTCACCGGATGCCACTGAAACAAAATCCGTTTCAATTATTCGGGATATCATTATTGTTCCAACGTTAGCTTCAGAAATGCTTGAAGATAATATTTGGTACGTTGAATTATATAATTTTAATGAAAATGCAGTTCCCCAGTTTCAACAAGCTGCGGTAAAAGCAATTCGTGAAGGAGTGAATGGTATCGTGTTTGATCTGCGGAACAATCCAGGTGGATTTTTGGAAGTTTCTATAGATCTTGCCGGATGGTTTTTGGAACGAGGATCAGTAGTTGTAACCGAAGATTTTCGTTCAGAACCAGACCAAATTTTTGAAGCCCATGGCAATGAAATCTTTAAAAACGTCCCTATGGTGATTTTGGTAAATGGCGGGTCTGCATCTGCATCTGAAATTCTTGCAGGTGCGCTTCGGGTAAATCGCGATGATATTAAGCTTATCGGTGAACAAACCTATGGTAAAGGGACTGTTCAGCAATTACACTCATTAACCGATGATTCTGATTTAAAAATTACGATTGCTCAGTGGTTATTGCCCGATGGTTCTACTATTGAAAAAAATGGGCTTAAACCAGACGTTGAAATAAAACTTACTGCGAAAGATATTGAAAATAAAAAAGATGTCCAGCGCGAAAAAGCGATTGAAGTGTTAAGAGAAGAAATTCATAAACAGTAACCCCGCGAACCGGGGCAAGCTCGTAATCGGTAAATAGTATTTAATGAAAGTAATTCTTCTTCAGGATGTTAAGGGCATAGGTAAAAAAATGGATGTGAAAAACGTATCGGATGGATACGCGCGGAATTTTCTAATTCCGAATAAATTTGTGTCTGCATATACAGAAAAAACATTGAGAGAAAAGGAATCGTGGGATGAGACAAAAAAAATTGAAGCAATGAAACAAAAAGAAGAAAACGAGATACTTCAAAAAGAACATTTTGAATTTTTGGTGAAAACCGGATCAAGAGGGGAAGTATTCAATTCAGTTACTAAAGAAAGTATAGAAAAATTTCTCGAAGAAAAAGGATTTAAAAAAGCAGAAGTGCTTCTTAAAAAACCTTTGCGTGAGTTAGGAGAGCATAGTGTAGAAATACGTCTTCATGGAGGTTATCGGGGAACTGCAAGAATTATTGTGAAGCCCCGTTAGATTTCCGTCCAAAGAACAGGGACAATAGTAGCATTTAGTGAATTATTTTTTTCGTATTCTGGATTAAAGAACAGAATTTTCAGAATCTAACGGGGTGAAGCCGCTTGAACTGTAACCAGATTAATGAATCGTTTCGAACCATCAAAACGAGTTTTTTGTTTTGGGGAAAAGCGGACAATTCCGGATATCATGGCATAGAGCGTATCATCGCCTCCTTTTTTCACATTTCTGCCAGCAACAAAACGAGTGCCGCGTTGGCGGATTATAATTTCTCCTACAGAGACGATTTGGCCATGATTAACTTTTACACCAAGCCGCTTTGATCGTGAGTCTCGGCCTAGTTGCGTGGAACCTCCTGATTTGGTATGTGCCATATTTGTCTAAATTTACTAAATTTAGCAACAAATATGAGCATCCCGCAATACAATAATAATTTTAAAAACCATCTGCGGGGCGCCATAATGCTGCGTTATTTTGTTAATATATGAACTAGAGTATAGTATACTTACTCTTATGGCGTCAAATATAAAAAAACTTGTTTTTGATATAGAAACCATTGGCGAAGATTTTGAAGGGTTGGATGCAACCACGAAAGATACGCTTACTCGTTGGATTGAAAAAGAATCGCAAAGCAAAGAAGAATATACGGTTCGACTTGATGATTTAAAAGATGGACTTGGGTTTTCACCCTTAACTGGAGAAATCGTTTCTATTGGGGTTTTAGATGTGCATGAAGGCAAAGGCGGTGTGTATTATCAATCCCCGAATAAGAAACAAGAACGTTTTGAAGAAGATGGAATAACGTTTGAAGCGCTCGATGAAGTAGGCATTGTAAAAAAGTTTTGGGAAATTGCGCGAACCTACGAAATGTTTATTACGTTTAATGGTCGCGGATTTGATGTGCCATTTCTTATGGTTCGCTCTGCAGTGCATAACATCCGACCCACAAAAAACCTCATGGCTGCGCGATATTTATACCAACAGCATGCGCATGCACTTCATATTGATCTTATGGATCAGCTTTCGTTTTACGGCGCAGTGCGTAGAAAAGGCGGGCTTCACTTATGGGCGCGTGCATTTGGTATAAAAAGCCCAAAATCAGAAGGCGTAACTGGAGATGATGTAAGTGAACTTTTTAAAAAGAAAAAATATTTAGATATTGCGCGCTATAACGTAGGGGATTTGCATGCGACAAAAGCATTGTATGAAAAGTGGGACCAATTCTTTAACCTGTAATGTCAAAGAATAAATTTCTAATTATTCTAATTGCACTAATTGATCTAAAAAATGATCCAATTTCCAAATCTCATTAGAAATTAGTAATTTTTTAGGTTAATTAGATTAATTAGGTAAATTAGGTTAATTATCTATGTTTTATCGTTTCAGAGAATGGGTGATTGCACACAAGCGCGACATAACGCTTTTTATTTTACTTTTTCTTATAAGTACTTTGAGCTTTGGTTTAGGTTATTTGGTTTCAAAACAGGAGAATCGTGCGCCGATAATTATTGAGAAAAATAGTGAATAGAAGTTAGCCAATAGCCACTAGTTAAATTACAAAAAATGAAAAAAGCGCTGCCCTTGGAAGGGAAGCGCTTTTGTGCGCTGCGCTCACGAAAATATATCACCAAGGAGTTGGGAAAGGATCAGGTGGCAGCAAGGAATCCGGTGAGACCTGAGAGGAATCATCTTCATAGAAGATTGTGGTATGTATCAATTCAAATCCCCATAATCCTATAATCTGAAAAACATGTTTGACCTGAACATCCTTAAGAAAAGTATTAATGGCGTTTTCAGCTAAATCGTCGAGTCTCATAGTAAAAATCTTTACTTTCATGGTTTTCTCCGTGGTATTGTTAGAAAGGTGCAGTAAAGTAACGGTTTATATACTAATAAATTATAGACTACTTGTCAATGATATATATTTATGCGATACTGTAAACGCTGGTAGTTTAGATGATTACCACCCCGCGTTGCGGGGTGGAGGAAAGTCCGGACACTCAGTTCTTCCCGCGTTGCGGGAGGGGCAAAAGTAGCAGTTAATTGCTGTTAACAGTAATGTAGAGGTGCGAACAGTGACGTCCTGCGTGAAAATTGCGGGAAAGCCCTATCCCAAGCTTGACGGCTTAATTCCGCTATAGGGAGTAAAAAGCGGAAGTGAAACGGCAAAATCCTTACTTGAGTGCAAGACCGTGCCTCTTGTGCTGCGCACAAGTAACTGATGACTCATAACTAATAACATATAACAAAAGAGTTATTAGTTGTAAGTTGTAGGTTATAAGTTACTCGTGCGTAGTGCGAGGGGAGAGTCGCTACAGGTATGCAGTGATGCATATCGCAGATAAATGATCATCTCATCTCTCCCGCATTGCGGGAGGAATCAGACAGAATCCGGCTTATGAACTACCAGCATCAAAAAATCCCTTCCCGCAACGCGGGAGGGGATTTTTGATTGAGTAAGTAAATTTATAGATAATTTCTCTAAACGGTAAACGGCTAACATAGGGATAGCCGTTTAAGGCATAGCTAAAACATCTGTTCTGAGCCTTGGGAATTCTCAATTTTGCCGTCCAATGCTTGATTTACCATTTTATCAGCCTCAGTGTTTTCGCTTCGTGGAATATGCACAAATTCAACTGACCCAAAATCTTGTTTTAAATTCCAGATTTCTATAAAAAATGTTTGGAGGTCAGGTTCTTTGATTTTATATTTTCCATTTAAATGCTTACATACAAGCTCGCTATCCATGCGTACTTCAAGTTTTGTTTTTTTTGCTTCAGTTTTTCCTAAGAGTTGTTTTGCTTTTTTGAGCGCTGCAAGCACAGCTTTATATTCTGCAACATTATTGGTTGCGTGCCCGATTTTCTCGCCATATTTTTTTCCACCTACAACATAGCCAATAGCTGCTGGTCCGGGATTGCCTCGTGCGCCACCATCAGTAAAAATAACGAGCTTTGAAGTTTCAAATAATTGGTCTTTCATCCAGGTTGTAGATGATAATTAATAGTATTATTTCCAGGGAAATTTGTTATGAGAAGGTAGGCTAAATCCTGCGGCACCTCTATGTCCACCTCCGCCATATTTTTTTGCAATCTTTGATACATTTAATTTTCTGCTTGAGCGAAGAGATACAAAAATGCGGTTATTGCGTTCTGACCAGATAATAGCAATCGGAGCAAGTGTAGTATAAAACGCATGTCCGATTTCGGATTTCAAAATTGCAGAATTTACTGCAGCTGCTTTTTTACCATGAAATCGGACGATTTCAGCATCGTTGAGCGCGCGTTTAATTATATGCGCCTGATAATCAAGAATTACCTTGCCTGCTTTTATATACTCTTCTCTTTTTTTGCTTTTTTCAAGATCGTTTGCGAATTTGTTCCATGCGCTCCAAGAATGATCTTTTAAATCAACAACTGATAAGATTTCTCGAGTATAAGGAAGTGTGAAGCGCCAGATATCGCGATCTTCAATATAGCGAAGAAAAAGAGGAATTTTTTTCTTTGGATGAAAATATTCCCATGCAATAGTTGCTCCAGATTTGTGATTATTAAAAACAAATTCATGCGCTTTTTCGATTTCTTTTTTTACACTTGCATGATGATCTAAAATAACAACTTTTTTGTTCTGTAAGATAAGATTTTCTAAATTTTTGCCTTGAAAAGTGAAATCAATGCAATAAATTTCTTTATTTGTAAGATGTGGACTCGGCGATACTTGGTGTTGTGCAGGAAAGTATTCTGCTTGAGCACCAAATTTTTTCCATGCAGCCCATGCGCCACTAAAACCATCTGCGCAGTCATTATGGTAAAGAACTACAATCCTTTTCTTTGGCTTTATCTTTGCAAAATCACCGTATTTATATTCTTGTTTCATGATTATTTTTTAAGCGCATCAAGTCCAGGCAAGGTTTTTCCAGCTAAATATTCAAGCATTGCGCCTCCGCCAGTTGAAATAAAGCTCATCTTTTTTTCTAATTTTAGCAAGCGAATTAATTCTGCAGTTTCTCCGCCACCAATAAAGATAAATGCGTTTGATTTTGCGAGCGCTTTTGCAAGCATGGTTGAGCTTTCACGAAACTCGGGTTTTTCAAAAACTCCTAATGGTCCAGCCCACACAATAGTTTGCGCTGGTTTTAAAATTTCAATAAATTGTTGAATGCTCAGTGGCCCAAGATCTAAAAATTTATTTTCATGTTCAATAAAGTCAAAAGGAAGAATTACTTTTTTGTTGCGTAGTAATTTTTGTGCGGTGGGTATTTCTTCTTTACTATACGGAGACGCTTTAATATCAACCCCATTTGCTTTTAAAAATGTATTTGCAACCATCCCGCCGGTTAAAAAAGCATACACCCGCGTTTCAAAGCGACGAATAACTGCGATTTTATCTTTTACTTTTGCTCCACCCAAGACAAAAGCCAGGCGTTTTTTTGGGTCTAGTGCTTGTGCGAGTTCGGAAAGCTCTTTTTCAAAGCGTATTCCGAGATACGAAGGAAGAAAGCGAGGAATTTGCGTGATTGACGCGTTTTCCCGATGGGATGCGGCAAATGCATCGTTTATATAATAATCGCCAAGGCGCGCTAATTGTTTTCCTAGTGCAGGAGAATTTTCAATTTCTCCTTTAAAAAAACGGATGTTTTCGAGAAGAAGAACTGAACCAGGTGAAGCGGTTTTAATACGTTCCTCAATTGCCGGAAATTCTATTTCTGGGATAAATATAAATTTCTTCTTCAGCGCACGATTCAAATAGGGAAGTACAATACGCAAGCTTTGGTTTTCATCAATGTGTCCTGCTTTTGGTTTTCCGCGGTGGCTAATAAGTACAATTTTTGCGTTGCTTTTTTTGAAATATTGAAGCGTTGGGAGAATGGCTTCAAGCCGAAACGTATCAGTTGGCTGCGCAATATTAAAATCAACCCGGATAAGAACAGTTTTTCCATCAAATTTTTTCGGATTTTCTTTGCTCAGGAAATTCATAATTGATTTTTCATTTAAACTTTAGACTTTAAACTTTTATTTTTAGTATATCCTATTCTTTAAAAAATATGGTTTTATTGCGTTCAATTAAAAATTGCTCTTGTTTGAGTTTGTGGAGCGCAGTTTGAATATTGAGAGAAGGTGCATTTATAGCGCTTAAAAACTCATGTATTTTTGCAGATTTTTTTTCCAAAAGAAAGGCAATGATTTTACCGCGAAGTTCACGGTTTGAACCCTTGAAACGTGATTGGATCGTATAATGGGCGCTTCGCGTGTTTGGATTTATTGAGAGTTTTCCCAAATGCGCACCATAATCAGTAAGGGCATAATACCATATTCGCGGATTATAATGATCTATGGTTTCCCGTATAAATGGAAGAAGTTTTGTATCAGGAATTGATTTTTTATTCAGAAAAAAATGGTGTAAAAATACGCGGCGAATATTGGTTTCAAGAAAGGTGACGGGTAAGTTAAAGGCATAGGTAAGAATCGCCCCCGCGGTGGCGGGGCCAATACCGGGCAAACGAATGAGTTCAGAAATCTCTTTTGGTAATTTACCCTTATAATCGCGTGCAATGGTCGAAGATGCGCGTTTTAGGGCAAGAGCGCGTCGATTGTATCCCAATCCTTGCCAATGCGTTAAAAGCGTTTTAAATGAGGATTTTTCTAAAGCATCAAACGAGGGAAAAGTCTTTATAAATGCAGCATATTTTGGAATAACACGCTCCACTTGGGTTTGCTGAAGCATAATCTCAGAGATAAAGATATGATAAGGATTTGTGGTATTGCGCCAAGGCAAATCACGCGCATTTTGTTTATAAAAATCTAAAATTAAATTTCTAAAATGCGTTTTATCCATGCGTATCAGTGAATAGTTGATCCTTCGGGAGCGAGCGTGCGCGGTGAGATAAGAACCGGGCCTTTATCAGTTGATGCAGCTAAAAGCATGCCTTGGCTTTCAAGGCCCATAAGCATGCGCGGCTCAAGATTTGCAATCACCACAATTTGGGTATTCAGTAGTGCTTCAGGTTCATAGGTAGTGCCAATGCCCGCAATAATTTGTCGGGTTTCAGTGCCTAAATTTACTGAAAGTTTGAGTAATTTTTGAGAATTAGAAACACGCTCTGCAGAAAGAATAGTTCCTACACGAAACTCTAATTTTTGAAAATCCTCATGTGAGACCATGGAATTTATTTTAACATAAAATCCCCCCGCATTGCGGGGGGATTTTATGAGTATAGAAACTACTAAATTTATCGGATAATTTCGAGAAGTTCAACGTCGAAATAGAGTGCTGTTCCTGAAAGCGGATGAGTTTCATCGGTGCCATAGGCAAGTGCCGGAGGAATTACGAGAGTTCGTTTACCTCCAACTTTCATACCAGGAATACCTTGATCCCAGCCTTGAATAACTTGACCTGTGCCAACAGTAAATTCAAATGGCTCATTGCGGTCAATTGAGCTATCGAAAACAGTTCCATTTGGAAGCGTTCCCACATAGTGAACACGAATGGTGTTTCCGGCTTGCACCGTTTCACCAGTTCCGATAACTGTATCGGTAATTTGTAATTCGTTCACTTCTATCTCATTAGTTTCATTTTCCATAGTTGAATCGCTTAAGGTAGCGGTTTCTGAACTATCGCCTGAACCAAATCCGCTGACTGCAAAAATTATTGCAAGCCCAGCAAGACCAGCAAGCATTAATAATATATTATTACGTGACATAAAGGTTTATATTTAAGTTTTCGACCTTGTTTCAATTATACTCCAATAATCTATTTTTGTCAACTATTCTGATTTTTCCTATTAAAAACATCAATTTTTGCAGCAAGAATGAAATCATTTTCTGAAAGGCCTTGTATTGCATGGGTGGTAAGGTGAAGCGTCACTTTATTGTACCGAATATCAATGTCAGGATGATGGCCTTCGTTTTCTGCAAGTGCACCAACCTTATTTACCCAATTGAGCGCGTCTTTGAAATCATCAAATGTGTAAGTTCGCTCAATTATTTTATTTGATTCAGAAAGTTTCCATTCCGAATCAATCTTTGCAAGATATTTTTTTGCCGCTGCTTCTGAAAGCGGAGGCAATCCGCCCTCGCAAGGAACGCAATGCTTTTCCGTTAATTTCATTTTATTGCCAAAGCGCAAGAATTACTGCCATAATCGCAAGCGATACAAAATTATATCCGTTATTCAAACACCATAATTTAAACGGTTTTTTTGTATAGAGAACATCGTTTAAGGTGATGGTTCCGATAAATCCGAGCCAAATCCAGAACGCAAGCATGATTGCATCACCCGCGGTTGCGGTTGCAGTGATACTTACGAAATGCGCCAAAATATAGGCGACCACAAGCAAAACAAGAAAACCAATAATATATGCTTTTGTTGCTCCACCCGATGATTTGATTTCGTCTTGAGTTCGATTCACCAAACGCATCCACATTTTTCCAAATAAGAGTTTTGAATACCAGGCTCCTCCGAGAACCATACTTGCTACTGCACTTACTAAAATTGCTAAATAATTAATTTCAATCGAAGCCATAATTGTAAGGTTAAAAAAATACTATCGACCGATATTAATTCGGTTTATTTATATAAGTATACTTCTAATGGGTGACATGTAACAAGAGACAAGGACATGCAACTAACAACCAATAATTTTACAATAAGAGTAAATGACGAATGTTTAATGCTAAATGTTTAATCAAATCCAAATGCCTCAATTTTTAAACATTAAAGCATTGATTTGATATTCGGAATTTGTCCTTGGTCATTCAAAATCTTTACGGCGGGCTATTGGCTAGTTGCTAGTGGCTAACTACTACGTTTACTATGCTGCTGCTTCTTTTTCTTTTTCGTTTCTGCGCGCTGCAAGAAAGAGAATAAGGAAGATAATTGCGGCAAGCACTAAAAGTCCGAGAAATGTATTTCCAGTTCCTAACGTAAGAATGTTGCCAAGTCCAGCAAGAAATCCAGCTTGATCGTCTTCGTTGCTGGTTGACTCAGATTCTTCAGTAGTTGTTTTGGTATTTTCTTCGTTGTTATTGGTTTCCTCTTCAGCAACGGCTATTGGATCAGTGTCAACAAATTCACCGCCGCCAACGCCAGTATTAATTACAATGATTTCGGGAGCTGGAGGTGGGAATGGAATTGAAGGAGGAGGCGGATTTCCGCCATTTCCTGATGGAGGAGGAATCGGGAATTTTTTACTTCCCGAAGAAGATCCACCGCCACCGCCGCCAACTCCACCCGTGCTTCCTCCTGGAGGAGGCGGGGGAGGGGGAGGAGGAGTTCCCGTAGAATGGGTGATTGCAAAAAACGAAGTTTTTGTTGCTTCAAATAAGCACATTCCGCCCATAACTGTGCAACTTGGGGTAACAATGCCATCGCTGTTCCAATTATCAGTGCCACTTACTGAACGAAGGATATTAAATGTTTGTCCCTCAAATGCAGAACCCATAAATACATCAATCACCACGGGTCGATTAAAGTCGATTTCAGTTCCATGAATTCCTAAAAATACTGCTTCATCTGCAATTATGTCAGGAGCAAATCCTGATAAGGTAGTTACATCAACTTCATGCATGGTGAGATCATTAATATTAAAGTTTCTACCATCAGTTCTCATAATCGTGCTTGAGGTGCTTACGCCCAAAATAGATACTCCACTATTCATGGGGATCGTGAGTGCAGTAGGCGTAAGGATGCGAGCTGCGTGCGTTTGAGTGTCATCTCCACTATACGGAGCAAGCCGCATGCCAAGCACTTCAAAGAATTTTACTGCTCCTAAATTTCGATCGGATAAAAATTGACCGCTTCCGGTAAGAGTTTCTAAATAATGGGCTGGATTTCGTGGATACGTATGTTGCCAGCGCCCTTGGGTGGATTCAGAAATATTCCACGTGGTTCCCATTTCATTCGCTCTAAAAATTGAAACGAAAAATCCTTGCTCATTGGTAGTAAGTGTTCGTTCTTGTCCATTGTTGTTTACTGCTTTAACGGTCCAGTTAGCAAGTCCTGGTTCTGGGAATGTTCCTGTTTGTTGCCAAATGCCGTCAACATTTAAGTCGTACCAAACTGAACCTTCTAAGGCGATTTCTCTAAATTCGCCAAAATTTTGATCGGTTATTTGTTGATTTTGAACGAGGGTAATTTCATATTGTCCGCCAACAGGAGAAGTTTGAGCCCAACGTAATTCATGTTTTTGCTGAACCCTAATTATATAAGTTCCTGGGGTGATTGAAGAAAATTGATATTTGCCAGTTGCATCAGTTATTTCGCTCGCAATCGAGGTAGTGCCATTATTCGTTTTTAGGAAAAGATCAACGGTCCAACCTTCGAGTCCTGTTTCAGGATTTTCAAAAATTCCATTGCCATTATTATCTTCAAAAACAATTCCGGAAATTAATTCAGTTTGTGCAGCTGCCTCTTGAAGTGGTGCTTGAGGAGCAGCACTAAATACTGAATTGCCCCCTGAGGGAGTTCGTGTTTCTTGTGCTGGTAAAACGCTGGTTACATCATTTGCTGGAGTTACTTCATTGCCACATATTACTGAATCAGTTACTGAACAGATTGAAGCCTCTTCCGCAAGCACAGATTCAACTGGTGATTCCTCTTGAGTTTCTTCAACATGACTTTCGCTTTCAAATGATGGAGATTCCGAAGTGACCTCAGTAACTTCAGGAACTACAATCACTTGTTCTATAGGTAGTACTTCCTGCGTTTCAGGAGTAGTTACCGCATATGCAAATGCTGGATTTATTAATGATATTAAAAGAGAAACAATTGTTAAACAGACTGTTGAACGCATAGGTTTTTTATATTAATTTTTGTTATTCGCATACTATACTAATGAGGGTTTTTGGTCAACTTTTTTAAGTTGATAAACCCTCTTGACTTTTTATATATACCTATTATAATCTATTTAGTGTTGCTTGTCAAGTTGCTAGAGTTCTTACAGAGTACACCAAGAAGGAGGGTACTTTCGTGACGTGGAAGCTCTATTCCGCAAAAGTTAATGCTCCTGGAGCATCGCCAAAAACGATGACTGCTAGGGCAACAACTGATGACAGTGCCAAGTATGCGCTTAAGAAGGGCTACAATGTGGCCCATGGTAGAGTACTAGATGCGTGGGTAGAGATACGAAATCTCGTTTGTGAAGAAGAACCAAGCCAAAACGTTCTTCTAAAACAACAGGCTTTCAGTTTCATGAAGAGGAGATGAGAGTGTCAACAGCATCATGGGTGCTTGTATGCGTTGTTGGCTTTGTTATTACCGCAGGAATGCGGCAAATCAGGCAAACTCATCCGAGGATCAGGCAAAACCAGCATAGAGAATGCGAGCGGTAACTATCAGGTAAACAGGCCTATGCGGCAACGCATAGGCCTATATTTTCATAGCTTATTTTGCGGCAAGCGAGAGAATTCGGAAAGGGCTATTGCCGCAAAAAGAATTGCCGTATCTCGAAAAAGAATATCAAGACTTGCAGTGTTTGCCGCAATAATTCCGGCAAGGGTTATTGCCGCTAAAATTGCCGCATAAAATATTTTCCAATTTGATATAAGCCAGATAGCTAGTGCGATTTCAAATAATGAAAATCCAGTAAGTAGCAGGTTTTCCGGTAACATATCCCGAAGCCAAGTAGGGAAATAACCAATCCAATTTTCTGGAGCTAGAAATGAACCGATCGCAGCATAGAGAAATGGAATTGCAATGCCAATACGAAGCAACGCTAACGGAATTTTATAATTTATCATAGATAAATTATAGCGCATAAATGGTTTTGCTTTGCGCGGTTATTTATCCACATACTTAGTCCTTCGTTTTTTTAAAAAAAGTGAGTCCGGCATCAGGTGGTGCCGGACTCGGGGAAACCGGAGAAACAACGGATAGAGTAAGAAGCAGGAAGTGGTCTACGCCCGACCGTTAAGAGCAGTCTGCATGACGTGCGCTTTTTTCGGACGAAGATATTGCAATCGTTCTAGGGTGGTGTTACTGAGTTCGATTGACCACTCGCCATTGGGACTGATTTTTGCTGCGGTAGCGAGAAGCTTTGTGCGTTCGATCTCGTCATCTGGCAAGACACGAGCCCACAAATCACCTTTGACCAGACGGACGAAGATGATTCCTTCTTTCGCAACCGCAAAAAATCCGGTTGGCCAGCGATTTTGCTTCATGACAGTCTTGAGCAGCTTTTGCGGCATAATATCTGATTCCGCAAGATCGAGACTTGTGATGTTGCAAAAGCCCGATTCCTGGAGTTTTCGCTTCTTCTCACTGTCCTCCATTGCGTGCAGTAACGGCATTAGCCGTCCTTCCTGGTTAGAGACAAGACTACCAGTCCGCTTAAAAGTCCTCTACTTTTAAGTCGGGTGCTCTATTTACTATAGATTATTATTAAAAAAAGTTAAAGAGGTGTAGAACGCCAAAACCCGTGAGCATATTAAATACTAAATTACCGATAAAAAGCGGCGGAAGTAGGTGAAGTAAGCGATAGTGAAGGAATCCGAGTATGGCGACTAAGATTTCATTGGGAAAAGGAGATAAAGCCGCAAAAAAGAAGAGGAATATTATTGGAGCAATATAATATTGTTCTTTTAATTGGGAAATGCGATGGAGTAATTTCTGGTTCGGTTTAATTTCTTCAGAAACTTTTCTCGAGGTTTTTCCAATAAAATAGGCAAAGATATCAGCGAGCGTGGTGCCAACAGCAATTAAGAAAAGCGTAAAGTAAAGGTGTAATCCTGATTCTAAAAATACGGGAAGAAATACAACCGTAGGAATAGGAACAACAACATTTAGTCCGCTCAAAAATGCAATAGCAAGGGCGCCAAAATAACCATAGTCTTGGACAAGCGATCGAACAAATTCATTTTCACGAACAAAATGCGTAAGATAGAATGCAAGCAGAACTACGGCAACCAGTGCGATGATTCTGAAAACTGTTTTTTTTGAAAACCGAAACGAACTAATTTTAAATTTCAAAGTTTAAATTTTAATTTATTGAAAATTTTTACTAGCTCGCCCCGCGATGCGGGGCTACCATTTACCGATTACTGTTTACCAGTTACTAGTTACTCTTTTCTCCTTCCTTCGGTTTCTTGGGAATAATAAGAACTGCTGCAATGTAGGTGATAATTCCGGGAATAATGGCAGTAAAAACTACAATTATTACCCAGAGCAAGCGTAAAAGCACTGGATCAACATTGATATATTCTCCAATGCCGCCAATAACACCGGCAATCGTTTTATTTGTATCGCTCCGATAAAGTTTTTTCATACGTTTATGGTAACAGCAATTATAAAAAGTACAAGTAATCCACCTATGCTCCAATCCATAGGTTATCGGTCAAGTACCATCAAACGGCTAACCCTATGTTAGCCGTTGAAATTTGGTATGCAATTTTTGGTTAAACCCTTTTGGCTATTCGCTAATTCCTAAAACAATTTTCGCGAAGATCTAAATTTATCTATACCCAAGAATTGTCCGGCTTTTGTGTAATGTAATACTCCTAATGCAAGCGCATAAATAATATGTTGATCAACGATAAAGGATTGTGGGTTGGGAAATGGAAAAGGAAGCGCGAAATAGTAGAGAAGCATCATCAAAATGCCAAAAATCGTGCTCCAGCGAACAAAAATGCCCAAAAGCAAAGAAATACCTATAAACAATTGCCCCCATTCATTTAAGAAATTTATGAGCGGTAAAATACCGGGACTTGCAAACCAATGATAAATTCCCGTAAACGACTCTGCGCTTTTTAAATAGCCTTCTGCACTCCAATCACCACTCATGATTTTAGTAATACCGGAATAAAAGAAAAGCCATCCCATAGCGAGCCGCAGAAACGCAATCGCACTTTTTTCTGTAAATTTATTGAAGTTCATAGTGTAAAATTAAACTCAATCCTCGACCTCTGGATAAATTAGACAGCAAAATAAATACTATAGAGCATGTATCCGCCGAGTGCGATCAAAAATAACCCAATACCAAGGCGCATCGTGCCGCGATGTTCTTTCCGCCAATTTTCTAATCGCTCAGATGAGGTGCCAAAATACGCTGCGGCAATTATCACAAGCAACGGTACAACAAAGATAAAGTTATACAAAAGAAGGAGCGGTACAGCTTCAGAATATACGCCTTTTGCAAGGAGTGCTAAAATCGCAAAATAAGGGGCGCCTGTACAAGGAAGTTCCACTAAAACAACAAAAATTCCTAAGACTGCAATCATAAGATAGAGCAATGCCGGATGGCGATCCTCCATGGATTCCATTTTCTCTGTGTAATATTCAATGCGTTTTGAAGCGCCGGGAATCATTTGTAAAGTAAATCCTTTTCCATACCAGAAATAGTCCTTAATTTCTAAGAGTCCTGCAAATATCGCTATTGCGCCTGCAACTGTGTAAATAAATGATGCGATACCAACATCAACCGTAAATTTAAGAATACCGAATCCAAGAATAAGATAGGTTGCGTATACCACAGTGGAATAAAGTAATCCCGCAAATAGCATTTTATTGCGGTTTTTAAAAAGCCGCGTCATAAACGCGATTAAGAAAATAAGCACACCTAATACGCATGGATTAATGCTGTCAGCAAGCGCTGCGAGGATTACCGTAATTAATGTTAATTGATCAGGAAGCATGGAAGTGGTTACGAGTTAAATAGTTAATTAGTGAATTGGGTTAGCCCAGTACTTCAACTTGTTGTAGTACTGGGGTTAATTAGTGTTTGGGAGTGGGCATTCAGATACTTCGCTCAAGCGTTCAAGCGTTACTACGCCTGCATCAAAACGAAATACATCATTGCCTTCATTATCTTCTAATATCCAGGTTGGAGTGCCCTTAATATTTTTAGCCGCACAGCGATTGAGTTCTTCTTCGTCATCGGAATAACGTGGATCACATTCTATTTCAGTCGCAAATTCAAATGCGTCGCCAAACATGGCTCGTTGTTTTGCGCAAAATGAACAGGTGATAGAGCCGTACATGACCATGTTCTTATCAGTCAGGCATTGGGCAAATTCATCATATAACCCGGAGGGGACAACATTCGATTGAGCGGTATAGGTGATAAAGCCGAATATTATTGCTAAAAAAAGCGCAAACCAAATCGCGCCTTGTTTTAAGCGGTTATGCTCCAAAAGCCAAAATGAAATTCCGATAATAGAAAATATTAAAACTTTTGAGAGTTCGCAAAAAATACAAACATTTTTAAGGACAAATAATTCAATACCCGTAAGATAAAGCGATGGTCCTAAAAAAGTGATTGAGAGAAACGCAATACCGCGCAGAGTTTTATTGTCCATGCGCATTAAAATCGTAATAAAGATTCCTAAGAAATAGAGAAATCCGAGTATTGACATCGGAATGCCAAAAATCTTTGCATACGCGCTTTTATTTACAATGTCACAGGAAAGCCCTTCGCCAAAATCGCAAAAAGTCGAACCATCATCTGGAGAATAGTGGAGAGAGACGAGATAACCCATAACTAACATTCCTAAAAAGGAAATTATGAGAAGCGCAATTTTTCCGGTTTTTTGGTTCATGAAGTTATTTAAAGTATAGCACGATGAGAAAATGGAAAATTAAGTTATGCACACGAATAATTAACTTCGTCAAAATATAAAGCCTTTTAAAGAATAATAATTTGACATTAATTATATTATTTGCTATGCATAATAGAAGAGGTAGGAATGAAGAAAAAGAAGTCTATAGGATTTCCGCACCTTAACTGTGGTTTTGGACAAATAAATGCCAAAAAACTTAAGGAAAAGCACGAACGGATGCGTAAAGAATCATCTTTTTCAGAGTGCCAGCCGGACCTGAACATCGAAGAGTTCCACCGCGTTCTCTCAAATGAATTCGATCATGTTCTTCGTGAACATTTGAGTGAAGACGAGTATGTTCGATTCCGTCGTGCGTGCGCTGAATTAGAGAGAGTAGGTAGAATAATCTCTGCGCAGCTCAAAGAGCGTGCATGAGAATTGTTTTAGAAGGGACGCCCTAAAAGCGTCTCTTTATTAATTCTTTTTTAACAAATTAAGAATTTTTTTTACTTCTTTCAAATCGTCCTCATCATAAATAGTAATTGGCGTAACTGTGGTTATTGAAGAAATTTTCTGAAGCGCAGCAATCTTTTTTTGCAACTCTACTTTAGTGACCATATCGCTTTTGCTTAAAAACACATATTCTTGTTTATTTAATATTTCTTTATTATGCGCTTCAAGTTCTTGGCGAATAATAGTGTAGTCGGAAACCGGATCGCTGGATTCTGAACTTATTAAGTGAAATAAAACTTTTGTGCGTTCAATGTGCCGAAGAAATTTGATGCCTAATCCTTTTCCCTGTGATGCATTTTCAATAAGTCCAGGAATATCCGCAAGAATTAGTCCATAGTAAACACCAAGGTGCGGTTCAAGTGTGGTAAAGGGATAATTGGCTACTTTGCTTTGTGCGTTTGTGAGTTCATTCAAAAGACTGGATTTTCCAACATTGGGGAGTCCAATCAAACCAACATCAGCAATAAATTTTAGTTCTAATCGTAATTGCGCTTTTTCGCCGGGAAGACCTGGCTGGTATTCTTTTGGGGTCGTATTTTTAGATGATCGGAATAAAAAATTTCCTTTGCCACCATTTCCACCGCGAACAACGATAATTTGTTCATCAACGTTCAAAATTTCTTGATCTTCGTGAGTATCCAGATTATGAATAACCGTACCCACAGGAACTTTTAAGAGTAAATCTTTGCCAAGGTTTCCATCACGGAATTGTGATCTGCCATTATCGCCATCTTCAGCAGCAAATTCTTTTTTATTACGAAATTGGTTTAACGCAGTTAAATCAGAAACGCCTTTTATAATAACGCTCCCACCATTTCCACCTTTTCCCCCGGTTGGTCCAAGCGCGCGCATAATGTTTTGAAACGCCACAGCGCCCTTGCCTCCATGTCCGGCAATAACCGTAATTGTTATATCATCAATAATCATTATTGCCACTATACTCACAAATCGAGCAAATTGACAGTCTATATAATAAGTTGCTTATTCGGTGAATAAATCATACACTGAAGTTTCTATGTCTAAGCAACAGGTAAAACTAAGATTTGATAAAGTTTCTTTTGAATATAGCGCACAAAAACCTATTTTACATGAGGCTAGTTTTTCGATTCGCGATGGATCAAAAATTGCGCTCATGGGACAAAACGGAGCAGGGAAGAGCACTATTTTTAAACTGATCACAGGAAATATAAAACCTGATTCTGGAAGCGTTTTATCGGATAAAGATTTGACGTTTGCCACAAGTTTGCAAGTAATTCCGCGCGATGAGATGGAATATACGGTTACGCAATTTTTTGAAGCAGCATTTTCAAAAAAAATCTATGATATTGAGCCGCGCATAAATAAAATATTAGACGTGGTTCATCTTAAAGCTCCGCATGACAAAATCGTTAAGAAATTTTCAGGAGGCGAGCAAGCTCGATTGCTTTTAGCCCGAGCATTAATACAAAATCCTGATATATTACTGCTTGATGAACCTACGAATAATTTGGACAAAACCGGCATAGAGCACCTTACCCAATTTCTTGTTGACTATAAGAAAACGTGCATTGTTATTTCTCATGATTCAAATTTTTTAAACGCGTTTACGCACGGAGTTTTATATTTAGATATTTTTACACGTTCCATAGAACAATACGCAGGCAATTATTTGGTAGTCGTGGAGGAAATCAGAAATCGATTAGAACGAGAGCGTATGAAAAACGTCCGGCTTGAACGTGATATTCAAGATCGAAAAGAACAAGCAAATTTTTTCGCCCAAAAGGGAGGGCATATGCGTGATGTTGCGCGAAAAATGCGAGAAAAAATAGAAGAACTTTCAGAAGAAATCGTAGAGGTGCGCCAAGAAGATAGAACGATTCGCAGTTTTGCGATTCAATGCCAAGACGATGTTTCAGGAAAAATTTTAGAACTTGATTCTGTTTCCGTTATGAAAAATCACAAATCAGTGTCTAAAAAAGTAAAAGTAATACTTAATAAAAAAGAACATCTTTTACTCAAAGGGTCAAATGGTATTGGGAAAACTACACTTCTTGAAAAACTTGCAACCGGGCACGCAAAAGGCGAACACATTATTCCGGGCGTGCGTATTGGTTATTATCGTCAAGATTTTTCAACCCTTGATTTTTCAAAAACGGTTTATAAAACCTTAAGTGAGGCAGGAGGAGAAGGAACCGAAGAACACTTGCGTTCGTGTGCTGCGGGTTTTCTTTTAGATAATGAAATTCTAAAAACAAAAGTTGGTGATCTTTCAGAAGGACAAAAGGGATTGGTTGCGTTTGCAAGTCTTGTTTTATTAAAACCTGGTCTTCTTATTCTTGATGAGCCGACAAATCATATTAATTTTCGGCATATTCCGGTTATTGCGCACGCTCTGGATCGGTACGAAGGCGCAATGATTTTAGTAAGTCACGTGCCAGATTTTGTAGAGAAAATTCGCATTGATCAAACGTTGGATTTAGGAGCGTTGTAAATTTGTTTTAAAAAAAGAGCGAAACCGTTACGAATGATAAAATCTTAGAGCCGTTTCAAGAGACCGCAAATTAGCTATTAATTTTCCTATAAGATTAGTATACATATTTTCATATTGTATTACTTCGTTCTACTGAATTCAGTACTTTCGTCGCTTGCGCTCTTCGTGTTGGCGTACATGAAGGACGTTAGAACCTTTGTTGCCAATCCACAACATAGTGGACGGGTGCAAGAGATCTGTCTAGCGCATAAGAGACTTGGGAATGCACGCGAACAAGACAACAAGGACGTTTTTAAGAAGGCCGCTGCCTAGCATACTAGATTCTTTATATTCAGTACAGAATGTATATTATCGAACGGCACACAATCTGTATGGATTACGGTTAATGCGTGTCGTGGATCGATTGACACTGCTTTCGTGTTTGTTTCGGTGAGTATCCTTCTGGCCAGCGAGTTGTCTCATCCCAACAATGAGCGGTCTCGAAAGTGGTACTATCCCATCCAACTGCAGGTCCGAGGGTTCCACGAACCGTAGGGTTACCGTCACGTACTCTAATGAGGACTGGGTAGCCAGAAGCAAAGTTAGTTCCACGGAGATGTGTGATCTGTACCCCATATAATGGACATAGCGTCGGTCGAACGCTCTTGTCTATTTTTTTATTTCAGAACTACATATGGCTACCCCAATTACTCCCGAGCTTCGTGCCCAGATCATGTCTGCAAT
>Ga0137422_1000001_pt1 | contig 86949 bp, 75 predicted proteins | sample EasRivERMZT551_2_FD_102330 | JGI IMG/M metagenome (GOLD analysis project Ga0137422, IMG submission 102330) | Soil microbial communities from meander-bound floodplain in the East River, Colorado, USA - East River MetaG ERMZT551_2 | ecosystem: Environmental > Terrestrial > Soil > Floodplain ... | reverse complement strand
GGTTGAATGTCCAGGAGGAACGCAATATCTAATCTTTTCTATACCAAATTCCGCGATGCGCCCTGCTAAATTTTGAGAGGTTATGCCATGCACTTCACGAAATACTTTCCCTCCATGACCCGGATCGGAAATGATTGGACAATAGGAGAATGGCTCGCCGGTTTGATGGCTGCCTGCGCCAAGTTTTACTTGGGTTGCGCCAGGGGTTGGACGAAAAGGACTTGAAAAGGTGCTTTCGCATTGCTCCATATATCCGCCATTACTGAAGTCTAACAATCTACTTTGTGTAAACATTTCTTCACCGCAATAACCATCAGGATCAGGCTTGCCATTGGGTAACTGAAAAGTCCCTGCCTGTTCCGGTTCAAATCCTTTATCAAAGCAATTGCGCGTATGCGCCATAAACGCTGCTGCCTGATCTAAAAGAAGCGATATAGCACCAAATATCTGAGTCGCCATTATATTCATTGGGTCACTTTGGTTATGCCCAAGTCCATGCGTATGACCGAGTTCATGAGCAAGAACAGCTTTTAATTTAATCATTTCAAAAAAGTGTAAATTTCCTGATGAAGTAACAAAGCTAAGATAAGGTACAACTATAACTCCAGTTGCAAGATCAGTTGCAGCTAAAAGTCCAGGGGAATTTTCGTTGTCTATAAAGACAATGGGAATAATATGGGATTCTGTTTTCTGTCGTATATATTGAGCAAAAATATAACTATTATTGTAGTCAAGAATAACCATGTTTCCACCAAGAGTGGTATTTGGCACTACCGTTAATGTACTCGCTGGATCAACCGAAAACTTTTCTACTACAAATCTAGGATCGGATCCAGAAAAATCAATAAAACTTGGGGAAGGAAAATTATGCTGATTAATAGCGTTTGTTAATGTTGAAACTACAGAATCCAATCCGGATATATGTGCCTCTTTTAAAACTCCTTCTTTATAGGGAACTCCTTGTGGATCATTTCCCCAAAAACCGCCTTTTGGAGGCGCACTGCCAGATTCATCATAATAATAGTGCTTTACATAAATAGCGCAGCTTTTTGTATTTTCCGGGTTTCCCGGCGGCACCATAAAACGTTTTTGCTGTGCTTGTGATTTCGTAATTGCCTCAAATATTTGATCTGCGGTTTTTTTCTCAGTGAGTGAAAGAAATTCTGAATTTCCTGCACCATCAGACACCACAACAATATGATCTACTTTCTCATCAGAAATATGAATATTGTACGTTTTCTCAGATCGAGAATCGGATTCTAAGGTTATAGCATCTTGAACTTCTACAAAATCAAGATGTGCATTGTCTACTCGCAATACAGATATATTTGCAATGCCGCTCCCAGGGTCAATTACTTTCAACTGTAAGTTAGATGATTCATTATTGCGCAAAAACTCTGCTGTTGGATTATTGTAATCCGCTAATATCCGTTTCTTTGCAATAGCTAATTGTGGATTTTTTGAATCTCCATAAAGAATCATCACTTTTACTTCATGACGCCCATCAGGAATCTCATTAAAGGGAACCATGGTGAAAAGAAGCCTTACAAATTTTTTCCCGTTTTCTTCAACAACTTCGTATGGCCGCATTTTATCATCGCGCACATTTCGCTCTTCTTTGCTATCCATAAACACACGCGCTCCAAGAATTCTTCCGGGCAGAGAAGTAACATCTACGATTAAAGGACTGGGGGTATGAAAACTTGCTTGATTGTACCAATGTCCAGAAGGAAGATTAATTGTTATTTCTGAACCAAAACTATTGAAAAGATTTGCTGTATAGATTGCATAATAATCCCCGGCGAAAAAACGTATAAGCACGGATAAAAAAACTCCCAAGAAAAGGGTTGTTGGAATGATTGAAAGATGTCTATCTTTCAGCGTGTTTTTGAACATAATTTAAGTATAAAGCAAACAAAAAACCCACGAAAGTGAATAAATAGTCCACAGTTATCCAGGAAAAGGAATAGGCGCACATTGGCAACCTGTACCAACAATCTTACACGTTTCATGGGTTTCACAAGACTCTGATGAACCAGGTACAAATTCACAATACTTTACTTTTACAGGATCACCATTTGCATCAGATTCTGTTTTTTCTTTAATCATGCCACAGCCTTGACCACCAGGCGAAGAAGTATCTGAGTCTGGAGTTTTTGGTCCTTTGCCCGTGGGAGCTCCTGGACCCATGGGTGTTGGAAGTACATACCCATGTCCATTTTGTCCTATGGTTGCAGCATCTGCACACGTGCATGCTTGTGGATCTTGAGGAGGAAGGCAATATCTAATTTTATCTGGTCCATATTGTGCTACAAGTTGATGTTGATTTTCAGGAGTAACCCCGATTACTTCACGGGTGGGACTTGGATCAGTGATAATAGGGCAAAATGCTAAAGGATCTCCAGGATCGCCAAATCCAAGCCCGACTTTTGTAGCGCCAGGGTCTGGATTAAATACATTGGAAAATGTTGCATCACACTCTTGAATTTGTGGATCAACATACATCTCATCTAAAAGCCTTGCTGGCTTACAAAATCCAGGTGCTGGCGATTTTTCGCTATAAACTCCAGCAGGAGATGGCTGAAATTTCGTATCAAAACAATTTTGAGTGTGTGCCATAAATGCAGCAGCTTGATCCAAAGTAAACGAATACTTATCTTCATCAACATACGGATACATTAAATTTTCAAAAAACTCAGGGATTGCAGAGGTATGATCAAGGCCTTGTGTATGTCCAAGTTCATGCGTTAAAACACGAGCTAACCTTTCTTTATAAAAATTACCCGATAATGCTTCAACGTGCTTTAAATAATCCACGATAATTATATTTTCATAAGATAAGGTTGTTGCCACTGCCTTAAAACCTGGATGGTTCAAAATTGCGTCAACAAATACGATTGAAGTTGTATTAAGAGAAATTGATTTTGCTTTTAAAAAATCCACTAGGGTTGAAATATTATTCCAATCCAAAACACTTATGTCATCTTGAATAAGCGGCGATGGCATAGGAAGAAACCATATTCCACTTTGAATTCCATTTGCTTGAGGATCGTAGTTCAACGATTCAAGGGAAAGCTCCTGATTTGTATTAAAGTCATATATTGTAGGATATGGAAATTTCTGGATTGACACTATTGCTCTTTGCAAACCCTTAAGCATCGAATAATTTGCTCCTCCATGTGCTAACTCAATAATTTCTTCTTTATAATTTTTCTGGGTCGCTGGGTTTATGCCCCACCAATCGCTGAAATTTTCAGCGCCAAAATGTGCATAATAATATTTTAAAGAAATTTCACACATACCCTGGTTTTCAGGATTAGGAAAAGTCTGGGGAATTCGTTCTTCTGTAATTTTAGAAGAAATTTTTTCAAGCTGATTTTCTAAAGGTTGTTTTCTCCGCAGCGAAACTATTTCGCTATTTTCCGCTCTATCAAGAACAAAAGCGATATATTCTCGTTTAGGATCAAGATTTTGGACACTGTACTCGTATATATTCTGCTCTTGTGGAGAAAACTCAATCATCTTAACTTCTTTGGGTATTTCAAATTTTCCTAGGTCTTCATTTAAAACATATATATTAAAGGTTTGAATTCCGCTCTCCCTATCTCGCGCCACAACTTTCACTTTAGTTCCATCGTTATTATATTCTTCAATCATGATTGAAGGATTAGTATAATCAACGGAAAATCGAGTTTCTGATACTGCTAATTTTGGATTAATTCTTTCGCCATAAAGGACAATTATTTTTGCGCTATGCCTTCCATCAGAGGCATCACTAAACGGAACTGTTATATTATTGAATCGAAGCAAACGCTTTCCTTGTTCTTCAAAAATGTTAACCGATCTCTTACTTGTTTCTGTAATATTTCTCTCTTTTCCATCAATAAAAAAACGAGCTGAAATAATATCCCCAGAAAGATGAGTGGTATCAACCGTAAGAATGTAGGGCAACTCTATGCTCGTAATATTAAATATAGTTGATGGTAAATTAAGCTTTACTTGTGGATTAAATACGTTTCCTAAATTTGCGGTATAGATTTGATAATAATCACCACTAAAAAAACGTATAAGCACAAATAAAAAAACTCCCAAGAAAAGAGTTGTTGGAATAATTGAAAGATGTGTATCTTTCAGTACGTTTTTTAGCATAACCTAAGTATAAATAAAAGAGAATCCAAAAAGAAGTGTATAAGGGCGTCCAACGGCTAAGCTAGGGTTAGCCGTTAAAAAGGTGACTCTTCGCTGCGCTACAACAGGTGACTCTTCGCTATGCTCAGGGTGATTTTTATGCGGAGCATAAAAATCAAAATAACTTAATTACATCTCGCGCAGTGATTACTACCATAAGCAAAATCAAAAGAATGAATCCAGTTGCATTGATTACCATTTCCCGTTTTGCGGAAATAGGAGAGCCTTTAATCTTTTCAATCAAAAGGAAAAACAATCGTCCCCCATCAAGCGCAGGAATAGGCAAAATATTTAAAACTGCTAAATTAAGAGAAATAAGTCCAATTAATTGTAAAAGATACACAAGACCAAATTGAGCAGTTTGGTTTGCAACTTGAAATATTCCTACAGGACCCACAAATCCTTCAAGCGCTTGGCCGCCAGTAAAAATACCGACCAAAAGATTAACAAGCGCAATAAAAATTCCTGCGACCATACTTATGGAAGTCATAAATCCAACTCCAAGGCTTTGGAAAAATCCAAGCTTTTCCTGTCCAGTTTCAGTAAAAGTAATTCCAAGAGCGCCCTCGCCTGTTGGCGGATTTTCCCGAGGCTCGACTGGGATTACCAATTCTTCTCCATTGCGTAAAATTCTCAAATCTATTGTTTCTCCTTTTTGTGCATCAACGGCGGAAACAAAACTCTCTGATGATTCAAATCCTAAAATAGCATCTCCTGATAAAAAACCTGCAGCTGCGGCTGGAGAGTTTTCTAAAACCCCAGTAATAAATATGGCCTTCGGCGTACCTAACATAAAGACGAAGGAAACCACGATCCACCCAAGCACAAAATTCATAACTACCCCTGCTCCGATAATAAGAACACGCTTCCAAATTTTCAAAAATGCAAAACTCCGTTCAGGAATTAATTTTTCTTTTTCATATTCTGGCTTTTCTCCATGAATACGCACAAATCCGCCAAACGGCAACAAATTAATGCTGTAGAGCGTTTCCCCTATTTTTTTTCCAAACAAGCGGGGCGGAAATCCGATGCCAAATTCATGCACTAAAAGCCCAAACCATTTTGCTGCTAAAAAATGCCCAAGCTCATGAATCAAAATAAGCGCTGAAACACCAAGAATAAATAATAGTATAATCATAGAGATAGCCACTAACTTTCTATTTCTTTTATTTTCTTATCGAGAAGATCATCGATCTCCTTATTAATCTTTTCAATATGTTCCTGTACATTTTTCTTTTCTTTAAATTTTTGATCTTCGGTGATTGCTTTTTCGCTAAATGCTTTATCAATACTTTTATTGATGCTATCACGAAAGCTTCGAATTTTAATTTTTTCTTTTTCTGCCATGCTCTTTGAGAGTTTTATAAGTTCTTGCCTGCGTTCGTAAGAAAGTGCTGGTAATTTCAATCGAATAACTGATCCTTCGATCTGCGGAGTGAGTCCAGTTTTTGACTGTTCAATTGCCTTTGCTATAGCGCCTACAGACTGAGCATCCCATGCAGTAATTTGAATATCGCGCGGAGGCGAAACTGTAATAGCAGCAAGTTGTTTTATGGGAAGCGATGCACCCGCATATTCAACAACAACATTTTCTACTAATTGTGATGTTGGGCGGTTTGCGCGTATGCCTGAAAAATCTTGCTTTATTTTTGCAATGTTTGACGTAGTATTTTTCTCTAATGATTTTACAAAAGATTCCATAGGAATTATCGCGTGCAGACAAGCGGCAAAAAATAAACCAGTACACCCACAAAAACAATAAAAATAGCTATTCCAAATGCTTTATCCATAGATCTTATTTTGAGGTAAAAACATTGCTTCAAACTGAAGCTTTCTATTTGTATTATATTGTTGCATGAGTGCCCATCGATACACAACTTCTTTTAAAAAAAGCATATTTTTTTGCGGATCTTTTCGTGCCTTATCCAACATACTTGCAATACACTCCCGCACAAGGAAGGGGTGATCTTCTTCAAGAAGTTCTTTTATAGTATCGCTTCGTTCTTTTTGGATTTGTGCATGAAAAAGCCGGTTCACATAGGTTTCTACTATTTTTTTTTCTTGGTTTGTATTGGTTGATAAAAACTCATCTTCATAGGTATACGGAATGCTTACAAAAACTTTCTGAAGCCGTGAAAGCAAAGGAGTAATAAGAGATTCCGGGTGTTTTGCCGTAAAAAGAACAAGCGCCGAAGAGGGCGGGTCTTCAACAATTTTTAAAAGAGCGTTCTGAGCATGCACTGATAAACGCTCTGCCTCAGCAATGATAACGGTTCTTCGTAAAGCGCGGAGTTTAGTTTGCCATAAAAACGATCGAATGGGACGCATGGCATCAATTCCAGCTTCCTTATCAGCGCTTAAAATAAATGTGTCAAAAAGCGGTGTTGTTTTTTTCCAATCGTTTGTTTCTAAAAAGGAAGCAAGTGACTGAACAAACTTCAATTGCGCAGTAAAAGATTCTCCAAAAAAAATATATCCGTGAGAAAGCCGATTACGTTCAATAACACGAGAAAAAATATTTTCTAGGGCTTGTATATCTGCCATTCTTATCGCTTATGTAAAAGCGTCTTTTTATATACATCCAAATGATTCAAGATAAGCCCTGCGCCTTTTGCTACACAAAAAAGAGGTTCGGGGGCAAGATACGTTTGAACTCCCGTCATACGTTTGAAAAATTCATCCAAGTTTCTAATTTGTGCACTTCCTCCTGAAAGCACAATTCCCTTTTCCATAATATCCGCTACCAACTCCGGAGGCGTATCATTAAATACGTTTTGAACTGCGCTTGCGATATCCAAAAGAAACGGAGTAAATGCTTCTGCAACTTCATTTGAGCGAATAATTAAATCTTTGGGAAGACCTGATACCATATCCCGTCCCCGCACTTCAAATTCAAGCTGCTCTTTCATGGGAAGAGCGGTTCCAATCGCAAGTTTTATTGCTTCTGCGGTTTGTTCGCCAATAGAGAGAGAATATTTTTTCTTAATATAATCAGCAATTGAACGATCGAGCCGATTTCCTGCAACTCGAAGACTTGTCCAACTTACAATTCCACCCAAGGAAACCACAGCAACTTCTGAAGTACCTCCGCCAATATTGATAATCATATTCCCTGAATATGCATTAATCGGTATTCCTGCACCAAGCGCTGCAAGAATAGGTTCTTTTACTACATATGCTTCTTTTGCACCTGCTTCTCGTGCAGCGTTTATCACTGCGCGACGCTCAGTTTGAGTTATTCCTGCAGGAACAGAAATTACAATCTCAGGCTTAAAAATATTCATTCTGCCTACGGCCTTAGCAATGAAATACTTAAGCATTGCCTTGGTAATGTAATAATCTGCAATAACGCCGTCTTTGAGCGGTCGATATGCCTCAATATCCTCAGGAGTGCGCCCGATCATATCTTTTGCCTCACGTCCAACCGCAAGCACGGAATTTTCGGGCAAACTTAAGGCAACGATTGTCGGCTCATTAATAATGAATCCTTTTCCTGGTACAAAAACAATTGTATTTGCTGTTCCTAAATCAATGCCAATTTTTCGAATAAACATACCTATATAATTTCTAAAGTTAAAATTTTAAATTTCAATTGAATGAATTTTTTAATACATACTTCATGGGTGTCTTATGATATCTGCACCTAATGCGCGAAGTCGTTCGTCAAGTTTTTCATAACCCCGATCAATAAGTTCAGCATCTTGAATCACACTCTCTCCTTGTGCGATAAGCGCTGCAATAAGAAGTGTTGCTCCTGCCCGTAAATCAAGGCTTTTAATCTCAGTTCCATGCAACACGGTCGGACCCTGTATCACTGCTCGATGCGGTCCGAGAACCGTTCCCGCTGCTCCCATCTTCTGCAGTTCGTGAATGTATTGTAATCTCCCATCATAGAGCGTGTCAAAGATAAGCGATTGGCCTTCAGATTGTGTTGCTAAAACTCCGAAAGGCGCTTGTAAATCTGTGGGAATGCCCGGATAAAGGCGAGCTTCTATTTTTGCAGCTTTTAAATTCCCTGCAGGACCATTGATAAAAAGTTTGTCGTTTTGCATTTCAAAAGCAACCCCCATTTCACGAAGTTTGTGAAGAACTGCGTCAAGCTGGTCTTCAATCACATTTGAAATTGTAAGTTTGCTTTTTGTTGCAGCTCCTAAAATTGCAAAAGTTCCCATTTCGATATAGTCGTAAGTTATCTCAAAAATAATTTGTTGAGATTCATTTTTTGCTGGTTTTATTGAAATAATATTCGTTCCTGCTCCGGAAACTTCAACACCTAAGACGCTTAAAAATTTTCCTAAATTCTCAACATGCGGCTCTGTTGCAGCAAGACGGATAGTGAGCGGAAATTTCGCGCCAAGCATCATCAAACTCTCGGTTGCAGTAACGCTTAATTCCTTTAAGACCACTTTTTCATTCGTTGGATTTTTAAGCATAAATGCATATTCTCCGTTTTTTTCATCAAATGAAATATCTACTCCAAAATCCCGAAACGCCATAAAATGCGTATCTAAAGGCCTCGAACCAATTTGGCATCCGCCAGGAGTTGCTAAACGCGCAATTCCAAAACGCGCAAGCATTGGGCCGATTAGAATTATGGAAGCCCGAATAGTACATACTAATTTTTGATTGATACGCGATTGGTCAAGATCTTTATTTTCAATTTCTATGGTATGTTCATCAATCCATCGCTGAGTTGAGCCCATGCTTTTTAAAATTTCGAGCATGGTAAAAACATCTCCAATTCTCGGAATATTTTTAAGCACGCATTTTTCTTTCGTTAATACCGTTGCCGCAATGATAGGAAGTGCTGCATTTTTAGATCCAAAAACTGGAATTTCTCCAGAGAGCATTTTCCCTCCGTTGATAACAAGCTTCATATTGTGCAATGTATCAGTTTCTTGATTTCAACACAAGAAAAGAATACAAAGTACCGCCGAAAATCCCAAAGAAAAGATCGTACATGGTGTCGGGAAGACCCGGCTGCATTAAATTGAGAGTGGTTGAAATATTGAAAATGGCATCAAATAAAAATTCAAACCATTCCCAGCCAATTGCTACAATAGCAACCACGCCAATTGAAAGAAGTCCTAATAAAAAAATGGGTATTTTTTCAACTTCAAACTCAACTCGCGTACAAATAATATAGAAAAAAAGTGCGGCTATCCATATGCCTCCAAGAAAATGTAAAGCACTGTCATAGAATTCAAGCTTCCAATTCCATTCGAAAATATTACCTAAAAAATTAGCTATTCCAATACCAAAAACAAGAACCACAAGAAATGTTGAGGATTTTAAAAACTCATTCCTAAAGATAATATTCGGAAGAATATTATCGCTTTTGCCACTGGGGAGCGCGTCGAGCTTTTTTGAGTCCATATTTTTTCCGTTCCACCATACGGGCGTCTCGGGTAATAAACCCTTCGCGGCGAAGACGTTTCTTTAAACTTGGTTCTTCTTTTGCAAATGCACGACTAAGAGCATTACGAACCGCTTCTGATTGAGCCCGAATACCGCTGCCAAAAACATGTACACTGCCCCGATGGGTTTCCGCTGCATCAACAGAAAGAAAAGGCGCGTATGCAGTTATTTGATTCTTTTTATCGCGAAAATATTCTTTGTAATCTTTATTGTTTACGATAAGTCCCTTGCCCGATGTATAAATTCTTGCCCGAGCATGCGCAGTTTTCCTTCCTCCGTATGCTTCAATATAGCGCTCTTTTTTAGCCGTAAATTCCTCTTTTGATTTTTGTGATTTTATATCTTTCATATAATTATCGTTCAATAATAAGACGTCCCAATCGAGTTCTTTGAAGCCGATTTTTAGGAAGCATATTGGTTACTGCCATGCGTAATACTTCTTCGGGTTTTTCGCTAAATACTTTTCTATATTTCCTCTCTCGTAAATGTCCCATATAGCCGGTATGATGATAATATACTTTTTGAGTTGCTTTTTTACCAGTTACCGTAATCTTCGAAGCATTTTTCACGATGATTTTATCAATGCCAGAAAACTTCGGATTATATCCTGGCATATGTTTTCCTTGTAAAAGGTGCGCAATCTTTGTCGCAAGCCTTCCTAAAGTTTGATTTTTTGCATCAATAACGTGTTCCATAAATATTACTTAATCTTTTACAAATTCTATAACTGCCAATGGTGCGCTATCGCGCTTACGAGTATGTGATTCCTTGATAATACGAATATATCCACCCTTCCGATCTTTATACCGTGGCGCTATTTCATAAAATAGTTTTTGTGCTGATTTTTTAGGAAGCATTGCAATAAGCCTGCGCAAATGTGCAGTATCCTGTTTTTTTGCATGAGTAATCAACCGTTCTATATACGGCCGCGTTTCTTTTGCACGAGCAACAGTCGTTGTCATGCGCTCCTTTAAAATTAAATTATGGGCAAGGGATTTAAGGAAATGTTGGCGCGGACCCTTCAGACGATCGAATTTTCTCATTTTATATATTCGGTATTACTCTGTCTTTTTTGCTTTTTTCTTAGCGGGTTTCTCTTTTACTTCTTCCGCTATTAAAACCGCCTTTGGTTCCGTAACTTCAATAGAACCAAGTTTTACAAAATAATCTTGAAGAATTCTGCTTGCTTTGCGAAGCGCTTGGGACGGCGTAATGCTCGTATCAGTTTCAATAACTAAACGAACTAAATTATAATCAGTTCGCTCTTCAAATCGCATGTTTTCAACGGTGAAATTAACATTCACCACCGGAGAAAAAATTGCATCGAGCGCAATAACTCCGATTGGAAGTTTTTCAGTTTTACGAGCTTCTGCAGGAACATATCCCATTCCTTTTTCTACGGTCAGCTCCATGTCTAATTCAATATTTTTATCGCTGATAGTTGCAATAGGAGCATCCGGAGTAATAATTTCTACTTCTGCATTTCCTTTAATATCTGCTGCGGTTACTTTTCTTTCTCCTTTTACTTTTAATTTTAAAACCTGTGGCTCTGTGGTATGGATCCGAAAACGAATGCGTTTTAAATTCAAAATAATCTCAACTAAATCTTCGATTACACCAGACAAAGTATCAAATTCATGATTTACACCTTTTACTTTAATTTGCGTAATTGCAGCACCCGGAAGAGATGACAATAAAACTCTCCGCAGAGCGTTTCCTAACGTTACCCCATAACCAGTATATAATCCTTCAATTTCAAAAACCCCAAGTTGTTCATTTTCAGAGACTGTTTTTATAGCTGCTGTTTCACTAAGATATTCGTATTTCATGTAAGTGTTCGCTAATAATAATAATGCAAACAAACCCGCCTGCAAAAGCCTGGTTTTTGATCTTCTAAATAGGACGACGATATTAGAAATAGCATAGTTTTTTAGTTAAGAAAAGAATGTGGCATATGGCGGGCAAGTAATGCAAATGATTCGGTTTGATTTTTATTCGCGCCGCGCCCGACTTCGCTTTGACGAAGTCATAGCTGGCGGGTTATTGTGAATCAATTTGTGTATTCGCGATTACTCCTATTTTACGACTTTTGAATAATAGTCTACCACTAAATTGACATCAAGCGGCAGATCAAATTCATGGGGCGTGCCAACTACTTTTCCTGAAAGCGCGCCTTCGTGTACAACCCATTGAGGCAAGGTATACCCTTTAAGGGTTTCATTTAATTCACGGAATAAAATTAATTCGCTTGATTCTTTACGCACAGAAATAATATCTCCTATGCGAGCTCGATATGAAGGAATAGTAACTTTTCTTCCATTCACATGAATATGACCATGTCCAACAAATTGCCTGGCAACTGAACGTGATGGAGCAAATCCTAACCGATATACCACATTATCAAGGCGAAGCTCAAGCAAACGCACTAGAGCTTCTCCGGTAGCTTCGGGATTGCGAAGCGCAGTTTTGAAAATATTTCTCAGTTGCGACTCGCGAAGCCCATAAATAAACTGGAATTTTTGCTTTTCTTGAAGTTGAGTTCCGTATTCAGAAGGCGCTCTCCTCCGAGATTTTCCATGAGCCCCTGGTCGGCTTGGACGTCGAATAGTCGCGCATTTTGGCGATGAACACCGATGCGGTTTCAAAAATAATTTTGTGCCAAGGGATCGTTCCCGTTTTTCACGTGTATCAAACATAATACTTCCGTTATTAGGTGGCTAAAATAATACAGTAAAATGAATAAATATGCAAGGATTTTTAAACCCTTCGAACCTTTTTTGGCCGTGGTCCATTATGGGGAATCGGGGTGACGTCTTTAATCGATATAATATTAAATCCTCGGTTTGCGAGAGTACGCAGCGCAGAATCCCTTCCTCCCCCAATGCCGCTTATATACACCTCAACTTCAAAAGGACCGGTTTTCTGAATTTTTTCTGCAAGTGCCGCCACTACTTTTGCGGAGGCGAAGGGAGTTGCTTTTTTAGGTCCTGTAAAACCAAGTGCTCCTGCAGAACTCCATACTAAAAGATTTCCTTGGTCATCAGTAATTGAAATAAGCGTATTATTATATGATGCTTTAATATAAACACGCCCGCGGTCATATTTTTTTCGCGCTGTCTTGCCGGCAGTTTTTGTAAACGCCTCTTCAAGATTAGCTTTCTCTTTGAGCGCTTCTTCAGTAGTTTGTTCTGCAACTTTTTTCTTGCCCATAATTTATTTTATTTTAATTCAACTTTACGCTTACCGCTGCCTGCAGTTTTTCGGACATTTCCACGAACGGTTCGGGAATTTGTTTTCGTCCTCTGTCCACGCACCGGCAAATGCCGTGCATGACGCATACCGCGATAAGCCTGAATTTCTTTAAGAAGGGCTATATTTTGCTTTATGATTTGGCGCAACTCTCCCTCAACTTTACAATTTTTTTCAATACTTGCTTGAATACGATTTACTTCATCTGGAGTTAAATCTTTCACGCGCCGGGAATCTGGGATTCCTGCTTCTTTGGTAATTTTTTGAGCAAGCGAATTTCCCACGCCATAAATATAAGTAAGCGCTATTACGGTTCTTTTTTGATCAGGGATGTTTACTCCTACAATACGCATAGTGTTTATATAAAATCTGAAATATTAAATATCAAAACCATATCTTTTAAATTACTATATTTTTCTGCTTTTTGCATATATCATTTTTATATTTGATTTCGGTACTCCGTTATCCTTGACGCTGTTTATGCTTCGGGTTTTGACAAACGACAAAAACCCGTTTCCCGCGCCGGACTATTTTACACTTTTCACATATTTTCTTTACTGATGATCGTACTTTCATGATGTTGATACATACTTGCCTAGCCACTAGTAATTCATGTCTAGAGTCTTTTCCTTATAAATTATTGGCTAATAACTAGAACTCAAAGTCTTCGCGTTATCCTGCCGCGCGCGCTATCATAGGTGCTTACATCAACGGTAACGCGATCGCCCGGAAGTATACGAATATAATACATTCGCATTTTTCCAGAAAGATGAGCGAGTATTACGTTTCCATCTTCTAGCCGAACCCGAAATGTTGTTCCAGGGAGAGCTTCTTCAACCACTCCTTGTCGGGAGATTACGTCTTTAAGCGCCATAGCGTATATTCTCTTCTAATGTCTGCATGGATTACGGTTTACTATGATATACGATTGGTCAAGCTTTAGTCAACTGTGATAAAAATTCTACTACTCTTCGAAGGAGTTTTTCGCACCCAAAATGGCCACAGCGAAACTTCTGCGCTTTCAAGCCCAGCCACAGAAAAAAGCATTGCTTTTAAATCATTTTCTGATTTCCCAATAATACGATCTTTGAGCGCATTCTCATCAATATTTTTCATCAATGATGCCTGGTAATCAAGCGATAAAACCATAGTATTTTCATCTTTAAATTCAGGTTCTCCAAATGCGAGAGTATCAGTATCAATCACAAATGAATTATCGGTTTCTTCTTTAAGTTTTTGGTGAACCAAGTTTAAAAGATCATTTTTCCGAAATGCGATTGCAGACATAGTTCCTTCTGCAAACGTTGAAAAGGTACCATCCGTGTTTGGATACGTATTCACTTCTTCTTTGGTTAAAGAGAATTGTGTTGCACCTTCAACCAGAGTAAATTCATGCGGAAGCTGTGCGAGCATTAAAAGTCGCATTGATTCTTCAAGTTTTTGTGCAGTTGTTATTTTTGCTTCACGCATATCAGTCTCTGAAGGAAACGGTGCTTCTCCAATAAATCCGCCCGACATCTGAGCTTTTGAAGTTCCATAAAAACCGGTAAATTTTGAAGATCCAGAAAATCCAGGAATCGTAAATTTCTCTACCGGATCAATGTTGTATGTTTCTCCAGCCTCATCTGCAATTACTGATGCTTCAATAGAAGCAGGTTCAAGCTTTCCATCAACTGACTTTGCTCCAGGAACTTCTACGTCTTCTAAAATACGAAATATTTTTCCATCAGGTGCTTCAAATCGTGTGGTAGCTATTAATATTTGAGGCGATTCGTTGTATGCATTATAAATAGTAATCGTACCGCGGGCTTTTACCGCTTGCGATTTTCTACCACTTGCAGGAAATTGTAATTGTAAATTTTTGGTATGCGCGAAAATTTCTCCTGGTATGCTTGCGGTCTCCGCATTAATCTCAGTAATATCCTTATCCACAGTAATAGAAGCCGCATAATCCCAATCGGTTTTCGCGGCTACAATTTTAATATCTGCTTTTGGTAAAAAAATAAATCCTGCAACAATACCGGCAATAATAAGCATTAATACAACAATAAATGAAGGACGAAAAATACTTCGGCGGCGGCGTGAAACTGTTCCTACCATTTTCGGGTCGTGGTTTTCTTTAGGTGCCGCATGCGATGCATATTCTTTTGTCTCGTGATGAGGTGCCTCATGTGATTGAAAATTTTCTTTTTGAATATGATTTGCATGCCGAAGCGGAGCTACGTCGCGCGGCGCCTCAGGTGGTGATTCGCGATTACTTCCTTGATGACGACTTTCATTGCGAATATCAGAAACCCGTTCCTTTGTTTCGCTAAAAAATGGATTTATAAATTCAAGATCTGCTTTTTTTGCATGCGCGAGAACCGCCTCGTCAACTGATTCAATCACGAGTCGCTTTTGCAATGTTTCTGCTTCGCGCTTCATTAAACGAAAATTTGCTTCGGATTCACTCATGAGCGCAAATCGAGGAACTGAAATAATTATTTCTTTTGCTTCAGCGTCAATAATCTTCTCAACCACTTCTGCAATTTCTTCTTTTTTACTAATAATAATTCTCTGTTTTTCCATACTTATTGTATAAGCCAGCGCGCATGGCGTTTCGCTATGCTATTTATTTTATCATCTCGCTTTAAAAAATAAAACTCCAGCAAAGCGCTCGTTGTGGAAAACAGGACATCTTCACTTATTCCGGCCGGAGCAATGACTTTAAATCCAAGCTTTTTGTTAAAAATATCGCTCATGATGCGGCTTGCCTTCAGACTCCCTCCTGACACCCGAAAAGGGCTCTGAAACACTAATTCGGGAATACTACTTGATCCGGAAAGGAAAACAATTTTAGGCGCATATTCTTTGCTTCGGAAAGAATTACACCGTTCCATAAATGATTTAAATTCCTGAAGAGTGCTTTTTTCGATTTTTTTAAGTACTCCGGTCGAAGCCCGCCTAATGTAATGAATATTGAGCAGTGTTTCAGCAACTTGTTTTTCAACAGCAAAATCAGCTCCTACCGCGTGCACAATACTATCCCTCCCCCACGGTATAGTTTCTAAAAAGGTTACTTGATTTTGTGCAATCGAAAAAATATTTGCGATATGCGGAAAAATTTCAGCAAATAAAAATGTGCTTGGAAAATCCAACCGCGTGAGCATATCCGCCTGCATAACTCCTCCTTCTCCGATAAAAAGAAAATTCACATCACGAAATACCTCACGAAGAGCTATGGCAAAATGTTGCGGTAAAAATGTTTGATTAAATTGAAGTTCAATCGTAGCAGCAGGAAATCCTACTGGATTAACCACTTTATGACCATCGAGCCGGATACTCTTAATGCGCACATCGGTTAATAAAACCTCAAGATCTTCTACGCCCATTTTTTTCGCAGCACCTCCGCGTTCTCGATCAAATACTTTCCACATGCCTTGTGCAATTCGATTATCTAAATCAGATGCATCAATCGGACTTTTTGGATTATCGCGCACTAACGGCACTGTAGAATGAACTGTGGTTCCTATATTTGAACCCAAGCTCACCATTACGTTGTACGAATTTAATTTACCAAAAGGTTTTAACAGTCCTCTTAAGGTCTGTATTGCATCAAGGGGTTTGCCGTCTTTATAATGTCCGGTTACACTTTTTTTAATCGTTACGCCTTTTTTTTCAAAATCAACTCTTGCTGAAGTAATGCGGATAAAACCGCTTGCAATTAAAATCGAAAGAAATCCATCGCCGCGCGAAAAATATTCCCTGAGTTTTTGAAAAGGCAAATCCATTCATTTAGTATAGCGAAAACGAGTCCCATGATACAGGAAGTTGATTTTTGTTATACTTCCCTCATGCGTACACTACTGTTAATTGATGGCCACGCGCTCCTGTATCGCTTTTATCACGCGCTTCCGCCACTTTCCGCTCCAGACGGGTCTCCTATACAAGCAATCTATGGTGTTGCGAATGTTTTGATCAAATTGTTAAGCAATGAACCGCCTCATTTTATCGCTGCGGCGCTCGACCGGCCCGAAGAAACATTTCGAAAAAAAGAATTTAGCGGATATAAAGCGCATCGTCCACCGGCATCCGGTGATTTAATAGAGCAACTCATGCGCTTGCGCGGATTGTTTGAAATTTTTTCCATACCTACGCTTGATAAAGCAGGTTTTGAAGCTGATGATATTTTAGGAACCTTAGTACAAACCTTTAAAAACAACCCTGATCTCCGTATTGAACTCCTCTCCGGAGATTTAGATCTGCTCCAATTAGTAGAAAATGACACTGTTTCAGTGCGCATCATTAAAAACGGGCTTGAATCAAGCACGCTTTACACCGAAGCAAAAGTTTTTGAACGATACAATCTTTGCCCGAAAGAATTGCCGGATTATAAGGGTCTTGTTGGAGATGCCTCAGACAACATTCCTGGGGTTTCCGGTATTGGACCCAAACAAGCAACTGAACTTTTAAAAGAATTTAAAACCATTGAAGGAATTTATGAAAATCTGATGATCATACGAAAACAAACCGCGAAAAAACTTGAAGGCGAGGAAAAGGTAGCATTGCTCTCACGAAAACTTGCCACCATCAAAATTGATGTACCTCTTGAAAAATTTGATCTCAAAAACCTTGAAACACCCAAGATTATGCCCGCCAAACTTATTCCCTATTTTACTGATCTTGGATTTTCAAGTCTCGTTGAACGATTATATGAATTCTAAGTTTTCCGAACTCGGCCCTGCCTACCGGCAGGCAGGCTTTTCGCGGAGAGGAAAACTATAGGGAAATGGCGCTTAAACTAGTGCTCGTAAAAAGACCTTTTCAATAACACTAGTTTGTACTTGGCCCTTATGAGGCGGTATACTACCTATAACTGATGCAGAATTTTTTAAAACAGCTTTATTGGATCTTTGTCATTGCGACACTTATCGCTTTAGGCATTAGCATCTTCTCAATTAATTCACTACCACTCCTCATAACCCAAGGCGTGCTTCTTTTTGCGATTTTTATCTACCTCATTGCCTCAAAAGCCATACCAGAAAACAAAGCCTCTCCGGATATGGAGGAACGCTATCGATTGGAAACTGTAGTAGAAAGCTTGCGCGATGGAATTATCATGTATGATAAAGATTTTACGATTCTTGTTTTCAATAAAACTGCAGAAAATATATTAGGCGTTTCTGCAAAAGAAGTTCTTGGCATCTCATTTACCAAAAAACTTCGCTCCGGAGTAACTGAAAAATTCCAACCACTTTTAACCTTACTTTTTCCTGCACTTGCACCCTCAATTATACGAAGGTCAGAACTTGGCGCCTATCCGCAGATCGTTGATATCTCTCTTATTACTCCTCCGCTTGAGCTTCGCGTTTTTACTGACCGAATTCTTAATAGAGAAAATGAGGTAGTTGGATTTATAAAAATTGTCCACGACCGAACCCGGGAAATATTGCTGCTTCGCGAAAAAAGCCAGTTTATTGCAGTTGCCTCCCACCAATTACGAACTCCGCTTACTGCGCTCAAATGGACCTTGGAAAACCTGGAAAAAGAACCACTCTCCGAAGATCAACAAGAAATGGTTGCTCATGCCACAGGTTCAGTAAATCGCATGATGAAAGTCGCAAACGACCTTTTGGACGTGGCGCGCATTGAGGAAGGCAGATTTGGCTATCAATTCCAAACCGTTGATATTCTCCCCTTTTTAGAAGACGCCCTTGTCCAAGCGCAAGAAATTGCTAAACAATATGGCGTCAAACTCTATTTCGAAAAACCAGATACACCCACAGTAGAAGTTACTGCAGATCTCCAAAAATTAGGCATGGTGATTGGGAACCTCTTGGATAATGCCATTAAATACAATATTAAAAACGGACAAATCACCTTACGCGTAAAACGCTTACCGAATGAATCGTTTATTCAGATTGATATAGAAGATACAGGCATTGGTATACCGCCGGATTCAGTAAGCAGAATTTTTACCAAATTCTTCCGCGCGGAAAATGCTGGGAAAATTTCTGTTGAAGGAACAGGCTTAGGACTCTTTATCGCACAAAACATTATCCGCCAGCATGGTGGAAAAATGTGGGTGAAGTCTCAACTTAACCGCGGAAGCACATTCTCATTTACGCTTCCCACAAACCCAGCGCTTTTGCCTCCAAAAGAGGTGATTTTCGAGGAATAGTTCGGACTCACATAGCTGTTACCTATGGATTTCAATGGCTAAGCCTAGGGTAGCCGTTGAAATAATAAGGCTATTTCTTAAGCTCATAATGAACAAATCTGCCCTCTTTGCCGATTTGCGTGATTTTTTCCTCATCTTCAAGTTCTTGTAAATACTTCGTTGCAGAAGCATCAGAAATACCAAGCAACATTTCAACTTGATTATTAGTAATGCTTTTCTTTTCTTTAAGATACGCAAGAATCATGTGCTTACGCTCCTCCTTTACCTCGTGCTGAGTTTCCTGAAAACGCCTCATGGGAGATGCACGAAAATACCGCATAATCACCCACATAATAATGCTGCCGATGATAAGTCCTGCTAAAAACGATACTGTAATACTATTCATAAAAAAATAATTTCTTTTATATTTATTTCCAATTACTAGCTTGCCCCATATAGCGGGGTTACCACTTATTGTTTACTAGTTACTATGTTTCGTATTATCTGCTGCCGGGTTTGCTTTTTCAATCTGGAGTAAATAGTTGTATGCAGCAAGCGTTCCTTTTACTGCGTCGCCTGCAGAAATATTATTTTGTTTATATGGATCGTCCGTTATATCTCCTGCAGCAAAAACACCCGGCACTGAGGTAGAGGCATGTTTTGAATCAATAATCACTTGGCCATATTTATCAAGCGCTACCAAATCTTTTACCATTTCTGTGTTCGGTACTGATCCAATTTCCACAAAAATACCTTCGAGATCTAATTGTTTTTCCGCGTTTGTTTTCCGATCAACGTAGATTAAAGCATTAACAAAATCCTTACCCTTAACTTCTTTTGTTTGTGCATTAAAAATAATCTCTACGTTTGGGTTTTGTCGAATTTTTTCCTGGGTTACCGGATCCCCTTTTAAGGAATCGCCAAACTCAAGTAAATAAATTTTTGTAGCATAGGGAAAAAGATCCACCACGGTTTCAAGCCCTGCGTTTCCGCCACCCACAACCGCAACACGCTTTCCTGAAAATAACGGCGCATCACACGTGCCGCAATACGCAACGCCCTTGCCATCAAATTCTTTTTCTCCAGGAATGCCGAGTTTTCTCCGGCGTGCGCCTGCAGCTAAAAATATAGTTTTCCCGTGATAGGCGCCTCCGGTGTCAGTTTCTACCTCAAAATCACAGGCCCTAGTTCCTTCTAAACAATTTACCTTACGAATAACCGTTACTTTTTCAGGGGATTTGATTTCTAGAATTCCATCTTTTTCATATTGCCGCACATGGTCTTCAAATTTCTTTGCAAGATCAAATCCAGAAATATGAGGCTCGCCAATCCAATTTTGAATATCAGCCGATACAATTGACTGACCGCCAAAACTTTCAGTAATAAGTAAGGTTTTTAAGCGTTTGCGTGCAGCATAAACCGCTGATGCAGTACCTGCTGGGCCGCCGCCGACAATGATTAAGTCATATATCATAGGGAGATAAATTTTAAAGTTTAATTTTAGGTAGTTCAATAGATTGAACTTTTAACGCTAAACCTAAAATAACTACATCATTGCATTAGTTAATGCATTAACTAATGCCAAGCGCTTGCCCTAAATCGCGAGGATTAAATCCGACAAAAATTTCACCCTCAACATCAATTACGGGTACGCCCATCTGATGGGATTTATTGAGCATTTCTTCACGAGCTTTTTCATCGCTTGCAACATTATGCTCCTCGTACTGTACGCCATTTTTTACAAAAAATTCCTTTGCCATTCTGCAATACTGACAGCTTGGCGTGCTATAAATAATAACTTTTTTCATGATTCGATTTTATTCACTATGACCTCTTCGAGATTGAACTCAGAGCCGAAAGCCTGAGTTTGACCGGAAGAGTCATGTTTTTTTATTCTTCTTCTCCAAACATTCCCCAAAGCCCTAGGATTGCGGTTACTGCGCCCACGATTACATTACTCCACCGGGCAAGTGAAAACGAAGAAAATCCTAGGAGCCACGGAGAAATAAGAATCCAGATGCCAATAATAATTTGAATTCTGCTAATCCATTTCATAATACAAGAAAACGACCTTTTCTCAATGTCTTTAAGAACTCTTCAGAGCTGATTCGATTTCAGCTTCAAATGAGGCGTAAGGACGTGCGCCAGAAATCATTTTACCGTTAATAAAGGTTGCTGGAGTTCCTTGTACTCCTGCGGCAACGCCATCCTGATAATCTTTTTCAACCTCATCTTTATATTTGCTACTTGTTACGCATGCACGGAATGATGCTTCCTTCATACCTAATTCAGTGGCAAGTTTTATATAGTCAAGCGTTGTGCCAATTTCACTCTGCCGGGTATAGAGCGCATCGTGATACATCCAATATTTACCTTGATCGCGTGCGCATTCTGCAGCCTCCGCTGCCTCACGTGCAAATGGATGAATCTGGTCTAATGGAAAATCTCGATTGACAATTTTCACCTTTCCTTCAGCTACATATTTTTCACGAATTTTTGTTTCTGCGTCTGTAAAAAGCTGTTTGCAATACGGGCATTGAAAATCACCAAATACAATCATGGTCACTGGAGCATTTGGATCCCCTAAAATGACATCATCGTCTATGGAAACGTTAGCTACTATAGGGACTTCATCGTTTACCACAGGAGCATCGGTGTTTTCGGCAAGCAATGCCTTTCCCGGCGTATCCACGCTCACGCCTGCGGTATAAATTAAAGAACCCCCGATAATAACTGCGGCTGCTAAAATACTAAACGGCAAAAAATTTTCTTTCATAGGGAAAAAAGTATTGTTTTTTTATTCGACTGTATTTGCTATTATACCCCTAACTCTAGAATATGTTCAAGCGCGCAAAAGTAAAACAAACCCTCCTTCTTATTGGCGATATCGGCATTTTGTATGCTGCTTTATTTACCATGCTTTTTATCCGCTACGGCCGTATTACCGAAGAAGTTCGTGAATTGCATATCATTCCTTTTAGCGCGCTTTTTTTCTTCGCGCTGCTCATTTTCTATATTATGGGTTTTTATGAACTTAAATTCCAAAAAAATACTCCTGAATTTACCAAAAAATTTTTCCTCTTAATCGGAGTAAACCTTCTCATCGCAATTATTTTTTTCTATTTTGTCCCCTGGTTTTCAATCACTCCGAAAACCAATCTTTTTATTTTTATGTTTCTCTTTGGCACCACGAGCTATATCTATCGCATTTTATTTAATAATTTTCTTAAAGTGGGCATACCTTCGCGGCAACTACTCTTTATTGGTCACAACCAAGCATTTGAAGAAATTGCTACTCATCTTGCCGCTAACCCGCAACTTGGATATGAAATAAAATTCTGGGCGAAAGAAGGTTTGCCCGATAAAGAATCCGGCCATATTTCCCAGCTAATAAACACCCATGGAATTGATATGATCGTTATTCCTGCGCATATTCGCAAACAATCACGTTCCGCACAGATTATTTATCAAAATCTTAAGCACGGAATTGATGTAATTAGCCTTACTGAACTTTATGAAATTATTTTTGAAAAAGTACCGCTTACCGAACTTGAAGAAGAATGGTTTATCGAGCATCTTTCACATGATAGAAAAATTTATGACTCATTAAAGCGTCCATGTGAGGTTTTATTTTCAACAATTTTACTCATATTATTCTCGCCAATCGCAATCATTGTTATGCTTGCGATAAAACTTACGTCTCACGGATCAGCATTCTTTACCCAAACCAGGATTGGAAAAAATGGCGATAAATTTGTGCTTTGGAAATTCCGAACTATGCATGTTAATGCGGAAAAGAATGGCGCTCAATGGGCAGAGCCGAACGATAGCCGACAAACTGGGGTGGGGAAATTTTTACGAAAAACTCATCTTGATGAATTACCCCAGCTTTTTAACATTGTAAGCGGCGATTTATCGCTCGTAGGACCACGGCCAGAACGCCCTGAATTTACCGGTATGCTTGAAAAAGAAATTCCTTTTTACCCGCTCCGACATCTAGTTCGACCAGGTCTTACCGGCTGGGCGCAGATTAAATATCGTTATGGCGCCTCGCTTGATGATTCGTATGAAAAGGCTCAATACGACATCTATTACTTGAAAAATCGCGGATTTCTCTTTGATGTAAGTATTGTGCTGAAAACAATTAAACTCTTTTTTGTAAGTGCTTAATTCTTATGCTGCCTATTCATCGAATTAAACAGTTTCTTTTTACCAACACGTCATCCGGGCAAATAATTCTTAAAAATACGGTTTGGCTTTTTGGCGGACAAACAGTTAGCCGCTTCATCAGAATCACTATTGTTATCTATGCTGCGCGCGTGCTCGGAGTTGAAAGCTATGGAGCATTTTCTTATGCACTGGGTATTGCTGCATTTTTAGGCATTTTTTCAGATATGGGAATTAATTCGCTAATCACCAGAGAAGCGTCTCGGAATCCCGATGATCGAGATCGTTATCTTGCAACTGCATTTGGTATAAAACTGGTGCTGTTAAGCGTTTTGGTTGCCGGTATTATTGTCTTATTCCCCCATCTTACTAATATTAAAGAAGCAATTTTAATCATGCCAATTCTTATTTTTGTTTTTGCTTTTGATACGCTTCGCGATCTTGGCAGCGCACTCTCACGCTCTCTTGAGCGCATGGAAATTGAATCTGGAATTAGTATTTTTACGAATTTTATGATTGTAGCTCTCGGCTTTATCTTTCTTGCACTCCAACCTACAAGTAGTTCTCTCGCATTTGCCTATGCATTCGGAAGCGGATTAGGGCTTCTTGCGATTTGGTATGTGCTTCGAAAACATTTTAAAAATCTCTTCGCAAACTTTACTCAATCGCTTATACGCCCGATTATCCAAACCGCGTGGCCGTTCGGTCTCCTGGGCCTTATGGGAGCAATCACCATAAACACTGACATCATTATGCTGGGTTGGCTAAAGGGAGCAGAAGAAGTTGGTCTCTATGCAGCTGCCCAAAAACCAATCCAACTTCTCTATGTTATTCCTACGCTTATTGCAATTAGCATATTTCCTTCTTTAACAAAAAACATTTATCAAAACCCTGAAAATGCCCAGGAAATATTAAAAAAATATCTGGCTCGTATTCTTCTTATTGCATTTCCTATTACGATCCTTGGAATCTTATGCGCTCCTTTTATTATACAAATATTATTTGGACAAGCTTACTATCCAGCAGTTCCTACTTTTCAAATTCTGATGATGACAGTGCTTATTGTTTTCCCTTCAATACTTATCACCAATGCGATATTTGCCTATAACCAACAAAGAGCATTTATAAGTGCTGTTTTTATTACCCTCTTTGGAAATATTATTCTCAATCTGCTCCTTATTCCCCAACTAAGCATAGCAGGAGCAGCAATCTCAACACTCGTTATTCAAATTATTACCAATGGTCTTATTTGGCGAAAACTGCAAAGAATAAATCCTATTTCATTTAAGAATTTAGTTATGGCTATGCACAACGAAATATATCTTATAAAAAACTATCTTATAAAGAGATAATCGTAGTATTTTATAAAGATTTTATCTTATTCTTTAACTCCAAGAGCTTTAAGAAATTCCGCTACTTTCTCTTCATAATTTGCAGGATCAAGTTCAGCAGCTTTTTTTGCATGTTTAATCGCATTCTCTTTATCACCTTGATCAGCATATAAAGCGGCGATATTTGCGTGATATTCTGCTGTTTCTGGATTTATTAAAATAACTAACTTATACCATTCAATCGCTTTATCTACTTTATTTTTAGCTACATATCCATCTCCTACTCGCCGCAAAGCAGCAGCATCTGCATCAGACCGATGATCAGATTTAATAATATTTTTAAGATCATTTAATACCTTATCAGTTATTTGCTCCTGTGAAAAGGTGAGGCTAATAAATGCTAAATTCGCTTGCCCAACAATAAAAGATGGTTCGATTTCAACTGCCTCTTGTAATACTGAAATGGCTTCTTCGGTTTTACCCTGCGCAATTAAATTATCAGCTAATAAAAAATAAGTTGTCTGTCGAGTTGGGCTTATAGTTAATGCTTTTTGAATATGTTCCTCTCCCTTTGCGGGAAAGGTAGGATCCGCTGGATTAAAATAATTATAGATATCGCCGAGAAAAAGACGCGGACGCAAATCATTTGGATGCCGCTCTACAATTTTTTCCATATGCGTAATTGCAAATTTTATAAAATTAATTTTTTCTTCATTCGAAATTCCTTCTATTGGACCAATCTGAATTGCAAGACGAATCAATTGTTCGCTTGTTTCCCTATTCGCAAACGTATTATAAGCGAGCGTTTTTTCAAATGATTCACGCACCTCTTGTAACGTCGTTTGTGAATTATTTAATAAACCCATGGTGTTAATTAATTGTTGCGATGCCCGAATGGGTACTATATTCCCAAAATAAAATGGAAGCGCAATAAGCACTGCTGCAGCACCCGAAAAACCTAACGCTGCTCGACTATTATGAGAAAATCTAAATGTTTTTGCAGGAGAACTTAAAGATTCTGTTGAAATCATTTGCAAATAAGCAAGGAGTGAAAAAAATAGGAAATAGGTTGTAAAATTATCAAATACTAATAAATTCTGAATAAAATATGCAAAAAATATTAATCCAAGAATGAGCGCTTCGTAAAAAGAAATTTTATTCTGTTTTTTAATTTTCTTTAATATTAAAAAAGAAAAAACAAAGAGTGAAAGATACGCAAGAATTCCCAATAAACCCCCGCCTACCAACCAATCAAAAAATGCATTGTGCGCCCGGTCAAAATAAGGTTCCTGGTCAAATAACTTCGGATTATAATGTTTTGCAAAAACATATGAAAAATTTTCCTGTCCCCACCCTAAAATCGGCCGCTCTTTAAACCCCTCCCACGCCATATCCCAAACCATAAATCGCGCTCTTGTTGTTTTATCAACAAAAGAAATATTCGCGAACCGCGAAAGAATAGGACTTGATTGTATGAATGTGGAATCGCGTAAAATCCAAAACCCGCTTACAGCAAGTGATAGAAAAAGAAGAGCCCCAATTACATATCTCTTATATTTTTCTTTTTCCTCCCTTTCTCCAAAGAAAAGAAAAATAATAAGGAATAAAAATACGGATGCAATAAATGCAAGCAATGGACCTCGACTTGCCGTTAAATACATAACAATAAAAAAGAATATTGCACTACCTCCGTAGAGATATTTCAACCACTTTTTCTCTGCGTCATACAACAAAATCAAAGACAACCCAATTAAGAAGAGAGAAAATCCAGCTAAATACGTGGGATTCCCAATCGTACCATCAACCCGACTTCCCCCTTGAATTGATCCCTCTCCGCTAATTTTTTGATCAAGTGCAACATATCCAACAAAAAATCCCGCGATAAGAATAATGCTAAAAAATAGCTTCCATTCTTTTTTTGTCCGGAGAACCGATGAAACAATAAGAAAATAAAGACCAAAGTGCAACAATCCAAAATATCCTTCCATTCGTTCATAGCGAGACCAAAAACTATTATACGAATCAACTCCAAAAAGATTTGCTAATCCAATGACCACAAAAAACGCTAAAACTGCCCACAGTAAATAGGATTTCTTGGGTAGATATTTATGATCTAAAACAATAAGCCCAATCCATAAAACAAATGCAATTTCTATTAAAATTCTAAATCCAAAATTTCTTCCGGTTATATAAGGGAAAAGCATTGATTTGCTAATCCAAAGGGAAAGAAAAGGAACGATAAAAAGTAAAACTTTTATGGCTCGTGTAAAATATACTTCGAGCGATTTCGGATTTAACGATATCATAAGTCTTGATTAGAATATCAAATTAAAAACGCTTTAGCAATGCAAAATATATTTTGAAAAAATATCCGCTGCAGCCTCTGCCACAGCGGATTTGGACACCTTTACGCCCTAAGAGCGTTAAGTGTTTCAATTACTATTCCTGTTGCCGAACCCTTGAGCGGTGGCTTGGAATAAACTTGTTTCTGTCTTTGGATAAGCTTGTTTCTTAGATCTGAATTGGGTACAAGTATACGATCTAGTTCCTCGGCAAGTTCCTTAGGAGAAGAGCCGTAAACCGCTATCGCGGTTTTATTTCGGCACTGCTCCCATTCTTTGCGAACTTGTACTAATCCATATCCAGGAAAAAAACAGATAACCGGAATGCGCTGACACGCCGCCTCAAGTCCCAATGTCGAGGTAAATGTCACGACAAGATCCATCCCAGGAAGAACACGGGGTGTTGGTAAAACCCTGAAATCCATGTCTTCCGGCACACCTTCTTTTGCTTCCCGAGAAACAAAGCTCACGGAAACATTTTTCGGAACACATCGAGCAAGCCCAGTATAGGAAGAAATCGGATTCGGATCGCCAGGATGCATACCGAGAATCACGCGAATGCGCCGCCCAAGTAAGCCAACAGCCTCAATTGTCAACGCAAAAAGAAGGATGTTGAGAATCAGATCAGTATCGCCGGTAATAAGAACCAGAGTCTCACCCTCACGAGCAACAAGTTGTTTTCTTGCTTCTTCTCGTGTTATTTCTGGAAAAAAGAACTTTTCCCAGCTCGGACTTCCACTCACGACTACTTTTGCTTTTGGAAAAAGCTTACGAGCGCCCAATACTTCTTCTTCGCTGAAAACAAAAAGCAGTTCTGCGCCTTCTCTTAGTGGTTCTAGGTTTTCAGCAAAATAATGATCAGGTCCACTTGCTGCATAAATCCCAAAAGGAATAGAATATGCATTTGCTTCTCTGCCCGCAAAAAGTGTTTCTTGAAGACGGTTAGAAACCGCCAAGAGTACAAAATCAGACTCTTGAACAGCACGAGAAACTTCTTCGTTCGTAAACTCTGGATTCTTGCCATCAGCCAAAAACATATGAATGCCATGTCCTTGCTTTTCGAGTTCCGGTCCCATACTCCGGAATTCCGCTGACTGCAAAAAATCACCAGCAACAAGAGTTAATTTCACTCATCACCTTCTTTCGTAGTTAGGGGTTTTATCAATGTTCCTCAAATGAACCTCTGCCTTTGCTTTGATTCACCATAAACAAAATACTCTACTTTTTACCTCGCTGTCAAGATATAATCTTACAAAAATTTAAAACAGCATAACTACTAATCCAAATGAAATTAAAAGAAATGCTCCTAATTTTACTCCGATTTTTTTTTCATTAAAATACTGCTTCCCTGCGACAATTGCTACAAGCATTGAAAATGAGCGTTTTATTGTAGTGATTATCGAAGCAGCATTAAAAAGATACGCAAAATTTATAACTACCGATCCGATTCCAGCGCACAATGACTGTAAAAGAAATAATGGTTGAGATAGATAGCGAAAAAGATTTTCTCTATCCCGTATCCATGCCGTTAAAAAAAGTACAAACAAAATAGAGAGCCCCATAATAATTTGCTCTATCTCAACAGAATTAAAATATGTTATATCATACTTATACAATGAAATAGTTGCTACAGCTAGAACCGCTGAAATAAAAGAAAGTAATCTTCCTTTTTTACTAAAACCATGATGGGCAGACAAAAAGATAAATGCAAAGATAATAAACATTATACCGATTATTTGTGAATTAGAAATTGAATACCCAAACATTATATCCGCGAGTATGAGCAAGGGAAGCGTCCAAATTCTTAAAAAAGTAAAAGTGCTTCGATCAGCTTGTAATATTGCATGAAGAGTTATGAAAAAAAGTATAATTTCCAAAAAAACGCGTGGTATTAATGTGGGTAGGCTTGCGAAAGAAAAAGTAAGTTCATCATATCGATACCATCCTATACCAAGGAGTACAATGATTCCCCAAAAAATACTCAAAAAACCCATTGCATAAAGACTCTCTTTTTTTCGAGCTACCTCATACTTTCCCATAGATGAACCTGTCTCTTCAAACATCACCCCAATAGCAACTAAAAGAAGTCCAATCATGCATTTATTATATCAAAATAAAAGAATATCTAATTATGATAGGGTGATCTTATTTTCTTCTCATTAAACTTTAAACTGCATCTTAGAAAAATAAGAATCATTATCTTTCAGCAATTCCTGCGGGCTTCCTTGCTCTATAATATGTCCACGGTTAAGTACAAAAATAGTATCAGCTTCAGCAACCGTTGATGCTCGGTGAGCAATAATAACTACTGTTATTATTCCATGTAATTTGGCGATTGCCTCGTGTATTAATTTTTCAGACTCATGATCAAGCGCACTAGTTGCCTCATCAAGAATCAGTAATTTCGGTTTTCTTGCAAGAGCTCGAGCAAGTGCAATACGTTGGCGCTGTCCGCCCGAGAGCATAACTCCGCGATCCCCGGTCGTTGTAGCAAACCCTTTAGGTAAATCCCTGATAAAATCATAAATATTTGCTTGCTTTGCAGCTTCTTCGATATCTTTATTCGTCAATGTTTGATTGTAGAAACGGATATTTTCTTCAATGGTGTCATTTAAGAGAAAAACATCTTGTGAAACATATCCAATATATTGACGCCATTTTTCAAGCGTAATTACTTGACTTGATACGCCATCAATAAAAATAACTCCTTCGGTTGGTTCAAAAAGTCGTAACAATAAATCTGCAATAGAAGTTTTTCCTGCTCCCGAAGGACCAATAAGTCCGATAGTTTTTCCTGTTTCTATAGAAAAACTAATTTTTTTGAGAATTGATCTTCCTTCGCTGTATCCAAATGAAACATCTTCAAAAGTAATATTTTTTTCAAAAGAAAATGTTTCAATTCCTTTCGTTGATTCTCGATGAAGATTAAGTTCACGTTTAAAAGCCTCTAAATTTTTAGCATAAGGCAATAATCCCTTCATTGATTGCATTGCATTCTGTCCAGATTCAAGATACGCAAATATTTTCTGGATCAAATACAATGAAGCAACGAAGGAAATAATCGTGAATTGAGGGGTGCGGTAAATCAATAAAAAAAGCAAAACAACGAGCATGAGGGAAGCTGGCTGAAAAAAACTTGAACTTAACGTATTCATCAATGACTGTCGAATTGAAAAATGTCGTAAACGGTGGATATGAGCTCGACCGCTACTTATTGCAGCACGCTCAACTCCTGCGGCTTTTATAGATTTTAATCCAATAATATGTTCGCTTAAAAATTGAGCAAACTGCTTTTCCGTCTCTGCGGCAGCTTCTCCAATTCGTTCTGAGCGAAGGAGAAATGGCCGGAGAAAAAATAATAAAATACCGCCTCCGCTGATAGCATACAAAGTCATCATTGGAGAAATATTTACTGCTATTAAAAGATAAATAAAAAAGCCGCTAAATGATTGGATAACCTGAACCGCCGAACCAAGAAGTGCGCCTGTTTGTTGAACATCTCGAACTAACGTATTATGCATCGTGCCAATTTTTTGTTTCAATAAAAACGGCCACGAAGAAAGGATTGTCCGACGCATTACATCTTCACTCTCTTTGCTTAAAAAATCAGCATTAATCCATCCTCGGATATAACCAAATACAACTACCGATACCGCACGTAAAACAAAAAGAAGAAAAATAAAACTGAGGAGAAAACGAAAGCGAAACGGTAATCCTAAAAAAGCGAAAAGGTCATATATTATCTTGGTAACAAAATCAGTTGGAGTTCCATCTCCACCCATAAAAAATGACATAAGCGGAATAACCGCATTTATGCCAATACCTTCAAGCAATGGGCTTACAATACCAAAAAAAACCAGTGCACTGATGTGCCACCGATATTTATTAAAGGTATGATAGAGCGCTATAGGGCTTTTTTTCATATTGTAGTAACTATAACTTACAAAAAGAACTAAAAGAAACAGGCTTCCCGGTAAAGGAAGCCTGCAAAAAAAAGATCGTCTGACGCAGAAAGAAAGATTAGGCAAGCGGATCGTTAAAGCCGCGGAATGGGTTGGGGTATTTTGGCTGATGCCCTGCCCATAACTGTCCCGTGCCAAGAACTTCCTTCGCAAATATCTCGAGTACTTCAGGAGTTCGATAGAACTCCTTAAAGCGTTCATTCCATGTTGGATCTTGAGCTCCTAAGGCTCTTTCTATAGAAATGAAGGTTGTGTTTATCCCAAAAGGTTCAACTTCTCTTAGATGAACCAGAAGCGCTGTAATGCGAGACAATTGCCAACATGGAGCAAGAAAGGCAACACGCTCACCAGGCCATTCCATCAATCGTGCATGTTTTGCACACTGCATGATTTGTTCTTGCGCATTAAATGCAAATGGCTCTTCAATAATCCGATCATGTGGCACCCCAAGAAGAGTGAGTTCGAATGCAACCACTGATGCAATTGTTATTTTAGCAGTTTCATCGACTGTAGTTCGCCCACCTGAAGGTACGAGTGTAATCAATGGATTCATTGCATAGAGGGCGGCAGCTGCGAGAACACGCTCATAGCTGAAAACTGGCCCACTCTTGTCTTGTTCAAGACCTCTTCCTGATCGCCAACCTAAGTGCGCATATGCAGGATCTTCGGTTGGCACAATATCAGCAGTAAAAATGTAAACCGCTGAAAGTCTTTGCACACATTCGCGTAGTGCTACATCGGCCATGAGTTGGCCTCCTTTCTTAAAGAAGATGTATCGTCGTAATAGTGTGACAATACTTTAATAGCACACTACAATACCAAACGTCAAGAATCGATATGATAGATTGCCGGTGCGGGCAATGAAAGGCGTTCGAGTTGTAATCTCGATCGAGAATTTTTTGATTTCATAATCTGGGTATGCCGTTTATGTCGCTCAATAGTCCAATTATAAGTATTAGCAATAAGCTCTCCTTCTTTCGGTGATACTAATTTTGCAATTGCATTGCCTCGCCAAAGTATCTGCTGAGCTGCGATCGTTCCCATTTCTTCCATGCCAGCGTTATTAGGATCGGTGAATGAATCTGCGGTAAGTACAAATCCAGTATGGATAAGATGATCAAGAGACCACATTGCAAAGGTGTTCCATGGAATTTGGAGTCCGTTTGCCTCTTTTACAAGAACTGTTTCTTTTTCGCTTGCCACAAAATCATGCGTTGGAAGTCGCGCTCCAACAACAAGTGTCACGCTATCAAAATAAGATATAAGCCGAGATATAAACGATTTAAAAACTGGATATTCGGTGCTTGTAAATAGAAGATATGTGAGTTTATGCTCTGCTGATTTTATAAGAAGTGCATTAGGTGCTTGTACCACCTTCCCCCATGGGGTAACAGAAAATACATTGATTGCAGGATAATTTTTACGTACAAAAGCATATGAACCTGATTTATCCAATTCAGCATTAATAGCTATATACACATACTTTTCGCTTACTACCGTAAGAGCTGCATCAATCCATGTTTTAAGACGACGTTTATCTTTTGGATCAAGTCCATAAAAACGAGTAGCAATACCAAGTTTCTGTTGCATCGTAATTATAATAACGGATACGCATTCAATGGAAATCCAGCATCAAAATCTACAATTGAACCGGTTACCCATGGTGCAATACCAGACCCAATAGCGACAATATAATCTCCAACTGCTTCTGCGGGAATAAGTTCGTGTTGGGGTAAACGCTTTTTTGTTGCATCAAGCATGAGAGGATTTACTTTTGTTGTTTTCATTAATTTATTTAACGGACCAAGACGAATGCCATGGGTCGAAATACCATATTGACCCCACTCAATAGCGAGTTCCCTGGTAAGTCCTTCAATACCTGCTTTTGATGTGGTATACGCAGCACGATTTGGATACGGAACAAGTGCGTTCATTGATGAAATAGTAATAAATATACCGCGCGAAGCTTTAAGCCCTTCAAATGCGGCACGCGCAAAATAAAATGCACCGGTAACATTTACCTTCATTACTTGATCCCATTCTTCATCAGTAATCTCATGTACTGGTTTTACTAAATTGATACCTGCAGCATATACCGCCATATCAATATGAGAAGGAAGATTTTTATACGACCCGGAGTTAGTCGCATCCGGATGATTGGTATTTGCCCACGTCTCATCAATGTCATATCCAGCATTTTTAAGTTTTATAACAATAGCCGAACCAAGATTACCCGTTGCGCCAATAACGACTGCAATTTTTTTCTTTTCTTTAGATGTATTCATATTATTTTATTTTTTCCCACTTTTTTTCTTTGGCAAGATAAACCCAGATATAAGAAACGCGTACTCCCGGTTCTCCAACAACAGGATGGTATCCCATGGGTACCACGCCAAATGCATGATCTTTAATCGGCCAGACTGCATCTACCTCACTATTATCACACCACACTCCTTTTCCCACTTGAATACCCTTCTTGTTCCCACCGGTTAAAATATAGAAGAAAATCTCTTCAAATCCAGGCTCAGTATTGAGTTCAAATTCATGGGGCAAACTTGACCATGTTCCCTCTCCATTATGGACAGTGATGCCAAGACGCATCGTTGGCGCTGGGCCATTTGGTTTAAGATAATGATATACATTGCGCTCAGTATTACCCTTGCCAACAATAATTTTTTGCGCATCATGAGCAATGATTGTAACGGGAGAGTTTCCTTCTTTTTTAAATATAACTTTCTCAATAGTTCCGTCTTTTATATATACCTCAGCATGTTCACCAGGCGACTCAAACTGAAGGATATCATTCTCACCTTTCCCTATTAATGTTTCTAATTTTATTTTATTTACCCAAGAATATGTCATAAATACATGTAAGAATTAATCAATCATTTTTTTCTAGCCAACGAAATTCTGGATCAACATTCCAAATATAACGCCGTTCTTCTCCTGCAAGCATCCATAAATAATATAAATGATGTCCTGGGATATTTGCGACTGGGTGATATCCTCGAGAAATATGAGTAGTGTCTCCATCCTTAATTATATACGACTCATCAAATAAACCGTCTTTTGTATATAACCTTTGAAAACCGAAACCAGTTTTTGGATTTATTTTAAAATAATATATCTCTTCTAAAGGAGTCTCTATAAGAGAGCCATTATTTTCTTCGCGCTTATCGTGCTTATGGGGAGGAAAAGATGACCACTCGCCGGGCTCATTAATAGTTTCCCCTACGGCGATCCGTTCTGTTTCTGTTTCGGTATTTATGATATTATAAACCCTTCGTCGATATCCACTTGCCCCTCGCCATTCTTCTTTGACTTGGCCTTGTGGCACAAATACTGTTTTAAATCTTTTTTGTGCACGTGCCTTACAAAGGGCGAGCACGGTTTGAGTTTTTGCACTAAGGGTAAACATCGTTCCTGGTGAAATAAATACCGCGGAAGCTTTATCTTCAAAAACATTTTTCCGACCTAAATTCCAAGTTTCCTTACCCACTCCTATAATACAAGAACCCTCAATGATCACGAGAACAACTTCAAACAGAGGAAAAATTTGCTCTTTTTCTTCTCCTTCCTTCAGGAATAGGGTTTCAAAATCCAATAAACTAAGTGCTGTATTTCCTGGTTTATGAATAGTCATATTTTTAGTCTTTTTTCTTTCTTAGACTCAATACCTGCTCACTGCCAAAATCTAATTTTTTTGCAAGTTGATCAAATACGTTTTTAAATGGTTTCTTCACAGCACTCGCTGGAGCGTTTGCTCCAAAACTCTTATGGAGAATAATTTCAAGACGCATGCGTTTCGCAAACTGCTCCATGCCATTTTTCGATGCTAAATTAATATGCTGGAGCGGTAAAAGATGTTCCCAGTTTTCAGACAATGCATAGGCTAACTCGCCAACCCGTGGTGTTTGGATAACTATTCGCCCTTTGGGTGTAAGCATCTTTTTTAAAAGAGCAATAACTTTTTTGGGATTTTCAATATGTTCAATAACATCCCACAAGATAATAATATCAAATTTTCTTCCCAGCGACTCTAACGCATGAAGCGGCGAAACATTTAATCCTCTTTTTCTTGCTACATCCATCATTTCATCTGAAACATCAGTTCCATACAAAACTGTTTTTTGTCCAAAATACTTTTTTGCAAATTCAAGAAAGATGCCATCGGCACAGCCAAAATCAAGCACTGAATCCACGTGCGCTTTAGATATACCCACGTCAATTAAAGATAATAAATATCCATTAAATACAGTTGGCTGATATTTTTTTGAATATCTTAATCGATAATCTATACCATGCGCTTGTATCTTATTTCGATAACCACTCTCATAGAATTTTTTTATTTCTCGTTGAGAAGGCCTCGGTGACATCATCAAACTACCACATGAAGCACAACGATACCATGTTGAACTCAGGTTTTTCCATCGGACACGCGCATGAAATATTTTTTTACTCTTTTTCCCGCACCATACACAGGTCATGCGATAAATTCTCTTTTCATTACTTTTGCGTAAGCACGCTCTACAGCCTCATGGGGATCACGACCATGATCAAAGGCAAAACGGCGACCAATAGAATCTTTTGCATTTTTTGGAATTTCTGAAAGCATAGCTACATATGCATTAGAAAACTTATAAGTAAAATACTTATAAAAACTTTCTGGGGTAAGCGGCTTACCAAGCGCTAAATGAAGGGCTCCGCCAATAAAATCTGCCCCGCGCATAAGGGTTGACCCGCTCGAATCCCATCCCCCAGAAAGTCGTGGAGTTGATTCAAGAATGCGTGGGCCTTTCTGGGTAAGCATAATATCATGTTTTAAAATGTGTCCTCCTTTTTGTTTATGCATACCCAATGCCCTACCTGCTTGTTCGGTCATTTTTTGCACAGCAGCAGTTGTTTCAATAGTATGGACCGCAGGATTCAAATGTCCAATTTCTACAGCCCAAGAAACATTTTGATATACCTCTGCATCAAATTTTGGAAATAACTTCATATCATCACGAAACATCCTATCCACCCAATTTAACCAATACATTTTACCTTCATACCACAATGTTTCAACTGACTGCTCGGCTATTTCGTCAATAACAGGTAGCAATAATTCCTCGATAATAGCAGAGGCGGTAGTTCCATATTTTACCGCATAATCAAATACTTCTTTGGTAAAATCACTTTCTTTATGAATCGGGGTAAAGCCACGGCTCCCTGCATTATTAGTAGATTTTATTGCAACAGGAAGACCAATATCCTGCAAAGCTTTCTTTGCTTCGCTATAGGAATTCACTTTTTGAAACTTTGGTTGAGGAATACCTTCATGAGTAAAAATCTCTCGCGTCTCATGTTTATAACGACATGCATGTGAAATTGCAGGATCAATACCCGGAAGTCCAAGGTAACGCGCGACTTCTGCTACGGTTTCGTGACAATCCGAACCTGAAGTAAAAACAGCACATATGTCATAACGTTTTTTAAGTTCACCTGCGGCAGCAATATTTTTTTTAATATCAAAAATATCAACATGGAGAAACTCATCTGCCATATTTTTTATTGCACATTGATCAGATCCATCACTTAAAATGAGCGTATAACCCCATTCTTTTATTCGTTCTGCTACCGGACGCTGCATTGCTCCTCCGGTGATAAGCCATATAGCTTTTGGTTTATGAGAAATTGAATGTTTCATTTTTTTCGTGCAAGTATCATAAATTCACGCCCTATGCCCGCCGATGCCAAACCCGTGTATAAATTGTTCAACAAAGTTTTCCCCTGTTTTGTTTTATACAACATTAATTCAAATTTTTTGCGTTCCTTGTGGCACGCGCGACCTATTGTATGATTATTAATGTAATTTTTTCCCGCAAGAATAAACGTTTCAAGCGGATAGGTTCCTAATACATCTTCAACTATAAAACCAAGACGGTGCAATAATCGTTTCATACTCTCTATCCTAAAATAGTTAAGATGATGCTTTGGCACTACCCACCAAGGCTTAAAATGATATTGAGTCCGCAAAAGATATTGAAGTGGATTATAGTCATTCGGGCAAAAAACAGCAATTCTGCCATTCGCTTTTAACATTTTTTTCATATCAATAATAAACGAGATTGGATCTGGTACATGTTCAAGCACCATTGCAGCATGAACAATATCGAATTTCCCTAATTTTTTTGATGCGGCATAACTAAAAAATCCATTCACTGTTTTTAACCCGCGCCGGCTACTATAACCTGCTGCAACAGGAGAAGGTTCAATGCCAACAGTTTTCCATCCACGCTCTTCTCCACATGCCAAAAAATGCCCAGGTCCTGATCCTATATCAAGCAAAGTGCGGCCCTTGGTCCGACTTTCAAATAAGTGATAATAATTCCGATAGGTTGCCATCCACCATGGCAGATCTTCTTTTGTTTCTTTAAAATAATTTGGCCGCTCATGTTCATAAAATTCCTTTTCATAAAAATGTTTTAATTCTTCATCAGTTGGAATTGGTAATACATGAATAAAACCACATGGCTCACAATCAATAACACGCACGTCTTCTTTTTTATCCAATGTTTTCCCGGAATGCTTTTTCATATAAATATCTCGATAATTGCGACAAAATCATCCAACAAAACTTAACTAAATGCCTCTCGCGTAACCGGAGTCCGTTTCGCAATATCACGCGTAAGTTTTTTTCCTAAAAAGAGACGTAGATCTTTTGGCTCTATGCCACGCATTGGACGAAGTGTAATTATCATTGCTTCATTAAGAATTTCTCCAGCTTTAATATCACGCACCGCATAGATTGAACGACGCGTTCCTCGTTCCTTGATTTCATCTACTGCTCGACGAGGATCTGAGACCGGTTCTTTTATGCCCGAGCCTGAAAGCGCTAAATCGAGTACGCGAATCTCTTCTACCATATTTTGAAATTGTGTAACCGTCATCGAATTTTTATCATCATTGCTTCCTCCTTGTTGGGAATCTGTTAGATGTCGCTCAATAATACAGGCTCCAAGCGCAATTGCTCCAAGCACACCTGCATTTGTCGAAGGGTGAGAATGATCAGAATATCCTATAGGTAAGTTCAACTTTGCTTGCATCGTCTTTATTGCTTTTAGATTTAAATCTTTTGCTTCTGGCGGATATAACGAAACACAGTGAAGAACAGCAATTTGGTTATTTCCTTCGCTGCGAATAACATCGAGGGCATGCTCTACCTCTTCTAAATAAGCCATACCTGTTGATAATATAATTGGCTTTCCTTTTTTAGCAATATATCGCAATAAAACATCATCAGTCATTTCATATGATGCAACTTTGAATGCCGGCGCAGCCGCAGTATTAAGCATATCGACCGCTTCTTTATCAAACGGCGTAGAAAGAAAAATAATATCTTTTTCTTTTGCGCGCGCAATAAGTTTGTCGGTCCACTCGTATGGCAATTCGGCTGATGCGTAAAAACGAGACAATGGCTCTGCAGCGATTGTCTCGTGTTTTAAATGCTGAAATTTTACTGCATCTGCGCCTATTCGTGCAGCTGAATCAATTGCCGAAAGCGCTATTTCTATATTCCCACGATGATTTGCTGATATTTCAGCAATAACAAATGTCGGTTGACCTTTGCCAATAATTCTTTTTCCAATTGAAATTGTTTCAATTCTCATATAAATACTATAGTACTCTCATTTTTCCTTTTTCTCACCCATGGGTCTTGGTTTATATATTCCTTTTCTTATTGCTTCAATTCCACGTTTTTCAGACTCAAGTCTTACACGATATGCTTGCGCATTCTGAATTTTCTTAAACTCTTTCATAAATAAGGGGTCACTTTTAGCAAGTACTGATTCTGCATCTTGGTATGTAATTTTACACGCTAAATTTTTTTTATAATGTTCGACAAATAACTGGACTCGCTTGATATGATATTTATTTGTTATAAAAACAATTTCCTTCCATGTATAATCCTCTGCTATACGCAATGCTTCTTCAATTTGTGTTTTAGTATTTACGGATTGCTCTTCAAGAATTATCCGGTCACTTGAAACACTAAGTACTTCAAGTTCAGATGCCTGAATTTTTGCAGCGCTCATTCCTTGAGGACCCTCTTTCCCGGTAGTCACTAAAAAGGCTTTAGAATATTTTTTTGCTAATTCAACAGCTGCCTGTACACGGGCATAACCGCCAAGCGTGCCAAATGCATCCCCCTCCTCATACGTTGTAGATCGGTAAATTGTTTTTCCAAGTTTTTCATCTTTTTCGGCAATAAAACCCGCAGAGAGAATAATAATTGCATCCGGATTCATAATTTAATCTTGCTCCATAAACTTGGGTTAATCGCTCCTCGATTCATATGCTGAAAAGCGACTTTTGCCTTATTCATCCAATCATTATTTGATATAGAATTTGGAGAATTCATAATACGAATATCTTCTTCAAGTTGTTTTCGTGTTTCAACTCCAAAAACAATATAATCTGCTTGACACATATTATCTGCAAAATAAAGCGCGGCTTCAACGGGAGATAATTGATATTGGCTTATGATATCAATAAATTGCTGAAGATGAGAACCGAGGTGAGTAAGATGTTTTGGTAACTTATTTGATTGCATTAATAGCAAACCCTGTAAAAAAGGGCTTCGAGCAAAAACCGTCACCTTATTTTTTTTTGCAATTTCAAAAAAATTAGTTCGATCAAGCCGTGTATCAAAAACATTATAAGGTACTTGGATATAATCAACTCCAAGCTCTGCGGCCTGAAGCGCTTCTGCTTCATCATAAATTGAGACGCCTATATGCTTCACTAAACCAGAATCTTTTGCCTTCTGCATTCCCTCGATCATATGCTTTAAATAGATATAATGAGGGGAATGAAATAGATATCCATCAAGCGAATTGAGATGAAGGCGCGTTAATGATTTTTCTATTTCTGTTCTTACCATTTCGGAGGCCATGGTTCCATCCGAATAATCATTAATCACATGTGGCTTCATTTTTGAAATAATACCAATCCTGCCTGCAAGTGATCGCTCTTTTATCCATTTCCCTAAAACATCTTCTGCAGTGCCATAGGCATATGCAGTATCAAAAATAGTAATATCTGATTCTAATGCGGCATCGAGAATAGAAAACGCTTCTTTCTCAGTTGGTTGGCCAGCGGTATTATTAAGCCCATATTTCATCCCCAGCTGAGCAGTACCAAGTACTAATTTATTTTTTGAAAGTTTCATACATTTTGTTTTCTAAATTCTTCATCCTCACGAAGTGATTTTTCAAGTCCTTCATATCCAGTACCTCCTTTATTAATCTCAAGTAATTCAGGATGCTCTCGAAGCAACTGAAGCACGTCTTCTTTATGAAAACTCTGATTCTTTGGATAAAGTTTTTCGAATACTTTAGTTACAAAATTAAAATCTGCCTCTGTATCAACCGACCAATGCATGCTGCTATTATCTTCAATTCCCCTTCTCCATTGTTCGTCAATAATAAAAAGCTCTGGATGGTTTTTAATATAAGGACTCACATGTTCACGCTCTGAAGGAAGTTTTCCATTTTTCCATGCGATTTCAAGCGCTCGAAATGAAAAAACTTCAGCATCGAGTCCTTCAGGATAATTTTGCGGCGTACTTGTATAGTCACATTGTTTTGAAAAAAAACGCTCTATTACTTCGTCAATCACGTGAGGATCGTGGAGTGGACAATCACCAGTAAGCCGCACTATAGTGTCTGCATTAGTTTCCTGCGCAGTTCGATAAAACCGGTCAAGTACATCTTTTTCACTGCCTCGAAATATTTTAACTCCGTATTTTTCCGCAAGATTTGCTGTTGCGTTATCTTTTGATTTATCAGTAGTTGCAACTATCATTCCATTGGGTTTTGTTGCTTTTTTTATGCGCTCAAGCATTAATGCCAACATTGGCTTACCAAGAATTGGTTTTAAAATTTTCCCTGGCAAACGCGTTGAACCCATGCGCGCCTGAATAATAACTATAATCATATCGATAGCAAGGAATCTGCCTTAAGATTAAACATCCATTCGGTCATATTAGTTAAGTCGGGCAAAACCAGTATGAGCAACGGGGCCCTTGAGACGTTTTCGTAGCGTATTGGAATCAATCGCTTGTTTTAAAATTACGAATGATCGATCAACCGCTTTCGCATATTGTTTTACGTGTGCGTTAGTGTGAGCAAGCGTACCAAAAAAGAGATTACTTGCAAGAATGTTTTGAGCAAGCATTTCCTGTACAAAAAGAGTTTTACACACTTGCGCATTAGGACCTGAAAAAGAAAAATTTGCAATCGCATCACTTCCAGCAACGACTATAGGCACTCCATGCTTTTTACTTGCTAATTCCCATACATGCTTCACGCTTTTACCAATCCAAGCAAGTCGAGCTGCTGTATCTGTTTTAATAAGTTTATTAATAGTGGCAAGTGCTGCAACAGGACCAATACGCTCAGTCCAGTTAGTGCTCGAAACAAACGTAGTCTGCGCCGCTTGCATAATGGCTCGTTTGCCGATAACGGCTGCCATGGCGTACCCATTCGCCATCGCTTTTGAAAACACTGCCATATCCGGCTTGAGGCCATAAGCTAAATGTGAACCGCCCTTCGCAAATTTGAACCCTGCCGTAATTTCATCAGCAATAAGCACCGCGCCTGTTTTGTCCGCAAGCTTACGAACTGCATCTATAAATTCAGGCGTGGGTAACTTACCCTTTACTGGCTCAAGAACAATAGCTCCAAGATCTTTTCCTGCAGCCTTAACTGCAACCTTAAGCTCAGTAATATTATTGAAGTGAAATGGAATAAGAGTACCTTTTAAACCTCTTGGCACCCCACGCGGCTCAAGGCCAGGTAAAAGATGCCCATCCAAAGTCTTATCGTCGGCGAGGTTTGCTGAAAGATACCAGTCGCTCCAACCATGATAACCACAGAATGCAATTTTATCCTTATTTGTAGCAGCACGCGCAATACGTACTGCCATCGACATTGCCTCTCCCCCAGTTCGAGCGTACCGTACCATATCAGCCCAAGGATGAAGTTTTAAAAGAAGCTCGGCGAGCTTAACTTCCTCGGGTGCATTAAATGTCGCCATCACGCCCTTATCGATCGCGTCCTTCACCGCTCTGTCGACATCTGGATCGCCATACCCGAGTAAACAATTCCCAATACCCATAATTGACATATCGAGATATTTTTTACCATCTAAATCCCAAACATAGACACCCTTCGCTCTTGAATAATACGCGGGCCATTGATCGGGCAAAAACATTTCTGGGCGCTTTGAAAGCAACTGATTTCCACCCGGTATCAGTCTTTTTGCTTGCTGATAGAGTTTTTGCCCAGTATTACTTTTCGGCTTTTTCATAATGACACGAGAATATTTTTAAGAGTATCAGCAACAAACTTTTGCTGTTTTTCAGTAATATCTACAAATATCGGAATGGAAAGCTCTGATTTATAAAATTGTTCTGCATTCGGGCATATTCCTTTTTTATATCCAAGCTTTCGATAATACGGATGTAAATATACTGGCGGATAATGTACTTGAACACCAATACCTGCTTCGCGCAATGAATTAAAAATTTTATCTTTATCCTCAAATCTTTGCAGAAGAATTGGATATAAGTGCCACGCAGAAGCTTTTTTAGAAAGATGTTCTTTTGGAGGAATTATAATTCCAGGAATATTCTCAAGTAATCTTTTATAGCGTTGCGCAGCAAATCTCCGTTTTCGAATAAATTGTTGAAGTCTCTTTAATTGACTCTCACCAAGCGCAGCTTGTATATCAGTAATACGATAGTTATAACCTAAAAACCTCATTTCCTGATGCCATAATTTTTTCTTTTGAATACCATGCGAACGGAAAAGTAAAAGTTTTTTAAAAAAATCTTCGTTATTAGTAACAATAACCCCGCCTTCACCCGTAGTAATAGATTTTACTGGATGAAAACTAAACATGGTCATATCCGCTTGCGTGCCAACTGGCTTTCCATGATATTTAGCGCCCAATGAATGCGCTGCATCCTCAATAAATAAAAGTTTATGTTTTCTTGCAAGAATGCGAAATTCATCAAGGTCTGCTGGATGGCCAGCATAATCAACAGGCACTATAGCTTTTGTTTTTTTAGTTATTTTTTTTTCTACATCTTTGATATCAATAATCCCGTGGATCAAATCAACATCAGCGAACACCGGCACAGCATCAAGATACAATGCTGCATTTGCAGTTGCGGCAAAGGTAAGAGCAGGCACAATAACTTCATCCCCTTTTCCAATACCTCCTGCAAAATATGCAGCGTGAAGCGCGGCAGTTCCCGAACTAAACGCAACAGCAAAATTTGTGCCAACTTCTTTTGCAATCGCTTTTTCAAATTGCTCAATTGCCGGACCTTGCGTAAGCCATTTGGATCGCAAAACTTTAACCACTGCATCAATATCGGCCTTATTTACTGTTTGCCGAGAATAAGGAATCATTAAGCTTCTAAAGTTTTTTCCATACGCGAGACTATCTGAAGAAGCGTATTTTGTGACATAAGATTTGCCGTGGTATTGCTGGTAAATTCGAAATTTGGCTCTAGAGATTTTCCTTGTATGTAATATTTTTTAAGGCCTTCTTGTTGTCGTGCCACAGTTATACTCTCAGGCAAAACAACAAAATAATTTCCTAACTCCACTGCGTGACGCGCCTCTTCTTTCGTTAATAAAACTTCATGCACTTTTTCTCCAGGGCGAATCCCAATAACTGTCGGTTTAACATTGGGTGCAAGAATTTGAAAAAGATCAGAAAGCCGCATTGCTGGTGCTTTTGGTATAAAAATTTCTCCGCCTTCCATGTGCTCTAAAGCAAATAGAACAATTTGAGCTGCTTGATCTAAATCTATCCAAAAACGCGTCATATTCTCTTCGGTTATATGCACCGCAGAAGCTCCTTTATTCAAAATTAATTTTTCTACAATACTTCCTCGACTGCCAACAACATTTCCATAACGAACAGCGCTAAATCGTGTTTTCCCATCAGCGCTATATGAATTACCCGCAATAAAAAGTTTTTCTGCGCATAACTTTGTTGATCCATACAAATTAACTGGCATTGCTGCTTTATCAGTTGATACGAGCACTACCTGCCCAACCTTTTGGTTAAGCGCTGCCTCAATAACATTTTGGCTTCCCAAAATATTTGTTTTTACCGCTTCATATGGATTATATTCGAGAGCTGGTACTTGCTTGAGAGCAGCCGCATGCACCACAATATCCACTCCCGCAAAAGCACGCTCCAAACGAGGAAGATCACGTACATCACCCAGAAAAAAACGCACGCGATTATCGTTTATCTCGCGTTCCATCTCCGATTGTTTTAATTCATCACGAGAAAAAATAATAAGCTTTTTCAGCTGTGATTTTCCTAAAATATATTGGGTAAAGCTTTTACCAAAAGAACCGGTTCCTCCGGTTATTAATACCGTCTTATCTCGTAAGATTTCCATGTTTTATAATATAGGCATACTATATATCAGATAGAACAAAAAACAAATGCTCTTCGTTTCATATGCGCTTTTTCTGAGCAAGAGTACGAAGCAGGGCAACAGCACGCTCAACTGACTTTCCATCAAAAGAATAATTCTCTAAAAAGCTTTTTTGGCGCAAAAGTAGCTCATTACGATATAGCACATCAGTAAAAATTCTCGCAAGTGCCCTCATGGCTTCTTCTTCATCATAAATTAATGGAATAAATGATTCATATATTTGTGCATGATACGAATCAAATCTTTTCCAGGGATGTAATATCAGTGGTTTTTGTGCAAGTATTGCATGATAAATAATAGTTGAATTACTCGTTATCACTGCATCGCTCGCACACAATAACGGAAAGATATCTTCGTTTGCTGATACCGCCCAATCTTTTTCAAATAATTCTTTTAAATAAGTTTGAGTTACTGCGACAAATCTTTCATTCCGGCATTTAAAAAATAACTGAATACCAGGAACTTGGTCCTGAAATAAACGAATTGCTTGAAATAAATCAAAAAGCTCATATGAATCAACTGCGGTTGCATAGGTATCTGAAAACGGCACCGCTATAAATAAAATAGGGCGATTCGTATCAAATCCTATTTTCCTAAATATCTCCTTTCCTCTTTCTATTCCTTGCATGCGATCAACAATATATTCATCAAAGCGCGGCGATCCTACGCTGATAAGTCGATTTCTTTCATTTCCTAATTTTTCGTGCAATTCATTTATATGTTTTCCATACGTGGCAAGATAGTCAGTTTCAATTCGACAAAAAACTGATCGAGGATCAATGGTAACCGTTGCATGCTGCAATTCAACAGAGGGAATTTTTAATTGCGATGCTACGCGCGCCATAAGAAAAAAATAATGCTCTGGACCTCCCACTGATGCCATTTGCAATACAACATCAGGTTTTTCTTTTTCCATAGTTTGCTTCAGCATTTCAATATCAGCAACAACTCTCGGTGCATATCGTACGATTGATTCGCATATTTCAAGCACTGGAGTCCAATCAAGATTCTCTTCAATGCCCTTAAAATAAATAATTATGTCATGCTTTGCGTGCTGCCATTGTGACATAAATGCCTTTCCTGCTTGCTGTGCTTTAAATTTTATTCGAGAACTCACCACGCCATGCGGGTAAAAAACTCGGATACGATGGTAAAAACGCACCCGCAAAGGTATATCCATAATTTTTCTCCTTTCAATAAGCATACATTCTACATCTTTCATATAGGGAATAATGGGCGCAGCGTGCGTCCAATATGCAGTTGCGTATATCTTAAACTTGCGACGCGGCGTAAATCCAATGAACATATTATGCAAGCGCATAAGGAATGTTTTCAATGATGCGTGTGGAAATAAATCATAAGGCAACGATGTTATGCGACTAACACCTTCACCTCTCTCAAAGCCAACCATCCGCCCTGCATTTATAACTGCCCATGGAACAAATTGCTCAAGACATACCTTAAAAGATTTATGATTTGTAGTTGGATCTGGAATATAAATTTTGCTATGAGGATATTTTTTCTTAAGCGCAATAAATACCCGAACATAATAAAATAATCGAGCTAAACATGCCTGCATGATCGGTTCTGGCGCCTCAGCAACACGGATATCATTATATTGAAAAAATTTCATGGCAGGTAAACGATACCATTCTCGAGAAATCTCGTGTGAAAGTTCCCACCACCGCTCTTCTCCCTGCCCTTTTTCAACTATGTCGTATAAAGAAATGCATTGGATATTGTTTTTTTTACACTCTTGTTCAACTAAAAAATCGAGGCATACAATTAACGCCCCATTATGCATACGTTTATGCGCTTCTTCGATATGTCCAAGTTCATAAACAATAAATATCTCTTTTGATGAAATATTCATAAAAAAAGTTTAAAACTATGTATGAGTAATTTTGGTAATAAAATCAGCATAACGACGAGAAGCATTTCCGTCAAAGCAAAAATTTTGCTCAATAAATGCCTGTGCGTTTTTGCTCACTTCGTAACGTATTTCACTATGAGCAGCAAGTGCTGTAATTTTTTTAGAAAACTCTTCTTCATTAAGCGCTATCATAAGAGCATGATTCTTTTCATATGTTTTGAAATGAAATTTCACCATACTCGCATCAATTGGATTTAAAGCCGGAATTACCACTGGCAAACCGCATTGCATCGCTTCAAGAACTGCAGTTGAAAAACATGATATAACCATATCTGCTTGCGTATATAAATCCAGAAGTGCTTCGTGTTGCGCTATCGAATAAAATAAATGAGAAAACTCTCGCTTAATAATGGTCCGGAGTAATATCTCGTGAGCAGGATGGGGTCGTAATTTAATAATAATATGCGCTTCGGATATGAAAGAAACTGCTTTCGCAACTGCATTCAAATAATTCTCTGCGCTGTATGTATCATATATCTCAAACGCACGAATATCAGGAACAATACAAAGTACGGTAAATAATTTACGATTACCTTCTCTTTTTTTTCCCTCATCTATACGATAGCTATCAAATCGAGGAGAGCCAACCTCTTTTATCTTTTCAGGTAAATATCCAATTGAGGATAATTCATTCTTTATTAAAGGGCCGTATACCGCAATATATTCTGCGTTATGGTCACGAGACCATGATCCAGGCCCTAAATATTCAAGCCCATGCTGCAATTCGATTGCGGGAATAGAATACTCTCTTGCAATTAAAGGTAAAATAGAAAAATGCGTTTGGCCGCTTACACTTGCTCGAAGCAAAACTGCGTCAGGTTGTAATTTTTTATACATCGCATGCGTTCCTTCAATTTCCTGTAAAATCTTTTCAAATTTATTAACTATGTCATCAATTGCATATATCAACAAAGGGTCGAATGAATACTCGTAACGGATAAAAGCCGGTTTCAAAGTACCTCGCATTGTATTCCACATTTCAATAAAAGTTTTTGTATTTTTTTTCGCGCGCCTTCGCATGCTCTGCGTAAGAAAGTTTCTACTATGCATAAACCGCATTCGATATTTAAAAAGAAAGCGCCAATTAATATTTTGTATTTGAGCACGATCAAGAAAAATACATTCGGCTTTTTTTAAATATTCAATAGTAGGACCAATATTCTTCCAGTAATCACTTATAATCAAACGAGGACGTAGAGGACGTCGCATTAAAATAATTCCTGTATTCCAGATTTTAAGAAAAAAGGTAAATAACCAACGTTGCATTGAAAAAACCATGGGTCGTATAAAACTTCTTAAAAAACTCACTGAAAACGAAAGGGGCAAAACCTCGACTGAAATACCTCGAAGAACGGCGACTACTTTCGCACAATCGATAACTGCATAAATTTCTCGTTTTGCGAGATACCCATAAGTACTGGTAATAATTTCACTTGGTTTAAATAAAATAAAACGCGTTACTGACGGATTATTTTGTACAATAGAAATAAATATATTTCCAAAATACCAAATTGTTTGAAAATAAGACCGAAACATAAACTCAAATGTTTTTAATAAAGCAACGCCACGATATTGAAATTTCTCCCAGCGTTGATCATTAAAAAATGTGTGTATTATTTTATCTTCAATTACAAGCTGATCAGGAATCAAATGTTTGTAACTACGCAAAGAAGAAAAAAGGATGCCGTGTTTTCTTAACCGCTCTTCGATTTCAAGAGAAAAAGCTATTATGCGCGAATCGGCCTTCATTTTTGGATGTTCATCCCAAAAACGTTCCAACTCTTGGATTTGATTTAATTCATAAATAAAAAACAGGTTTTTAATGTTATTATCCTTTGTCTTTTCGATTTGTTCTTGCATATATTATTCTCTTTATGAAAAGCAATAGCTACACAACAGTACTCGTGTTTCTTTCTACTTCTCGCATAAATTTGAGTATTTTTTTTGCTCGACTATCCCATGAATATTGGCGCCCGAGTTTCATGGCTGACTCAATATGTTTTTGAGCTGCAGCTCCAAATTCGATTGCTTCACAAATTTTTTGAGCAAGATCTTGCGCGGAATCGGGTTCATAAAATAAGGCCTCATTTTCAGAAATAATCTCACCTATTGCGGGTGTTCGGCTTGCTACAATAATTCTTTCTGAGAGCAAATATTCAAAAATCTTCATTGGTGAAGTGTAATAATAAGACTGTTTATCACGTTTCGTCCCAAGAACAACTAATACATCAGCTGCAGCAATCCACCAAACAATATCTTTTTGTGGCAAACTACCAATACATATCATAGACGACTCTATTTTTTTGCCAGTAATACGAATAAAATCATCAGCGGTCCCACCAACTAAATACCATCGAGTAAATGTTTTTGTATATTGAGCAGCAGCAGGAATGATTTCAAGTCCTTTCCAATCAAGAAAACGCCCTACATAAAGCACCATGTGCTCATTATTTGAAAGATGAAGCTTTTTTCGTGCTTCAAATTTATTACGCGGAGAGAAAAGATCTGCATCAACCCCATTCGGCGCTACAAAATAATAGGCATTTGAATATATAAACTTCTTTTTTAATTCACATACAAGAAGTTGATTAATAGCAATCACTCCACGGAGAAATCGAAAAAAAAATCGTTGCATAATAAATGCGGGTTTATCATTATGTATTTCTGTAAATACCACTCTTGATGCAAGAGGCAATAATGAAGAAGAAAATGTATCCATGTCCACGGTATAAACAAAAAATTTCTTTCCTTGTATGCGCTGCCATACCACAAAGAAAAAAGAAACGATCATAAATGATGATGATCCTATAATAAAACCCATTCTTCCAAAGCGATAAATATTTATAACTGGCAATCGGATAATAGGTACATCTTCTCGTAATCCATAAAATTCCCGAATACTTGCTTTAACGGTCTTACGGTTTGGCACTACAAGAGTTACCCGCGCACCATTCTCGATAAAAGCTTCGCACATTTTTGCAATTTGAATACCATGAGCTTTTTCAGTAGGCATGCGAGCATTCGCGATATAGAAAATATGCATATTTTTACTTTATACAAAAAAGAGCATATCCACTTGTTTGATTACTTTTTGATTTTTTAAATACATAATCAAACAAATTAAAAATTTTCGTTTTTTTTGAAAAAAAGGGAAACAAATTAAATACCGTAGCTATTGCTCCAAGCGCATTTTCTATCTCTACTTTACTAAAATCGCGAGTCATATAACGACATCCATCAATAGTAAATCGATAAAAATCATTATAATATCCCTTCATCGGATGATAATAAAAAAGAAATGGCATATAAATATAACAAAATCCGCCGGGTTTTAATGTTCGATACATTTCCTGTACCGCGCGTTGAGGTTCTTCTACGTGCTCCAAAATAGACATGCAAATAAACGCATCAATACTATTATCAGAAAAAGGAAGATTATGGATATCTCCCACAATATCCGGGCGATAGTCTGAAACTTTATCAAGTACTTTGTACTCTGTTTTTTTTACATATTCATCAAGCCAGATATTTTCTTTTCCTCGATTATTTCTTACAGGATCAATACGTAAACCTCCACCAATATCAATTATCAGCTTTTTTTCGGTGAAAATTTTCTTCATTTTTTCCTTAAAAAATCGATCCATAAAATTATTTAATATTATTTGCTTCGTGAATTTTTTTCCGTAACTCCTTAATAATCTCCTTCATTACTCCATCAATACGAAAATAACGAACGTAAGCATAACGCGCTTTTATTTGCATTTCTTTAAACCGCTCCGGGGAAATACTATCATGAAATTCAGCTATTCGCTCGGGGAGTTCATGAAGGTCGCGAAAATCAATAATAAGAGCAAAAGAGGAATAATCAACTACATCTTTAAAGGGAAAATTGCGTTCTGTATCTACAATTACCGGGATACGGCCCAAGGATAATATTTCAAATAATCTTGCTGAATTATTTGCATCTCCGCGTATATCAAGAGCGTAATCGCTCTGTATAATAATATCGGTCATTTCTTTTTGTAATTGCTTCATATCCCCCTCTACTGTTTTCGGATTTGCCGAAAAGGAATTACGCAATTCAAAGCGCGATGTTATACGCGACGATTTTTGAAGTATTCGAATTGTCTTTCTGCGCCACCAAATACCTCTTATACCTGCATAATATTGTTTATTAAATAAAGCTCGAAAACGCAATGGTAATTCTTTGATTATGGTACGAATATATTGTCGAGAAGAAAGTCTCGTCCAACCTGCAAAACCGATTATCGGTTTTTCTTCTGTTTTTTCTCTGATTTTGAAATTGCCATTTTCGTATCGTTCCAATAGATCATCTACAAAAAGAGGAATTTGAATTCTATTGTCTGCAGGTAAAAAACGATACCCTCCATACCGCAATACAAAAGAATTTTTTATGTGAATTGGATATTCAATATCTCCTGAACCATCAATAAGAATAGGGAGTCCAAATTCTTGCGCGACCGATATACATTCATCAAAAAGAGCACGATCATTTTTCAAAAGCCATCTATGTATATACGGCACCAATACCATTTCTGCTCTTTTAATATCATGAGTTATGCCATAACATGATGTATCAAATGAGTAGCTATCAAACATTTTTCTCGAAATTAATGACTCTTTATCATAAGGATTCCCCCACCAAGGATTTAAAATTGGTGTATGAACGCCCTTACGGCGCCATGCTGGATTTACATAAAATATAAGTGGTTTAAAAGAATTCGTATCCATAATGATTAATCTAATGAACGGATAAGATTCATCAAGCCTTGGGCGAACTCAAAGGTTGTATAATATGCACTTACTTTCGCTCGTCCTACTTCTCCAAGTTCATTTCTCTTCTCTACATCGTTCCAAAGATATTCTATTTCGCGATTGAGAGCTTCAGAATTATTCGAATCCACCACAATAAGATCTTTACCCGGTTCAAAATAATCACTGATCCATGAACGATTTGTTGCAATAACCGCTCTCCCGGCAGCAAGTGCATCAAGGATCACCGTTTGTCCTGAACAATCTGATCCAACTGACTCTTTTTCGTTTTTCGAAACTACGATTACCAAACGAGCTTGTGCATATAAATCACGAATTTCCATAAGGCTTTTATCATAAAACACTGAAACATTCGCTGGGACTTTTCTTTCAAGAGAAATGTTTTTCTTTGAAGCAACGATAATAAATTGATGTGCGCTTTGTTCTGCTGCTAAAAATAATGTTTCGTAATCACGACCAGCATCCCGACCAATACTCACAATCAAATTATTTTCATGAGATGCCTTAACAGGTTCAAAAAATTTTACATCTACACCAAATGGTATAAACACTAATTTCTCACGAGGAATTCCAAATTTAACTAAATCCTCGATCTGCTGAGAAGAAAGACAAACAATACGAGCATAACTTTTCCAGAATTTTTTAAAAAGAAAAGTACGAACTGGATGATTTTTATAACGTCGGATAAGCGTTGATGAAGTCATTGCCAAATATAGCCACCGTGTCTTTGTGCGAAAGATAATAGCGCATAAAGAAATAATATATCCAAGGACAAAATTATCCTGTGCAATAACAGCCTTATATCGAGCGAGTTTTGGAATAATGATAACGGTTTGTATAAGCTTCTCAAAAAACGTAGAGGTATTCATATGAAACGCCTCTGCTCCGAAAATATAATTAAAACCGTAAAGCGACGTATCAGCAGTTTTTCCGGCTTTTACTAGATTTATAACCTCGTGCCGAGAATTCGTAAACAGTATCGCCACTCGATCTTTTTCTTTATCTTTAGATAAACTTTCGAACTGATACGAGGAAAAAATAAAATTCATAAATTGTATAAAAGCTTGAATTTTTATCGCGCGCTGTTCTTTTTTAACCAATCTACGAGATCTTTAACTATTATTTGTGGAGAAAATATGCTTTGTGAAATTTCACGAGCCTTTTTTGCAAGATAAAAACGTAATTGTGGATCATTCTTTAATTCCAATATTTTTTCTGCCAAATCCCTTCCATTTCCTGGTTCTACCATATAAATATCTTTACGATCATGTAATCTCTCAAGTATTGCCGGTGATCGCTCAGTAATAACTGGCTTTCCAGAACTTAAACAGTCGTACACCTTGTGCGGGATAACACGAAGAGCTTTTTTAGTTGTTCCAAAAATGCCAAGGCACAAATGCGAACGGCTAATAATATCAGCAATTTTTTTAAGCGGCATTCTATCAAAAAACTCAACATTCGTCAGATGAAATAATTGAGATATTTTAAAAATTTTTTCGAATGTTTGTCCTTTTCCGATAATTACGAAATGAACATTTTCTCTTTTATCTTGAAGAATTCTTGCTGCTTCCATGATATATTCAATCCCCTGTAGGGGAATAAATGATCCATGGAATTCAACAATGAATTTTTCACTTTCTTCTTCATCTTTTAGAAGGGGTTTAAAAATATCTGAACGACATCCGACTGGTACTACAATAATTTTCTTTTTATTAACAAAGAATTTTTCTGCAAAGAAATTTTTATTGGCAAATGTATCTACCACAATTGCATCAGCTACGAAACATGAAATAAAATCTACTCCCCATAAAAACCATGCGCGCGGACTATATTTTACTACTCTTTTTCTATCAATAACCTCAGTATCATATTGTGAAACAAGTGCATCAAGGATTATGGGAATCTTTTTACGACGAGCGCAATACCATGCAAGTGGTATAAAGTAATAACCCATAAAAACTACATAAAGCGCATCGACATCATGAGAAATTTTTTTCCATGTTCTATATAAATCTCGATACTTTGCCAGAAATCCACGAACATCGGTTTGGCAATACTTAAGAAGAAAACCATTCTCATGTAACCCAGTCCGCAAAGTCCATGTTCTACCACCCTCATCATATTCTTTGAGACCAAATAGACAAATTCTAAGCGATATGTCGGTATAAGAATTCATAATTTTAAACTACATCAAACCCAGCATAGTAGAAATTAACTTTTGAAGTGAATGATTTTCTTTTACATAAGCAATACGCATATTTTTGTCTATTTGATCTCCCAACAATGCATTTGCTATTGCCCTAGAATCTGCAGCTGCAATAATAATTGGCATATTTGAAAATGCTTCATTTGTCGAAATAACCGGTAAGCCACAAGCAAGCGCTTCAAGTACCACCTTATCCAAACTTCCGGTCTCGCTCGTATGAATTAAATATGCAGCGCGCCAATATTCTTCACGCAACTGTGTTTGTGTAATTCCTCCTAAAAATCTAATTTTAACCTTCAACGCTTTAGCGAGTGCTTCAAGAATTTTATGTTCTGGCCCTTCTCCTACTATGCGAAGTTCACTATTAACAAGTGCTGCAACGTGAATTGCTAAATCATGTCTCTTACTTTGAGTAAGCCTACCTACAGAAAGCAGCCAATTGTCCCGATTAATATTTTCGTTAGGGGTAAAAAAATTCGTATCAATACCATGCCCTACTACATGAACCTTTTTACTCTGAAGTCGAAAACTTTCTTGAGATGCCGTAAAAATGATGTTTGATAAAAATTCTGCAATTCGCAATTTTGGGGTAACGCTTTTATGGGTATACCAAAGCGCGATACGCTTTCCCAATATGCGCCACATAATTCCTGCCATGCAAATATACTCAGGATTCATATGAACAAAAACAACATCGTATTTGTTTCTCATACTCCATATATACTTATAAAAACGTACAGTATAAGTAAAACGCCCATATCCTTTATCTTTCCCTAAAGAATGCACTGATACATTTGAGGGCATATGATGTTTTCCCACTGAGAGCGCGATCACCGTTATTTTGCTGCAATGCTTTGCAAATTCTTGTATCCACGGGCAAAAGAAACCGAGAATAGGATCATTTTCATCTACCATTTGAGTAACGATAAGTAGTTTCATATGCATGCGTTAAATTGATCTGAAAAAAGATGCTGATATTCCCGGCGAGAAGGAAGGGTTAAAAGAAATTCTCTCTGCCGTGCCACTATCTGATTTTTTTTATCATCACTTCCTAAAATTTCTATAATTCTTTTTGAGAGTACACTTACATCTTCTACAGGCACCACTGATCCGATCGCGATTCCAACATCCGTCATAATAACGGGTTTATCATAAAGCGCAGCTTCAACTGCTGTCCTTCCATATCCTTCATAATGAGAAGTTATAATAAAAATATCAGCCGCACCATAATAAGGTCGTAGATCGTCGATCCAAGATTCAATAATTACATTTTTGTGAAGATCATGCTTGTCTATAAGGGTTTGCATTTTCTTTTTTTCTGGACCATCGCCAACAAAAAGTAATAGTGCGTTCGGATAAAATTTTCTTATTTCCTTCATTGCCTGTATTCCCATTGATATATTCTTCTCGCGAGTAAAACGTGAAGCGGCAAGAATAATATGAGATGCAAAAGAATATTTACTGCGGATATTTGTCTTTATATAATTTTTTTGAAAATACTCTTTATCAACAAAGATGGGAAGTATAGTAATACACCGCTCTTTTATATTCATTTGCTTTTGCAACGAGTTTTTAATTCGCGCACTTACGACTCGAATACAATTTGCTTGTGGTAATAAAAATCGAGCAATAATAACACGCAATCTATTTAAAAATGATTCGCTAAAAAAGTTTTTGTTTAAAAAATCAGTATGAATTTGAAGCTGTAATTTTGCTTTTATATATCGGGCAATGCACCATGCTACAATTCCACACTCAAAAGGATCCTGCGCTGAAACAATATCCATCATTTTTATGCGACGCCCTATACGAACCGCATCAAAAATATACCACCATCTATTCCATGAATTCGTTGGGTATAACCTAAGATTAGGAAGTAAATTGTATTCTTTAAATCCTTTCCGGGTAAACACAATAACATGCAATTCATCAAAAAGTTTTGCGTATTCTATGAAACGATTTTCTATATCGCTTCCAGGATCAAATAGTCTTTTATCAGTACCAATCATTAAAATTTTCATATGTTCTGTGCTATATCTAAAAATTCTTGGGCGATGTTATTATATGAATGTTGAAAAGAAAAGTTTGAAATCTTTTCCTGCTCTGCTTGATAAGTATGAGGGTCTGCAAGGCGAGAAATCATATCTGCAATCTCGAGTTCATCGAGTGGATCAACGCGCAACCCAATCCCTTGAAGACGATTTTCGAGTCCATTTTCTTTTGTAAGAATAAAGGGTTTACCGTTCGCAACTGCTTCCAAAATCATGTTTGGACTAATATCGCCCAAAGAAACGAGAATAACGGCATAACACGTCCTTAATTTTTCAAGATATTTTTCTCGTGAAAGCTCTCCTGTTTCAAGCAAAATATCCGGATGATGCAATTTTGCTTTTGCAAATGCCTGCTCTAAAGTATCAATATTCTTCCACGCCAACTGTCGAGTAAAACAAATAAAATTCTTTTGATTTGGATCTCTTATTTGAGAAGATGCTTTTTCGTAATAATTTTCAATAATTCCTGTACGTGTTTTTTCTAATCCGTAAGCAGCTATGAAAATAGTTTGTTGATGTGCCGTACTAAATACAACATAATCTGCACGCTGCAACGTCCACTGGGTAATGCGAAAAATGAATTTTTCTTTGTTTGTAAAAGAACGAGATTGTTCATAAAAATCAGAAAATAGTATTTTTTCTCGTGTACGCTCAACATATTGTTCCCATAAAAAATCTCCTCCGGTCCGAATCACAACCGGTATACGAAGAATCTTTCCAACAAAAACTGCGGGGAAGCCAACGCTAAATGTATCAAGTGCAATTATAAAAAATGGACGCGAAAGAATAAAAGAGAAAAAAAGTTTTAAGCTAAACAAAAAATGCCTTAATCCCGTTGGTAAGCGCTTTAACTTTTTATAGCCGATGAGCTTAACCTTATCACCGTACGATTGAAATGCGCGCAAAAGTCGAACGGAATAATATGCGGGGCCGCCAATTTCAGGAGGTACAATTCCTGATACAATCGCAATGCGATATGATGAATAAACTGTATCAAAAATATTCTCCATTTTTTTTGCAATATAACTCCAAGAATATTCTTTTTCCACTAATGCTTGACCTGCGTTTATAACCTGAATGCGTAAATACATATCAGTAAGCATACGGTACATGACCCGAGCAAGATCATGAACATCATCAAGACATGCAAACAAACCAGTTTTCTCATCTTTTAAAAAATCTGGTATTCCGCCAACAGAGGTGCCAATGATTGGAATACCCATCGCCATAGCTTCTAAAAAAGAACTGCCCAATCCTTCAGATCGCGAAGGGCGCACAAATACATTTGCCCGAACAAGATATTTTGGAATATCATCAGGTAGAATATGGCCTAAGAATTGAACTCGATTTTCTATGTGTAATTCCTGAGCAAGTTTCTTAAGATCCTGTTTCAAAGGACCATCGCCAATAATTTCTAATTTCCAATTCCTAATTCCTAATTCATCAAGCAATGCACAAGCACGAATTAAAATATCAATGCCATTTTTATACACCAACCTGGAGGTAGTGATAATTGTAAACCGATCCGAAATATCCGAATTTTTTGGATGCATTCGGATTATTGGGGTCACGTGTTGAAATTTTTCTAAGTCTACTCCATTCGGAATTACCTCAATAGGACACGTTGCTCCATGGCGAAGTGCAAATTCGCGAAGATAATTACTAATTACCTGAATATAATCTGCTTTTTTAAATATTAATTTCCATAATGGATAGAATATGCCTACCCGGCGTAAAATATGTTCTTCAGAATCTCCTTCTTGAAGCGTTAAAAGAAACGGGATTGTAGGATGGCGAAGTTTAAACAAAAGCGCACCAAAACCAGCATATGACGCCATAATTCCCCATATGAGCGTGAATGGCTCTTTTTTGTGCTCTTTTTCTGCGGCGCTCAAGCTTCGAAAGATATACATAATTTTTTCGCGAATATTTCCATACCGTGACGAAACTCCTCCTCCTAAACGGGAAACTTGAACATTATCAATCAGTTCCTTATCTTTCCATGCAACATCGAATTTATGCGTAAAACACATAAACTTGAGTAGAATTCGTTTTGTAATTTCCTCTACCGCAAGCTCAGCCCCCCCTACAAAAGGGGCGTAGCTTAGCGAAAAAATGGCAATATTACCTCTCTTAGTCATATATAGTTATGTATACTATAACCTATGGATAAACAAAAAGTCCTCTATATTCTTACAAAGAACGATATCGGAGGAGCGCAAAAATATGTTCACGATTTAGCAACTCACCTTGATGCAACTCTTTTTGATGTAAAAATTCTTTATGGAGAAAGAGATATAGCATCACTATCAAATCGTATCTCATTCTTTTTTTTAAATGATTGTATAGCTATTTATGAACTCGTAAAAATCTTCCAGCGGGAAATTCCCCATATTATTCATTTAAATAGTTCTAAAGCAGGAATTATCGGCACGTTCGCGGCTGCAATCTATAAACTTTTTATTTCCCTAAACCCTAAACGCTATACCCTATACCCTAACCCCTGTCCCCAAAACCCAAAAGTAGTTTTCACTGCCCATGGATGGGTATTTAATCCATCGAATAAAGTTATTTTGCAGGTTCGTTGGTTTTATATACTTCTCCATAAACTCGCTGGTTTTGCAATGGATGCCATAATTGTCGTTTCTCAAGCTGACCTCTATCTTGCTCAAAGCTATCATATTGTTCCAAATCACAAACTTGCCCTCATCTATAACGGAATCGAATATCAGGATCTTCAATTTTTTGATAAGATTTCAGCTCGCAGAAAACTTCTCTCGCGCATTGCAATTGAAAATGAGGATCATGCCCTCCAAGCGCTCTGGGTTGGTTCTATTGGCCGCCTCACCAAAGAAAAAGATTATGAAACTTTAATTCAAGCTGCAACGCATCTCCCGCATATTTATTTTTTTATCCTGGGAACCGGAGAACTTCTTTTAAAATATAGGAGATTAATCGAAAAGAAAAAACTTTTTAATTCTTTTTTCATTATTGGTGACAGCAAAGAAGCACATCGTTTTCTCTATGCATTTGATATATTTATACTTCCTTCCGTAAAAGAAGGTCTGCCTTATGCACTTCTTGAAGCATGCGCTGCCAAGCTTCCCAGTATTGTCACTAACGTAGGCGGCATGCCTGAAGTTATTGAAAATAATAATTCAGGATATGTGGTACCCCAAAAAAAACCTCGAATTCTTGCAGAAAAAATAGAACTTCTTAGTCGTAATGAGATATTAAGAAAAACACTTGGCGAGAACGCATATACTCGCGTTCAAACTGAATTTTCTTTTTCAAAAATGGTGGAGAAAACTGAACTTGTATATACAAATATACTTCAAATTCAAAAACCTAATTAATACTTTTATTGTCATAATATCAAAACCCCTCCCGCGATGCGGGAGGGGTTTTGCTTTACCTTCCTCTTTAGGAAACCTAAGGAGGAATCTCAAGAAGTAAAGTTTACGGGAAGGAAACATCGCTCGTTCTCCATGTCGTCAACCCTGTCATAAAGCTGGTTGTGGTTGTAGCGCCAGTTGAAGTCGGTGCCCAATTGATGCTTTCAAGTCCTACTGAATAGAGACCTGAAGCAATTACAGCGCCCGCTGCAGTTCTTCCAGGAATCAAGTAGGTGACTGAAACATCAACTGAAGATCCTTCTGCCAACGTGCATGAATTCGTATTTGACGTTACACATGTGGTTGGAATGGTGAATGAACTTGACGTAGCAACGTTTACACTGCTTACTACACCACTGGAATAGAGCATAAAGCTTCTTTCAGCAGAATCTTTAGCAAATAACGGTGTTCCGGAAGCAACGGTACCAAGGAACAAATCTCCTCCGCGTGCCGTAATTCTTACATTAAAGGTAGCGGTTAAGGTAGAAGTGCTCAAGGTTGTACTTCCAGAGCTCTGAGGCACTCCATCAGTGGTAATAGATTTCGAGAGCAATGTTATCTCTGGACCAACCTTTCTAATGGTAATAGTCTTTCCATCTGCTGATCCGGTTGGAGTAACTGATGTGCCGATTGAATTTTCAGCAGTAACATCAGCTGCATCCGTGCTTGCAACAAAGGTTGTTGCAGCAGTGCCAGCAGTACGAATATCAAACTTAATAGAAAGGGTTCTTGTAGTATCTGCTGGAATAGTCCAGTCGATATCAGTAAAGGTTGCGGTCATTGCTGTTGCAGATGTACCAACAACGCTTGCAGAACCAACTAACGAGCTTCCGTCATACAAATATGCAGTTGACGATGAAGCAGTAGTTGTAGTTCCTCCACGGACAATATCAAGAACGAAATCCGTAACTGTTACACTGTCTTTTTCTGCTTTGAAATCAAAGCGGGCAACTTCTAGTCCATCACATTCATCACTATTTGTGCCTTGTTCACAAATAACTTGAGTTGTTTCTGGTGAGCTGGAGTTCAATGAAACTGCGAGCGTTGCTGAATCTAACAAATCAGCAGCAGAGATGAAAGTATTGTTAAAGCTCGTTGAAGGCGAATACTGGTTAATACCAGCTCCGTCAATTCCTCGAACTCCATCTACGGGAACGCTCAGCATCCAGCTATCATTGTCAAAGGTTGAATCCCAACTTGCTGCGGGATCAATTGCAATAGTAAGCACTTTTGTAGTATCTTTTTGCACTAAGAAATTAAATCCTGCAATCGTGACATAATAGTCGGTTCCCTCTTTAACAACCGTGTTTGAATCAAGCGGCATTGATGCAAGGATAGTAGAACCATCCATAGCATAAATCATATTCGCGATCTTCGTATAGAACTGTTGATCGGTATTTCCGCTCGTGTCAGCATCAAGTTTAACTTTAACTCTTTCAACTCTGATATCAGAGCTTTTAGCCTCGAGCTTAATACCCAAAACACCTACTCGTGCACCACCTTCAAAAGTCTTAGTGCCAGATGCTGGAGTTGGGTTTTTTGAAGCAACTATAGTTCCTTCAACACCTGGGGTTCCGGATGGAGGAGGTGGAGGAGGAGTTGGTCCTGGCGGTGGGGGTGTTCCCGGCATAGAATTATATACTCCGATTGAAATCGGACCAAAGAATCCTACTGCTGGGGAAATGTTATTTGCAGCCTGCCATCCAGCTACTGCAGCTCTCGTTTGGGTACCAAAATATCCAGTTGCTCCAGCAGGAATGCTAAAGCCCTTCATAATTAAGAAGTTTTGGAGACAAGTAACAGCTGTTCCCGTACTTCCAATCGTGAGGGAGTTGGAAAACGTACAAGCAGCTGTTCCAGTTCCTGGAGTTGTTGGTAATCCTTGAAGTGCATTACTTACATTATTGATTGTTGCTTGATCAGCACCAAACGAAGTTAACAAATTCAAGATTGCTTGAATCTGTGAGCTTGTGAGTGCTGCGCTTGCGAGTTCCGCCCCTCCTGAGAGAGACAAGACCGTTGCAAAAGCAACAAATCCTACAATTAATTTATTTCGTGTACTCATTTTGTGACTTTTTAATATTTATTCTGTTATTATATTTGACCTGAATTTTAAAGCACGTGATATATCGACCAAATTGCGTGCTTTTTCTTTTTTGTATCTTTGTAAATCTACGTTCTAACTAACTTTTCGGATAATTTATCCCATCCCTTTCCCACACCCAGAGTGCAAAGTCCATACTTCATAATTCACTTTGCATGCTGGATGTGGGATCGACCGTTCAATAAAAAAGGGTTAAGAAAAAATTTTAATATCGTTATTAATGAAAAAACTCGCTTACAAAGCGAGGCTCTTGGAGTAATCGCGAATATACCAATTGATTCAAATAATGCGAATGAGATCCAAAGAATCTATTTGCATTATTTGCTTAAATTCGCATTATTAGCGAAAACTCTTTGCTTAGCCTCACTCTAAGCACAACCCACTATAGCAAACTACTGCTATTTTCTCAACTGTGAATAAGTTTTGAGTAAAATAGAGCACTTTACTATTAATTTCTCTGTCTTATTAGCTATAACGAGCTTTTTAACTAAATATTACAAATACTCCTAAATAATCCGCGCCTTATAATAACTATTTCTTCCGCCAGCGCCAACCCGTTCAATAACCCCCTGACTGCAAAGTCTTTGTAAATCATACCTAAGCGTTCGTTCGCTAAATTTAGGAAATGAGTTAACAATATCTTTAAGATAAATTGGCATATTGCCGGATTGCCGGATTCGTTCAACTATTGCCGATTGCCGCATTGCCGCATCATCATTAATATCTGTAATTTTATCTTGCGGCAAAGCCATATTCATGTTTGCGGCAATATTCTTCTTTGTCAGATTAATTGCCGCATTATCTTTTGCGGCAATTTCAATATTTTCATTACTATTTACCGCTTTTTCTGCTTTTTCTGAATTTCGAGATGATTTCTGTTTTCTTTGAACTTTTTCTTCTCTATTTATTTGATCATCAAATAATTTTTGCTGATCTTGGAATATAGAGGTTATATCCGGCAATAAATCTTTGTCAAAAGATTCTTTATTTTCGATTTCCCGTACTGACATTCGAAGCTTACTTAACTCTGCTTTTAAAATATCTGCATTTAAAGGCTCAATTTCATATATAGTATTTGCAAAATCAACAAAATGCTCTAATACCGTAATAAGGCGCAAAATACCCTCTCGATCATGAAGCGCTGATTTTTCAAGCAGTTCAAGAGCAAATGCCTCAAAACGCCGCTTTAATTCATGTCTTCGCATGTATACGGCAATCTTCATAAAGGCAAGACAAAGCTCTTTAGCTTTTTGTTCCATATCAAAGCCATACTATTGATTGCCGCAAAAGAAGTCAACCCCGCACCTTTTCAAACAAAGATTAAGCTTAGACTTAGGTAACTGCATTAGCCGAAGCTTTATATAGTACTATAAATTTTACAAGAAAAGGTACGGGGTTGCCGCATTATCCAGTTGCAAAAATAAGAATTGCAAAAATGATAAAAATAGTGACATTCATAAGTGCCGCATTCCGCGAAAGAGAAGATTTTAAATATTTAACCACCGTATCCGTTAAAATAACTAAAGAAAGTACTGATAAATTTACCGCATGGAGAAGTCCAAGCGGCAAAACAACAGCAATCCACGATATTTGAGTAATGAGATATGCGATCACTGCTGTAGTTAAAAACAAAGCATTAGGTGATAAAAAATCTATATCGTTGGTATTTAATGAAAAAAATTCTCGCCAAAGCAAAAACTGGGTAATGAACACAATTGCGAGTTGAAGAAAAAAGATGTTTGATTTATCCGCGGAAAAAAATACCAAAAACATGAGTAAGGAGATTCCTAGTAAATAAAGATAATGCCACCGCTCTCGAATCGTGAAATAAATATTTTTAAGTCCAATAAGCATATAGAACAAAAGCGATGAGAAAAGCACAAGCACTAATGTCGCGGCCCCAGAAAAATGAATATGCACGCCTAAAGAAAAAATAATAAGCGCTAAAAATGAAGCGCTATAGGCAACTGTATTAAAAACCGGAGTTGCATAAAGAATAATTGCGGCGACCACAAAAAACAAAACAGGGATTATAGAAAAATCCCCGATTGCCGCAAGTCCAAGAAATCCGCCAAAAACAAGCGCTTTAAGCGCTAACGCTAATTGCTGAGCCGGAATACGAAATTTTAATCTTAGCGCCATCTTTAATTTGTCCTTTTATTATCTTATCAGCTAATGCATCTAAAATCGCCTTTTGCATCAATCGCTTAATCGGGCGCGCGCCAAATTCAGGATCAAAGCCTTGTTCTACAATATACTTCTTTACTCCTGGATCAACAAAAACATGCATGCCCCGAAGTGCTAATTTCTTTTTTAATTCCTCTATCTGAATTCCTACAATTTGTTCAATATCTTTTGGCTTTAATGCATTAAACACTACGATCTCGTCAATTCGGTTTAAAAACTCGGGCTTAAAGCTCCGTTTTAATTCTTCCCTGACCTTCTCTTTAAAAATTTCTTCTTTGGTTTGTAATTCGCTCCGCACTCCGTCAGAAAATCCAAGCTGGGACATCTCTTTAAAGTAATGGCTTCCCACGTTTGAGGTCATGATAATAATTGAATTCTTAAAATTCACGGTTTTGCCTTTCGCATCAGTCAAACGTCCGTTATCCAAAATTTGGAGCAAAATATTAAATACCTCAGGATGCGCTTTTTCAATTTCATCAAATAAAATCAAGCTATAAGGCCGGTGCCGCACCGCTTCAGTAAGCTGCCCCCCTTCTTCAAAACCAACATATCCTGGAGGCGAACCAATGAGCCGTGAGACCGCATGCTTTTCCATATATTCTGACATATCAATACGGATGAGTGCCTTCTCATCATTGAACATAAAATCCGCAAGCGCTCGCGCAAGCTCAGTTTTTCCTACCCCTGTTCCGCCAAGAAACATATATGATCCTGAAGGCCTACCTTCATCAGAAAGACCTGCACGCGCGCGGCGAAGCGCGCTTGAAACTGCTGCAATTCCCTCTTCTTGGCCAATAACGCGCGCACCCAACACCTCTTCAATGCGTGCGAGCTTCGTACTTTCAGATTCAAGCATGCGCGTAATCGGAATATTCGTCCACCGGGAAACCACTTCAGCAATATCTTCCTCATCAACCATCTCTTTAATAAAGGTTTTCCCATTGTATTCCTTGGTCGCTGCTTTTTTTGCTTTTTTACTCCCTTGAAAATGCTTTTTTTCAAATGCTTCGTATTCTTTTTCTCCTTGAGGCAATTCACCGTATAAAATCTGGGCAACACGCTCTAAATCACCGCCGCGCTCTGCGGTTTCTGCTTCTCGTTTTAAATCATCAATTTTCCTGCGCAAGCTATGTAATTTTTCAAATGCTAACTTTTCCGCGTGCCATGATGCGGAGAGTTCGTCGTTTTTCCCTTTTAATTCAACGAGGTCTTTCTCGATCTGCGTAAGGCGCGTTTTACTTGTTTGAGACCGTTCCTTGGTAAGAGCAGAGCGCTCAATTTCAAGCCGCACTATATCCTGCCTAAATTTATCAATTTCCTTAGGAATACTTTCGGTTGCGAGCCGTTGCGCTGCTGCTGCTTCATCAATTAAATCAACTGCTTTATCCGGTAAAAAACGGTCAGTAATATATCGTGCTGATAAATTTACTGCAGTAATCAATGCTTCATCGCTAATCCGAAGTCCATGATGAATCTCATATTTTTCTTTGAGTCCACGTAAAATAGAAATCGCATCTTCTAAAGATGGCTCTTCAACCAAAATGGGTTGGAATCTGCGCTCAAGCGCAGGATCTTTTTCAATATGGCGCTGATATTCTCGGATCGTGGTTGCACCAATGGCATGCAGTTCTCCGCGCGCAAGCGGTGGTTTTAATAAATTTGAGGCATCAACTGCGCCTTCTGCTGCGCCCGCGCCCACAATCATATGAATTTCATCAATAAATAAAATAAGGCGTCCTGCAGAATTTTGAACCTCGCGAATAAATGCTTTTAAACGATCTTCAAATTCTCCCCGGAATTTTGTGCCCGCAATCAACGATCCTAAATCAAGCATGATAATCTCCTTGCTTTTTAGGGTTTCAGGAACCTCGCCTGACACAATACGTTGGGCAAGGCCTTCTACAATCGCGGTTTTCCCAACGCCGGGTTCACCAATCAACACTGGATTATTCTTAGTACGGCGACTTAATACCTGAATTACGCGACGCAATTCTTCTTCTCGGCCAATCACAGGGTCAAGCTTCCCTTCCCGCGCCCGATCCGTAAGATTGATCGCATATTTTTCTAAAACTTGGAATTTTGATTCTGGGGTTTCATCAGTAACCCGAGTCGAACCTCGCAGTTGCGCAAGAATACGAAACGCACCTTCGCGCCGAACGCCAAATTTTTCCAACAGTTTTTGCGCAGATGATTGAATTTCTAAAAGACTTAAGAGTAAATGTTCGCATGAAATAAACTCATCTTTTTGGGAAAGTGCGATTTTTCCCGCTTTATCTAAAACCTGCATGAGTTCTTGGGAAAGATAGAGCTGGCCTACGCTTGAAGCTGCAAAAATCTTGGGAAGTTTCTTTAACTCTTCCTCAAGTTCTTTATCTAATTCTTCTAAATTAACTCCGGATTTAATAAGAAGCGGACGAACCAATGATTGATCATCCACAATCAAACTTGCAAGTAAATGAAGCGCACGAAATTCTCCATGATTGTGCTCTGCAGCTAAATCTTGGGAATTTTGCAGTGCTTCCTGTGCTTTAATAGTGAATTTGTGAAAATTGCGCATAGGTGGTGACAGGCGACACGTGACAAGCAACAGGGATAATGTGTATCTCACTCCTTGTTACTTGTTACCAGTCACTTGTTACTTATTGTCATTGTAATGCCGTTGGCAGTCTTCTGTCAAGAGTGCTAAAATTGCCTCGGCAAATCTTTCTGAAGAATCGGCGATTCTCTTGCTCCAGCGGCAAGAGCTCGCCTGCGCTCTCGCCCCGATTCATCCCGCTCTGCGGGATACCTAGCGAATCGGGACTCCGAGAGCTTCTTCATAAAGAATAGCCTCGTCTGTAATTATAGTAAAGATAACCCTAGGGTTAGCCGTTGAAATTATTTTTACCAATTACTAGCTTGCCCCGTATAGCGGGGTTACTGATTACTGTTTACCAGTTACTTTATTAACTTATTCCGATTTACGCTCATCAAGCGTTACAGAAACTTGTATTCGTTTTCCCTCTCTTACAATAACAAGCGTAACTTTATCCCCGACATTAAGACGTTGGATAAGGGATGCAAGTGAACGCTCAAGCGTGATTTTTTCTCCTCCCATTTCAATAATAATATCTTCTGCGCGAAGACCTGCCTTGTGCGCAGGAGAATTTAGAATAACTCCTGGACCCTCCTCGCTTCCTCGAATAAGCACGCCTTCGTGAACGGATAAATTTTCACGCTCTGCAAAATCAGACGTTACCGCAATATACCGCACGCCAAGAAAAGGAATGGTGATTTTCCCCGTTTCCCGAACAGATTTGATATTTTGTTTTACATTGTTTACCGGAATTGAGAACCCAATGTTTTCAGCGTTCTCCGCAACTGCAGTATTAATCCCAATTACCTCTCCGCGCAAATTGAGAAGCGGTCCTCCTGAATTTCCCGGATTAATAGCGGCATCGGTTTGAATCAATCCTTCCAAATGTTCAACCTCGCCACGATTTGAGGCATTTACCGCGCGCGAAAGACCAGAAACAATTCCTACAGAAACGGTATTACGAAATTCGCCGAGCGCATTTCCAATTGCAATTGCCGTCTGACCCAATCGAATAGAATCAGAATCCCCTAAAGCAACCGTAGATAAATTTTTTCCTTCAGGATCAATTTTCACAATTGCTAAATCCTGAACTGGGTTTCGTGCAAGAACTTTTGCAGAATATCGTTTTCCATCATTGGTAAGTACGGTATACTCTGCTTTCGTATCAGAAACCACATGCTTATTCGTTACGATATACCCGTCTTGAGAAACAATAAATCCTGATCCGCCACCGACTTCTTCGCGCCGCGTTCCTGTTTCACACGGCTCTTCAAATTCAAATCTTCCAAAAAAATCTCTAAATTCAGGCGGTAAATTTCCAAATGGATTAAACGGACAATTTTCAATAATAGGAAGATCCTTTGTCACAATAATAGAAATAACTGCGGGTGATGATTTTTCTACCGCTAAAATAATCGCCTCTTCATAATCAATGGGAGATTGATATGGTTCTATTTTTTGAGGAGAATTAATAGTCTTGGTTGATTCAAAATCCTCTTTCCGGAAAGCACTAAATAAATCATTTAAAAAATTCGCCTCTGCGGTTAAACTTGAAACTAAAAATCCCGATAAAACCGATACGGTAATTAACAGTCCAAAGAAATAAATCTTTTTGTGCATATATTTATGGTGTTTTAATATTATTTTTAATAACTCTTAATGCCGTGTCAATGTCATGCCGCGTAGTAAATTTCCCGAGCATAAATCTAATACTCTCTTTAGCCTCTTTTTCTGAGAGTCCAATTTCAAGAAGTGTTTTTGAGGGCATTGTTGACCGCGCTCCACACGCAGGCCCCGAGGACGCAGAAACTCCATGAAGGTCTAATGCTATTAATAATTCCTGTGCGCTCCTCTCGGGAAACCGAATATTTAGATTATTCGGCAAACGAATATTCTTTTTTAAAGAGACTCCATTTAATTGGAGTTTTGGATTCTGCTTTTTAAGCTGATTCCAAAAATAATCTCGTAAGGCATACATACGCTTTGTTTCTTTTTCTTGTGATTCGTAAAGGAGCTGAACTGCCCTCCCAAACCCAACAATCGCAGGAACATTTTCAGTTCCCGAACGCATCCCTAATTCCTGCCCTCCCCCAGTTATAATAGGCAACAAGTAAACAGCAGCAGGTGACATAGATCTTTTTCTGCGTATCGCTTGTTGCTTGTTGCCTGTTGCCCGTCCCTTGTCACGAATATAAAGCGCCCCAATTCCTTTTGGGCCATATATCTTATGAGCAGAAAGCGTTATTGCGTCCACATGAAGAGATTTAACAGAAAGTGAAAGATACTGTAACGCTTGCACGGCATCGGTATGCAGGAGCGGATAATCCACTCCCAAGTTTAAATTTGAAAGTTTTCCACTTTTGAAATTTCTGATGATCTCTGCAATTTGAGCCATGGGTTCAATAGTACCGATTTCATTGTTCGCATACATAACTGAAATCAAAAGCGTATTTTCATCGATTGCTGTTTTAAGATAAGAAAGATTAATAACTCCTTCAGGAGAAACAGGGATTTTCCTTATTTCAATTCCTTCGCTTTCAAGATCATTAGCAGTTTCGTAAATAGATTCATGTTCAACTGCAGAAATAATAATGTTTTTGCCTTTTTTTCCGGCACAAACGCCCCGCAAAAATAGATTATTTGCCTCGGTTGCTGATCCAGTAAAAAAGATTTCTTCTGGAGTTGCCTGAAGCGCATCTGCGATTATCCTGCGCGCCTCAAATACTGCTCCCGAAGCGCTCTGGCCAAATATATGCATTGATCCTGGATTTCCAAAAGTATTGGTAAAATAAGGAGCCATTGCTAAAAAAACCTCAGGATCAACCGGGGTTGTTGCGGCATAATCAAGATATATCCTTCTCTTAAATTCAGGTTTTCTCGCACGTTTTTTAGGCATAGATTTCTGAAATTGATAATAACTTCATTCTCACCTCAATCCCTTCTTCGTGTATAATCAATATTACGATACAATAAAAAAGGTATGCGGCCAAAATATTGGTTTTGGATTTGGAAAACTTTCTTAGGACCAAGTCGCCTTCGCAGAAAATTCGTTCGAGCACTTGTCTTTGCCGGTTGCATTCCCCTGCTTTTGATGAGCGTGGTTAGTTTTTATCTCGTTAATCTTACTCATAAGATAGATGTAGCTACCATAGAACAAAGCGTTGCAGGACAATCCGCAAGCGAAATTGAACGATTTATTGAAAATACTCTTATCTCTCTTGAGCTTACGGTTGCCTTTAGCGAATTTGCGCCAATCGCATTTGAAGAACAAGGATTTCTTCTTGAGAGTTTTCTGGGCAGCAATCCAGCACTTCAAAATCTATCATTTATCTGTCTTACTCCTGCTTTTTGCACGCCCGGAGAAGAAACAAGCCGGTATGAACGGCAGGAAAATACTATAACCAAAAACTCTGAATTAAGAAACGTAAGCCAATCTGAAGCATTTCTTACCGCAAAAAATGGAACGCGTTTTATTGGCCAATCCTATCTTCATGAAGGCCGTGTCTTAATTCCTATTGCAGCGCCTGTGGCAAACAAAAATGCCGAAATTATTGCTGTTCTTAGCGGTGAAATTGACACGCGACCCGTGCAACGGATTGTCAATGGTTCTCCCTTAGGAAAAAACGGGTATGTATTTGTAGTTGATGCAGCAAATACCATCATCGCCCATCCTTTGCCAGGACTTTTAGGAAAATCTGCAAACCACCTCCCAACGCTCCAAGAATTTCAAAAAAATTCTTCCTATTTAAATGCTGATAATGTAGCAGTAACGGGAGCGCAAGCGAGCGTTGGCAAAGATTTAGGCTGGAGAGTTATTGCCGAGTGGCCAGAAAAAGAAACTCGGGAATTAGTGTTAGCTATTTTTATCCAGATTCTTGGGTTTTCACTGCTTACGCTTCTTATTATAACTGGGGTTGCTACGTATTTGGCGATGCGACTCATCAAACCTATTGCAGAATTAACCCAAGGAACCAATGTAATAGGCAGCGGAAATTTTAATTACCGCGTCCATATTAAAACTGGGGATGAATTAGAAGATTTGGGCAATCACTTAAATATCATGGCGAAAAATTTAAAAAGCCTTGAAGAATTAAAAGAACTGCGCATGAAAACGAATCTTTTAACTGATAATCTCAAAAAAGAACAAGAACTTTCCAAACTTAAAGACCAATTTATTACCACGGTTTCCCATCAATTCAATACGCCGCTTTCGGTTATCAAATGGGCAATTGCATCACTTCAAGATCCGAATACTGACCCTGAAACACGCGCAAAAAGCATTGAGGTTATTGTAAAAAGCCAAAATGACATTTCTTCAATATTGAGCGACCTTATCACGATTACTCAAATCGGATTTAACTATGAAAAAGAAAATGTTACTCCTACTAATATCGCTGATATTATTAAAAAAATCCTTGTTTATATGCACGATATTGCTGAGGTAAAAAAGATCACGCTTAATTTCCGCGATTCCACGAACGATCCATTGGCTCGGGCCAATGCCTTTACCACGGAAAAAGCACTTGAAAATTTAATTGATAACGCGATTGGCTATAGCCATGATGGAACAACGATTGAAATGGAGCTTTTAGAAAAGAACAAAGAATTGATCTTTAAAATAACCGACTATGGCATCGGGATTCCAGATTCTGATAAAGATTCAATTTTCCAAGAATTTTTCCGCGCGAAAAATGCGGTTGAAAAAAAGAACGTCGGCACTGGCTTAGGGCTTTTTATCGTAAAACGAATTGCTGACGGCCATAACGGCAAAGTATGGTTTGAATCAAACGAAGGCAAAGGATCAACATTCTATCTTTCTATTCCGAGAGAATAGCCACTTTGACAAAATCCGAGACGTGGAATTCATAGAAATTTTTCTAATTAACCTAATTTTTAATTAACCTAATCAAATCCCAAATCCCAATTGGAATTTCTTGTATTGATCATTTTTTAGAGTAATTAGAGCAATTAGAAATTCTACAATTAATCATTTGCAATTTACCCAAAGACCCTCTACCATACGTTCCATATGGAAACCTTATTTCATAGCTCACTTGGTATTCAACTTTCAACTCGGCAAATTATTGAGGAATTGATTCGATTCATGCAAGAGGATGAGAAACGGAATTATAAAATTATTATTGGCTCTGATTCAGAGGCAAATAACAGCGTTGCTACTGATTTCGTAAGCGCAATCGTGATTCACCGCGTAGGAAATGGCGGCAGATATTTCTGGCGACGTACGGTAATGCACCGGAAGTTTCATACGCTTCGGGAACGCATTCTTGAAGAAGTATTAATCTCGCTCCAAGTTGCCCATGAATTTATAACAACGACCAAACAATTTCAGATGCCTAAATTTAGTTTTGAAATTCATATTGATGTTGGCGAAAATGGAGAAACCCGTGAAATGCTCCAAGAGCTTGTGGGTATGATCCGCGCAAACAACTTTGAAGCAAAAACAAAGCCCGATAGCTATGCTGCATCAAAAGTTGCGGATAGGCACGTCTAATGTAATTTCTAATTATATTAATTGATCTAATTATTCTAAATTAGAAAACAATTATTTAGGTCAATTTACTTACTATGGATAAACTCGTACTCGACATAGAAACATCAAATACCTTTGCCGATGTGGGCGGACACAGGAATATTAATGATCTTAAAGTATCGCTTATTGGCGCGTATTCGTATAAAGCAAACCAATATTTTACGTTTGATGAAAACGAAATTCCAGCATTTGAAAAATTATTAAAACAAGCGGGAATAATTATTGGGTTTGCCATTAACCGATTTGATATTCCGGTCTTAAACAAACATTATCCGTTTGATTTGTTTGCCTTTGAGCGTTTAGATCTCTTAGACGAAATTGAATTAAGTATTGGCAGGAGAATTAGTTTAAATATTTTAGCAAAGGCAAATTTAGGACAAGAAAAAACCTACGAATCAGGACTTGAGGCTATCCGGCTTTATAAAGAAGGGAATATTGCAGCTCTTCGCGAATATTGCCTCATGGATGTAAAACTTACGAAAGCCTTATACGAACTTGCAAAAAAACAAGGATTTTTAGTGATCCCTGATCGCATAACCCAAGAACCAATTCGGGTAGAATTAAAATTTCAGGAACAAGTTTTGCCGGCAACATTATTCTGAGTTGAATTATGAAGTAGGAAGTAGGAATTATGGAGAATAAAAACTTTACCTAAACGGCCCCGCATCGCGGGGCCGTTTAGGTACTCAATCAAACCACCATTGATTTTTAAGTTCCTCGCCAAACCTATATGCATGTGCATAACAATTCTTCGACGAGTTCAGAGACATCCCTGCAGAGACCGACGAACTTCAAACCCTTCGGATCGTTGGACGTGATCAATGTCTTTGCGGACATCGGCATCATCCTCCTTACTACTGTGAAACTATCCGAGGCGCTCGGATGAACGGCTGTGCCTTGCTATAAAGGCGAGCTCACTTACGCCAAACTATTTGAGCTTTTTTAGCGAAAAAGAGCTCACCTTTATATCTTTTAAAACCTTGAATTATAATGATGGAAATGAACAATTACTTACTCTTCTATTATAGCATACTTTATAGCAAAAAGTCAAGCCCTTGTGTGGTAAGATAATAAATAGCTATCAGAAATTAGCTAATAGGCTCAACGGCTCATCCTAGGTGAGCCGTTGAATCCATAAATCAAAAACACGAATTTTTTATGAACACGTATGTCGAAGCATAGCTAAAACGCTGCGAGCGAGTAGGAATTATTCCGGGCACCCGTGATCCCCGCATAGCGGGGGAGGAGGGTGGAATAATTCCGTATAGCGAGCGAGTTTTAGCGTTTCCCTATGCGGAGACGCTTACGGGTGAAGAAAAGATTTGGGTTAAGAAACCAAACAACTATTGGCATTACCCCTTCGCTTTCTCTATACTGATATTTATCATGGCACGGCGACGGAAAAAAAATAATTTTTCATTTATCCATACGATTGAAGAGGAAACACTCGCAAGCGTTTCTGCAGTACTTTTAATCGGTATTGCCGTAGTCTTATTACTCGCATTCTGGGGCAAAGCTGGTCCTGCAGGAAATTTTTTGTTTCACGCACTCGACCGCCTCGTAGGATGGGGATATTATCTGTTACCCATAAGCACGCTTGCCGTTGCACTTCTTTTTCTTTTTTCCCATAAACGAAAATTTGTCGGACGCACCATGGGCGGAATGTTCGCAGGCGTGTTATTCCTTTTAGGATTGCTTGATGTAATATTTCCTGAAAAAGCAGGTATTGTTGGCGGATTCATTGGCGCGCTTGAAGGCGCGTTTGGAAAAATTGCAGCCATTGTTCTCTTAACTACCTTTTCAGTAATCGCGCTCTTAATTTCTTTTAATGTTTCTCTCAGGTTTAAGCCGCGTGAAAAAGATGAAGAAGAGGAAAAGCCTGTTTTTGCAGATGACGAAGAAGAAACCGAAGAAAAAGAAGAGGAAGAAATTGAAGAAGAAGAAATTCTTGAACCCACGCCTCAAATAGAACTCCCTAAAAAACCACTCACTCCTCCTAAGGATTACGTTCCCCCACCTTTATCACTCTTAAAATCCACTACGGAAAAACCAACCTCAGGTGATTTGCGCGCAAATGCAAACATTATTAAACGCACGCTTGAAAGTTTTGGCATTCAAGTGGAAATGAATGAAATAAATATTGGGCCAAAAGTAACGCGCTATACCTTAAAACCGGCACAAGGCGTTAAACTTACCAAAATCACGGCACTTAATTCTGATTTGTCGCTTGCGCTTGCAGCACATCCGATCCGCATTGAAGCGCCGATCCCCGGAAAATCATTAGTGGGCATTGAGGTGCCAAATAAATCAGCAGCAATTGTTCGCCTCGGCTCGCTCATGGGCTATGAAGATTTTGGAAAAGCTGGCCCTCTTGCATTTCCTATTGGCCGCGACGTAACCGGCGAGCCAATTTTTGTAGATATCGAACGCATGCCTCACATGTTAGTTGCCGGAGCAACAGGTTCAGGAAAATCAATTATGATTCATTCGATTTTAATTTCCTTGCTCTACAAAAATTCGCCGCAAATGCTTCGCTATATTTTAATAGATCCAAAACGCGTTGAGCTTTCTGTATATGAAGGCATTCCCCATCTCGTAGCTCCGGTTATTACTGATCCTAAGAAAAGTGTAGGAGTTTTTCGCTGGGCAATCGCAGAAATGGATCGCCGCTATGAAACATTATTAAAAGCCGGATCACGAGACATAAAAAGCTATAATGGGAAAAATCCTAAAGACCCGTTGGCCTATATCGTAATTGTCGTTGACGAGATGGCCGATCTTATGGCACGATACGGACGCGAAGTAGAAGGATCAATTGTGCGCTTAGCGCAGATGGCACGAGCAACAGGAATTCATTTAATTCTTTCAACGCAGCGTCCTTCAGTCGAGGTGGTAACCGGACTCATCAAAGCCAACATCACCTCCCGCATCGCGCTCCAAGTAGCAAGCCAAATTGATTCGCGAACGATTCTTGATACTGCGGGCGCGGAAAAACTGCTAGGCGGCGGAGATTTACTCTTTATCTCATCAGAAAATTCAAAACCAAAACGCATTCAGGGGGGATATCTATCTGAAGCAGAAATAAAAAAGGTTACTGAATTTATTCTTGAAAATAATGATGTAGTTCCGATGGAGGGCGAAGAAAATGCTCTTGAAGCTGCTATGAAAGGCAAACCAGATAATCCCGGAGGAGATATTTTTGACGGTTATGAAAATGAAGGCGATAATGATGAGCTTTTTGATGATGCAGTGGACGCTGTTCGCGAAGCAGGTAAAGCATCAGCATCATTACTCCAACGCCGACTCAAAGTTGGATATGCACGAGCAGCACGACTCCTCGATATCATGGAAGAACGCGGCATTGTAGGTCCGGGCGAAGGCGCGAAACCCAGAGAAATACTCATCGAAACTGACGCGCATGAATAATATATTATTGTATGGAAAAAAATCTAAAAAATATTTTACAGGATCAAATTCAAGTAAAGGGCTATACGCTCGATAAACTCCGGCGAGAAACCGGCATTGCTGAACGGTATCTTACCGCACTCCTTGAAGGCAATCATGCAAACCTTCCGGCATCGCCCTATGTGCGCGCGTATTTAATAAAACTCGCTTCTCTTCTTGATTTAGATGCGCACGCGCTCTGGGGCCAATACCGCGCAGATCTTGGCACCCACACTTCCGGTCCTGAAGATAAGCTCCCGATAAATCGCTTTGCGCTTAAAAAAGCAAACCGCTCATGGCTCATTGCAGGAGTCTTTATTATTTTGTTTCTCATTTACGGAGTCGCAAATATCAATCGTTTTTTGGGACGCCCAAATCTCACGCTTTCAAATCCTGCGGTAGAAACTTTAGTAACTACTGCAAATATAATTACGCTCTCTGGCAGCATTGACCCTGAAGACAAGCTCGTGATTGATGGCGAACAAATCGTAACTGACAGCTCGGGAAATTTTTCTACTGAATATTCTCTTGCTCCTGGATTAAACCGCATAGAATTCTCTGTTAAAAAACTATTGGGAAAGGAAATAAAAATCTCCCGCACAGTTATTTATCAGGAACCGTAATACTATATCAAAAATTAAATATCAAAAATCAAAATTAAGGTATTTTGTATTACAAAAAAGATATTCTATAATAGAACTTATAGCTGTATTGCATAATTAATATCTTTTATCGTGACCACAAAAAAACCAGAGCCCGAAGCAAAAGCGCCAGAAAAAAATATAGATACCCTGCTTGAAAATCTCCGGGGTAAATTTGGCGAAGGCGCCATTATGATGCTTGGAGATGCAAGAAAAGTAGATGTAGATGTTATCCCAACAGGCTCATTTTCACTTGATCTTGCGCTCGGTGTTGGAGGGCTTCCCAAAGGCAGAGTTATTGAAATCTTTGGTCCAGAAAGTTCTGGAAAAACGACCCTAGCATTAAATGTGGTTGCTCAAGCGCAGAAAAAAGGCGGGAAAGCCGCGTTTATTGATGCAGAACATGCACTTGATCCAGAATATGCAGAAAAATTGGGCGTTAAAGTAAAAGAACTTTTGATTTCCCAGCCTGACAATGGCGAGGAAGCATTAAATATTTTAGAAAGCTTAGTGCGCTCTGAAATGATTGATGTAGTAGTAGTTGACTCAGTTGCAGCGCTGACCCCAAAAACTGAAATTGAAGGAGAGATGGGTGCGCAATATATTGGACTCCAAGCCAGACTCATGAGCCAGGCGCTTCGGAAATTAACTGCAATCGCGCACAAAACTGGAACGCTTATTATTTTCATAAACCAAATCCGAATGAAAATCGGGGTTATGTTTGGATGCTTTTCATATGATACCAAAGTAATGCTCGCTAACGGCACCAAAGAATATATTGGAAAACTTGTAAATAACACTAAAAAGATAAATGTGCTTTCTTATAATTTTGAAAACAAACGAGTAGAATCAAAACCCATTATTGATTGGCATACGAACGGTGAAACCGATACATTTCTCCAATTCTTTATACAAAATCATACCGGAAATGGGCGTCGCGGCTTTTCGTGCACTCCAGATCATAAGATTTACACCCCCGCAGGATGGAAAAAGGCAGGAGAGTTAAAAGCAGGCGATGAAATCTCAGTACATATCACTGACACTATGTTAACCGCCGAGCAAGAAGAAGTTATTATCGGTTCCTTGCTTGGAGATGGAAATATCAAACAAGGCGGCGAGCAAACAGCATATTTTCGCGAAGAACATGGGCCAAAACAATCGGCTTATGTCTCATGGCTCGCATCCGAACTTGGTGATCTCACGAGTAACGTTGTTACTGCAACAAAACGCGGCACTGCTCTTGTAGAAACAAGACACCTTTTACGCCTTGGCGATCTGCATGGACTATTCTATCCTGAAAATCAAAAAATTGTGCCTGAATATCTTGTAGAACAAATCACGCCGCGTATGATCGCGCTCTGGTATTGCGGCGACGGATCACTTCAAACAGGAACGAGCGATTGGAAGGGTAAAACATATGAACGCAGGCCGCGCGCGGCGCTCTACACAAATGCTTTTAGCGATCAGGCCGAAAGTCGCGACCGTATTAACCGAATATTCACGCGTTTCAATATCATGCCGACCTGGCGAAAATGCGGTGAATATCAAGTTCTTTCCTTTAATACAAAGGAGTCGCCGAAATTTTTTGATCTCGTGGCACCATTTATTCCACAACCAATGGAATATAAACTTCCTGAGGTATATCGCGGCCGTTATCATCAAACAAAACCATCTCATTCGACACAAAGCCAGGTTTTGCGCCCGATGCGCATTAAAGAAATTAAAACTCGCATTCCCTATAAAGATGGCGCACACATAAGCAGACAACGCTTCGATATTAGTGTTGCCAATAATCACAATTACTTTGTTGATAATTGTTTAGTGAGTAACTCGCCAGAAACTACCCCTGGCGGAAAAGCATTAAAATTCTACTCATCAGTTCGCATTGATATTCGCCGCATTGCACAAGTCAAAAAAGGTGAAGAGGTCATTGGCAGCCGCGTGAAAGCAAAAGTAGTAAAAAATAAAGTTGCAGCTCCATTTAAATTAGCAGAATTTGATATTAACTATGGAACTGGAATTTCCTATGAAGGCGATGTGATAAACACTGGGATTCATTATGGCGTTGTTTCAAAATCCGGCTCAACCTATGCGTTTGAAAACGAAAAGCTTGGTGTTGGTATTAGTAAAGCAATTGACGCAGTAAAGGAAAACAAAAAACTCTTGCACGCGATAGAGAAAAAGATTTTAGAGACGATAAAGAATAAGCAATAAGCGTGTAATTAGTAACTAGTAACTGGTAAACGGTAAATAGGATAAAAACTCAGTACGGGGCAAGCTAGTAATCGGTAAACAGTAACATACAAGAAGCTTCTTAAACGGCTAACCATAGGTTAGCCGTTGAGGTTTTTAAGAACTTGCTTCTGAATTCCATAACTATTCCCATGGCTTAATGTTCCTAAATAAGAAGATATATTATTGTGCGTCACTCTTTGAAAAATCCTCCGCTTCGTCGATGTTCGCAGTACTCGATGATAAGGAAAATGCACCCATCCTAAAAAATCAACACCAGAAGCAATGGTTTTTATATAAACCTTATCTTTATGAAGCATGAGTCTCAATTTTTCATTCAGAAATTTACGCATTAGCGGAAGAAGTTTTTCTAGATACTCCTTATTATCGGAAAGGATCACGAAATCATCAGCGTATCGTAGATAATATTTCACGCGAAGCTTTTCTTTAAGATACGCATCAAATTCGTGCATGTATATATTCACGAGAAGTTGAGATGTGAGGTTGCCGAGCGGCAACCCAATGCCAGGAGCCGTAACATAAAAACTTGAGATAACTTGGTGAATAACCCATCGGATATCCGAATCGGCAATATGCCGTTCGAGTATTTTCCTTAAAATTGCCTGGTCCACGCTTGCAAAAAATTTCTGTATGTCGCATTTAAGCACATAACAAGTCCGCGTATGATTCTGAGAAGCTTTGCGCGCAAAGCTTCTCAATCGATTAAGGGCTTTGTGTGTTCCTTTGTTTTTCCGACAGGAATAAGAATCAAAAATAAACCGCTCGTCAAAATAACAATAAAGCTCTTTATGAATAAGATGATGCAATACTCTGTCGCGAACCGTTGCTTTGTGAATATTGCGCGGTTTCGGGTCAGAAATATTGAATGCTGAATAGGGTCCGTGCATATACGTTTTATTTTTTAAATCGTTGTACAGACTGACAATATTTGTTACTAACTCCGCTTGAAATTTAATAACGTCTTTTTTCTTTTTCTTGCCGCGCAAAAAACGCTCCCACGTCAGAAGTAAATTTTCGATCGTAATGATAGAATTGTATGTATGAGTGAACACAAACCATTAAGTAACCCCCCCCAACGATTCCTCTTGTTCTTGTACGCACGAAAGAGGCATATCAATTGTGGCATAGCGGAATCGTAAATTTAAAGCGTGTTGACCGCTATACCCTCGGTGCAAAAATTGATGATATTTTTCTCTCACTTCTTGACCTTATATTTAAGGGATGTTTTGCATATGAAAAATTCGAAAAGTTATCCATTGTATCACAAGCAATAGCGAAATCTGATTTACTGAAATTCTTTTTACAATTAGCTTGGGAACAAAAAGTTATTGACCATAAGATCTACGGCGCACTTATTCTGCTATTAGACGAAATCGGCCGTATGCTCGGCGGATGGAAGAAAAATCTTTCCTACAAAACTCCCGCCAATAAATAGCGGGAGAAATCATTTGAGTTGCAGAAGCAGAGGAGGGCGTTGTTGTCGTTCCAGGCGTTCTCGAAGTTGCCAAGGTTGAAATTGAAGTCACCGTCCGAGTTAGCGTTCACGTTCGGCACCCTGTGGTTGCCATCGGCAAACCCCCCAGAAGCTTTGTACGGCGCATCATCAGAGCCACCAAGAAGAGTTTCTGCTCTTCTTTGTATTTTATTCCGAGCCTCGATTAAATAATCTTGCTCGCTAATACACCGCACCGACTTGTTTGATTTTTTCATAAAAGGCAGCACACGCCCGCAAGGCATACCCGACGGACTACTCGCCAATCCTTCTACGAGAATTCGATGGCATGAAACCGTAGCCGCATGCGCTATCTAAGTTCCAAACTTTATTATATAAAAAAAGTTTGATAAAAAAAACGAGCCTTCGCAAAGAAGCGAAGGCTCAAAGCCTGCCTGCCGGCAGGCAGGGATCTAAGACGGGGAGTTCGATTTGAAGTGCCTAAGCACCCGAGGACTCGAACTCCAAGTCGCAGAAGCAGAGGAGGGCGAAGTAGGCGCACCAGGCGCTCCCGAAGAGGCCAAGGCAGAAATAGAAGTCACCGCCCGAGTCAGCGTCCACGCGCGGCACCCCGTGGTAGCCACCGGCATCTTGCCAGAGACGCTCCTTCTCATCGAAGGAAGTGTACCATCTGCCTTTCGGCAACTGATCACGTTTCTGGTCAAAGACCAGGCTTGCGCCTTGTGCTCCAGTGAAGACCGCCTTCTGGCTGCGAAGGAAATCCATCCGCTCCTCAGATGTCGTACTCCCACCGACGACTTGTTTGAACGCACAAACACGGAGTTTGTCGCCGGGCTTCAGAACACGAGTTGGTTTCGGGAAGTTGTGATCGGCGATGTTGTCGTTGTAGTAATAGAACTTTTCATAGTTCTTCTTACGGAACGACGTGAGTGCAGTCGCGTGATCGTAGTCATCTGGCACCGTGATGATGCCGAGATCTGCGAAAAGCGCGAACTTCTCCATGGGTTCCGAAGTTTCTGGACACAATCCGCTCAAGAACCTCTGAAGGGAAACGGGGTTGTCGATCCATCCCTGCATAACCTGATCATCCAGGTCGCGCGGAAGATTCTCCGCAATCCTAGCAATCAACTTCGCAGTCTGCTTATCCATGGCGGTTTTTCCTTTCAGTTTTCGCCAGTTTTCTGCTATAAAGCTCTCCCCATACTGTACGGGTTTGCCCTAGCAGAGAATTCCTTAAAAATCATCAATCAGATACAGGTTCAAAAAAAGGTTATCAGTGTTGGGAATCTTATCCTTTGTTTCCTAAGGGTCTCTCTGCTAGGGCAAATAAGTTATATTTCAAAGATCGTATATACATTATACACCTAAATAAGATTGGTGTCAATGGGTTGGAAAATGCCAATAAAATATGGTGAATTGGTTAATTAGTGATTAGTTAATTGGAAAACAGTTTTTTAACGGCTCACCCTAGGGTAGCCGTTTAAATCTTATTACCAGTTACTATTTACTGATTACTAGTTACTGTTTTTGCCCATACCTTGACACCCATTCCCTCTTTGCTATACTGCTCATAAAGGTCGCCTGTGGGCGATCTCTATTATTAAATAAAGCAACAAGCGACATGGGACAAGAAACAAGGTAGAAATTCCAAAAAATCTTTCTGCTATTCACCTGTCCCTTATCACTTGTCACCTGTCACCAACTATGGATTTAAAAACCCTAAAACGTGCTATTGATCAGATTGCTGACGAGAAAGGAATTGACCCTAAAAAAATTCTTGAAGCAATCGAATCCTCTATTGCAGCAGCATATAAAAAAGAATACGAAAAAAAAGGCGAAATTATTCGCGCAAAATTTGATGTGAAAACCGGAGCGCTTAAATTTTGGCAAATAAAAACGGTAGTTGATGAGACAACCGTACGCATGCCCGATGAAAATGAAACCGAGGCTACGGAAATTCCTGAAAAAGAAATGCGGCATACTGATACTCAAGATTTTTCTGGAGAAGTAGTTCTCCCCCGCTATAATCCAGATCGGCATATCTTACTTCCTGAAGCAAAAGAAATAAAAAAAGGCGTGGCGCTTGGCGAAGAATTAGAATTTCCTTTAGAGACTCGTGAAGAATTCGGGAGAATTGCTGCGCAAACCGCAAAACAAGTGATTTTACAAAAACTTCGCGACGCAGAACGCGAATCAGTTTTAGAAGAATTTAAAAATCGCGGAGGTGAGATCGTAAGCGGCGTAGTCCAACGTTTTGACCGTGGCAATGTCACGGTTGAGCTTGGCCGCGCAACAGGAATCTTATTTTCAAGCGAAGGAATTCCTGGAGAACATTATAAACCCGGAGATCGGATGAAATTTTATGTACTTGCGATCCAAGAAGAAAGCCGCATTCCTGGAATTATTCTTTCTCGCGCGCATCCAAAATTTGTAAGCCAACTTTTTGCCCTAGAAGTTCCTGAAATTGCTGATGGAACTGTTCAGATAAAAGCCATTGCTCGCGAACCAGGAAATCGGACCAAAATTGCTGTTTTTTCTAGCCAAGAAGGCGTAGATCCTGTGGGCGCATGCGTTGGCCAACGAGGAACTCGCGTTATGGCGGTTTCCAATGAACTAGGCCAAGAAAAAGTAGATATTATCGAATGGTCAGAAGATCCAGCAAAATTCATTGGCAGCGCGCTCTCTCCTGCAGAGGTACGGCGTGTTGAAATCCTTGACCGACGCGAAGCTCGCGTATTTATTGATGAAAATCAATTGAGTTTAGCGATTGGTAAAGGCGGACAAAATGTGCGTTTAGCAGCACGGCTTACCGGCTGGAAAATTGATGTTCGTTCAACTACAAAACCCGAGGAAGTTCAAGCAGAAGGAATTGCTGAAAACGAAACAGTTGCATCGCCTGAAACAAAATCAGAAGAAGAATAAAATGTCGAATAATAAAAAATAAGTTTAAAGTCAAAAGTCTAAAGTTTAATTTTAGGAATATCCCGCAACGCGGGATTACATTCATTTAAAATTTATACTTTAAAATTTAAAATTATATGCAAATGTATCTCATCTTCGGTTCTATCGCTCTTGCACTCGTCTACAGCATTAGCATTATGCTATGGCTCAAAAAAAAGACGGTAGAGAATAAAGAGATGCTCTCCATATCCCAGGCAATCCGTGAAGGTTCAAATGCCTATTTAAAGCGCCAATATATTTCTATTGGTTGGGTTGCGCTCACGCTTATTATAGTACTCTGGTTCACGTTAGGTAAAATTTCCGCAATCGGATTTTTAATTGGCGCACTTGCCTCAGCACTTGCCGGATACATTGGTATGCAAGTTGCAGTTCGCTCAAATGCTAAAACTGCTGCAGCGGCAAAACATGGATTAGCGCCTGCTTTATCACTCGCCTTTCGGGCAGGATCAGTCACGGGTTTTCTTGTAGTTGCTTTAGGACTTCTAGCAGTTGCTGGATTTTATATGATTACGAAAGATGTTACTGCACTTATTAGTCTGGGCTTTGGCGCAAGTTTAATTTCAATTTTTGCGCGGCTTGGCGGCGGCATTTTTACGAAAGCCGCAGACGTAGGCACGGATTTAGTTGGCAAAGTAGAAGCTGGAATTCCTGAAGACGATCCACGAAATCCCGGGGTCATTGCAGACAATGTAGGCGACAACGTAGGCGACTGTGCAGGCATGGCAGCAGATTTATTCGAAACCTATGCAGTTACGTTAACCGCCGCAATGCTTTTAGCGCACTCTGCTGACAATGGCTATGTTGAACTCCCGCTTATTTTAGGAAGCCTCGCTATTATTGCATCATTAGTAGGCGCATTTTTTGTACGCCTTGGAAAAAATAAAAATATTATGGGTGCACTCTACAAAGGACTTATTGCCTCGCTCCTCGTCTCTACAGCACTTTTCTATTGGGGAGCACAAACTTTTGCTCCGGAAATTGCCGGCAATGTGTTCTTTAGCGCACTTACCGGACTTATTGTTACCGCGCTTATGGTACTCGTAACTGATTATTACACTTCAAAAAAATATCGCCCCGTAAAACAGATTGCGGAAAGCTCTGTTTCGGGCCATGGCACCAATATTATTATTGGCCTTGCAATCGGTATGGAGTCCACATTAGTTCCAGTGCTCATTATTGCCGCAGGAATTTTGGTAAGTTATTGGCTCTTAGGATTATTCGGTATAGCAATAGCGGCAACTGCAATGCTCTCAGTTGCAGGAATTATTGTAGCTATTGATTCATTTGGACCTATTACTGATAATGCAGGCGGCATTGCAGAGATGACCCATGCTCCAAAAGAGGTACGCACCATAACCGATGCATTGGATGCAGTGGGAAACACTACAAAAGCAATAACCAAAGGTTATGCTATTGCCTCCGCTGGACTCGCAGCATTAGTTTTATTTGCTGGATATGCAGAAGAACTTTTGAAAATATATAAATCAATTTCATTTGATCTCCAAAATCCGCAAGTAATTGTTGGTCTTTTCTTAGGGGGCGCAATTCCCTATTTGTTTGCTGCGCTTGCCATGCGCGCTGTGGGAAAGGCTGCAGGTGCGGTAGTAGAAGAAGTGCGCAGACAATTTAGAGAAATAAAAGGCATTTTAGAAGGAACTGCAAAACCCGATTATGGCCGCGCAGTGGATATTGTAACCAAAGCTGCAATTCGCATGATGATTGCACCAGCATTGATTCCAATCTTAGCCGTACTCGCCGTTGGATTTTTCTTAGGCGCTGAAGCTTTAGGAGGATTTTTAATTGGCTCAATAATCTCTGGACTCTTTATTGCCATTTCTATGACGACCGGTGGCGCTGCATGGGATAACGCTAAAAAATATATTGAAGATGGTAATTTCGGCGGCAAAGGTTCAGATGCACATAAAGCCGCGGTCACGGGAGACACAGTTGGCGATCCATACAAAGATACAGCAGGACCTGCGATCAATCCGTTAATTAAGGTGATTAATATCGTGGCGCTTCTTATTGTTCCATTTCTCTAAAAACCTATCGTTTGTTAGTTTTTTATCGTATGCTCATTTACCTTTACGGTCCTGATTCCTATAGGAAAACGCAAAAGTTAAAAGAACTCGTAAATGCTTATCGGACTAAAAACCCGGAACTTCATCCGGTTTCCTTTTCTTTAACCGAAGATGAGTCAGTCCAAAAATTGGAACGCTTTATCCGCGACCAATCATTATTTACTACCGCAAAGCTTGCGATTGTACACGATGCTGAAAAGGAACCGAAATTATCAGCGGTTCTTAAAGAGATTTTAGAAGATAAGAAAACTCATGTGATTCTTATAAGCGAAAAGAAACTTACCACTGGATTTCCTTTTTTGTATCGAAAACCCGTACTTGCCGAACAATTTGAAATCTTAAAAGGCAAAGAGCTTGCCGCGTTTATTATAAAAGAAGGAGAAGCACGAGACATAAAACTTTCGACCGAAACCTTAAGCGCCCTTATTGAAAACTTTGGCACTGACACCTGGGGACTCATAAATGAATTAGAAAAAATAAGTCTTGGCGGGACACTGCCTACAAAAAATAATACACCGCAATTTTTTCCGCTTATCCAAACCTTAAAAGGAAGTGCTGATATTTCTCGAAAGCTTGCTGCGCTCGAATATTTATTAGACTCCGAAGATCCAGCGGCAATCTTTAATATTACTGCAGCAATAGCTCAGCCCGAACAAAAACAAAAGTTCGCGGATTACGATATTGCGGTGAAATCCGGGAAATTAGAGTATGAGGAAGTCCTGCTCGATTTTGTGCTCACGAACTAAAATTGAGTCAATTTCTAATTGCCCTAATTTACCTAATTGATCTAATGGGATTTAGAAATTGAAAATTATTTAGCTAATTAGAAATTAGAATAATTAGGTTAATTTAGACTTAAATCATCCTTATTTTAAGGCTCTCGAGAGTCTTGATTTAAGTCTTGACGCCGTATTCTGCTTAATAAGATTTGTTTTTGCAGCTTTATCAAGTCGTTTATAAACAAGCGTAAGCGCATCTTTTGATGGCGTTTTTCGAAAGGTCTTAATTGTAGATTTTAATTCTTTCAATTGAGCCGAGTTCCGCATTTGGCGGCGCTTGCTCTGCCGATTAGCTTTTTTTGCAGATAATGTATTTGGCATGGTGAATAAGCACTAAGTATACATATTTATAAAAATAGTGCAAGAACTTGTACAAAATAAATCACTGTGCTTCAATATTAATATGATGACTGAAGAAAATATAAAAGAACTAAAAGCAAAGCTTGAGGCCACAAAACTAGACCTAGAAACCGAAACTAAGGGACTTGATGAAGCTCCAGATTTTGGATCAGATGTTGATTCAGATGATGAAGAGGTGGAAGAAACAGAAGCGCTGGGAACCAATTTAGGCACTCGGGATATTTTGAACCGCCGCCTCACGAATGTAATGAGCGCGCTTCAAAAAATAGAGAAAGGAACCTATGGAACGTGCGAACAATGTGAGAAAGAGATCGAATTAAAGTTGCTCCAAGTTGATCCAGAATCTCGTTTGTGCAAAGCGTGTAAACTAAAGCAAAAATAATACCCAGAGATTGCTTTTTTGCGTTTAGTTTATTAGATTAAAAGACGTCTTCATCATACGAAAGGTGGTTTGCATGAAGCTTGAAGATATTCCTGAACCGCTACGCGTTGCCGTGCTTCGCACTGCATATGAAGATATGAGAATTTCACGCTCATATCTTAAGAAATTCGCAGGTGAAAACATTCAAGAAATTGTGAAGCTTGCTCCTTCACCGCACGAATGCCGGCTTGCCAAGCCTTATATCGAGGAGATGCTTCAAGAAAGCGCTCAAGCTCAACTCACCGCACGACAAGAACAAACCCCACACAAGCGGCGTGGCCGTAAAAATCGGCCTGGGGATTGGCTCGGCCCTTTGCACGACATTTTGGGTCAATAGCTACGCCTCAAGCTTACACAACACGCTCCGTGTCCATCACGGAGCATTTTTTTTGAAAAAAAGATTTCTTCGGCGTACACTAAATATATGGCACGACCATCAAAAGTATTTTCTGCAGAACTCGATGGTATTGAAGCAAAATTGATTGAAGTTGAAACGGATATTAATGTAGGGCTTCATAGTTTTTCAATTGTAGGCCTTGCGGACAAGGCACTCTCTGAAGCAAAAGAACGGGTTAACTCCGCCTTAAAAAATAGTGGCGTGAAACCTCCGAACAAAGAAAACCGCCGCATTATTATCAATCTTGCGCCTGCAGATATTAAAAAGACTGGCTCGCAATACGACCTTCCTATTGCTTTAGGATATTTATTAGCAACTGAACAAATCAAATCATTTCCTACGGAAAATGTTCTTTTTGTCGGAGAACTTTCGCTTGAAGGAAAATTACGACCTATTAATGGCGCCTTAAATATTGTAAGTCTTGCAAAAAAACTTGGCATGCGCACCGTGGTAGTTCCCGCGGAAAATGCACCTGAGGCAGCAGTGATCCATGGCATTACTGTGCTTCCGGTTTCAAATCTTAAAAACCTTATTGACCATATTGAAGGAAGGAATAAAATCACGCCCCAGCCAAAAACAGAAGCTGTCCAAACCCATGACACACCCTTCATTTCTATTGCTGAAATAAAAGGACAAGAAGCTGCAAAACGCGCGCTTATGATTGCTGCTAGTGGCGGGCACAATATTTTGATGACTGGTTCTCCAGGAACCGGAAAAACCATGCTTGCACAAGCGCTTGCGTCAATATTGCCGCCGCCAACCTTGGATGAATCCATTGAAATTACGAAAATCTACTCCGCAGCAGGACTCTTGGGCAAAGAACCGCTCATAACCTACCGCCCATTCCGTGCACCTCATCAATCAGCGTCCCCTGCAGCGATTGTAGGTGGTGGCCAAAATCCGCGACCAGGAGAAATCAGCCTTGCGCATCGTGGCGTACTTTTTCTCGATGAACTTCCAGAGTTTAGGCGCGATATTTTAGAATCGCTTCGCCAACCAATTGAATCTGGGAAAACCGTAATTTCGCGTGTGAAAAGCAATATGGTACTTCCGG